>Ga0182737_1000190_pt1 | contig 108331 bp, 95 predicted proteins | sample eDN5th30CBELigOP_FD_128878 | JGI IMG/M metagenome (GOLD analysis project Ga0182737, IMG submission 128878) | Enriched Organic Plus compost microbial communities from Emeryville, California, USA - eDNA 5th pass 30_C BE-Lig OP (version 2) (version 2) ... | reverse complement strand
GGCCGCACCGTGCAGGTCGCCGGCACGCTCTCCGGCACGAAGATGGTCGAGAAGATCATCGGCATCGACGGCTACGAGATCGAGGTGCCGATCGCCGAGCACCACATCGTCATGAGGTACCAGGACCGCCCCGGCATCGTCGCCGCCTACGGCAGCGCCTTCGGCGAGGCCGGCATCAACATCGCGGGCATGGCGATCGCGCGGGACGAGGCGGGCGGCCACGCGCTGTCCATCCTCACCGTCGACTCGGTCGTGCCGGAGGAGATCCTCGACCGCCTGCGGACCGCGATCGACGCCCAGTTCCTCGGCGAGATCGACCTCATCGACGCGTAGTCGCGGCTGAACGTTCCCCGAACGGGGGCTGGGCGGCGGGTAGCCGATCGCCTCGCCCGCGTCTAGTCTTGAGGTCTGCCAATCGCGAGGCAGGGGGGAACTTGGCTGTCATCAAGCTCGCGTCCGCGTCCCGCCGCGGAATCGCGCTCATCGTTGCGGGCGCGCTCGCACTGTTCGGCATCGCCGCGGCACAGGCCGCCGCCGCGCCCGGTGCCCGCGCCGATGCGTCCGAGGTGATCGACTTCGACTCGCTCGACGGCTGGAGCCCGCCGACCGGGGCCGGAACACCGAGCTACGGCATCCAGGACGGCCAGCTGCGCTTCGCGAACAGCGCGAAGGACGCGTTCTCCCATGCCTCACTCGTGTCCCCGCCACTCCCGGCGACGGTCGGTGCACCGGCGTCCGGCGCGGACTATCCGGAGATCGGCGTCGGCTTCCACCTCGCCTCCGCGACCGGCGGCTATCAGGAGGGCCTCAGCATGGCCGTCGCGCTCGAGCAGGGTCGCGGCGACCGGCTTGGCGGGAACGTCTACTTCGCACACATCGACGGGAAGCTCGTCGTCGGGGCGTTCTGGTACGACCCGGTGCAGAACCCCGACAATGCGCCGGTGTCCGGGCCGTGGACGAACACGGCGGCGCTGTGGAGCGAGGAGTACGTCGAGGTCGATCCGGCCCTCGACTATGACGTCACCATCCGCGGCGCGTACGCGGACGGGCTCGGCGCCGGCTACGCGCTCAACGACACGCTCACCATTGAGCTCCGCCACGACGGAGCGCTCGTGCATACGCTCGAAGCGCACGGCTTCGAGGGACAGGCCGTGGCGAGCGGCGGCGCCGCCGACGCCAAGCTCGGGTACCTCACCTTCTCGAGCGGCGTGAACGCGAAGAGTTCCGCCAGCACGGCCGGCGGCACGCTCCGCCTCGCGGATGCGACCGGCCTACCCGATCCTTCGCAGGGCTTCCTCCTCGGCCCGATCCAGGTGAACTACGTGTCGCCCCCGCCCACGCTCTATGTCGACCCGTATTTCTCTGCGGGCTCGCAGTACAAGGGGATCGGGGTCGACCTGCGCACGACCGGTGTCGAGGACGCGACCGAGGTGCGGGTCACGGTGCACCGGAGTGTCGGCGGCGACGTCGTGAAGACGAGCCGGTCCACCGGGAGCGTGCCGACGACGGTGAACGCCGGCGGCACGGTCACGGCGCCGATCGTGATCCAGCGGGGCGCATACGACGAGGCGGGCAGCTCCTCCTGGGTGAAGCCTGATGCGCTCTGGGCCGCGGAGACGGTGCCGACCGGCGTCACGGTCGAGGTGCTCCGCGACGACGAGGTCCTCGTCGAGAAGACGGTGAGCTCGTTCGGATCGGCGGGCGGCGCGACGCTCGCCGACGTGCTCCCGTCGGCCGCGCCGGAGCTGACCAACCCCACGGCGAACTATCACGTCGGCGCGGACTACAAGGGGATCGCGGTCGATATCCGGGTGAATGGCGTCACCGACGCCATCGGGATCGTCGCGCGGGTCGACCGTGAGCACGCCGACCCGGTGGTCAAGTCGAGCAAGCCGGGCGCGGCGGTGTTGAACTCGATCGTCAACACCGGACTCGCCAAGTCCGTCACCATGCCGATCGTGATCCAGCCGGGCACGTACGACGAGGCCGGCAGCTCCACCTGGGTGCAGCCGGACGCGGTGTGGACCTCGACGTCCATCCCGACTTCGGTCACCGTGACCGTCCAGCGCGCCTACGGGCCGGACCTCGTCAAGACGCTGCCGATCGGCACGGGCTCGGCCACGGCGGCCGACGTGCTTCCGGCCGCCTGGACGGCTTCGCCGTCGCCGACGGTCTCCGGATCGCCGGTCGCGGGGCAGACGCTCACCGCCTCGGCGGGTGCCTGGTCGCCGGCGCCCGACTCGCTCAGCCTCGAGTGGTTCCTGGATGGGGCCTCGGTCGCGACGGGGCCGAGCTATGTCCTCCCGTCGACCGCTGGGGGCAGCTCGCTCGTCGTCGAAGCCACCGGGGTCAAGGCCGGCTATTCGACCGTCGTCACGGCGTCCGCGCCCATCCTCGTCGCGGGTCCGAGCGCGCCGCCGCCGGCGCCGCCGGTGCTGCCGACGGATCCGGAGACGCCGCCGCCGGCGCCGAGCGCCGAGGGGGCGGACGGCGAGCCGGTCGTTCCGCCGACGCTTCCGTCGACGCCGCCGGCCGCGGGCGGCACGGTGCAGGTCTCGTATGCGCCGGGTACGTTCCTGCCGTACGAGTGGGTGCAGTTCGTGTTCTACTCGGCGCCGGCGTTCTCCGCCTCGGTGCAGGCGGACGCGTCGGGTGGGCTGAGCGCCTCGATCCCCGTGCCGTCCTCGGTGCCGGGCGGCAGTCACACCCTCGCGGCGACGGGCACGACCTCCGGCGTCGTCGTCACTGCGGCGATCACCGTGGCGGCGCTCGCCGTGACGGGCGTCGACGCCGAGCAGTCGTGGCTCATCGGCACGCTGGGCGCGGCGGTCGCCCTCTGGGGCGTGGTGGCGGTCCTCGCCGTCGCGGTGCGGCGGCGTTCGCAGGCCTGAGGCCGCCTCACCCACCCTGTAACGGGGGGATGACAGGGTGACGGAGGGTGAAATATCCTTGGACTCTGCCAATCGGAATGCAGGGGGAACATTGGCGCTCACCAAGCTCGTCTTCAAGCCCGCTCGCGCGATCGCGCTGATCGCCGCGGGCGCGCTCGCGCTGCTCGGCGTCGCCGCCGCCCAGACCGCCGCCGCGCCCGCCGCGCGCGCCGACAGCGGGGTCGTCGTCTTCGACTCCGTGCCGGAGACCCTGCCACAGAACTGGGTCAGCCAGGGCGCCCAGGCGTACGGCATGCAGGAGTTCGGCCAGCGCCTGCAGCTCGACGGAACCGCGCGCATCGTCTCCAGCATCACCGTCGGCTTCTCGAGCTGGACCTGCGAGAACTGGGCGACCTCGGACCCCTGTGCGACCACTCCTGGGACCTCGTACACGCTGCCTGTGACGGTGAAGCTCCACGAGGTGGGACCCGACGGGACCGCGGGGGCGGTCGTCGGCGAGACCACGCAGACGATCACCATCCCGTTCCGGCCATCGCCGACCGGCGACTGCACGAACCCCAAGCAGTTCAGCCTCGATGACGGCGTGACATGCACGAGCGGACTCGCCTTCACGGCGGACTTCGCCTTCCCCTCGCATCCGACGGTCCCGGGCGACCTCATCGTCGGCGTCGTCTACAGCACGCAGACCTACGGTCCGAACCCGACCGGGGCGAAGAGCCCGGCCAACTCGTTCAACGTCGGACTCGAGGGCGTCGTCTCGACCGGCGCCGTCGCCGACTCCGACCACTCGGTGTACGTGAACTCGAACAACAAGAAGTGGTACACCGCCGACGAGACCGGCAACGACATCGAGGACTCGTGGGTGAACACGTTCCATGCCGGCGCGCACTGGGACCCGTACTCGCCGATCCCGATCCGGATCAACGCCATCGCGGCCCCGACGCCGAGCGACCCCGAGCCGGCGCCGCCGGTGCTGCCGACGGATCCGAACACGCCGCCGCCGACGCCGAGCACCGAAGGTGCGAACGGTGAGCCCGTCGTCCCGCCGACCCTCCCGTCGACGCCCCCGGCGCCCGGATCGACGATCCCGGTCACGTTCGCGCCGCACACGTTCCTGCCGTACGAGTGGGTGCAGTTCGTCTTCTACTCGGCGCCCGCGTTCTCCGCCTCGGTCCAGGCGGACGCCTCGGGCGGCTTGAGCGCCTCGATCCCGGTCCCGGCGTCCGTTCCGGGCGGCACGCACACGCTCGCCGCCACCGGCACGTCCTCCGGCGTCGTCGTCACGGCGGCGATCACGGTCGCGCTCGTGGAGACCGGCCTCGACCCCGCGCAGGGCTGGTTCATCGGGACGACCGGTGCGGGCCTGGTGCTGCTCGGCCTCGTCGCCGTGGTCGGCGCCGCGATCCGACGGCGTTCGGTATACATCGGCTGATCCCCGAGGAGACGCTCGTGACCCGCACCGAGAAGATCCGTCGCCCGGCCCGCCGGGGGGCGGCCCTCGCGCTGATCGGTGCGCTCGCCGTCGTGGGCGGACCGCTCGCCGCGGTGCCGGCGCATGCCGACGACTACGTCTACGTCTATCCCGACTCGATCGGCACCGTCGACGTCAGCGCCGATCCCGGGACGCCGTGGGACCGCAACCCCGGCGCGGCGCAGTCGGCGTACGCGACGGCGGCATTCACCCCCGCGGATCTGCCGTCATCGGGGACCGCGCCGTGGAAGCTCGACATCGAGGACAAGCCGCTCGGAGTGCTCGAGGCGGCCGAGGAGGGCATCGTCCTCGGGGTCACCGCATCGCCGGCCACCAAGGCGCGCGCCCAGTACTACGTCGGCACCGGCGGGTACCCGGCGATCGACGCGCAGGCGCCCACGCTCGCCTCGCTGCTCGCGCAGCCGCTGAGCTGGGATCAGACGCTGGTCAGCGGGGCGACGACCTACGGGGTGACGCTGCAGATCCAGCTGCAGAAGGAGGTGGCGCCGGGCGATTGGGCCCGCGTCACCGTCGTCAGCAGGTGGGATCCCGGCACCGGCGTGCGCGACCTCGGCGCGGGCCTCTGGTTCGCGAACACCGACATCCACGCGGACGGATTCCTGACGGGTCCGAAGGTCAACAACCGTCAGTCCGGACCCGGTGTGAGCCCCGGCGTGCTGCTGGCCAACTTCGGCGACTTCCAGGTCGTGTCCTTCGGGCCGAACCTCGGCCGCGACGGTCTCGACTACGTCTACACGATCCAGGACTTCCGGGTGCTCGGCCAGCAGTTCATCGCTCGGCTCGTGCCGCCGTCGCCCGGCGAGCCGGTGCCGGGCTCGCCGCCGCCCCCGGCGCCGTCGTTGCCGACGGACCCCGACACGCCGCCGCCGGCGCCGAGCGCGACCGGGTGGAACGGGGATCCGGTGGTGCCGCCGTCGGTGTCGGCGGCGCCGGTCGAGCCGGGCGCCTCGATCCCGGTGTCGTTCGCGGCCGGCACGTTCCAGCCCTTCGAGTGGGTGCAGTTCGTGTTCTACTCGACGCCGAGCTATGCCGCCTCGCTGCAGGCGGACGCCACGGGCGCCCTCACCGGTTCGGTCCCCGTGCCGGACTCCGTCCCGGGCGGCTCGCACACGCTGGCGGCCACCGGGTTCACCTCCGGCGTGGTCGTCACGGCCGCGGTGACGGTCGCCGCGCTGGCCGCGACCGGTCTCGACCCGGCGCAAGGCTGGCTCGTCGGCGCGCTCGGCGGCGCCCTGGTGCTGTGGGGCGTCGTGATCATGCTCGCGCTCGGGGCGCGATCCCGCGTGAGCGAACGGATGCGTGCGCGCGACCGCTCCGCGTGACACGGCGCTGCGGAGCGCCTAGCGTGGTCAGGGCCGCATATGTACATCGTTCTGGGGGAGGGCCATGGCGTCCGCAGCACCATTCACCGCCCGTAGGCGCGTCATCGCGCTCGCCGCAGCCGCCGTGTTCGCGACGCTCGGCGCGGCGGCCAACGGCGGAGGCGGCGCTCATGCCGCGGCCGTGCTGCAGGTGCCGGCGGACTACGCCACCATCGCCGATGCGATCGCTGCCGCGTCGGCGGGCGACGAGATCGAGCTCGCGCCCGGCGTCTATGCCGAGAGTCCGACAGTGTCGAAGCCCCTCACCATCCGCGGCGCCGAGGGCGCGACGATCGCCGGCTCGCTCTCGCTCGCCGCACCGGCCGTGATCCGTGGCCTCACCATCGAGTACGGCGGCACGGGCCGAGCTCTCGAGGTCGGCTCGGCGGCCGTGGGGAGCATCATCGAGGACAACGCGTTCTCCGGCGAGGGCGCGCCCGACATGGGCGTGTTCGTCAACAACGTGGCGGGCACCGCGGAGAGCCCGACGATCATCCGGGACAACACGTTCCACGGCTTCGTGTCCCCGGGCGGCGGCGCCATCGTCACCTCCTTCCCGGCGACCGCGTACGTCGAGATCACCGGCAACACCATTGACAACGGATCCGTCCCGGGCGGGGTCGGCGTGAACCTGCGGGATGGCAGCAGCCACGTCACGATCAGCGGCAACGCGTTCGCCTCGCTCGCCAACGGGATCGTCGAGGTGTCGACCGGTCTCTACGGGAACCGTGTCGCGACCGATGTCGCCATCGTCGGCAACACGTTCACGACCACCGTGAGCGCCGGCGTCTACCTCGGCCCCAACCAGCGCGACGTGACGATCGCGGGGAACACGTTCACGGGGATCGGGACGAGCGCGCTCCACGTCAGCTACTACTCGTCGGACGTCAACGTGATCGAGCCGCTCGACGGCATCCGCTTCACGGGAAACGCCATCCAGAGCGCCGCTGCGGGCGTGCGCGTGCTGGACGGCGTCCGGCTCGCGCGCGAGGGCGCCGTCACTTCCGCCGAGAACAGCTACGGGACGATCTCGAGCGGGGTCGCGGTCGCGTCCGAGGCAGTCGATCAGCCGGCCGTCGTCTCGTACCACGACGAGCTCGGAGCGGCGAGGACGACGGGCAACGTCGTCGTCATCCCGCCCCCCAGCCCGGACGCTCCTCCCACCGAGACGCCGAGCGTGCCGGCGGGCGGGCCGGACACTGACCCGGCCCCGTTCGCCGGGGCCGAGGTGCTGCCGGCGGCGTCCACGACCTCGCAGGCCTCTGGCGACGCCGCATCGCGCACCATCACGATGAACCTCGGTCCCGACTACGCGAATCAGTGGTTCTACGTGACGCTCTACTCGGATCCGACGGTGATCGGCTGGGTCTGGTTCGGACCGGGCGGCACGGCGACGTTCCCGCTGCCGGACGCGCTCCCCGCGGGGACGCACACGGTGGCGCTCATCGATGCCTCGGGGGCCGTCGTCGCGTATGTCTCCGGCGTATCGGTCGCCGCGCTGCTCGCCGCGACCGGTCTCGACCCGGCGCAAGGCTGGCTCGTCGGAACGTTCGGCGCGACGATCGGACTCTGGGGCCTCGTCGCCCTCCTCGTCGTCGCCACCCGACGTCGCGCCCGGCCGCGCGGCTGATCGCGTTCTCGCCGGGCGGATCGGGGCGTTCCCGCGCGAGTACGCTTGGGGACATGTCGAGAACGCTGTCGCTCGCCGTCATCCCCGGGGACGGCATCGGTCCCGAGGTCACCGCCCAGGCGCTCCGCGTCCTCGAGGCGGCGGCCGCCGGCAGCGACCTCGCGTTCGCCACCACGACGTTCCGCCTCGGCGCGGAGCGCTACCTCGAGGACGGTCAGGTCCTCCCGGAGGACGAGTTCGACGCGATCAAGGCGTCCGATGCGATCCTGTTCGGCGCGGTCGGCGGCGTGCCCGGCGACCCGCGGCTTCGGGAGGCGAACATCGAGCGCGGGCTGCTGCTGCGGATGCGCTTCGAGCTCGACCAGTACGTGAACCTGCGCCCGAGCCGCATCGTGCCCGGCGTCGTCTCGCCGCTCGCGAGCCCGGGCGAGGTCGACTTCGTCGTCGTCCGCGAGGGGACCGAGGGCCCGTACGTCGGCAACGGCGGCACGGTGCGACGCGGCACGCCGAACGAGGTCGCGAACGAGCTTTCCGTGAACACCGCGTTCGGCGTGGAGCGGGTGGTGCGCGACGCCTTCGCCCGCGCCCGGAAGCGGCGGAAGCAGCTCACCTGGGTCGCGAAGACGAACGTCCTCGTCAACGCGGGCGGCCTCTGGTCGCGCATCGTCGCCGAGGTGGGGGAGGAGTTCCCGGACGTCGCCGTCGACTACCTGCACGTCGACGCCGCGACCATCTTCCTCGTCACGGATCCTGCTAGATTCGACGTCATCGTCACCGACAACCTGTTCGGCGACATCCTCACCGACCTGGCCGGCGCGATCAGCGGCGGCATCGGGCTGGCGGCCTCGGGGAACATCAACCCGGACGGCGCCTTCCCCAGCATGTTCGAGCCCGTGCACGGCTCGGCCCCGGACATCGCTGGACGCGGGCTCGCAGACCCGACGGCGGCGATCCTCTCCGCGGCCCTCCTCCTCGACCACGTCGGGGAGCCGGACGCGGCGGCCAGGATCGTCGCGGCGGTCGACGCGGACCTCGCGACGCGGGGGACCGCCCCCCGCCCGACCGTCGAGGTCGGCGATGCGATCCTCCAGAATGTCGGTGGTTGAGGAGGCCGGCAGGCCGTCTCGAAACCCATCCGGAATAAGGAAGCGACCATGAAGAACCTGCTCGCGGACGCGACGCTCGAGTTCGCCCGCACCCTCCACACGAGTCCCCGCGCCGAGGACGACCTCTCGCGCATCCTCGAGGAGCCCGGCTTCGGCGAGGTCTTCACCGACCACATGGTCGACATCCACTGGTCGGAGCGGGGCGGCTGGCATCGCCCGCGGGTCCTGCCGTATGGGCCGATCTCGCTCGACCCGGCCGCGGCGGTGCTGCACTACGGCCAGGAGATCTTCGAGGGGCTGAAGGCCTACCGCCACGCCGACGACTCGATCTGGACGTTCCGCCCCGTCGAGAACGCGAAGCGCTTCCAGCGCTCCGCCCGGCGAATGGCGCTTCCGGAGCTGCCCACCGACTACTTCATCGCCTCGCTCCGGGAGCTCATCGCGGTCGACGGCCGCTGGGTCCCCTCGGCGCCGGAGACCTCGCTGTATCTTCGGCCGTTCATGTTCGCCGCCGAGGCCTTCCTCGGCGTGCGCCCGGCGCGGAAGGTCTACTACCACCTCATCGCGAGCCCCGCGGGCCCCTACTTCAAGTCCGGCCCGGCGCCGGTCTCGATCTGGCTCTCGACGGAGTTCTCCCGCGCCGGCAAGGGCGGCACCGGTGCCGCGAAGACGGGTGGCAACTACGCGGCGAGCCTCATCGCGCAGCAGGAGGCCTACGACAACGGCTGCCAGCAGGTGCTCTTCCTCGACTCGGTCGAGGGGCGGTACCTGGAGGAGCTCGGCGGCATGAACGTGGTGCTGGTCAAGCGCGACGGGACGCTCGTCACCCCGGACTCGGACTCGATCCTCGAGGGCATCACGCGCGACTCGATCCTGCGGCTCGCCGAGGACCGGGGCCACAAGGTCGAGCGGCGACAGGTGTCGCTCGACGAGTGGCGCGACGGCGTCGCCTCCGGCGAGATCACCGAGGTGTTCGCCTGCGGCACCGCGGCGGTGGTCACCCCCATCGCGCTGCTCAAGGCCGCCGACTTCGAGATCGGCTCCGCGGACGCGGTCGCCGGCGAGCTCACGCTGTCGCTCCGTCAGGAGCTCACCGACATCCAGTACGGGCGGGCCGAGGACCGCCACGGCTGGATGACGAGGCTCGACTCGTGAGGGTCGCGCGGTTCGCGCTCGAGGACGCGGACCCGCGGTACGGGATCGTCGACGAGGACGCGATCGCCGTCCTGAAGGGGCATCCGCTGCTGCACGGCTATGAGACGACGGGCGAACGGGTCGCGCTCGACGACGCCCGGCTGCTCGCGCCGATCATCCCCTCGAAGGTGGTCTGCGTCGGCATGAACTACGCGGAGCATCGCGAGGACATGAACTTCGCGAACCAGAACCCGGACCGGCCGCTGTTCTTCCTGAAGCCCTCGACCGCGGTCGTCGGTCCCGGTGACCCGATCCGCATCCCGCCCGTTCCGGGGCGCATCGTCCACGAGTCGGAGCTCGCCATCGTGATCGGCCGGGTGGCGAAGCAGGTCCGGCGCGAGGACTGGCGCGACCACGTCTTCGGCTTCACGATCGCGAACGATGTGTCGGCGCGGGACGAGATGTTCGCCGACGGTCAGTGGGCCCGCGCGAAGGGCTTCGACACCTTCTGCCCGCTCGGGCCGTGGATCGAGACCGAGCTCGACCCGCTCGCCGGGCTCGAGGTGCAGTCGTACGTCGACGGCGAGCCGCGGCGCCACGGCAACACCGCGAACATGATCTTCGACGTGCCGACGATCCTCGAGTTCGCCTCCGACATCTGGACGCTGCTGCCCGGCGACGTGATCATCACGGGCACGCCGTCGGGGCTCGGCGGCTTCACCGCCGGGCAGCGGGTCGACATCGACATCGAGGGCATCGGCCGTCTCTCGAATCCGGCGCTGCCGCGGGATTGAGGCTTCCCCACAGGCCGACCGGCAATAGACCTGTGCACATTTCGGTCGGACGCCGGGGCGGGACCCGCGCGACTGTGCCAAGTTTCCGGCATGACGCCTCGACTGCCCCACGCCGACGAGCTCGGCTCGCTGCCACTGACCGATGAGGCGGCGGTGCTCGAGCGCGTCGCCGCGCTCGTGCGCTGCGCCACCCGCCGCCAGCTCTGGTTCCTGCCGCTCGACGCCGGGCGCCGGCAGCTGCCCCTCGTCGTGCCGGTGGAGGTCCCTCGCCGGCCGGACGACGATGCGGGGAGGGTGCTGGCGGGTCTCGTCGCCGCGCTCGGGACGGTCGCCAAGGTGGCGGAGGTGGTGGTCGTGATCGAGCGCCCCGGTCCCGAAGTCACGACGATCGACGACCTCGCCTGGCTCGCCGCCCTGGGCGAGGCGCGGGAGCTCGTCGACGTGCCGATCGTCGGTCCGATGCTCGCGCACGACGCGGGCGTGCGGTGGGCCCCCGGATCGCATCGCGATGCCGGCGACGACCCGGCCTCCCCGCGCGGCGAAAGCTAGAATCGACGACCGTGCGACTCCCGTTCTCGACCGCGACCGGCACCGACGTGAAGGTGCGGTTCTGCCCGTCGCCGACGGGGACGCCGCATGTCGGGATGGTGCGCACGGCGCTCTTCAACTGGGCGTATGCGCGGCACACCGGCGGCCGGATGGTGTTCCGCGTCGAGGACACGGACGCCGCGAGGGACTCCGAGGAGAGCTACCGGCAGCTGCTCGACGCGCTGAACTGGCTCGGCATCGACTGGGACGAGGGCGTCGAGCGCGGCGGGCCGCACGGCCCCTACCGGCAGTCGCAGCGCGGGGCGATCTACCGCGACGTCATCGACCGGCTCCGGGAGGCCGGGCACCTGTACGAGTCCTTCGTCACGCCCGAGGAGATGGCGGAGCGCAACCGCGCGCTCGGGCGCGACCCGCGGCAGGGCTACGACAATTTCGAGCGGGATCTCACGCCCGAGCAGATCGCGGCGTTCAAGGCGGAGGGTCGCGAGCCGTCGCTGCGGCTGCGGGTGCCCGATGCGGCGTTCACCATCGAGGACCTCATCCGCGGCGAGATCACCTTCCCGGCGGGATCGTTCACCGACTTCGTCGTCGTCCGTCCGAACGGCCAGCCGCTCTACACCTTCGTCAACCCGGTCGACGATGCGCTCATGGGCATCACGCACGTCCTCCGCGGTGAGGACATCCTCTCGTCGACGCCGCGGCAGATCGCGCTCTACCTCGCCCTCATCGACATCGGCGTCACGACGTTCATCCCGCGCTACGCGCACATGCCGCTCGTCTACGGCGAGGGGGCGAGGAAGCTGTCCAAGCGCGACCCCGAGTCGAGCCTGTTCCACCACCGCGACCGCGGCTTCATCCCGGAGGGGCTGCTCAACTACCTCGCGCTGCTCGGCTGGTCGATCGCGCCGGACCGCGACGTGTTCTCGGTCGCGGAGCTCGTCGCGGCCTTCGACATCCGCGACGTCAACCCGAACCCGGCGCGCTTCGACCAGGCGAAGGCGGACGCGATCAACGGCGACCACATCCGACTGCTCGATGTCGACGACTTCGCGGACCGGCTGCGCCCGTACCTCACGCGCGCGGTCGACACGCCGGAGGAGCTCGAGCTGCTGCGCCGGGCGGCACCGCTCATCCAGGAGCGCGTGACGGTGCTGTCCGAGGCGCGGGACATGCTCGGCTTCCTGTTCGTGCCGGACGAGGAGCTCGAGATCGCCGCGGACGCGCTGCCGGGGGCGAACGCGGTCGAGGACTACGTGCGCGTGCTCGAGGCGGCGCTCGTCTCGCTGCCGGGCGTCGAGCCGTGGGAGACCGCGGGGATCGAGGCGGCGCTGCGCTTCGCGCTCATCGACGGCCTCGGCCTGAAGCCGCGCACGGCGTTCGGCCCGCTGCGCGCCGCGGTCTCGGGGCGTCGCGTCTCGCCGCCGCTCTTCGAGTCGATGGAGCTGCTCGGCCGGGCATCGACCCTGCGCCGCGTCGAGCGGGCGAAGGCGCTGCTCACCGCGCGCTGAGCGGCGGCCGCCGCGCGGCTCAGGCGACGAGTCGTCGGACCCGGTCGGCGGCGCGCCGGGAGTCGGCGCGCTCCTCGACGGCGGCGAGCAGATCCTCGCCGCGGTGCCCGGCGACGGCGACGATCGCGCGGGCGAGCACGAGGTCGTCCGCGCTGCGTCGAGCCCGGTCGTCCGCGAGCAGCTCGACGAGCACGGCGACCTCCTGCTCGGCGCGGGCGGCGATCGGGAACCAGGGCAGGGCGCTGCGCCAGGCGCGGAATGCGAGCAGCAGCAGGTCGTGGCGCTGCTCGACGTGGGCGCGCTCGTGCGCGATGACGGCGGCGAGCTCGTCCGCCTTGAGCCGCTCCATGAGGCCGCGCGAGAGCACGGTGAGCGAGCCGATGCCGTCCGGCAGGCAGTAGGCGACCGGCGCGCCGTCGTCGATGACGAGGGTCCGCGCCTCGGTGGGGTGCGGCGAGCTGAGCAGGTCGAGGAGCGTGCGGTGCCGGTGCCGCTGGCGGGCGACCGAGTACGCGGTCGCGGCGAGGTGGCCGAGCAGGTGCAGCACGAAGCCGATGCCCGCGCCGAACGCGATGCCCCCGGCGATCGGGTGGACGGGCAGCAGCGCGAGGCCGAGCAGACCTAGGGCGCCGATGATCGCGGCGGCGCCGGCGAGGGCGATGAGCTGCCAGAGCACGAGCGCCGTGGCTGGCGCGCGGCTCGGCCAGGAGGCGTGCGAGAACGCGATGGGCGCCGGCCAGGCGAGCAGGACGGCGACGACGCCGAGCGCGATCGCCGCCGCGAGCATCGGGGTCACTCCGCCGTGCGGTCGAGCAGGCGGCGCAGCGCCGCGGCGTCGTCGGGCGTGACACCGCCGACGAAGCGCTCGAGCACGGCGAGGCGATCGTCGGCGCCAGTGAGCACCTCGTGCATGAGCTCGGCCATGTGCTCGGCGCGGCTCGCGAGCGCGCGGTAGCGGTGGGGGCGGGCGGAGCGGTCGCTGACGACGAAGCCCTTCTTCTCGAGCCGGGAGAGCACGGTGAGGACGGTCGTCGCGGCGGGCTCGCGGCCGTCGGCCTCGCCGAGCCGCGCGATCACGTCATAGGCGGTGACGGGCGCGTCGCGCTCCCAGAGCGTGTCCATCACGGCGCGCTCGAGCTGTCCGAGCCCGGCCATCTGACACCACCTCCGAGCGGGATTCTACCGCACGTAGAAGAATTTCTACGATTTGTCGAATTACTTCTACGTGGTGTAGAAATCGAGTGCGACCCTGCGGAGCGCACGGCGCCGCTCGGAAGGAGTCGACCGGATGGATCCCCTGGAGATCGCCCGCTGGCAGTTCGGGATCACCACCGTCTACCACTTCGTCATGGTCCCGCTCACCCTCGGGCTCGGGGCGCTCGTCGTCGTCTGCCACCTGATGTGGCTGCGCACGGGAAACGAGCACTGGCTCCGGATGACGAAGTTCTGGGGGAAGCTCTATCTGATCAACTTCATCATGGGCGTCGCCACCGGCATCGTCCAGGAGTTCCAGTTCGGCATGGCCTGGAGCGAGTACTCCCGCTTCGTCGGCGACGTCTTTGGGGCGCCGCTCGCGATGGAGGCGCTGCTCGCGTTCTTCGTGGAATCGACCTTCCTCGGGGTGTGGATCTTCGGCTGGAACCGCCTGCCGAAGGGCGTGCACTTCGCCGCGCTCGCCATCGCCGTCGTCGGCTCGTGGATCTCGGCCGTCTTCATAATCGTCGCCAACTCGTGGATGCAGCACCCCGTCGGCGTCGAGCTCGTCGACGGCCGGCCCGTCATGACGGACATCTGGGCGGTGCTGACGAACAGCACCGCGATGGTCGCGCTGCCGCACGTGCTCACCGGCGCGGTCGCCGTGGGCGCCGGATTCCTCGTCGGGATCTCCTGGTACCAGCTCTGGCGGCGCCGCCGGGACGGGATCGACACGGTCGGCCCCGACCGCCGCGTCGTCGTCGGCGAGGCGCCCGAGATCCCCGGTCGGGACCGCGCCGACCACCGGGTCTGGCTCGTCTCGCTGCGGGTCGGCGCCGTCGTCGCGATCGCCGGCTTCCTCGGCACCGCCGTCACCGGCGACCTGCAGGCCAAGCTCATGTTCGAGCAGCAGCCGATGAAGATGGCCGCCGCCGAGGGCGCCTGCGCGCCGACCGCCGACCTCTCGCTGCTGACCATCGGCGACCTCAACGCCCACGACTGCGAGCGCGTCACGACGTTCCTCGTCGTCCCCGGCATGCTGTCGTTCCTCGCCAACGGCACCTTCGACACCGAGGTCGCCGGCATCGACGACCTGGTGCCGATCTACCAGGAGCGCTACGGCACCGAGCTGCCCGACGACCCGATCCTCGGCGCCCGAGCCGGCCAGCAGATCGACTACGTGCCGAACATGGCCGTCACCTACTGGGGCTTCCGCCTGATGATCGGCTTCGGCGCGCTCGCCGCCACGTTCGCCGCGCTCGCGCTCTGGCTCACCCGCCGGGGCACCGTTCCGCGCTCGAGGCTCCTGATGGGCGTCGCCGTCGCGTCGATCCTCGGCTCCTACGGGGCGAACATCGCCGGCTGGGTGTTCACCGAGATGGGTCGGCAGCCCTTCGTCGTCGCCCCGAACCCCACCGGCGTGGACGGGGTGTGGCAGCTGACCGCCGCCGCCGTCTCGCCCGCCGTCGACGGCGCCGAGATCGTGTTCTCGATCGTCGCGCTCGGCCTCGTCTACCTGGCCCTCATGGTGGTCGAGGTGTGGCTCATGGTGCGCACCATCCGCGGCGGCGTCGCCGCGACGATGCCCGGCCGCTTCGACCCGCCGGAGCCCGATCGGGACCGGTCCGACGTGCTCGACTTCGCCTACTGAGGGAGAATGACATGGACGCGCTGCTGCCGACGATCTGGTTCATCCTCATCGCCGTGCTCTGGATCGGCTACCTCGTGCTCGAGGGCTTCGACCTCGGCGTCGGGATGCACCTGCTGCTCCGGGGCCGGACCGACGCCGAGCGCCGGGTGATGCTGAACACGATCGGCCCGGTCTGGGACGGGAACGAGGTGTGGCTGCTCACCGCGGGCGGCGCGACCTTCGCGGCCTTCCCGTTCTGGTACGCGTCGCTGTTCTCGGCGCTGTACGTACCGCTCGTGCTCGCCCTCCTCGCACTGATCCTGCGCAATGTCGCGATCGAGTACCGCGGCAAGCGGCACACCGCGCGCTGGAGGGCCGCCTGGGACTGGGCGATGGGCCTCGGGTCGCTCGTCGCGGCGTTCTGCGTCGGCGCGCTGCTCGCGATCACGACGACCGGCCTGCCGCTCGACGCGAACGGCGACCGGGTCGGCGGCTTCCTCGCCTGGCTCACCGTCCCCGCGGTGCTCGGCGGCCTCGGCGCGGTCGGCTACTGCACCGCCCAGGGCGCCGCCTTCCTCGCCCTGAAGACCGACGGCGAGGTCCGTGTGCGGGCGCGTGCCGACTTCGTCCGCTGGACGCCGCTGCTCATCCTCCCGCTCGCCGCGTGGGCGGTCTGGGTGCAGGTCGAGACCGGGGAGTGGTGGACCTGGGCGGTGCTCCTCGTCGCGGTCGTCGCGGCGGCCGGCGCCTGGATGGCCGGCCGGCGCGGGCGCGAGGGCTGGGCCTTCGCCGGCTTCGTCGCGTTCATCGCGCTCGGCGCCGCCTCGATCTTCGCCGCCGCCTACCCCGTGGTGCTGCCCTCGACCATCGATCCCGCGTACTCGCTCACCGTCGAGAACGCGTCGAGCAGTCCGTACACGCTCGGCGTGATGTCGGTCGTCGCGCTCATCGGCGTCCCGCTGGTGCTCGGCTACCAGGCGTGGTCCTACTGGGTGTTCCGCAAGCGCGTCGCCGTCGAGCAGATTCCCGAGGCGCACGACTTCGCCCCGGCTGTGCGGCGCTGAGATGCGCGGGCTGCTCGAGCTCGGCCTCGGCCCCGGCGGCCGTCGCGCCGTCGCGGGCATCGCGCTGCTCGCGGTCGCCCGCGCCGCCGGCCTGGTGCTCATCGCCGAGGGCATCGCGAGCGGCGTCGTCGCGATCCAGGACGGCATGTCCGTCCGCGAGGCGCTCCTCCTCGCGGCGATCGGCGTCGCGCTGCGCGCCGCGGCGGCCTGGGCGAACGCCGTCGTCGCGGCGCGCGGCTCGATCGCGGTGCGTGCCGCGGCACGCGCCCGGCTCGCCGAGCGGCTGCTCGCGCCGGATGGGGGGCGGGAGGGCGCGCCCGGCGCGGCGCGGGTCGGCGCGGGCGAGGCGGCGCAGCTCGCGGCGAACGGCCTCGACGCGCTCGACGAGTACTTCGTCTCGGTCCTCCCGGCGGCCGTCTCCGCGATCGTGGTGCCGCTCACCCTCGGCGCGTGGACGCTCTGGCGCGACTGGCCCTCGGCCGTGATCCTGCTGGTCACCGTCCCGCTCGTGCCCGCGTTCATGGTCCTCATCGGACTGCACACCCGCGATCGGGTCGAGGGGGCGCAGCGCGCGATCGCCCGGCTCGCGGACGCCGTCCTCGAGCTCGCGCGGGGACTGCCCGTCATCGTCGGCCTCGGCCGGGACGGAGAGCAGGCGGCATCGCTGGCGCGCATCCAGGACGACTCGCGCGCGCGGACGATGGGCACGCTGCGCACCGCGTTCCTCTCCTCCCTCGCGCTCGAGCTCGTCGCGACGCTGTCCGTCGCGGTCGTCGCCGTCGTGCTCGGCATGCGCCTGCTCGACGGCTCCGTCGCGCTCGGCGCCGCCCTCGTCGTGCTCGTGCTCGCGCCGGAGGTCTTCGCGGCGCTCCGCGACGTCGGCGCCGCGTTCCATGCCTCGCAGGACGGGCTCGCGGCGCTCCGGCGGCTCGACGAGCTCGACCCGGGCGAGGGGACCGGCGCCGCGGCTGCGGACGCGGCGGCCGAGCGGAACGCGATCGTCGAGACGCGCGACGGCGTCGCGGTCGCGGCGCTGACGGTCGCCCACGCGGGGCGGACGCGGCCGGCGCTCGACCGGTTCTCCGGCTGGTTCCCGCGCGGGCGGGTCACGGCGCTCGTCGGGCCGAGCGGCGCGGGCAAGTCGACGCTCCTCGCCGCCATCGCGGACGCGCTGCCGGGGCGGGTGGCGTTCGCGCCGCAGGCACCGGTCTTCGCGACCGACCGGGTCCGCGACGAGCTCGCCCTCTACGGCGTCGCCGAGCCAGTCTCGGCGCTCGGCAGGTTCGGGGCCGCCCGGCTGCTCGATGCCGACCCGGCGCAGCTGAGCCCCGGGGAGCAGCGCCTCGTCGCCGTCGCGGTGGCGCTCGCGGTCGCCCGGCGGGGGACGACCGTCGTGCTGCTCGACGAGCCGACCGCGCACCTCGACCCGGAGGCCGCGAGCCGGGTGCGTGCGGAGATCGCGGCGCTCGCCGGCTCGGCAGCGGCGGGACCTGCCGTCGTCGTCGCGACGCACGACCCCGCGCTCCTGGCGTCGGCCGACCGGACCGTCGAGGTGCCTGCCGCCGCGGCGACGGTTCGGGCGCGGCAGGAGCCGGTCCGGAGCGAGGACGGACCCTCCCGGATGGCTCCGCCGCCGAACGAGCCGTCGGCTCCGGCACGCCCGCTTCGGCGCGAGGCCGCGCACGGGGGCCGGCGACGGCCAGGGGCCTGGGCGCTCGGCGTCCTGCTCGGCGTGCTCGCCTCGGGCAGCGGCATCGCGCTCGCCGCCGTCTCCGGCTGGCTGATCGTCCGCGCGAGCGAGCTCGACGGCGTCACGCTGCTGCTCGTCGCGATCGTCGGGGTGCGCTTCTTCGGCCTCGCCCGCGCCGTCGCCCGCTATGCGGAGCGGCTCGTCGTCCACCGCGCGGTGCTCGAGACCGCCGACGCGCTGCGGCTGCGACTCTGGTCCGCGCTCGCCGCCCGCGGGGCGGCGTCGCGGCGCCTGCTCGCGGGCGGCTCCACCGCCGACCTGCTGGTCGGCCGGCTCGAGCAGCTGCGCGAGGCGCTGCCGAGGGCCGTCGTGCCCGCCGTCGTCGGCGTCGTCGTGCTCGTCGGCGCGATCGTCGCCGTCACCCTCATCGACCCGGGCGCCGCGCCGGCGGTCGGCCTGCTGCTCGCCGCGGCGTCGGCGGTCGGCCTCGCCATCCAGGTGCCGGTCGAGCGGGCGGTGGTCGAGCGCGGGAGGCTCCGCGCCCACCTCGCACGCCGCATCGCCGCGCTCGCCGACGCCGGTGCGGTCCTCGCGGCGAACGGCGCTTCGGGTCGCATCCGCGAGGAGCTGGCCCGGACCGGCGCGCGGCTCGGCCGCCTCGACCGGCGGATCGCGCGCCTCGGCGGCGCGGCCGTCGCCGCGACGACCGCCGGCGCCCTCGCGGCGAGCCTCGCCGCGCTCGCGACCGGCGGCGCGGATGCCCCAGCCGTCGCCGCGGTCGCGCTGCTCGCGATGGCCGCGCTCGATCCGCTCCTCGGCCTGCTCGCCGCCGCGCGGCATGCCGCCGCCGCGGGCGCGTCCTGGGCCGCGATCCGCCCCGCGCTCGACCCGCCGGCGCCGGTCATCACCGGTTCGGCGCCGGTCCCCGGTCACGGCGCACTGGCGTTCGCCGATCTCGCCGCGCGCTGGCCGGACGCGCCCGAGCCGGCGTTCACCGGCCTCACCGCCGTGGCGCGCCCGGGGGAGTGGCTCGTGGTCACCGGTCCGAGCGGCTCCGGCAAGTCGACCCTGCTGACCGTGCTGCTCGGCCGCCTCGCCGCCTCGCGCGGCCGCGTCGCGATCGGCGGGATGGCGGTCGCCGACGCGGATCCCGCCTCGTGGCGCGCCGCGGTCGGCTGGTGCCCGCAGGAGGCCCACGTCTTCGACTCGACGATCCGGGGGAACCTGCTGCTCGCCCGCCCCCGCTCCGCGATGCCGGACGACCGCGAGCTGGTCGAGGTGCTCGAGGAGGTCGGCCTCGGCGCACTGCTCGCGAGCCTGGCCGACGGTCTCGAGACCCCGGTCGGCGCGGGCGGCAGGGCGCTCTCCGGCGGCGAGCGCCAGCGGCTGGCCGTCGCCCGCGCCCTGCTCGGCGGCGCCGGCGTTCTCCTCCTCGACGAGCCGACCGCGCACCTCGACGAGCCGGGCGCCCGCGCCCTGCTCGCCGATCTCCGTGCCGCCACGCGCGATCGCGCGGTGGTGCTCGTCACGCACCGCACCGACGAGCTCGAGACCGCGCGCGACGAGCGGATCGACCTCGGTTCCGGGACCCCCGCCGCGACCGCCGGACTCGGGATGCGGTAGGCTGGTTCACCGGCCCGGGGCGACCCGGGTGCCGCATTGGGGTGTGGTGTAATTGGCAACACGGCTGATTCTGGTTCAGTTGTTCTTGGTTCGAGTCCAGGCACCCCAGCCAGTACGGGCCCTCTAGTCCGATCGGCGCACGACGCTGCAGCATCAGGCCGCCGGCCGGCCGTGGAGCGGGTCAGCGACGTCCGGGCGGAAGACCGTCGCGATACCTCGCCGGCCAGATCCCGTGGCGGCCGGGCGAGACGATGCCGTTCGGGTCGATCGCGTCCTTGATCGTCTCGACGAAACGCCGATACGAGTGCTCATTGAACGAGTACTGCTCCGAGGCGATGTCCATGATGTCGAGGTGCGCGCGGTACTCGCTGTAGCCGAGCTTGCCGAAGTGCTCGACCATCCGGTGCAGCGTCTCGTAGGCCCCCTTGACCTGCGCCTCGTCGTCCAGGACGAGGTCGAGGTTGACGATGATGACGAGCGAGCGGTCGTTGATGATCGTCGCACCCGCGGAGAGGTTCGCGTTCATGTGCTCGAGCAGGTACTCGCTGATGAGCCGCTCGAACTTCTGCACCTCCTCGCCGACGAGCGGGATGACCGGCGAGAACGCGAGGTGCCCGATGCCCTTGGGCACGAGGTCGAGCATCTCGAGCGTCGGGTGCGCGCCGTTGATCTTGTCGCGGAAGTGCTCGAAGGGACCCCACTGATCGCGCGCGTAGCGCCCCTCGTGGCTCACCCTGGAGCCCTCGATCTGCGCCCAGCGCTCCTTGATCCGCCGCACGTGATGCTCGACGACCGGCGCGTCGCCCCAGACGCCCACGCCGACGCTCCACCGGCCGAGGCCGGACTCCTCGGCGAGCCGCTGCAGCTCCGCCTCGGGCAGCGCGCCCTTCCCGCCCATGTACTCGCCGAGCTCCGGCACCTGCCACGCCATGACGGGGAACGAGTAGACGCCCGGGACCCCCCGGATCGCGCCGCTCATCCGCAGCTCGCGGATGATGTCGATCGCCTGCCCGAGCTGGTCGTTGCGCGGGATGGAGAGCTGGAGCGACGCCATCGCCTCCGGCTTGCGCATGAGCCAGACCCCCATGCGCGTCACGATGCCGAAGTTCGACTGGGCGAAGAACGCGTCGAGGGTGGGGCCGAGGCCGCGCTTGTAGAGATGCCACGCCTTGTTGCCGGGCACCGCGCCGAGGCCCGTGCGCAGCAGCTCGCCGTCCGGCAGCACGACCTCCATCCCGGTCGGCGCCATGAAGTCGGCGCCGTTGGGGAGGTAGCTCACCCCGTTGTCCATCGAGTTGCCGACGATGCTCCCCCAGCCGACGTCCGGCACCGAGAGCAGCAGATCCCCGCCGGCCTCCTCGAGCGCCGCGGCGAGATCCATCCAGCGCACGCCCGGCTCGACGACCGCGTACGCGAGCTCCCGATCGATCTCCAGGATGCGATTCATGCGGCGCAGGCTGATGAGGACGGAGCCCTTGACCCGCGGCGACGGACCCCCGTATCCGTTGTTGCGCCCCTGCGAGCTGGTCCAGATCGGCACCCCGAACTCGTTCGCGGCCCGCACGATCGCCTGGATCTCCTCGACGGTCGTCGGGTAGAGCACGGCCGAGGAGTCGTAGCTCCGGTCCTCCTGGTACCAGTAGGGGTCGCGGAGCTGGTCGCGGTCGGCGTCCTCGACGTGGACCGCGTCCGCGGGCAGAATGTCGCGGAACCGCGCGAGCGCGGCCTCGGGCAGCACGAATGGGGCGGCGTCAACCATGGCAGGTCCTCTCTCGTCGTCGAGCGGGGCCATCTCAGGCTAGTGCGCAGCGGACCCGAGACCGCACTTCCGGGATCTCCGCGGGGGCCGGGCTAGGAGGCGAGGGTCGGTGCGCTCGCTGCTCATGCCTCTATACTCTCGAGAGTCTGGGCAGGGGGTTGCATGTCGAACACCGGGGGTCCGATCAGCAAGACCCAGTACGTGCTCGACCGGTTGCGCGCGGAGATCCTCGCCGGCGAGATCGATGCCGGAAAGCCCATCAAGCAGACCGAGATTGCGCAGCGCTATGGAGTGAGTCCGACGCCGGTGCGTGAGGCTATGCGTCTGCTGGAGGCGGATGGGTCCATCCAGTACTCCCCGCACCGCGGTGCGACGATCCGCGACATCTCGCCCGCCGAGGCGCTCGATCTCTACCTGCTCCGCGCGGAGGTCGAAGGGCTGGCGACGCGGCTGGCGACCGAGCGCGCCACCGACGCGGATCTGGCCGAGTTCCGCGGGATCAACGACGACCTGCATGCGGCCGGCGACGACGTCGATCGCGCGCTGTTGAACCGTCAGTTCCATTTCGCCATCTTCCGGGTCGGATCAGAGCTGGTGGCGGGCCATGCCGCGAGTCTGTGGGCGAAATTCCCGCGCGCGGTGACCCTGTGGAGGGAGGAGGTCTCCGCGGCCCGTCTGCTCGACGATCACGATCGGATGCTCGAGGCGATGGAGGCGGGCGACTCGGCTCGCGCCGACCGGCTGGCCATGGAGCACGTCCTCCATGCGAAGGCGTTGCGGAGCACTCCGTCGGGCTAGTTTTAGAGCTAGTCGGGATCCTCCGCGTCGTGGCGCCGTTCGCGACCGGCGATGACGGCAGCGGCGAGCACCGCGAGCGCCCCGACGCCGACGAAGGCCATCCCAAGACTCGCGACCGCGGTCGCGCCGCCGACCACCACGGGCAGCGTGGTCTGCACCAGCCGGTTCCCGAACGTTCGCATGCCTACCGCATGTCCGCGCTCCCGCGGCTCGACGACCCTCGCCACGATCAGGAGGGCGAGCGGCTGTGCCAGACCGACGGAGAATCCGGCGACCATCACGCAGGCGATGATCGCGGCAGGTCGAGGGGCGAGCGCCACGAGCGCGAGTGCGACGCCGGATGGCACGAGTGCGGTCGCCGTGACCAGGAAATGGGGGAGCCAGCGAGCGATCCAGGGGAAGGCGAAGCGGGCGATCATCGAACCGACGCCGAAGAGAGACATGACCACCCCAATCTCGCCCGGACCCCAGGCCAGCTGGTGCAGTAGGAGGGGGAGGAAGCCGAGGACGGTCGTCTGGACGGCCATGGCCACCATCGAGGTCGAGAGCGTCGTGGCGTAGCCGGGACGGGAGAACTGCGCCCGGGTCCGACCGCGGCGCGGGGTCGCCCGCTCGGCGACGTGAGCTGACGGGCGGCCGGGGATGAGCAGGGAGGCTGCAGCAAGCGCGGCGGAGGCCGCCGAGATCGCGAATGCGGTGCGCGTGTCAGCGAGCTGCGCCGCGACCCCTCCGATCGTGGGACCGAGCAGCTGGCCCGCGAGCACGGCGGTGGACAGCGTGGCCACCTGACGGCGCGCGGTCGCCTGGTCGCTCGCGACCGTCGCGATCGCCTGCGCGGGCACCCACACGGCGACGCCGCCCGCGCCTTGCAGCACGTAGCCCGCCGCGAGCGCGAAGGGCTCGGTGGCTAGCGACATCCACACGCCGCCCGCGACCATGGCGGCGATGCCGGCGACGAGCACCGGCGTGCTTCCCACGCGATCCATGAGGGTGCCGATCGGGATAGCGATGACGAGGCCGCCGATGGCGCCCGCCGCCAGCACGATCCCGACCACGACCGCATCGCCGCCGAGTTCGGTGACGTGCGGCGCGAGGACCGGACGGACGAGATTCTGCGCGATGCCGAAGGCTGCCGCGAGGAGGGCCAGCGAGATCCGGGCGCCGATCACGACGCCGTCCGGATCGGTCGACCGAGGTGATGCATTCTGCCTCCCGACTGTGGCGGCGTTCCCGTCGCCATTGACAGCACGCTCGGGGGTGCTGCTATGGTCGGAATATAGTCTATAGAAGGAGGCCTCATGAGGCGCATCTCAACAGCGTTGTTGACCGCCGTCGTGGCTTCCGTCGTGCTGGCCGGCTGTGCCGGCGCCGGCGGAGCACAGGACGACGAGAACTTCTACGCCGACCATGACATCGAGATCTTCGTCCCGTTCGGCCCGGGCGGCGGCACTGACGTCACCGCGCGGCTGATGGCGCAGTTCATGCCGCAGTTCATCGAGGGGTCCCCGGCGGTCCAGGTCTACAACGAGGACGGCGCGGCGGGGGTTCCCGGCACCGCGAAGTTCATCAAGACCGGGGCGAAGGACGGCTCCGAGCTGCTGATGAGCTCGAACGCGACGCACCTCGCCTACGCCTTCGGCGAGCGGGGGGTCACCTTCGACTTCTCCTCACTCGAGCCGGTCGCGGGCTTCGGCGTCGGGGCCGTGGCCTACGCGCGCACGGATGCTGGCATCAATAGCGTGCAGGATCTGATCGACCGGGACCGGCCGCTGCAGTACGCCGGACAGAGCGCCAGCGGCGGCGACCTGAACATGTTGCTCGCCTTCGACCTCCTCGACATCGATGTCAACGTCGTCCTGGGCTACGAGGGACGCGGGCCGGCGCGACTGGCGTTCGAGAGCGGCGAGGCGGACATCAACTACGACAACACGTCCGCCTATTTCAGCTCCGTCAAGCCGATGGTCGAGGCGGGCGATGCGATCCCGCTCTTCACCTATGGGCAGTATCGGGATGGCGGGGTGGTGCGCGAGGAGGCATTCCCCGACCTTCCCACGGTGGCCGAGGTCTACGAGGAGCTCTACGGCGAAGAGCCCTCCGGTCCGATCTGGGACGCCTACCTCGCGGTGCTTCCGCTTCGCGCCGACCTGAACAAGGTGCTGTGGATCCCTTCCGAGGTGTCCGAGGCCACCAAGCGCGCCCTGATCGACGGTGTTGTCGCGATGTTCGCCGACAAGGAGTTCGTCGCGGCCAAGCAGGAGGCGCTCGGCGACGAGATGCCCCTCACCGGCGCCGACCTCGAAGCGGCGGTCGACGTGCTGAAGAACACCGATCCGGACTCTGACGAGTTCGTCTGGCTCCGGAACTGGCTGACCGAGAACTACCAGGTCCAGTTCTGATGGTTCGTCGCCCCGTCTCCGGCGCCACTGGGGGCGGGGCGACGAATCGACTCGAGGAGGAATCATCAGCACTCCCGCATTGAGCGCCCTGTTCGCGCCACGATCCATCGCCGTGATCGGCGCGGGCGCCAATCCCGCGAGCCTCGGCGCCCGGCGACTCGCACAACTCGCGGGATTCGGATTCGCCGGCCGCCTCACGGCTGTCAACCCGGACGGGGCCGACAGCGGCGGCGTCCCCGGCGCGGTCTCGGTCGCGAGCATCCCGGAACCGGTCGACCTCGCTGTCGTCGCCGTTCCGCACACCGCCGTCGCCGCCGCCATCGCCGACTGCGCGGAGGCCGGGATTCCCGTGGCCCAGGTGCTGAGCGCCGGACCTCACGATCCCGCGGCGCTGAAGCGGTTCGAGCGCGACCTCGTCGCCGCCGGACGCGGGATCACCCGGATCGTCGGCCCGAACTGCGTCGGCACGCATTCCTCGGCCGCGCGCACCACGTTCGTCGCCCGACCCGATGCCCGGGTCGGCAGTGTCGCCTTCGTGTCCCAGAGCGGCGGGCTGTCCGTCGACTTCCTGAACCAGGCCCGCGACCGCGGCGTCGGCGTGAGCCGGGTGGTGTCGATCGGCAACTCGGCCGATCTGGGCTTTCCCGACTTCCTCGACTTCCTCGCGAGCGACGACGCGACCGCGGTGATCTGCCTGTATCTCGAAGGCATCGACGACGGGCCGGCACTGCTGAGCAGCCTTCGCCGCACCACCGCGGAGAAACCGGTCATCGTGCTCAAGGGCGGCCGCACCGAAGAGGGATCGCGGACCGCGTCCTCGCACACCGGCTCCGTGACCTCTTCGTGGGAGATCTTCGCCGCGGCCGTGCACCAGGCCGGTGCCGTCACCGTGGCGTCGTTCGACGAGCTGCTCGCCGCAGCGACCGCACTCCAGAGCGGCATCCCGCCGATCGAGTCCGACACCGTCGCGGTGGTCGGCAACGGCGGCGGGATGAGCGTGCTCATCACCGACACCCTCGCCGAGAACGGGATGCGGCTCGCAGACCTCGACGTCGCGACCCTTCGGCGGTTCGACGAGGTCCTCGATCTTGCCGGGGCGACGCTCGGCAACCCGACCGACATGCCCGCCGGGGCGCTCGCGAAGATGCCGGAGGACGATCTCCGCACCGTCATCAGCGCCCTCCGCGACGATCCCGGTATCGGCTCGTTGATCGTGCACTGGAATCTGCTGCCATTCCTCGGCTACCCGGACCCGGACGCGCTGGTGCGGAAGCTCGCGCACGGGCTCGCGAGCGCCGTCGGCTCGATGCCGGTGGTCGTCGGCCTCCGGTCGACGTTCGATCCCGACGTCGTCCGACTCCGCGGCCGCTTCGTCGAGACCTGTCTCGAGCTCGGCATCCCCGTCTTTCGCGACGGCATCGAGGCGGCCTGGGCGCTGGCCATCGCGCGCAGGGTGTTGCTCCTGCGGCGTCGGGCCGCCGGGCGGGGCGCCGACCTCGAGCATGCGCCCAGTGAGCAGCGCATCGTCTCGGCCGAGGCCACCCTGTCGCAGGCCGAGGCGATGGCGCTGTTCGAGAGCAGCGGCATTCCCGTCGCGCCGGCCGTGGAGTGCGCCCGGCAGGGCGAGCTCGACGACGCCTGCCGCCGGCTCCGCCCCCCGTGGGTCATGAAGCTGGAGGTTCCCGGGCTGCTCCACAAGTCCGACATCGGTGGCGTGGCGCTCGACGTGCGCACCGTGGAGCGCGCCCGCGAGGTCTTCGACGACCTCGTCGCACTCGGGCGGCGGCACGGCGCCGAACGTCCGTCGGTGTTCGTCCAGGAGATGGTCGTCGGTGACGGCACCGAGCTGTTCGTCGGCGTCACGCGCGACGACCAATTCGGCCATGTGCTCGCGGTCGGCGTCGGCGGCGTTCTCGTCGAGGCCTTCCAGAGCGTCGCGACCCGGGTCCTGCCCGCCTCCCGCGACGACTTCCGGGCGATGCTCGGCGAGTTCCGCGGGGCGGCGCTCTTCGAGGGCTATCGCGGCTCCACGCCATGGGACGTCGAGAAGCTCGCCGACCTCCTGGAGCGGGTCTCGGCTCTCGTGCAGCGGCATCCCGAGATCCGGGAGCTCGACATCAACCCCATCCTCCGAACCGCCGACACCGGCACGATCCTGGCGGTCGACGCCGTGGTCGTCGTCGATGATGCGGACTCGACCGACGGCTCCGTCGGATCCCACCCAACCCAGAGAGAAGGAGCACGCGCATGAGCGAAGTCATCTACGAGATCGATAACCGCATCGCGACGATCACCCTCAACCGTCCGGAGAAGCTCAACGCCATCAACGCCGAGATGTCTCGGCAGCTGTACGCCGCACTGAAGGACGTGCGCGACAACGACGACGTGTGGATGATGATCCTCACCGCCAACGGGCGCGCCTTCAGTGCCGGTCGGGACCTCGTCGAGCGGGCCGATCACGGCAACACGCTGCCGGCCCCCCGCAACGCCGAGATCTACACGCTCCAGACGCAGATCATGAAGCCGACGATCACCGCGATCAACGGGATCTGCATGGCCGCGGCGTCGGGCTTCGCGTTCTCGACCGACATCCGCATCGCCGCGGAGAGCGTCGAGTTCGCCTGGCCGCACGCCAAGCGCGGCATCTCCTCGGTGAGCGGTCCGACGATCCTCGGCCGTCACGTGCCCGAGAACATCGCGCTCGAGTACATGTACACCGGCAAGCGCATGACAGCGCGCGAGGCCGAGCGCTGGGGCCTCGTCAACCATGTCGTGCCGGACGGCACGCAGCTCGAGTTCGCGAGAGCGTTCGCGGACGACATCATCACGCGCGCGCCGATGTCGATGCGCCTCATGAAGGAGTCGCTGATGCGCACGCGCAACCTGCACCTCGCCGACGCGTTCACCCTCGGCACCTACTACTCGAACCGCGCGAGCGCGACCGCGGACGCCCAGGAAGGCCTCAACGCCTTCAAGGAGAAGCGGGAGCCAGTGTGGCAGGGTCGATGATCCCGGCCTCTCCGAGCGAGGACGTGGGCGTCGCGTTCGACGAGGTCGCGCGCGTCGCCACGATCGAGCTGCGCCGGCCGCCGAACAACTTCTTCGACCTGGCGCTCGTCACCGTGATCGCCGATCTCGTCGAGGCGTTCGAGCGGGTGCCGGAATGCGGGGCGATCGTCCTGGCCGCCGAGGGGAAGCACTTCTGCGCGGGCCGCGACTTCGGCAAGCCGGCCGAGGAGGGAGATGGTCCCGAGGCGCTCTACGCCCAGGGCGTGCGACTCTTCGGCGGCACGAAGCCGATCGTCGCCGCGGTCAACGGCGCGGCCGTCGGCGGCGGCTTCGGGCTCGCGATGGCGGCCGACTTCCGGGTCGCGGGACCCTCCACCCGGTTCTCGGCCAACTTCGCGAAGATCGGCTACTTCCCCGGCTTCGGGCTGACCGCGACCCTGCCGCTCGTGATCGGCAGGCAGCGCACGCTCGACCTGCTGTACGGCGCGCGCGACATCGTGGGCCCCGCGGCGGAGGAGGTCGGCCTCGCGGACCGGTACGTGACGGAGGACGCGCAGCTGCGGTCCGCCGCCGAGGCCCTGGCGGAGGACATCGCGGCCTCGGCGCCGCTGTCCGTCGCCGGCATCCGGAAGGTGCTCCGAGGCGATCTGCGCGGGCACGTCGAGGCCGCGACCAGGACAGAGCTCGAGTACCAGCTCGCGCTGCGCAAGTCGGCCGACTTCGTGGAGGCGCAGACCGCTCGCCGGGAGAAGAGACGGCCGCGGTTCATCGGCCGCTGAGTTCATTCACCAACGCAAGGAGGCGTTGTCATGTGGGAGGCCATTCAGCAGGCGTTCCTCAATCTGTTCACCGTCCAGGCCCTGTCATTCCTGTTGTTCGGGGTCGTGATCGGGCTTGTGGTGGGATTCCTACCCGGCATCGGCGGCATCGTGGGGATGTCGCTGATCCTGCCGTTCCTGTACGGCATGGATCCGATCATGGCGATCCCGCTCATGATCGGGATGATCGCGGCGAATCACACCGCGGACACGTTCCCGTCCATTCTGATCGGCGTCCCCGGCTCGTCCGGATCCGCCACGATGATGGACGGGTTCCCGCTGTCCCGACAGGGCCGGGCCTCGGAGGCCCTCGGCGCGGCGTTCTTCTCGTCGATGACCGGCGGGATCGTCGGCGCGATCGTGCTGCTCGGCGCGATCCTCGTGGCTCGACCGCTCATCCTCGCGTTGGGAGCGCCGGAGCTGTTCGCGCTCACGGTGCTCGGGATGAGCGTCGTCGCGGTGCTCGCGCGCGGAGCCATCCTCGTCGGCCTGGCCGGGGCGGCGCTCGGGCTCCTCATCGGAGCGATCGGGTCCTCCCCGGCGACCCCGACGTTCCGCTACACCGGCGACATCGACTACCTGTACCTGGGAGTGCCGCTCGCGGCGCTGACGATGGGCCTCTTCGCGGTGCCCGAGCTCGTCGGCCTGCTCTCCGAAGGCGGGCAGATCTCGCGGACCGGGAAGCTGGAGCCGAAGGGCCTTCGACGCGGCATCCGGGAGGCGCTCCGTCATAAGCGCCTCATCCTCGGCAGTTCGATGGTGGGGACCGTCGTAGGCATCGTGCCGGGCCTCGGCGGCGCGGTCGTCGAGTGGCTCTCGTACGGCCTCGCCAAGAGGTTCAGCAAGAACACCGAGACCTTCGGCAAGGGCGACATCCGCGGCGTCATCGCCCCCGAGAGCGCCAACAACTCGAAGGAGGGGGGCGCCCTCATCCCATCGCTGCTGTTCGGGATCCCCGGCAGCGGCACGACGGCCGTCCTGCTCGGGGGCCTGCTGCTGCTCGGCATTCAGCCGGGTCCGGACATGGTCGGCAAGCACCTCGATGTCTCGCTCAACATCATCTGGTCGCTCGCCGTCGGCAACGTGCTGGCGACAGCGCTGTGTATCGTGCTCGCACGCGTGGTCGCACGGCTGACCATGATCTCCGCGCGCAAGATCGTGCCGTTCCTGTTCGTCTTCATCCTGTTCGCGGCCTACCAGGTGTCGAACTCGTGGGGCGACGTGATCGTCCTGATCGTCGCCGGGATCCTCGGGATCGTGATGAAGGAGGCCGGGTGGGCGCGGCCGCCGCTCCTCGTCGGGTTCGTGCTGTCGACTGCCGCCGAGCGGTACCTGCACCTTTCTATGAGTCGATACGGCCCCGAGTGGCTGCTGAGTCCGACCGTCATCGTGATCTTCGCTGTGACGGCGGCGTTCGTCCTGACCGCCAGCGGCCTGAACGTCTTCCGTCGGCGCCCTCGGCAACTCGCCGAGAAGGTAGTCGAGGAGGCGACCCGATGAGGCTGCTCTGGGGCCTGCGGCTGGGCCTTCCGGCGGTGCTCGCCGTGCTCGGCGTCATCGCGGTGGTGCAGTCGCTCGACTTCCCGCCCCTCGCCCGATACTTCCCGCTCGTGGTTGCCACGGCGCTCACGCTGCTGTGCCTCGCGGTGCTCGGCGTCGCCATCGTGCAACTCGTCCGGTCGCCCGTGGAGGGGCTCAAGACGGGCGGGTCGAACGATACCGCCGGGCTTCTCGTCGAGGGCTGGCAGCAGGGCCCAGAGGAGTTCTCCTGGGTCGTCCGCCGAATGCTCGTCTCCGTCGCGGTGCTCGGCGGCGCGATCGTGACCTACGCGATCGTGGGGGCCGTGCTGGGGTCCGGACTCTTCATCGCGTTCTGTCAGTGGCGGCTCGTGCGCGCCCGCTGGTGGGCGGTTGCCCTGGCGGGGGCCGCCACCTCACTCGCGGTGTGGTTCATCTCCTACCAGTTCCATCTCATTCAGCCGACCGGACTGCTCGACCTCCGCTTCGGGCTGCGGTGAGTCCCGATCCGGGAGACATCGCGGTGCGTCAGCACGGGGTGGCGCTCCTCGCATCTGCGGGATGCGTCGAGGCGGAGCTCCCAAGGGTCCTGGCGCGCGCGATGCGCGGGGGCGGGGGCGGCCCCGTGTTGCTTGTATGCTCCCCGTCCGCCGAGCGGTCGGGAGGGCTGCGGCGGGTCCGGGGCGCGCTGGCCGGATCCGAACTCGTCGTCGTCGACGACGTCGAGCCGGAGCCGACCAGGTCGACGCTCGAGCGCGGCCTCGCACTGCTGCGCGGGCGGCTCCCCGGCGCCGTGGTAGCGCTCGGTGGTGGTGGCCCTCTCGTCGCGGCCCGAGCGGTCGCCGCGGTCGCCGCCGAGGGCGGGGACCCGCTGAAGCTCGTCACGCGCTACGGTCCGGACGGCACCCCGACGCCGACCCGACTCCGGGCGCCGAAGCCGCCGATCGTGAACATCCCGGTGACGCCCACGCCCGCGATGGATCGCGCGGGGGCGGCGCTCGTGGATCCGAGTCTGCCTCAGCGGCTGGAGTTCTACGATCACGGACTCCGCCCGATCGCCGTGCTCTGGGATCATGAGCTGGTGAGCGCGACGCCCGAGCGCGTGTTCTGGACCTCGGCGGCGGCGGTGCTGATCCGCGCGCTCGGCGATCTCGCTGACGGGGACGGCGGCGACCTCGAGCGGCTCGACCGGGAGGGCGCTGCGCGATTCGTCGTCGACGTGTTCCGCGAGGCCGGCCCGCTCGGGCTCGCGGGACGCCTGCGGCTCATGTCCGCCGCGTTTATCCAGACGCGCATCGAGGATGCTCGGCGCCGGCTCCGGCCTAGGAGCGCGTTCGGCGGCGACTATGCCGCGGCGACCGCGCTGCATTCTGAGCTCGCGGGGGTGAGTCAAGGGGCCGCGACCGCCGCGTTGTTCGCGAGTTCCCTCGCGTCGGCTCCGCCGCCGGTCGCCGAGACGCGGCGGGTGGCGGAGCTGCTGGGCGTGCGTCCGCCGGATCAGGGCGATGCGCTCTTCCCGGTGGTCGATGCGGTGCTCGAACTCCTCCGCTCTCGAGCGCTCCCGACCAGGCTTCGCGAGCTCGAAATCGACCGCGCGGTGCTCCCCGCCGTCGCGGAGCGCATGCGCCGCAACGTGAACGATCCCAGGTACGCCGCCCCGGACAGCGATCCCCTCGCCCGCCTGCGGACGGCGTGGTGAGTCAGGGCAGGATAGCGATCAGGCCCAGCGAGATCAGCAGCGCCGTCGCGGTCGAGACTCCGGCGAGGCCGACCGCCCGCCATGGAACGGGCAGCAGCGACCGCAGACGGATGCCCAGCCCGAGGCCCAGCATCCCGGCGGCGAGCAGCACGTTCGCCACGACGGTGGCGATGTCGAGGACCACCGGCGGAAGCAGGCCGGTGGAGCGCACCGCGACGGCGGCGAGGAATCCGACGATGAACCAGGGGACGATGCTCACCCGGCTCGTGCCTCGCGCGTCGTCGGGACGCCGGCGGGCAGCGACCGCGTTGACCGCCGCGAGCAGTACGACGCGGCCGAGCTTGACGGTGGTGGCGGCGGCGATCGCGGCCCCGCCGACGATCGAGGAGGCGGCCACCACCTGGGCGACCTCGTGGATGCTGGCTCCGGCCCACATCCCGGTGTCCGTGGGGGTCATTCCCAGCAGGGCGCCGAACAGCGGCACTGCCCCGATCAGGATCGAGCCGAAGATCGTGACGAGTGCGAGCGCCGTCGCGACGGCCGCTTTGGAAGCGCGGACGGTGTCCTGCACGGCGGCGATCGCCGCGGCGCCGCAGACCGCGAAACCGGCGGCGACGAGGGTGACGAGATCCCGGGGGAGTCGCATGCGGTCGCCGACGAGGACCGTGACGACGTAGGTCGCAGCGACGGTGGCCACGATGATCACGATCCCGCCCCAGCCGAGGTCCAGCACGTCCTGGACGGGCAGCCGGAGACCGAAAACCACGATGCCGGCTCGAAGCGCGAGCTTGGTCCAGCGCGCATGTCCGGCGAGGACCGGATGCAAGGTCGCCCCCACGTTGGCGAGCAGCGTGCCGAGCAGCAGCGCGATGAGCAGCGCGTTGAGCCATGGAACCCATCCGTTGACGGCCACGCAGGCGGCCGCGAGCAGCAGCGGCAGTGCGATCGACGTCGCCTGCCAAAGCCGTCGGCGGGCGGGTGTGGAGCTTGCGGGGACAACCATATCTCGACTATATATAAAATAGAGTTTGTATGAACGCGGCGCGGATGATGGAGAGGGTGTGATGGAGGAGGCGGCAGCTGGAGCCAGGACGCTCCGGATCGAGGACCGTGAGGATCATCTCGCGGTGCACCTTTCCCGACCCGAGGCGCGGAACGCCATCTCGCGCGCGATGGTCGCCGAGCTCCATGCGGTCTGCGACGAACTCGAGTCGCGGCCTCGCGTGCTGCTGCTCGCGGGCTCGGAGGGGGTCTTCGCGGGCGGCGCGGACATCCGCGAGCTGTACGGGCGCGGACGGGACGACGCCCTCGATGGCATCAACTCCGCGCTGTTCGAGCGCATCAGCCGACTGCCGATGCCGGTCATCGCCGTGCTGGACGGGCACGTGCTGGGCGGTGGCGCCGAGCTCGCCTACGCCGCCGATCTCCGCATCGCGACCACGCGCACGAGGATCGGCAATCCGGAGGTGGGGCTCGGCATCCTCGCCGCCGCTGGCGGCACCTGGCGGCTGCGGGGTCTCGTCGGCGACGGCCTGGCGAAGGAGATGCTGCTCGCGGGGCGGGTCCTGACGGCGGAGGAGGCCCTCGATGCGGGGCTCCTCGCCTCGGTGCACGAGCCCGCCGAGATCGACGCGGCGGCTGCGGCGCTGTGTCGGCGGATCACTGGGCAGGACGCTCTCGCGGTGCGGGTCACGAAGGCGGTGTTCCGCGCTCCCACCGGAGCGCATCCGCTGGTCGACGATCTCGCCCAGGCCATATTGTTCGAGTCGCCGGCGAAGCGGCAGCGCATGCGCGCCTTCCTCGATCGGTCGCGCCGATGAGCGCGCCGAGCCGCGTCGGCGTGCTCGGCGGCGGACGCATGGGCTCCGGGATCGCGCACGCCTTCGCCCTCGCCGGGGCGGAGGTCGTGATCGTGGAGGCGGACGAGACCGCCGCGGCGGCGGCTCGAGGACGCATCGCGGAGCTGCTGGGGGAGAGCCGCCGGCGCGAGGTGCCGGGAGTCGAGGCCGCGATCGCCCGCCTTGCGGTGGAGGTCGGCGCCGCGGCCTTCGCGGGATGCGAGCTCGTCGTGGAGGCCGTCCCCGAGATACCGGAGCTCAAGGCAGACGCGCTCCGGATGATCGAGACCCAGCTCTCGGACGATGCGTGGATCGCGACCAACACCTCCTCCCTGTCGATCGCGTCGCTCGCCCGCGCACTCGACCGGCCGGATCGGTTCTGCGGCCTGCACTTCTTCAACCCGGTGCCCGCGTCGGCCCTGGTCGAGATCGTCCGGGGTCCGCAGACGGACTCGGCGCTGATCGAGCGGGCCCGCGGCTGGGTGGAGCTGCTGGGCAAGACGCCAATCGTCGCGAGCGACACACCCGGCTTCGCCAGCTCCCGTCTCGGGATCATCCTCTTCCTCGAAGCCGTGCGCATGGTCGCCGACGGCGTCGCGAGCGCAGAGGACATCGATACCGCGATGGTGCTCGGATACCGGCATCAGACCGGCCCGCTGCGCACCGCCGACCTCGTCGGTCTCGACGTAAGGCTGGCGATCGCCGACTATCTCGAGGGAGAGCTCGGAGAGCGGTTCCGGGCTCCGGCGCTGCTGCGCTCCATGGTCGCCCGCGGGGAGCTCGGTAAGAAGAGCGGCGTGGGCTTCTACACCTGGGGGAAGTAGCGGGGGTCGGCCGATGCCGCCAAGGTCAGCCCCGGCGCGGCCATATCCCGGTTCGCGGCCGATGGCAAGCGTCTCGCGCCGCCGCGTCTGCCCGCGTTCACTCGTCGGAGCAAGCCCCGACGAAAGGACTGTCCCATGGCCCAGATGACGCTCGAGTCGCCGACCGAGCTGCTGCACTACCAGCTCCGCACCGCGCTCACGATGGAGGACGACTCGCTCGCGGCGCTCGGCGAGCTCGCCTCGGCCGCCAAGTCGGCCGAGATCAAGAAGCTCTTCAAGCACCATGCCGAGGAGACCAAGGAGCAGATCGCGAACCTGCACCGGGTGTTCGAGCTGCTCGAGCTGAAGGACTCGACGGCGCCGTCGCCGAGCACGAAGGGGATCACGAAGCAGGCCGGCTCGCTCATCGAGAAGAGCGCGCCGAAGCTCCGCGACCAGGTCGTGCTCTCCTGCGCGCTCGGCAACGAGCACTACGAGATCTCCGCCTACGAGTCGCTCATCATCCCGGTGACCGCGATGGGCGCCGCCGACGTCGCCGCGCTGCTGCGGGCGAACCTCGACCAGGAGACGCACACGAGCGAGGAGCTGCGCGCGACGCTCGAGAAGATCGCGGGCTGAGGCCGGCCGCCGGGCGCGCGCGAGGTCCCGCGGGCGCCCGGCCGCCCCTCTGCCAGACTGAACGCGATGTTCGGGTTCATCGCGGCGTTCCTGCCCTGGGTTCTGTACTGGATCCTGGTCGGCAACACGACCTATCTCGTCGCCGTCTCGGTCGCGTTCGGGGTCGCCGTCGTCCTCGAGATCGTCGAGTTCGCGCGCGATCGGCGGATCGGCTCGCTCGAGATCGGCAGCCTCGTCTTCTTCGCTCTCTCCTTCGTCAGCGCGTTCCTCATCGACGACGCGGTCATCGAGCAGTGGCTCCAGCCGCTCAGCAACGGCGCGCTCTTCCTCATCGCCCTCGTCGGCGTCCTCGTCGGGCATCCCTTCGTCCGCTCGGCGGCGGCGCGCACGGTCGACGCTGTGACGGCGGCGAGCGACGGCTTCCGCTACATCACGACGGCGATGACGTGGATGTGGGTCGGCGTGTTCGGTGTGATGACGGCGTCCTCCCTCATCCCGCCGATCGTCGACGGCGCGGCGACGATCCGTGACGCCGGGGACGCGCTGTCGATCGTCTGCTACTGGGTGGTGCCGTTCGCGCTGTTCGGCCTCGCCGGCGCGGTCTCGGCCGCGTTCCCCGGCTGGTTCGACCGGTCGATGACGCGACTGCACGAGGCGGAGCGTGCCGGGGACGGCGAGCCCGAGGCGGGTCCGACCACCGCGAGCGGCGGCGGGGCACCGGTCGACGTGGCGGGCATGCCCGGACTGCTCCTCCTGCCCGAGGGGGACGCCCCGGCCGGCGGCTGGCCCGCCGTCGCGTGCTTCGGCGGCTCGGAGGGCGGCGTGGACTCGATGCGCGGGACCGCGGCGCTGCTCGCGCGGAACGGCCTCGTGGTGCTCGTCACGGCCTGGACCGACGCCGACGCCGAGGGTCGGCCGGCGATCGAGCGCATCCCGCTCGAACGATTCGGGACAGCGATCGACTGGCTGCGCGCGCGCCCGGAGTCGGGCGCCGTCGCGGCGCTGGCGATCTCGCGGGGCGCCGAGGGACTGCTCGCGTCGGCGGCCGCGGGGCTCGCGCGGCCGGACGCGATCGTCGCGCTGAGCCCGAGCTCGGTGCGCTGGCAGGCGATCGGCGACGACGGCGAGGTGCCCGGCACCGGCTCCTGGTCGGCGGGCGGCGTCGAGGCCGGGTGGCTCGCGGTGCGGGCGGGGGAGCTCGTCCCCCAGCTCGTGCGCAACGCCTGGCGGGTCACCCGTCGACACCCGGCCGGCGCCGAGCCGCTGCGTCTGCGCGCGGCCTACGAGTCCGCGCTCGCGCAGGCGCGCTCCGCCGAGCGCGCGGCGGGCGCGATCGATGCGACGGCCATCGCGGCTCCCGCGCTGTTCGCGGCGGGGGAGGCGGATGCGATCTGGCCGGGCGGTCCGATGGCGACCGAGCTGGCGTCGATGCGCCGGCGCGACGACGACCGACTGCTCGTGATCCCCGCCGCGGGCCATCTGCTGCTGCCCGGCCTCTCGCCGGACCAGGCCGCGGAGCACGGCGGCATCGCGATGGGCGGCACGGCGGAAGGGAACGCCGCCGTCGAGCGCGAGCTCTGGCCGGCGATCCTCGCCTTCCTGTCCGAGCGCCTGCCTTCGCGGCACTGACGGCCGGACCGCGCTGAGCTGCGCCGGCGCCCGGTTTGACCTGCCCCGACGGAGATGTGAGGATCGGACCGATTCGTGAACGCGAGGTGAACGCGGGGTGAACTCGCGCCGAGCCGCTCGCTCACGATTCGACGCCGCTGGCGACACGGGCCGTTCCCGACAGAAAGCGAGCGGTGGAAGCCGTAACTCTGACCGTCATCCTGACCGTCGTCCTCGCGCTGTTCTTCGACTTCACGAACGGCTTCCACGACACCGCCAACGCGATGGCGACGCCGATCGCGACCGGCGCGCTCAAGCCGCGCGTCGCGGTCATCCTCGCCGCCTGCCTCAACCTCGTCGGCGCGTTCCTGTCGACGGAGGTCGCCAAGACCATCTCGGGCGGCATCATCCTCGAGGACCGTCTCGCCCGCGACGAGTTCCCGGCGATCATCCTCGCCGGACTCGTCGGCGCGATCGCGTGGAACATGCTCACCTGGCTGCTCGGCCTGCCGTCCAGCTCGTCGTACGCGCTCTTCGGCGGACTCATCGGCGCGACGATCGTCGGCGTCGGCGCGTACGCGATCGACTTCGGCGTGCTGCTCAGCAAGGTGGTGCTGCCGGCCCTCGTGGCGCCCGTCACCGCGGGGATCATCGCGTTCTGCGCGACGAGGGTCGCCTACGCCGTCACCCGTCGCTACGACGGCCGGCCGGACGGTCGCTCCGGGTTCCGCTGGGGCCAGATCGTCACCTCCTCGCTCGTCGCGCTCGCCCACGGCACCAATGACGCGCAGAAGACGATGGGAGTCATCACGCTCGCGTTCATCGCGGCGGGCTGGCAGTCGGCCGCCCACCCGGAGCCGGCGCTGTGGGTCGTGTTCGCCTGCGCGCTCGCCATCGCGCTCGGCACGTACAGCGGGGGATGGCGCATCATCCGCACGCTCGGCCGGGGCCTGACCGACGTCAAGCCCGCGCAGGGCTTCGCGGCGGAGACCTCGACCGCCGCGACGATCCTCGCGTCGTCGGCCTTCGGCTTCGCGCTGTCGACCACGCAGGTCGCCTCGGGCTCGGTGATCGGCTCGGGGCTGGGGCGCCGCGGCTCGCGCGTGCGCTGGGGCACGGCGGGCCGGATCGTGGTCGGATGGCTGCTCACCCTGCCCGCCGCCGCGGTGGTCGGCGCCATCGCCGCGCTCTTCGTCGTGTGGTGGGGCATGTGGGGGGTGTTCATGGACGCGCTGCTCGCGGTCGCGGTGGTCGTGTTCGTGTTCTCGCTGTCGCGGCGCAATCGCGTGCACGCCGACAACGCGCTCGAGCCCGAGCTCGGCGCGACGCCGCTGCGCCCGGATGTCAGCGAGGTCGCGTCCTCCGGCCTCGCCGTCGCGGTGCCCGCCGCGCCGACGCCGACCCGACGCCAGCGGGCGATCCTGCTGGAGCAGGAGCGGCTGCGGATCGAGGCGGAGAACCTCCAGATCCGCGCCGCGCTCGCCGCCGAGCGTCAGGAGCGCATCAAGGTGGAGCTCCTCGCCCTGCAGGAGGCGGAGGCGCGTGAGGCCGAGGAGGCGGCGCGCATCGCCGCGGAGCATCGCGCCGACCGGGAGGCCGCCCAGCGCGCGAAGATCGAGAAGGCGCTGCGGAAGGCCGAGAAGCGGGCGAAGCGAGGACGGAAATGAGCATCTCGGTCGACTGGATCGCCTTCCTGCAGGTCTTCGGCGCCGCGCTCGTCGGCGCCCTCGTCATCGTCGCCTGCACGGCGCTGGGGCTGCGGCTGCTGGTCCGCGCCGGCCGGGTGCCGGTCGTCGGGCCCCAGGAGTTCACCGACGCGATCACCATCATCAGCGAGAAGGAGGCGAGCCGGGCGGCGAAGGCGGCGGCGAAGGCCGCCCGGAAGAGTCCGCTGTCCGACGCGCAGCGCCGCGTCGCGCTCGTCGGTGCCTACGCCTGTTTCGCGCTCTGCGCCCTCGCCGTGCTCGGCGGGCTCGTCCTCATCGTGCTCCGTCACTGATCGGCCTCGGCGCATCGCGCGGCTCCGGCCCGCGCGGGCCGAGTCCTACGTCCGACGGAAGAAGGCGTTCGCCCGCGTCGTGTAGAGCAGCACGAGCGACAGGACCGACAGGATGAGGCCGACGACCGAGTCGGTGATGCCGAAGAGCCCGAAGCGGAAGCCGAAGAACGCGCTCGCGATGACGAGCGCGAGCACGATGGTCACGAGCACGCGCGCCACCTGACTGCCTCCGCCGAGCGTCGCGCCGACGACGATCGTGAGGATACCGAACGCGATCTTCAGCGAGGCGTACCAGAGCAGCTCGACGTCCGCGATGCCCTGGGCGAACCAGTTCCCGCTGCCGAAGGACTGGAAGAGCGCGAGCAGGCCGGAGGGAAGCTGCAGGACCCCGATGATGACGACCAGCACCATCACGAACGTCACGCCGCCGGGTCGCCTGCCTGCCACGGGATCCGACTCTATCCGGTTTGACAAACGGCAAGACCTCCCGCCGTTCGCGCCGTCGCCGCGGACGTGATCGTCGCCGCCCGGCCGACGCCGTTCCTGGCGGCGGCCGCCGCGCGGGGCATGATCGTCCATGAGGGTCGGCACATGCTGCACGGGCAGATGGCGCTCATCGCCGACTTCCTCATGAGCTAGCCCGGCGACGAAGGAGAGATCGATGGAGTTCCTGGTCAGGATCGAGATCCGCGTGCCCGCGGACATCGACGCGGACGAGGAGGCGCGGGTGCGCGCCGCCGAGCTGGCGCGGGGACAGGAGCTCCGCGCCGCGGGGATCCTGCGGCGCGTCTGGCGGGTCCCGGGGCGGCGGGCGAACTGGAGCCTGTATGAGTGCGCGGACGCGTCCGAGCTCCACGAGGTGCTGAACTCGCTGCCGATGTGGCCGTGGCTCGACATCGAGGTGCATCCGCTCGCGATGCACCCGCTCGAGGACGCCGCACCGCGCTGAGCACCTGGCGGATGGCCCGCGGTCGGCGCGCGCTCAGAACCCCCAGGCCTCCGGTGGCGCCTCGACCGCCGGGACGCCGCCGGTGTGCCAGTGCGCGCCGTTGTTGTAGTGCCCGGTCGCCCACGGCGAGGCGATGATCGCGTCGCGGGAGCCAGAGCCGCCGCTCGCGAACGAGGCGCGGATGCCCGAGTAGTTGCCGTAGCTGCTCAGCGCCTCGGCGGCCTCGGCCGCGGCCTCCTGCAGCGTCGGGTAGCTGCCGAGGAAGTCGCCGGTGTCGGTGCCCCAGCCGTTGTTGAGCGGGTTGTTGCGCAGATACCAGGAGTCGACGCCGTTCTCCGCCCGCATCCACTCGGTGATCGTCGCCACCGAGTCGTCGGTGATCGGCCAGCCGCCGTACCAGAGCACGAGCCGGGCCCAGGCGTAGTTGGTCCGATCGGCGATGAGCGCCATCCGCTGCCGCTCGGGGCTCACCTCGGCGGCGAGCGCGTCGCGGCGCGTGACGGCGGGCTCGGCGATCGCGGCGACCTCGAGCGCCTGGCCCTCGACGGCCGGCGCGCCCGACACCGCCAGCGCCGAGCCGTCGCGGTACGGCATCACCGCGGCGACGGCGACGAGCAGCGCGGCGCCGGCGGCGGCGAGGACGGCCGCCGGTCGCGGCCCGGCCACTCGGCGGCGCGGGTGCCGATGCGGAGCGGAGAACATGCTGGGCAGGCAGGCTACCAGCGGGCGCTGGGGGCTCCGCGGATTCCGGAACACTTCGGAGCCTTCCGTGGTTGACTCGATCGGGTCGAACGACAGGAGCGTGGAGATGTCCGGGACCGCCACCGCCGACGCGCGGGCCGCGGATGCGCTGAGCACCGCCGAGCTCGCGGCCATCCGAGCGGACTTCCCGATCCTGGCCGAACGCGTGAACGGGCACGACCTCGTCTACCTCGACTGGGGCGCGACGTCGCAGCGGCCCCGCCAGGTCGTCGCCGCCGAGGTCGACTACGTCGAGCACCGCAACGCCGCGGTCCATCGCGGCGCGCACACCCTCGCCGCGGAGGCGACCGAGGAGTTCGAGCAGGCGCGGGCCCGGGTCGCCGCCTTCGTCGGCGCCGCGGCCGAGGAGATCGTGTGGACGTCGAACGCGACGGAGGCGCTGAACGCGGTCGCGTACGCGATCGGGAACGCCTCGGCCGGCCGCGGCGGCGCGGCCGCGGCGCCGTACCGCCTCGGCCCCGGCGACGAGATCCTGAGCACGGAGCTCGAGCACCACGCGAACCTCATCCCGTGGCAGGAGCTCGCGGCGCGCACCGGCGCGACGTTCCGCTACGTGCCGGTCGACGACGAGGGCGCCCTCCGGCTCGACCTGCTCGACGAGCTGCTCACGGAGCGCACCCGCGTCTTCGCGTTCACGCACGTGTCGAACGTCACGGGCCAGGTCCAGCCGGTCGCCGAGCTCGTCGCTCGGGCTCGTGCGGTCGGCGCGCTCACCGTCCTCGACGCCTGCCAGTCGGCGCCCCACCTCCCGCTCGATCTGCACGCCCTCGGCGTCGACTTCGCCGCGTTCTCCGGCCACAAGATGCTCGGACCCACGGGCGTCGGGGTGCTCTACGGCCGGCGCGAGCACCTCGCCGCGCTGCCGCCGTTCCTCACCGGCGGCTCGATGATCACCACGGTCACGATGGAGGGCGCCGAGTACCTGCCGCCGCCGCAGCGATTCGAGGCGGGCACGCAGCGCGTCTCGCAGGCGATCGCGCTCGGCGCGGCCGTCGACTACCTCGGGCGGGTGGGGATCGAGCGCATCGCGGCGCACGAGCACGCGCTCGGCCGGCGCCTCGTCGAGGGACTGCAGGCGATCGACGGGGCGCGGATCCTGGGCCCGATCGGTCCCGGCGTGGAGCGCACCGGCGTCGCCGCGATCGACGTGCCGGGCATCCACGCGCACGACCTCGGTCAGTATCTCGACGGCCGCGGCATCGCGATCCGCGTCGGGCACCACTGCGCGCAGCCGCTCCACCGCCGCCTCGGCACGACGGCCTCGACCCGCGCGAGCACGTACCTGGCGACGACGGCCGACGAGGTCGACGCTTACCTCGCCGCCCTCCCCGAGGCGATCGCGTTCTTCCGGAGGCTCGCATGAGCGATCTCGAGTCCCTGTACCAGGAGATCATCGTCGACCACGTCAAGCACCCCCGGCACTTCGGACTGCACGGCGGGGCGACGGTCGAGTCGCACCAGCTCAACCCGACCTGCGGCGACGAGGTCACCCTCGAGCTGACGCTCGACGGCGACACGATCACCGACGCGGCATGGACGGGCCGCGGCTGCATGGTCTCGCAGTCCTCCGCCTCCATCCTCGCGGAGCAGCTGCCCGGCCTGACGGCGGCGGAGGCGGGGGAGCGGATCGAGTCCTTCCGCGCCTCGATGCGCTCGCGCGGCGAGATCCCGGTCGACGAGGATCTGCTCGGCGACGCGGTCGCACTCGAGGGCGCCGCGAAGTTCGTCGCCCGTGTCAAGTGCGCGATGCTCGCCTGGGTCGCCGCCGAGGACGCGCTCGCCAAGCGCTGACGACGTCCGTTTTCAGGATCACGCTCGATCCGACCTCCGTATTCGGCCTGGCTGCGCCGTGTGCCTGAAAACGGAGCGAGGCCCTAGCCTGAGCGGGTGCCCGGCTCGACGAAGCGCCTCCTCGCCGCGATCAACCCGAGTGCGTCGTTCGGCCGGGCGCGGGACGCCGGCCCGCGCGCCGTCGAGCTGCTGCGCGCGGCCGGGCACGAGGTGCGGCCGCTCGTCGCGGCGAGCTGGGAGCTGCTCGTCGAGCGCGCCCGCGAGGAGCTGGCGACCGCGCCCGATGCGCTCGTCGTGATCGGCGGCGACGGGATGGCGCACCTCGGGGTCAACCTCGTCGCCGGCACCGCGACGCCGCTCGCGCTCATCCCGACCGGCACCGGGAACGATCTCGCGAAGGCGCACGGCATCCCGGAGCACTCCGTCGACGCGACCGTCGCCGGGCTCCTCGACGCGCTCGAGCGGGAGCCGGTCGTGCTCGACACGGGCCTCGCCGAATGGCACGAGGACGGCGAGCCGCGCTCGCGACGCTTCGCCGGCGCCGTCTCCTGCGGCTTCGACGCGATCGTCAACGAGCGGGCGAACGCGATGCGACGGCCGAAGGGCGCGTCGCGGTACACGATCGCGATCCTCCGCGAGCTCGTCGCGCTCCGCCCGATCGCGTACCGCGTCGAGCACGACGGCGGCGTGCTCGAGTTCGATGGCGCGCTCGTCAGCGTCGCGAACAACCGCTCGATCGGCGGCGGCATGCTGATCGCCCCCGACGCGTCGATGACCGACGGGCTGCTCGACCTGTTCGTGGTCGAGGCGCTCAGTCGCACGGCGTTCCTCCGGCTCTACCCGAAGGTGTTCCGGGGCACCCACCTGAGCGACCCCCGGGTGCGCGTGATCCACACCGCGCGGGCCCGCGTCACGGCGCCCGGCGTCGTCGCCTACGCAGACGGGGAGCGGCTCGGCCCGCTGCCGGTCGAGGTCTCGGTCGTCCCCGCCTCGCTGCGCTTCCTCGCGCCGCGCTCGGGAGGGGACTCGGCGGTCGAGTAGCCGTGGTCGCGCCGGAGGCTCAGAGCTTCGTCAGCGCCGCTGCGCAGATGTACTCGGTGACCGTGCGATCGCCGTTCTTCTGCTCGGAGACGAGGAACTCCTGGTCCGGACGCGTCCCGGCCGGCGCCTCGGCGCGGAACGCCTCGAACGGCTCGGCGCACTTGCTCGAGACCGCGGCCTGGATCCCGATCGTCCGCTCCTCCTGCAGCGACACCTCGCCCTGGCCGATCGCCTCGAAGGTGTGCGCACCGTCGCAGGGCACGATCTCGACCTCGGTGCGCACCTCCGGGTCGGGGAAGTCGAAGCAGTCGCCGGCCTCGAGGTAGTACGAGTGCGCGGTGACGGCCGCGACGACCCGCCCGTCGTCGCCCCGCAGCGGCCCGAACTGGTCCGGGAACGTGTCGTGCAGGAAGCCCTCGACCGAGCTGCACCCGGTCAGGGCCGTGCCCGCGATCAGGACGGCGGCGATCGCCGCGACAGGTCTCCGGTAGCGCATTCTCCCCCTCGGATGTCGGCTATACTCGATGAGTTGTCGTGAGGCCCCATCGTATAGCGGCCTAGTACGCCGCCCTCTCACGGCGGTAACGCGGGTTCGAATCCCGCTGGGGTCACAGCACAGAAATCCCTGGTCAAACCAGGGATTTCTTGTTTGCTGACGCGCACGCTCCGGGGGCCGAATCGCGATCAGGCGCTTCATCGCCCCGCGCCTTCGGCGAATCGGCCGATGGCGTGCAGGATCTCGCGCCAGAGGGTCCCGCGGCGATGCCCCGCCTTCGCGTCGAGGATGCCGCGCTCGGCTGGATTTCATAGCAGCGGGCATGCGTTCTGGCCGCCGCGGCCGAGTCGGGAAGGTCGACCCAAGCCATACTCATCCCGTCCGTGGTTGTGAGCTGCAAGACCGTCTCATGAGTCGGGGAGCGCGGATGGCGCTTCCCGAAGCTCGACGGACCGATCTCGGTCGGGCATCCCGCGATCGCGCGGCCTGCTCCCGTGCCCACCAGGAACGGGTCGGCGCTAGGCGAGCTCCGCGCGGAGGATGTCGGCACCCGCACTGAGCGCGCGCAGCTTCCCGAGCGCGACGTCGCGGGGCAGGGGCGCCATGCCGCAGTTCGTGCTCGGGATGAGCCTGTCCGCGTCGACGAACTGGAGTGCGCGCCGGAGCGTGTCGGCGACCTCCTCCGGGGTCTCGATCGTCTCGCTCGCCACGTCGATGGCCCCGAGCATGACCTGCTTGCCGCGGATGAGCTCGATGAGCTCCATCGGGACGTGGGAGTGGTGGCACTCCAGCGAGACGATGTCGATGGCGGAGCGCTGCAGGAACGGGAACGACGCCTCGTACTGCCGCCACTGCGATCCGAGGCTCGCCTTCCAGTCGGTGTTCGCCTGGATCCCGTAGCCGTAGCAGATGTGCACGGCGGTCTGCGCGCGCAGGCCCTCCGCCGCGCGTTCCAGCGCCGCGACCCCCCAGTCCTGCACCTCGTCGAAGAAGACGTTGAACGCGGGCTCGTCGAACTGGATGATGTCGACCCCTGCCGCCTCGAGCTCTCTCGCCTCCTGGTTGAGGATCGCCGCGAACTCCCAGGCCAGCTGCTCGCGGCTGCGGTAATGGTCGTCGTAGAGCGTGTCGACCATCGTCATCGGGCCGGGCAGCGCCCATTTGATCGGCCGGTCGGTCTGCTCTCGGAGGAATCTCGCGTCGTCGACGAACACGGGCCGCTCACGATGCACCGCTCCGACGACGGTCGGCACGCTCGCGTCGTAGCGATCGCGGATGCGCACGGTCTCGCGACGCTCGAAGTCGACCCCGCTGAGATGCTCGATGAACGTCGTGACGAAGTGCTGTCGGGTCTGCTCGCCGTCGCTGACGATGTCGATGCGCCCGCGGCGCTGCTCCTGGACCGCGATGCGCAGCGCGTCCTGCTTGCCCTCGGCGAGCGCGTCGTCCTCGAGCCTCCACGGGGACCAGAGGGTCTCCGGCTGCGCGAGCCAGGCCGGCTTCGGCAGGCTGCCGACGATCGAGGTGGGCAACAGCGTGGGCATGGTCGATGCCGCCGTGCCGGTCATGCGACGAGCGCCGGGGATTCGGAGGCCCACTGCTCCAGGGCTTCCCGGTGCGGCTTCACGAGCTGCTCCTCCGCGTACCTCCCCTGCTTGAGCGCGAGCTCGCTGCGCTCGACGCGGTCGTAGTCGATCTGCGTCCGCGAGTAGTCCTGCTGCTCCAGGCTCGGCCGGTAGACGCCGGCTGCGGCCGAGTTCGCGTTGTAGATCTCCGGGCGATAGATCTTCTGGAAGGTCTCCATCGTGGCGACCGTCCCGACGAGCTGCAGGTTGGTGTAGTCGCTGAGCAGATCGCCGCGGAAGTAGAACGCGAGCGGCGCCATGCCGCCGGGCGGCATGAAGTACCGGACCCGCAGTCCCATCCTTCCGAAGTACTCGTCGGTCAGCGAGCACTCGTCCTGGCGGTACTCGACGCCGAGGACCGGGTGGTGGTTCTCGGTCCGGCGATACGTCCTGCTCGTCGAGACGCTGATGCAGATGACGGGCGGCATCGCGAAGCGCTCCCGGTACTCGGGGGAGTCGACGAAGCGCTGGAACAGCCGGCCATGCAGCGCCCCGAAGTCGTCGGGGACCGCGGACCCGGTCGCGGACTCGCGCGCCGCCGGCAGCAGCACGCTGAAGTCGTAGTCGCGGAGGTACGACGAGAAGTTGTTCCCCACGATCCCGCGGCGACGCTCGCCGGTGCGCCGGTCGACGATCTGGACGTCGAGCATCTCGAGCAGCGGGAACGCCTGATCCTCGCCGACCGCGGTCGATCGCAGGGCCACGGAGACGATGTCGAGCTCGACGGCATATCGGTCACGCGTCGGGTTGTCCCAGTGCGCCAGGTCGTTGAATCGGCGGTCGATCATCGTCAGGGCGTTGCGGAGGTTCTGCTGACGCCGCTCGCCTCGGGCCAGGTTGGCGAAGTTCGTGGTGACGCGGGAGTGCTCCGACGGCGAGTAGCCCTCGTCGAATCGGGTGGTGGTGATGCGGAACGTGAACTCGTTCGTCATGCGCGGCCAATCCGGTGGCAGATCGGCCGGGCTCGGCCTGGTGGAAGTCGGTGCATCCATCGTGCAGCCGCACCGCTGTCATCAAGTAACTCAAAACAGCTATGGAACGCCATAGGTTGTAGCTATGGCTCGAGGAACGAGCGGCATCACGCTGCAGCAGCTCCAGTACTTCATCGAGGTCGCCGCGTCGGGGTCGATCACCGCCGCGGCCGAGTTGCTCTACGTCGCTCAGCCGACCATGTCGGCGGCGATGAAGGACCTCGAGACCCGGGTCGGGCGCGCCCTGCTCCGCAGGTCCCCTCGCGGGGTGACGCTCACCGCCGACGGCGCGGAGTTCCTCGGCTACGCCAGGCAGGTCGTCGAGCAGGCCGCGCTCCTCGAGCAGCGCTACCTCGGCCGGCCGCCGCCCAGGCGCCTGCTCGGGGTGTCGGCGCAGCATTACTCGTTCGCGGTCGAGGCGTTCGTCCGGATGGTGAAGGCCAGCGGGGCGGCCGAGTACGAGTTCTCGCTGCGGGAGACCCGCACCTGGGACATCATCGAGGACGTCCGGACGCTCCGCAGCGAGCTCGGCATCCTCTACCGCAACGACTTCAACCGGAAGGTCATCGACAGGCTGCTCCGGGACTCCGGGCTCGCGTTCCACCCGCTCTTCCTCGCCGAGCCGCACATCTTCATCGCCCGGAGGAACCCGCTCGCCGCCCAAGCCCGCGTGAGCCTCGCCGATCTCGCCGAGCTGCCGCGGCTCACCTTCGACCAGGGGGCGAACAACTCCTTCTACTTCGCCGAGGAGATCCTCTCCACCCTCTCCAGCAAGCGGGAGGTCCGCGTCTCCGACCGCGCGACCATCTTCAACCTCATGACCGGGCTCGACGGCTACACGATCTCCACCGGCATCATCAGCGACGACCTCGACCCGGAGATCGTCGCCATCCCGCTCGACGTCGACGAGCGCATCGAGATCGGCTGGATCGGCCATTCCGCGATCCCGCTCACCGAGCAGGCGGAGCGCTACCTCGCCGAGGTGCGGGCCGTCGTCGCTGGCTTCGGCGTGGCGCTGCTCGGCTAGAGCTTGTCTCCTAAATGGTGGGTCCAGGCGATGACGGCGTGGAGGACGGCTGCTGATCGATAGACGGTCGCGAGTTTGTCGTACCGGGTCGCGATGCCGGGCCATTGCTTGAGTGCGGCGAAGCGCGCTCAATCACATTGCGGCCCCGGTAGTCGTCGCGGTCATAGCCGACGGGTCGGCCGCCTCGGGATGAATCGCCCCGGGTTTCGTGGAGGGTCTGATCCGAAAGGATGGGGCTCATGCCGACTGCGAGGAAGTATCCGCCGGAGCTGAAGGACCGGACCATGCGGCTCGGGCTGGAGGCGCGGAAGGACGAGGCCCTGACGTTGAACGCGGCCGCGGTGCGGATCGCGACCCGGGTCGGGGTGAACAAGGAGCCTTGTCTGGCTGGTGCAAGCCGGCGCTCGTGGACCGTGGCGAGCGCCCCGGGACGACCACCGCTGACACGGCGCGGATCAAGCAGCTCGAGGCGGAGAACCGCGAGCTGAAGCGGGCGAACGAGATCCTGCTGGCGGCGTCCTCCGTTCTTCGCGCGGGAGCTCGACCCGCGACTGCCCTGGTAGTGGCGTTCATCGACGACCACCGTGACCGGTTCGGGGTCGAGCCGATCTGCTGCGTGCTCACCGAGCACGGGGTGAAGATCGCCCCGTCCGGCTACTACGCCTTCCAAGCCCGGCCCGCCTCGCCGCGGGCGGTGCGCGACGCGGAGCTGGTGGTCGAGATCGAGCGAGTGTTCTGGGATCGTGCAGAGGACCGCCCTTCGCTCGCCGGGATTGCGGCGCGCCGTCCCGGATAACAATATATTCATTATGAGTAATCCCTCGACGCGCTCCGCCGGTCGCCCCCTGCTCGTGATCACGGGGGGCGCGTCCGGCATCGGGCGGGCGACCGTCGAGATGTGGTTGGCGCGTGGCGGCAACGCGATCGTGCTGGACCGGGATGCGCCGGCCCTCGCGGCCGTGGAGGCGGGGCGACCTGAGCGGGTCAGCGGGGTGATCGTCGACGTGACCGATGCCGCGAGCATCGCCGAGGCGTTCGAGCAGATCGCACGGCGTGCGACACGGATCGACGCGCTGGTGAACTGCGCGGGATACGTGCGGGTCGGGCCGGCCGAGTCCCTCCCATTCGAGGACTGGGAGGCGATGCTCGCGGTCCACCTCTCCGCCGCGTTCCTCGTCGCGCGGGCCGCCTTCGAGCTGCTGCGGGCCGCGCCCGCCGCCGCGATCGTCAACGTCTCGTCGGCGATGGCGTCGCGCGTCGCCGCGGGGCGCTCGGCGTACGGGGCGGCGAAGGCGGGGATCGAGTCGCTCACCCGTTCGCTCGCGGTCGAGTGGGGCCGGGATGGCATCCGCTGCAACGCGGTGGCGCCGGGCTACACCCGCACGCCGGAGAACGAGCGGCTCATCGCCGCAGGCCGACTCGACGAGGCGCGCGCGCGGGGGAGGACCGCCCTCGACCGCTTCGCCGCGCCGCAGGAGATCGCCGAGGTGATCGCGTTCCTCGCCTGCCCGGCGTCCTCCTACCTCACGGGGCAGACGATCGCCGTCGATGGCGGACTCGGCATCAACGGCGCCGTCTGACCGCGCATCGCTCTAGGCTTGCTCGATCTATAATATTCATTATTATGAATGCGAGAACGCCGTTCGCATGACGGCGTGGTCAACGACGACTGATTGGGAAGACACACATGACGGACGCCCTCGCCCCCGACCTGGCCGCGAAGCTCCAGGAGATCATCGACCGCCAAGCCATTCGGGACTGCCTCAACCGCTATGCGCGAGGGCTCGATCGGCACGACGACGAGCTGCTCGCGACGGCGTTCCACGATGACGCGATCGACAACCACGGCAACTTCCTGAGCACGAATCGCGACGCGTTCGTCGAGTGGGCCAACTACCGCGTCCACAGCGCGCTCACGGCGCACATGCACCACCTGACGACGCACAACTGCGAACTCGACGGCGACACCGCCCACACCGAGACCTACGTGATCTTCGTCCACAAGTACAAGGACGGCAAGACGGTCCACATCGCGGGGGGCCGCTACATCGACCGGCTCGAGAAGCGGGACGGGGAGTGGCGGATCGCCGTGCGAAAGGTCATGGAGGACTTCCGGGTCATCTCCGACGGCTCCGTCTTCGGCGACTGGAGCGGGTACCCGCACGGGACCTGGGACCGCACGGACCTCTCGTACGAGCGCCCGCTCGACGTCAGCCCCGAGGTCATCGCCCAGTACGAGGCTGCCGGCCGCAAGCACTGAGGCCCGAATCCCGCCTCGTGCGAGAACGAAGGGGATCGAATGCAATGCTGGACCGGCGACCCGGAGCGGTCGGAGTATGACGTCGTCGTGGCGGGGTCCGGCGCCGCGGGGCTGCTCGCCGCGATCGTCGCCGCCCGGAGCGGCCGATCGGTCGCGGTGCTCGAGAAGGCCCGGTGGCTCGGCGGCACGTCGGCGATCTCGGGGGGCACCCTGTGGGTGCCGGGCAACCCCTATCTGCGCGCGGCGGGCCTCGCGGACAGCCGCGAGGCGGCGCGCTCGTATCTGGCCACGCTCACCGACGGCCACTCCTCGCCCGCGGTGCTCGACGCCTTCGTCGACAACGGCCCGCGCATGATCGAGCTCCTCGGGGAGCTGGGCATCGGATTCGCGATCGCCCGCGACTACCCCGACTACCGGCCCGACATCCCCGGCTCGGTGCCGAGCGGCCGCTCGCTTGATCCGGACTTCTACGAGTCCTCGCGGCTCGGTCCGCTCGTCGAGGCGCTGCGTCCCGACCGCCGTCCGCCGTTCACAATGGCGGAGTATGCGGAATGGCTCGCGGTCACCCGCTATCCGTGGTCGGAGCTCGAAGAACGCCGGCGGCGCGGCGTGCTCTCGCGCGGCAACGCGCTCGTCGCGGCGCTCGTCGAGGCCTGCCGCGACGCGGGCGTCGTCCTCGTAACGGAGGCCCCCGCGGAGGACCTGGTCTCGGCTGGCCGAGGGGTCACGGGCGTCGTCGCGGCAGGGCGCGTCTTCCGCGCGGCGCGGGGCGTCATCCTCGCCTGCGGCGGCTTCGAGTGGAACCGGCAGATGGTCGGGGCGCATCTCTCGGGCCCGCTCGATGCCCGCTGCTCGCCTCCTCACAACACGGGCGACGGCATCCGCATGGGCCTCGCGGTCGGCGCCGCGGTCGCGAACCTCGGCGAGGCGTTCTGGGGGCCGATGGCCCTCATCGACACCGACCGCACCGAGGGCGCCCAGCTCTCCTCGCTGCTGCGGTTCGAGCGTCAGGGGCCGGGCAGCATCATCGTCAACGCGCATGGCGAGCGCTTCGCCAACGAGTCTCAGAACTACAACGACATGACGCGCCGGATGCATCGCCTCGATCCGGAGACCGCCGGCGGCTATCGGAACCTTCCCGCCTGGGCGGTGTTCGACCACGACTACCTCACGCGCTACGGCGTCTTCGATCATCGTGTCGAGGCCGAGCTCCCGGACTGGCTCGTGCGGGCCGATTCCCTCGAGGCTCTCGCCGCGGCGCTCGGCCTCCCCGAGGGCGCGCTGACGGCGACCGTGACGCGGTTCAACGGCTTCGCTCGGGACGGTCGGGATGTCGACTTCGGCCGCGGCGAGGACGCCTACGACCGCTACTGGGGCGACCGCCGCCGCGGCCTGCCGAACCCGTGCCTCGCGCCGCTCGAGCAGGCGCCCTTCTATGCGCTCCGGGTCCATCCGGGGGGCTTCGGGACCTGCGGGGGCCTGGCGACCGACGGCCTCGGCCGGGTGCTCGACGAGGCCGGCGCCCCAATCGAGGGGCTCTACGCGGTCGGGAACACGACGGCCCATCCGATGGGCCGCGGCTACCCCGGCGCGGGCGGCTCGCTCGGTCCGAACCTGACGATGGGGCTGCTCGCGGGCGAAGCGGCGGCGGGTGGCGGCACCGTGACGACACTGCCGGGCGAAGACGGGGCTGCGCCGCGCCGCCCGGGTACATTCGGACCGTGAGCGGAGCGGGCATCAAGGGCGAGGCGAAGGCCTCCCGGCTTGCCGAGAGCCTGTTGACCACGATCGACGCGGACGCGCTGACCCCCGGCGTCTTCCTCGGGACCAAGGCGACCCTGCTTGAGCGCTACGAGGTCTCGCCGGGCACGCTCAACGAGGCGCTCCGACTCCTCCAGGTCCGGGACTACGTCGTGGTCCGACCGGGGCCGAAGGGCGGCGTGTTCGTCGGGCAGAAGCGGGAGCGTGGCGGGCTCACCTACGCGCTCCTCACGGGACAGCATCGTCCGCAGCATGTCAACGACGTGTTCCGGATCCAGGACGCGCTCCAGGTGCTCGTCGCCTCCGAGGGGGCGACCCACTGCGACGCGCATCACGCCGTCGCGATCGGCACCGCGCTCGACAAGCTCGCGGCCGCCGCGACGCCGAAGCAGATCCTCGAGGCGGGATGGGACGTCGATCGCGAGGTGGCCCGAGCTGGCAACAACCGGGTGCTCACGGCGATCTACTGCGGCGTCGTGGACTCCATCCAGGCATCGATCGAGTGGTATGACATCGACGCCCAGATGGCCGAGGTCGCGCGCCGCACGCACGATGCGATGGGCCGCGCCGTCATAGCGAATGATCTCGCGGCCGCGACGGAGGCGGCGCACCGTCATTCGCCCGCCGACGGCTCGGGGCCAGGGTGGCGGCCGGGGGACCCGCCGGGCGCCTCGTGACGCGCTCGATGACGCCTCCCAGGAGGGGACGTCATCCCGGGCGCCGTAGCATCTTGACGCATTCATCATAATCATTATTATGAATAGGGCCTCGGCGCCCGACATCGACGAGCCGGGTCACCAGGACGTCCAACAACGCACATCAAGAACGAAGGAGTTCTCCGATGAAATCTCGTGTTCGCTCCACCATCGCCGGCGCCGCCGTCGGCGCGATCGCGCTCCTCGCGGCGGGATGCACGACCACCGCCGACCCGACCGGGCCGCAGACCTATACGATGGCGATCTACATTTCGAACTCGGCTCCCCACGGCGAGGCGCTCGGCTGGGTGATCGACCAGCTGAAGGAGCGCAGCGGCGGCCGCATCGTCATCGAGCCGTACTACGACGGCTCACTCCTGCCCGCCGCGGAGATCCTTGCGGGGGTTGCGGAGGATCGGGCCGACTTCGGCTTCATGACGCCGCTCTACCACCCGGCCGAGCTCCCGCTGAGCCAGGTCACGAGCATCCCCTTCGCCACGACCGACGTTCGCGCGGTCAGCTCGGCCGTGACGAACGTGTATGCGGAGAACGCCGACTATCAGCACGAGTGGGAGGCGCAAGGAGTCGACGTGCTCAACTTCATCGGCGTCGCGCCATCGATGTTCGCGGGCAAGGAGCCGGTGACCGGTCTCGACTACATCGAGGGCCGCTCGATCCGGGCGGCCGGCTACGGGGCGATCGCGATCGAGGTCGCGGGCGGCAACCCCGTGAGCCTCGTCGTCGGCGAGCTCTACGAGTCCCTCGATCGCGGTCTCATCGACGGGTACACCAATATGCTCTTCGACACCATGCCGTCGCTGAGCCTGCAGGAGGTCGCGCCCTACATCGCGGACACCGGCCTCGGGACCTATGGCGTCAACTCGATCATCGTCAATCCCGGAGTTTGGGAGGGCTTCTCGGACTCGGACCGCGCGCTCATCGAGGAGCTCATCCCGGAGTTCGAGGCCCGCTACTTCGACAACCTCGCGGCGGCCGAGGACAAGGCCTGCGAGCTGACCAAGGAGGCCGGCGGCAACGTCGTCGTGTGGTCGGACGCGGACGTGAGCAAGTGGAAGGCGCTCGTGGGGGACCGGCCCCTCGAGCAGTGGCGGTCCACCGTCGAGAACACGGGGGCGGACGTCGACGCGTTCTATGACGCCTACCTCGCCGGGCTCGCGGGCGCCGCGAACGAGCCCTCGGGCATGGCCCGCTGCGCCGCGTCCCTGTAATTCGATTCCCGGGGTGCGGCGGCGCTGTCCGCCGCATCCCGGCATCATGAGCATGGAGGAACGATGACGATCCCCCTGGAAGACCCCGAGGCGCCGCCGCTGGGCGGCTCGCGCCTGGGCCCCGTCGTGACCGGCGTCGAACGGGTGAGCCGGACCGCGGCGATCCTCAGCACGATCGTGCTGACCCTCGTCACGACGGTCGACGTCATCATGCGCACGGCCTCCGGCCGCGGCGTCCCCGGTGCGATCGAGATCACCGAGGTCGTCCTCGTGATCGCGGTCTTTCTCGGCATGATGACGGCCTCGACCGACGGGATGCACATCACCGCGACCCTCGTGACCGATCGGCTGCCCCGGCGCGCCGCCAGGGTCACGCGAATCGCGGGCGCCCTCGTCAGCCTTGGCATCGCGGGCTGGGTGCTGTGTGGCTCGGCCCTGCGGGCGATCGCCTCGATCCGGGCCGGGGAGTACCGCTTCGGGCTCATCAGCGTGCCGCTCTGGCCGGCTCGCGTGGCGATCGTGATCGGCATGGCCGGCCTGCTGTTCGCCCTCGCCCTGCATCTCGCCGAGGTCATCCGCACGCGCGACGGCGAGGCCGGCCGATGAGCGGCGAGCTCGTCGCGCTCGTCGCGACCATCGCGCTGCTGCTCTTCATCGCGATCGAGGTCCCGATCGCCCTCTCCCTCATGGGCTCGGGCATCCTGGGGCTCATCCTGCTCGGCCAGGGCGCGAACGTGACCGGCGTCCTCGGGTCGACGGCGTACTCGTCCACCGCGAAGTACGCGCTCTTCGTCATCTGCATGTATGTGCTGCTCGGCTCGCTCATCTCGAATGCCGGGATCGGCATGGCGATCTACCGCTCGGTCAACCGGCTCGTCGGCCGCCTGCCGGGCGGTCTCGCGGCGACCGCGGTCGGCGCGACGACGCTCTTCAGCGGGATCTCCGGCTCGAGCGCGGCCGACGTCGCGGCCTTCGGACGCATCTCCGTTAACGAGATGACGCGGCACGGCTATCGCCGCGAATATGCGGCCGCGGTCGTCGCGGCGGCGGGCGCCTTCGCCGCGCTCATCCCGCCCGCGATCGGCTTCGTGTTCTACGGCATCATCGCGGAGGAGAGCATCTCGGCGCTCATCTTCGCGGGCATCGTCCCCGGCATCCTCTCGTGCGTGCTGCTCGCCGTCTTCGTCATTCTGCGCGCCCGCTTCACGCGGGGCGAGCGCCGGGCGGAGTTCGGCGGACGGCTAGCCGCCGCCGACGACCAGGTGACGGCGCCGAGCGTCGTGGCGCCGAGATCCCTCGCGGCGCGCATCGCCCACAGCGATGCCTGGGGAGTCGTGTACGCCGCGATCATCTTCGCGATCGTGATCGGCGGGCTCTACAGCGGTCAGTTCACCGCGACCGAGGCGGGCGCGATCGGCGTCGTCGTCGCCGCGGTCATCACCGTCGTCGAGGTGCTCAAGCGCCGCACCTCGATCTTCCGCACCTTCTCGCTGTCGCTGCGCGAATCGGTCGGGACGAGCAGCATGATCTTCCTGCTGCTCGTCGGCGGCGGCGTGTTCGGCTACATGATCACGCTCAGCGGCCTGCCGCAGACGCTGACGCGGGCGATCGAGGGCTCGGGCTTCCCACCGCTCGCGGTCGCCGGCCTCATGCTGCTCGTCCTGATCCCGCTCGGCATGGTGCTCGACGGCCTCACCCTCATGCTCGTCGTGGTGCCGCTCATCGCGCCAATCGTGACGGGCCTCGGCCTCGACGGCGTCTGGTACGGCGTGCTCGTGCTCAAGGCCGTCGAGATCGGACTCATCACGCCGCCCGTCGGGCTCAACGTGTTCATCATCTCGGCCGCGACGGGGGCGAAGGTCGAGCAGGTGTTCCGGTTCCTGGTGCCCTTCGTGGTCCTCGACCTCGCGGTCACCGCCGCACTGTTCTGCTTCCCGGACATCGTCCTCTGGCTGCCGCGGATGGCCGGGCTGCTCTGAGCCGTGCCGATGACGCCGCGGGAGGCGCCCGACGGACCCGCCCGATGGTGCCGAGTGACGACCTGTTCCTCATCACGATTCGATTGCACACGGCTCGCATTCAGGCGCTCCGGGGCGAGGTCTCAGTGTGGTCCCGGGGAATGGACCGGGTATGGACGACAACGAGCTGCCGATGGGGAAGGGGCGGACTCGCGCGTATCCGGCGTTTGAGATGCTGCCCGCACTGCTCCTCGCACACCCAGCCGCTCTCGGCGCTCGCGGCGATGGGGTTCTGGAGCCGCCGGACGATCGTCGAGGACGGCCACCAGTTCTGGCGCAGCTACTTCTACTTCCGCGGGCGCTACCGGGCGGTCCCCGTCCGGACCCCATCCACCAGGACGTCGTCGTGACGGAGGACTACGTCCGCACGCTCCGGGCGCAATTCCGCCAGCTTGCCCGCTGGGCCTATGGCGCCTCCGATGTGCCCTATGTCGGCGTCCGCGTGTTCTCTCCCGGCGTCGCGAGGTGCCGTTCTGGCGCTCGTTCGCGGGGTTCCTCGTGCTCCTCGAGGGCACCTCTCGCTCGCGGTCATCGCCCCGCTCATGCTCGTCGGGGCATGGATCCCGCTGCTCGTCGGCCAGGCCGTGACCTCGGTGCAGGCCTCGCTTTACGCCGCGACGCACAGCTGGTGGTCCGTCGTCGTGGTCGAGGAGAGCCTGCGCCGCGACGAACTCGTGAGGGGCCTCCCGAGGATCGTCGAGCTCGTGCAGCGCATCGGCATCCCGAGCCTCGTCGTGCTCATCGCGATCTCGGTGCTGCTGCCGTCGCGGCCGCGGGAGTTCGGGCGCAGCCGCACGCTCGCGATGCTGGCGCAGTGGCTGCTCCCCGTGACGGCGATCGCCTACACCTCGGCCTCCTCCTTCACCTCGCAGGCGCGGCTGCTGCTCGGCCGCTATCGCGAGCGCTTCGGGGTCACCGAGAAGCACGCCGCCGCGCCGGTCGCGGCGCTGCCCGTGCCGGCGCTGCGGCGGCCCGATCCCGAGGACGACGCCGAGCTCGTCGCCTAGGTGTGGGATTGACGGAGGTCTATGACAGTGGGTCTTGCGTTTTCTGCTTGAGGCGTTCGTAAGGGGTTTGCCCGCTGAGGGCGCCGTGGGGCCGATCGTAGTTGTAGTAGTCCTCCCACTGTTGGAGCCGGTCGTTGAACAGACCGACATCGTCGATGACTTGCCCTTCCAGGAGCCGGTAGAACTCCTCGGAGTCGATCCGGTGGGAGCGCTCGACCTTGCCGTTCAGACGTGGAGTCGCGGGCTTGATGCGGATATGGCCGATGCCCTTGTCGATCAGGTGCCAGTGGAAGGCCTGCCCGAGCTCGTGCCCGTTGTCGGTCTGAACCTGCTCGACCTGGAACGGCAGCTTGGAGAGCACGTGGTCGATGAACCGGATCGCGGTCTGCTGATCGTGGGACGGGTAGGCGCGCAGCATCCGCAGCCGCGTGCAGTCGATCGCGGTGTATTGGTAGTAACGCTTCTTGCGGCCGGTCTGCCGGAGCGGCTCGATGAACTTCACGTCGACCTGCAGCTGATGGCCGGGGCGCTGCTTCTCGTAGCGCTTCCACCTCGTCTCCTTCCGCTTGTAGCGCTGCGAGGCCGGCAGCCGGCTCAGCCCGACCTTGTGCAGGATCCGCCAGACTCCGGAGGGCTGATCGTGATCTCGTGGTAGCGCTGCAAGTACTTGGCGATCTTCTGCGGGCCGAAGTGGTACTGGCGGCGCAGCCACAGGATCTTCTCGATCACCTCCGGCACCGTCGCGTTCGGCGAGCGGTGCGGGACGCTCGAGCGGTCCTTCAGTCCCTCGAAGCCCTCGGCCTCGTATCGCTTGCGCCACTTGTAGAAGCAAGTCCGCGTAATCCCGTAGTAGCGGCAAGTCGCCGCCACGGACCCACTGACTTCCTCGGCATGCCGCAGCACCGCCAACTTGTGTTTCGCCCGGCGCTCGAGCTCCCGCTCGGCCGAGGCCGTGATCGTGGATGACATGCGATCTTCCTTCCCATCAGGAAGACCCGACTGTCAACAACCTCCGTCAGTTCTAGACCTAGGACGTGTCTCCTAAATCTGGGCCTGATGCTGTGATGCTGGAGCGGTCTCGCGTTTCCAGTTGCTCTCAGATGCCCAGTGGGATCTGATCGGCGGGTTCTTGCCCGGGCCGACCGGTCGGAAGGGGCGTCCGTTCTCGGACGCGCGGACGATGCTCGAGGCGATCGCGTATCGGTATCGGACGGGGATCGCGTGGCGGGATCTGCCTGCGGTGTTCGGGCCGTGGCCGACGGTCTGGAAGTGGCATCGGCGGATAGCCGGCGACGGCACCTGGGATCGCGCCGACGCGGCGGGCCATGTCGACTGGTCGGTCTTGGTCGACTCCACGATCGCTCGCGCCCGTCAGCACGCGACGAACGTCACCCGCGTCACAGCGGGCTTCGTCGAACTACAAGATCCGCTGGTCGAGCCGCCTGACCACGGCCTCGGCCGCTCCCGCGGCGGCTTGTCGACCAAGCTCCACCACCTGGTCGACGGTCGCGGCCTGCCGCTGGTGATCGCTGTGACCCCGGGCCAGTCTGGGGACTCGCCGATGCTGATCCCGTTGCTGGAGCAGCTGCGCGTCGCCCGCCCCGTCGGGCGCCCCAGAACCCGGCCCGACCGGGTGCGAGGCGACAAGGCCTACTCGCCCCGAGCGATCCGCCAGCAACTGCGCGACCGTGGCATCCGGGCCGTCATCCCGCAGCCATCGGACCAGATCGGCCACCGCCTCTGGCGCGGTTCCCGAGGCGGCCGACCCGTCGGCTATGACCGCGACGACTACCGGGGCCGCAACGTGATTGAGCGCGCTTCGCCGCACTCAAGCAATGGCCCGGCATCGCGACGCGGTACGACAAACTCGCGACCGTCTATCGATCAGCAGCCGTCCTCCACGCCGTCATCGCCTGGACCCACCATTTAGGAGACAAGCTCTAGCCCCGAGTGCGCGGATCGCCGCTCAGGCCAGGTGCTCCCGCAGGAATGGCACGAGGTCGGCGACCATCTCCGGCAGCACGGCGTGCGTCGCGCCGGGGTAGACGTGCTCGGCGTCGGGCGCGAGCCCGGCGAGCGCGGCGCGGGTCGCCTCGATCGCCGCGGGCTTGATCGCCGGGTCGCCCTCGGACCTTCCCCAGAAGATCGGCGGTCGCAGCTGCGCGAGTCGCGCCTCCGCCCCGCCGTCGACGGGGAGCCAGAATCCGGCGAGCGTGACCACGGCGGCGAATCGCTCGGGCGCCGTGCGCAGCAGGAAGAGGGAGAACGCCGCACCCTGCGAGAACCCCGCGAGCCCGACCGAGGACGGCGCGCCGCGTTCCGCGGCGACCGCGTCGAGCCAGGTGAGGACGGCCTCCGCGGTCTCGGCGGCCTGGCCGGGCAGCGGCACGAAGTCCTCGTCGACGTCGTACCAGCCGTACCCGCCGGGCAGCGGCTCGCGGGAGTCGCGCGGGCCGCGCAGCGCCGCCGTCACGATCCCGGGGCCGATCGCCTCGGCAATGGGGTCGAGGGTGTGCTCGTCGCCGCTGTAGCCGTGCAGCAGGATCAGCAGCGGCCGGCCCGCGAGCTCACCGGCGTCCGACCACTGGACGATCCCGGGGTCGATGGCGATGGGCATCAGTCGCGCGCCGCCGGGTCGCCGCCGAGCCGGCGCACCTCCCGGTCGATCGCGTCCTCGCTGATCGGCTTCGAGAGCGGGCTGAACACCTGGATGCCCGTGAAGATGATCGCGATGATGAACCCGACACCCGGCCACATGGGCCAGAAGTAGCCGTCCCAGCCGCTCGTCACGCCCCAGATGAGGGTGAGGACGACGAAGATGGCGACGAGCGTGATCGCGGTCGCCCAGAACTGCCGGCGATCCTTGAGACGCTTCTCTGCGTGGGCCCGGAGATCCTTGGTCATGGCGCCAGCGTAACGGACGGGGGACCCGTGTCGAGGGGTTCGCTACACTCCGGATGTGCGGTGGGTGCTGTGGCTCGGCGAGGGCGCTCCGACCGAGATCCTCGGTCCCGTCGTCATCGGCCGGAGCCCTTCGGCGGAGGCGGTGCCCGGTGCCCCGCCGGAGCGGACGCGGCTCGTGACGGTGAGCGATCCCGAGCGGATCGTCTCGCGCTCGCACCTCGTGATCGAGCCGGTGGGCGAGGCGCTCCGGCTGCGGAACGTGTCCTCGCGGAACCCGGTGAAGGTCGTCGGCATCGACGGCGGCGTCGCGCTCGTCGCGGGCGAGCGGCCCTTCGAGGTGCGGACGACCTCGCGCGCCGTGATCGGCGCCGTCATCGTCGACCTCATCGTCGACTGATCGCGCCGCCGTCGAGTGGACCGCGGGGGACCCCGGGGCCATGATGGTGCGGTGGCGGGAATCGTGATGCGGGACTTCGGTCCTGCCTGCGCCGCCTGCGGCCGCCCCGTCGAGGCCGGGGCGTTCGTCTGTCTCGGCTGCGGGGGCGCGCTCCAGGAGGCGGGCGGCGCCATCCCGCCGCCCCCGCCCGGGGCGCCCGCGTTGTCGCCGCCGCCATTCGACGGCCGCGCCGCGCCTCCTCCTCCGCCCCCACCTCCTCCTCCGCCCGCGCCGCCGCCCCCGCCTCCGCCCGCGAGCCCCGCGCCGCCGCCCGTCGCGCCGCTCCCGCCGCCCGCCTGGGGCGGCTCGGGCGGCACGGACTCGTTCACCTTCCAGGTGTCGGCGCCCGGCGAGCCGCTGCCGGTGGCGCCCGCCGAGTTCCCCGCGCCGACGGCGCCCGAGGAGGACGCCGGCGACGAGCGCACCGTCGTCGTCCCGCGGCGGCCGAAGGCCGAGTGGGGCCTGCGACTCCCCTCGGGCGAGCTCGTCCCGGTCGACGGCGTGCTGCTGCTCGGCCGGAAGCCGGCCGCGTCGGCCGGACCCGAGGGCGCGCGGATCGTCGCGGTCGACGACCCCGCGCGGACGGTCTCGCGCTCCCACCTCGTCATCGAGCCCCAGCCGGACGCGGGTATCCTCATCCGCGACCTGTCGAGCGCGAACGGCATCATCCTCGAGACCCCCGACGGCGCGGAGTCCGAGATCGAGCCCGGCGGCGAGCTGCGCGTCGCCGACCGCTGCGCGATCATCCTCGGCGCCTACCGAATCGGCATCGAGCCGGTCTAGGGATGCGCAGTCGGACCGAGCCCGGCGCCCTCGCGCCGCGACTGGTCGCGCCCGGCGTCGGCTTCGAGGACTCGATGAGCACGCTCCGGCCCGCGTTCCTCGAGGACTCGGCGTCGCGCGCCGCCTTCGCCGGGCGCACTGCGATCGCCGGTGCGCCGCCGATCCTGGCCACGCCGGGCGGCGCCTGGATCGGCCTCGACCGGCCGGTCGTCATCGGGCGCGCGCCCCGGGTCGCGGCCGTCGCCGAGCTCGATCGGGCGCCGCGCATCGTGCGGATCGTCAGCGGCGGGCCCGCCGTGTCCCGCACCCACGTGCGCATCGATCCGGCCGGCAGCTCCGTCGTCGTCACCGACCTCGCCTCGAAGAACGGCACCTCCTACACGATGCCCGGCCGTCCGTCGGTCCGCCTCCGGGCCGGCGAGCAGGCGAAGGTCGGCGCGGGCACGGTCATCGACCTCGGCGGCGGCGTCCGGTTCACGGTCGGCGAACGCGGTTGACGCCGGCCGGCGTGCGTCGGCACCGGGACATGGGGGAGAATCCCCGTGGGGCTCACGAGAGGATGCGATGAACTGCGGCGAGTGCGGAGCCCAGCTCCCGCAGCACGCGGTGTTCTGCGTGCGGTGCGGCGCCCGGGTCGTGCCCCAGTGGGAGAGCGACTCGGAGGAGGCGACCATCACGGTCAGCCGGCCGACGCTGCGGAAGGCGACCGCGCCGCTCGCCCCGCCGCCCCGCGCCGAGCAGGTGCAGGGCGGCGCGCCGCCGATCATGGCCGGCCTCGACGAGCACGACACGACCGAGATCAGGGTCGACGCCGTCGCGCTCGTCTCGACCTGGCACGTCCTGCTGCCGGACGGCGTCCGCGTCGACGCCGTGCTGCCGCTCGTCCTCGGGCGGAAGCCCAGCCACGAGTCGGGACCCGACTGGGCGCAGCTCGTCACCGTGCCGGACCCCGACGGCACGGTCTCGCGCAACCACGCGCTGGTCGAGCCGGTCGCCGGCGCGCTCCGGCTCACCAACCTCTCGAGGAAGAACACGATCCCGGTCGCCTGGCCGGACGGCGTGCGCTACAACGTCGCCCCGGGCGAGCACCTGGTGATCGCGAGCATGTGCGCCGCGAAGCTCGGCACCGTGCCGATCCTCCTGCAGCGCGCCTGACCGGCGGCTCCCGGATGGGGAGTTCTCCCCATCGGCGGGGCGCCTCCTCCGATGCCGGCCCGCCGCCGGCTTGCTAGCGTGTTCTCACCCGCGCGGCCGTGCGGGCGGCTCGGGAGGATGCATGTCGGTCGAGGTGCGGCAGGAGCTCCACCTGCCCGGTGCGCTGGCGCGCTTCCGCTTCGCCGGGCACACCGACCGCGGCCCGGTGCGGCCGACGAACGAGGACAGCTTCCTGGCGAAGGCGCCGTTCTTCGTCGTCGCGGACGGGATGGGCGGGCACGCCCTCGGCGACCGGGCGAGCCAGGCCGCGATCGCGGCGTTCGCGGACGCGCTGCCGCTCGACGCGCCGGCGCGCCCCCAGGAGGTGCTCGACACGATCGCCCGGGCGAACGACGCGGTGCTCGCGCTCGGCACCGGGATCGGACTCTCCGGCACGACGCTCACCGGGGTCGCCTTCGTCGACCTCGACGGCCGCGGCGACTGCCGCTGGATGGTCTTCAACATCGGCGACTCACGCACCTACGCCTGGGACGGCCGCTCGCTCGCGCAGCTCACCGTCGACCACTCCGCGGTGCAGGAGCTCATCGACCTCGGCGACGTCAGCCCCGAGGCGGCGCGGCGCCACCCGCAGCGCAATGTGGTCACTCGCGCGCTCGGGGCCGAGGACCGGGTCGAGCCCGATGCCTGGCTGCTGCCGGCCCAGGCGCGGCAGACCTTCCTCGTCTGCTCCGACGGGCTGACCAAGGAGCTCGACGACGAGGAGATCGCCCGCATCATCGTCTTCCACGACGCCGAGTCGGCGCGCGACCGCGCCCCGACGCTCGCCGAGCGCCTCGTCGGCGCGGCGCTCGCCGCCGGCGGCACCGACAACGCGACGGTGGTCGTCGTCGAGCTCGAGCTCGCGGGCGCCGCCGAGGCGGCCGAGGACACGCTCGATCGTCCCGCCGGCGTGCTCGAGGACACCAGGCCGAGGGGCTGAGGATGCCCTTCGAAGCGCGGCCCGCCGGCGCGGGCGGCTGGATCGCCCTCGCGGCCGGTCCGCGCCTCCTCGTCGCGCCCGCCCTCGAGGACGCGGCAGCGGCGCTCTCGGCGCTCGGCGAGCCGGACGGCTTCCAGCGCATGCTCGAGCTGCTCACCCGCGGCGGACTCGGGGCGACCCCGCCGTTCGCGCTGTTCGAGGGCGGCGAGCCGGCGCGGTGCATCCTCCGCGGCGAGGCGGTCGTCGCCATCGAGGATGCGGCGGGCCGGCGGACGCTGGATGCCGAGGGCGTGTCGACCTGGGTGGAGCGCACGGCGCCGGGACTCGTCGGGCTGTCCGTCGTCGTGCCGGGTGCCGTCCCGTCGTCGACGCCGCCGCTGCCCCTGATCCACGGCGCCGCGCTGGTGGCGGAGGTGTCGCTGACCGGGAGCGGGACGAACGCGCCGCCCGCGCGCCCCGCCGTCGCTGCCGCGGTCCGGCCCCCGAGCCCGTCGCCCGCCCCCGACCCCGAGGCCACGGTCATGGCCGTCGACCTCGACGATCCGGAGGGGACGGCGACGCCGGACGGCGGAGCGCGGCCGGACGGCGGGGCCTACGACTACCTCTTCGGCGAGACGGTGTACCACTCCGTCGCCGACGCGGCGGTGCGCGAGGAGGAGACGCCCGACGAGGCCCCGGTCGTCCGCGGCGACCACGATGGGCAGACCGTGCTCACCTCCGATCTCGCGCGGCTGCGCGCCGAGCGGGACCGCGCGACCGAGCCGGCGGCGACCGGTCTCTGGCTCGTGCTCGCGGACGGGCGGCGCGAGCCGCTCGCCGATCCGGTCGTCATCGGGCGCAGCCCGAGCGGCGGCAAGCTCTCCGGCGGCCGGATCCCCCGGCTCGTCACGGTCGGCTCCGCGGACCAGGACATCTCCCGCAACCACGCGCAGTTCGCCGTCGAGGGCGGCACCGTCGTCGTCACCGACCTGCACTCTCGCAACGGCACCTCGATCGTGCTGCCCGGCAAGGACCCGCAGCGCCTGCGGCCCGGCGAGCCGACCTCTGTGATCCCCGGCACGGTCGTCGACCTCGGCGGCGGGGTGGCCTTGACGATCGTGGAGGACTGATGCGGCGCGCCGCCTCCACGCCGCCGGTCCTGCCCGGCTACACGCACGTCCGGCTGCTCGGATCGGGCGGCTTCTCCGACGTGTTCCTGTACGAGCAGCAGCTCCCGCGCCGCCGCGTCGCGGTGAAGGTGCTGCTCACCGAGGAGCTCACGCCGGCGAACCGGGCCGCGTTCGTGGCCGAGGCGAACCTGATGGCCCAGCTCTCGGCCCACCCGTACATCGTGACGATCTATCACGCCGACGTCGCGGCCGACGACCGGCCGTTCTTCGTCATGGAGTACTGCTCGGGACCGAGCCTCGCCGAGCAGGTCAAGCGAGCGCCGTTCGCCGTCGCCGACGCGCTGCGGACCGGCGTCCGGCTCTCGAGCGCGGTCGCCACCGCGCACGCCGCCGGGATCCTGCACCGCGACATCAAGCCGGGGAACGTCCTCGGCAACGACTTCGGCTGGCCGGCCCTGACCGACTTCGGGATCTCCTCGGCGCTCGAGAACGACGTGCTGCCGACGATGACCACGACGGTGCGTCCCGGCGCCGCCGACACGGGCACCGGCGGGACGGGTCAGGCGATCGGCCTGAGCGTCCCGTGGTCGCCGCCCGAGATGTTCGAGGACGACCCGCGGCCCGACGTGCGCTCGGACCTGTTCTCGCTCGCCGCCACGATCTGGACGATCCTCGCCGGGCAGACCCCGTTCGAGGTGCGCGGCCGGTCGAACGGCACCCTCGACCTCATCGGGCGCATCGAGCGCGGGGCGATCACGCCGATGGACCGCGCCGATGTGCCCGCCTCGCTGGACGCGGTGCTCCGGAAGGGGATGTCGTCGTCCCGGGCGGACCGCTATCCGAGCGTCGTCGAGTTCGCGCGGGCCCTGCAGCGGGTCGAGCTCGAGCTCGGCTATACGCCGACGACGATCGACGTCCCCAATCTCGCGGTCGATGCGCCCCGGCGCGACGCCTCGGCGGACGGCGCGGAGGAGACGCGGGTGCGCGGGGTCGCCACGATCGAGGCGCAGCCGGCGCCGACGATCGCGCCGCCGCCCGAGGCGGCGCCCACCGTGCTGCGCGCGGCGCCGCCGGTCCTCGCCCAGCCGCCGGTCCTCGCCCAGCCGCCGGTCCTCGCCCAGCCGCCGGTCCCCGCCGTGCCGGCGGGGCGGGGGAGCGCGGCGCCGGCGGGTGTCCCGGCGGACGCGACCGTCATCCGCCGGCGCGAGCCGGCGCCGGCCCCTGCCGCGGAGCCGGCGCCGCGCCCGTCGGCGCCGCCCGCCGCGCCGCGCCGCCGCGCGCTGCCCTGGGCGCTCGGCGGCCTCGCGGCGGCCGTCGCCGGTGCGGTCACGGTCGGGATCGTGCTCGGGGCGGGCGCGCCGGGGGACGCCGTCGATCCGGAGGAGCCGTCGTCGCCGGGCGGCTCGGCGATCGTCGGCGGCGACATCCCGGTGCCGGAGCTCGCCGGGGAGCCCGTGCTCGCCGGGACCACGCTCTCGTTCGCGCTCGTCAACCCCGATCCGCGGGACGGCGACCGCTTCGTCTGGCGGCCGGACCCGGCGCCGGACGAGGGGTATCGCCGGGTGGCCGGCGACACGGTCGAGATCGAGGACTACGCGGCCGGGAGCACCGTGTGCATCGAGGCGTACGTGCTGCGCGGCGCGCAGACCTCCCCGAACCCGCTGCGGGAGTGCTACCCGTGAACGGGCTGCGGATCGAGTTCTGCGGCGAGTGGTACGACGTCGAGGCGCCGAACGACTTCCACATCGGGCGCGAGTCCGACCTCGTCATCGACGACAACCCTTACCTGCACCGGCGCTTCCTGCGCATCCACGCCGAGCACGGCCTGTGGTGGCTCGCGAACGTCGGCACCCTGCTGTCGGCCACCGTCACCGACGACACCGGCGCCGTGCAGGCCTGGCTCGCCCCGGGCGCCCGGCTGCCGATCGTCTTCCCCCGGCTCCAGGTGCTGTTCAGCGCGGGCTCGACGACGTACGAGTTCAGCATCGTCGCCCCGGACGACCACTTCAGCACCTCCGCGGTCTCGTTCGCCGGCGGCGGGCAGACGACGATCGAGCCGATCCCGCTCACCCGCAGCCAGCGACTGCTCGTCGTCGCCCTCGCCGAGCACGTGCTGCGCCAGGACTCGCCCGGGCGGGGCGAGATCCCGAACTCCGCGGAGGCGGCGGCGCGCCTGCACTGGCCGCTGACGACGTTCAATCGCAAGCTCGACAACGTCTGCGACAAGCTCGACCGGATCGGCGTCCGCGGGCTGCGCGGCGGGCGGGGCAAGCTCGCGACGAACCGTCGGCTGCGGCTCGTGGAGTACGCGGTGGCGACCCGGCTGGTGAGCCGCGACGACCTCGAGCTGCTCGACCGCAACGACCGCGAGCACGTCGCGGACCGCGCCGGCGATGGGGAGTAGTGCCCATCCCCTGACCCCCGTTCGGGGGTGTCCCGCATGTTAGATTGGCGAGGCCGTCGGCCGGCTCCCGAGGTCGAGCGGGGGACCATGGTGGCGGAGTGTTGATGTGAGCGCGTTGACCAGGTGGGTGAGCACCCGCAAGGCGACGGCGTCCGCGGTCGTCATCGCGGTCCTCGCCGGCGTGCCGATCGGCTTCGCGGTCATGCATCGCGGCTTCCCCGTCGCCGAGGTGGACCTCACCTCGCGCGACGTCTGGGTGACGAACGGCGAGCTGCTGCTCGGCGGCCGGCTCAACCGCCAGATCGACGAGCTGAACGGCTCCGTCATCGCGGCGAGCCCCGCCTTCGACGTCCGCCAGGACGGGGACGCGCTGTTCATGATCGATCCCGACGCGGGCCGGGTCGAGTCGGTGGATCCCGCCTCGACGCGGGTCGCCTCCGCCATCGACGTGCCCCCGGGCTCCTCGGTCGAGTACGGGGGCGACGTGCTCGCGATCGTCTCGCCGGCCGGTCAGCTCTGGGCGGTCCCGGCCGTCGGCGATCTCCGCTTCGACTACGCCACCGAGCCGCCCGCCGCCGAGCTCGGACCCGGAGGCCGCGCGGTCGTCACCGGCGATGGCGTCGTCATCGCGATCTCGCCGGAGCAGGGCCGCAGCTATCGCATCGAGTCCCTCGTCGACCTCCCGGTCGAGCGGGACTTCCCGGAGCTCGCCGGCGCGTTCCAGCTCGCCGCGATCGGCGACCGCGCGGTCGTGCTCGACGAGGCCGCGAACGAGGTCGTCACCGAGGGCGGCGAGCGCCGCCCGCTCGGCGACGCGAAGGCCCTGCGGCTGCAGCAGTCCGGGGCGGCCGCGCCCTACGCCGCCCTCGCGACCGGCGACGCGCTGCTGAAGGTCGATCTCGGCGGGGGCGGCGTCGAGACGATCCCCGCGCAGACGGCGCCGAGCGCCGACCCCGAGTCGGTCGCCGCGCCGGTCGTGCTCGACGGCTGCGCGCACGCCGCCTGGGCCGAGGCCCGGCGCTACCTGCTCGCCTGCGACGGCGCGGAGCCGCTCGTCCAGGACATCCCGCAGCCGACCGAGGGCAGTCGGCTCGAGTTCCGGGTCAACCGCTCGGTCATCGCCCTCAACGACCTCGGCAACGGCAACGTCTGGCTCGTCGACGAGAACCTGCGGCTCGTCGAGAACTGGGACGACGTCATCCCCCCGGTCGAGGAGGAGTCCGAGGAGACCGGGGACGAGGAGTCGGCCATCCAGTCCTTCGAGGACACCCTCGCGGAGCGCACCGAGCAGAATCGGGCTCCGACGGCGCAGGACGACGAGTTCGGCATCCGACCCGGCCGGACGACGATCCTGTCGCTGCTCGACAACGACTCCGACCCGGACGGCGACGTGCTGGTCATCTCGGACCACGACGAGGTCTCGGACGGCGCCGGCCTGCTCGACCCGATCGACGGCGGCCGTGCGCTGCAGTTCACCCCGGCGGCCGGGTTCGTCGGCACCATCGTGTTCGACTACACCGTCGACGACGGTCGCGGCGGGACCGACACCGCGACCGTCCGCGCGCGGGTCGTCCCGGAGTCGGCGAACGACGCGCCGTACTCGGTGCGGGGTCCGGGCGTCAGCGTCGAGGCCGACCAGACCGTCAGCTACAACGTGCTCGCGGACTGGCGCGATCCCGACGGGGACGACCTCACCCTCGTCGCGGCGAGCCCGCGCTCCGGCGACCTGGTGCGCTTCACGCCGGACGGCTTCGTCACCTTCACCCACCAGACCTCCGAGCTGGGGGAGAAGGAGGTCGTCTTCACGGTGAGCGACGGCTCCGGCGGCACCGCGCAGGGGGTGCTCAAGGTGCACGTCGAGCCGCCCGGCTCCCTGCGGCCCGTCGGCACGCCGGACTTCGCCACCGCCTTCGTCGGCGAGACGGTCTCCATCCGGCCGCTCGAGAACGACCTCAGTCCCTCCGGGGCCCAGCTCGCCCTGATCGGCCTCCAGGAGCCGGAAGGCGATGCCGTGGCGAGCTTCAACGGCGACCGTGGCACCGTCGCGTTCACGGGCTCCTCGCCGGGCGTCACCTACATGACCTACGACCTGCAGGCCGGGGCGAGCACGAGCGTCGGCATCATCCGCGTCGACGTGCGGGAGCGGCCGACGGGCACCGACCTGCCGCCGGTCGCCGTGAAGGACACCGCCTATCTGCGGGGCGAGGAGCCGGTCACGGTCTCCGTCCTCTCCAACGACGTGAGCCCGGTCGGGCGCATCCTCGCGGTGCAGTCGGTCGATGCCGCCGCGGCGGCGGCGAAGGGCCTCGTCGTGGAGCTGCTCGAGTCGACGCTCGTGCGGATCACCGCGACCTCCGCGCTCACCGAGCAGGTGGGCTTCACCTACACCATCTCGGACGGTCTCGCCACGGCGACCGCGGGCGTCACCGTCGTCCCCGTGCCCGCCCTCGCCAAGCATCAGCCCCCCGTCGCGGAGAACGACGCGGCGACCGTGCGCGCCGGCGACATCATCACCCTCGACGTGCTCGAGAACGACTTCCACCCCGACGACGCGGCGATGTTCCTCGACGAGGAGCTCATCACCGAGCCGAGCGACGGCATCGCGTTCGTCGCCAAGGGCCGGCTGCGCTTCCAGGCTCCCGAGGCGCCCGGCGAGGTCCGCGTCGACTACCGGGTGCGCGATCCCTACGGCGAGACGGCCGCGGCGACCGCGGTGCTCACCGTCACCCCGCTCGGCGAGGACGGCAACCGCGACCCGGTGCCGGAGCCGATCGTCGGGCGCGTGCTCGCGGGCGGCAGCATCCGGATCGACCTGCCGCTGAGCGGCATCGACCCCGACGGCGACTCGACCCAGCTGCTCGGCTTCCCGCGCAACCCAGCCCTCGGCGCCGTCGTCGAGGCCGGCGCGGACTACTTCGTCTACGAGGCCTCGCCCGCCGGGGCCGGCACCGACGAGTTCAGCTACCAGGTCGTCGACGCGCTCGGCGCGACCGGCGTCGCCACCGCGAAGATCGCGGTGATCCCCGAGCCCGACGAACTGCAGCAGCCGTCGGCGGTGCCGGACAGCGTGAGCATCCGCCCCGGCCGGATCGCCCAGGTCGACCTGATGGCGAACGACTCCGATCCGCAGGGCTCGCCCATCAAGGTCTCGCCGGAGCTGATGGACGTGCCGCCCGGGATCGAGGCGGAGGTGGTGGACCGGCGCTACCTGGTGATCGAGGCGCCGGAGACGGAGCAGTCGTTCACCCTGCGCTACGAGCTGACCAATGCGCGCGGCGGTGCGGCGGTCAGCTACGTCCTCGTCCAGGTCACGCCGGACGCGCCGCTGCTGCCGCCGGTGGCGGAGGACGTGCCGATCCAGACGAAGGACATCGCCGGCCTCGCCTCGATCACGGTCGACCTCTTCGACGGCTACGCCTTCAACCCGGCGGGTCGCACCGAGGACCTGGCCGTGAGCGTCGAGGGCCCGAACGCCGGCGCGGCGAGCGTGCTCGACATGCCGGGCCGGGTGGAGGTGACGCCCGGTCCCACCCGTCAGGCGATCGCCTACCGGGTGACGAACGAGGCGGACGGGCTGAGCGCGATGGCCTTCATCCTCGTGCCGGCCGCGGTCGACGAGGACTTCGACCAGCCGCCATACATCGACCCGGCGCTGCCGCCGCAGTACGTCGAGATGAACGGCTCGCGCGAATGGCGGCTGTCCGACATCGTCGTCGTGCCCTCCGGCCGGGACGCGCACATCTACGACCCGATGAGCGTGACCGCGGTGGGTGGCGACGGCACCGCGAGCTACGTCGACGAGGGCACCATCCGCATCGCCGCGCCGCCGGGCTACCGGGGCCCGGCCTCCATCAACTTCACGGTGTCCGACGGGGACTCGAAGGACGATCCGAAGGGCGTCGTGGCGAACCTGACGCTGAACGTCGTCATCGGCGACCCGGAGTTCCGCGACACCCCGCCGGAGTTCACGACCCCGAGCGTCCAGGTCGAGGTCGGCGAGACGACGACCGTCGACCTGCGTGCGTCGACCGCGCATCCGAACCCGCAGATCCTCCGCGAGGTCGCCTACTCGGATCTCGCCGCCTCCGGCAACGCCCTGAGCGCGAGTCTCGACGGCTCGAGCCTCAGCCTCAGCGTGCCGCGGAACACGCCGAAGGGCTCGACGTTCACCGTCGACGTCACGCTGCGCTGGGACCGCTTCACCGTGCCCGGCCGGGTGAACGTGACCGTCGTCGGCTCCACGCGGCCGCTGCCGGTCGCGGTCGCCGACGACGTCGAGACGAGGCGACCGGTCTCGAGCCTGACCGTCAGCCCGCTCGCGAACGACGCGAACCCGTACCAGTCGACGGGCGAGCCGCTGCGGATCGTGGACGCGGAGATCACGAACAGCGGCGCCGTCGGCAGCGTGACGTTCACCGACCAGCAGCTGCGCGTCACGCCGGCCTCGAGCCCGCAGTACCTCGTCATCGAGGTCGTCTACACCGTCGAGGACGCGACCGAGGACCCCGACCGCCGGGTGAGCGGCGCCGTGACGGTCACGATCACCGACGTGCCGATGCAGGTCGCGAAGCCGGACCGCGAGGCCGGCTCGCAGTACGGCGGCGACGGCACGGCGACGATCCGCTTCGCCGCCCCCGGCACCAACGGCAAGGCCATCACGGGCTACGAGGTGCGCACCGTCCAGACGGACGCGGTGTCGACCGCCTGCACGGCCGGCGCCGCGTGCACGATCCGCGGGCTGACGAACGGCACGCCGTACACGTTCCAGGTGCGCGCGATCAACGAGAACGGCGCGGGCCCCTGGTCGGCCCCGAGCGACCAGGTCACGCCCTACGGCACCCCGGGCCGGCCCGCCCCGACGCTCACGGTCGTGGACCAGTGGGGGCCGGGCGGCGTCGTCCGGGCGAGCTGGCCGGCCGTGGCGGGCACGGGCGGGACCACGACGTACTACTGGAACGCGTCCAACGGCGCGAGCGGCAGCACGACCGGCACCTCCACGGGCGACATCGGCGGGCTCGGCCAGGGCTCGATCACCGTCGAGGTCTACGCCCAGAACGAGGCCTACCGCGGCCAGAGCGGCACGTCGAACGCCGGCACGATCACGAACCAGGCCGTGCCCCCCGCGCCGAGCATCACCGGCACCTCGCCCGCCAATGGGACCTACGCGCCGGCGACGGTCTCGTGGTCGTGGGGCCCCGTCACCGCGAACCCCGGCGGCTCGGCGAACCTCAGCTACCAGGTGAGCTACAACGGCGGGGCCTGGGAGAGCGTCAGCACGGCGACGAGCTACAGCCTGTCGAACCGCGGCGTCGGCGACCACACCCTGCAGGTGCGTGCGGTGAACAAGGCCGGCGCGGGCGCGGCGAGCGGCGGCGCGACCGTCTCGCTCGCGCAGCGGCCGGACCCGCCGACGGCCTCGCTCTGCGTGTACCGCGGCGGCGCGGACAACGGGGCGAACGAGTTCGGCATCGACTGGAGCGGGCAGGGCGGCGGCAGCCACACGATGAAGGTGGACAACGCGGCGAACGCCTTCGGCGCCGTGCACACGGCGAGCGGCTCCTCCGGCCATCTGCGCACGCAGAGCTGGGCCTGGGAGCGAACCGAGAGCGACCGCAACGCCCAGTACTGGGTCACCTTCGACGGGGCCGACCAGCCCGCCCAGCGCATGCGCGACATCCCGAACTGCTGACCGAGCACCCCGACACCGAGACGAGAGAGGGCAGGCATGACCGTCACCCAGGAGCAGGCGACGTGGTTCGCCGACGCGTTCCAGCGGCTCATCGCGAATGTCGACAAGGCGATCGTCGGCAAGGACCACGTCATCCGGCTCGTGCTCACGGCGCTCGTCTCCGACGGGCACGTCCTGCTCGAGGACTTCCCGGGCACCGGCAAGACGGTCCTCGCGAAGTCGCTCGCGAACACGCTCGACGGCACGACCAGCCGCATCCAGTTCACGCCGGACCTGCTGCCCTCCGACGTCACGGGCGTGCAGATCTACGACCAGGGCTCGGGCCGCTTCGTCTTCCACCCCGGCCCGATCTTCGCCTCGATCGTGCTCGCCGACGAGATCAACCGGGCGAGCCCGAAGACGCAGTCGGCCCTGCTCGAGGTGATGGAGGAGGGCATCGTGACGGTCGACGGCGAGAGCCATCCGGTGGGCGCGCCGTTCCTCGTCATCGCGACGCAGAACCCGGTCGAGCAGGCGGGCACCTATCGCCTGCCCGAGGCGCAGCTCGACCGCTTCCTCATCAAGACCTCGCTCGGCTATCCCGACGCGGCGACCGCGGTGGGTCTCCTGATGGACTCGGCGACCCGCGCCCGCGCCTCGCTCGTCGGCCCGATCATCACGCCCGACTCGATCGTCGCCATGGCGCAGCTGGCGTCCGAGGTGTTCGTCGACGAGTCGGTCATGCGCTATCTCAGCGACATCGTCGACGCCACCCGCTCGCATCGCGACGTCGTCCTCGGGGTGAGCATGCGCGGCGCCATGGCGCTCGCCCGCGCGGTGAAGACCTGGGCGGTCTCGCAGGGGCGCACCTACGCGACGCCGGACGACGTGCGCGAGCTGGCGCCCCACGTCCTCGCGCACCGCCTCGTGCTCGACCCGGAGTCGGAGTTCGCCGGGGTGAAGGCGGCCGACGTCATCGCCCGCATCCTCGTCGACATCGCGCCGCCCGCCTACCGCGCCGCCTAGCCGATGACCGCCGCCGCCGCGCCGACGGGCGCCCGCCCCGCGTCCCGCATCGGCCGCGCGACGCGCTCGCTGCGCGCCGGCGCGGACGCGGTCCGGATGCTCGCCCGGCCGGCGGTGCGCGCCGTCCGGCGCATGCTCGGCCCGGTGCTCGCGGTCGTCACGCCGACGGGCTGGGCCGTGATCGCGCTCGCGGCCCTCTCGCTCGGGCTCGGCTTCGGACTGGGCTGGCAGGAGCTCACCTACCTGGGGCTGCCGCTCCTCGCCGCGCTGCTGATCGCCGCGGCCTTCCTCGTCGGCCGCGCCTCCTACGGCGTGCTCATCGAGCTCAACCCGCGGCGGGTGGTCGTCGGGGACCGCGCGATGGGCCGGGTGCTCGTGACGAACACCGGTCCGCGCCCGCTGTCGCCGAGCCGCATGGAGCTGCCCGTCGGCCGCGGCGTCGCGGAGTTCGAGCTGCCGGCGATGCGGCCGGGGCAGGAGCACGAGGAGCTGTTCTCGGTGCCGACGCACCGCCGTGCGGTGATCCCCGCCGGTCCCGCGGAGTCGGTGCGCGGCGACGCCCTCGGTCTGCTGCGCCGGGCGGTCAGGTGGTCCGAGCCGGTCGAGCTGTTCGTCCACCCGAGGACCGTCCGGCTCGCCTCGAGCGCCGCCGGCCTGGTCCGGGATCTCGAGGGCCAGGTCTCGCGCCGCATCACGAGCAACGACATCGCCTTCCACGCGCTGCGGCCCTACGTCGCCGGCGACGACCGTCGGAACGTCCACTGGCGCACCTCCGCCCGCATCGGGCAGCTCATGGTCCGGCAGTACGAGGAGACGCGGCGGTCGCAGGTGACGCTCGTGCACCTGGCCAGGGCCGACGCCTACGCGTCGGAGGAGGAGTTTGAGCTGGCTGTCTCGGTCACCGCCTCCATCGCCGCGCAGCTGCTCCGCGACGGGACGCAGATGAGCGTCGTCGGCGAGATCGGGGTCTGGCGCACCCGCACCGTGGTCGCCATGCTCGACGCCTCCTGCCGGGTGGAGCCGGTGGACCGGCTCGACGCCCAGGACCTGCGGGAGATCGTCCGCGACCGCGTCCGGAGGCTGCCCTATCCCAGCGTCGTGATGACCGTGGTCGGCTCCGGGCTGCCGGTCGCCGAGCTGCGCGGGGTGCAGTCGCTCTTCGGGCAGGACGTCGCGCAGGTCGCGGTGCGGGTGGCCGCCGGCGCCGAGCCGCGGTTCGGCGTGGTGCAGGGCGTCACGCGGATCGAGGTGGGATCGCTCGAGGACCTGCCGAGGCTCGTCCGGGGGCTCGCGCCATGAGCCCGGCGAGCCCCGGCGCGGGCGGCGACCGGCGACGCCGGCTCTCGGGCCGGACCTGGGCGGATCTCGGCGTGCTCCTCGCGCTGACGCTGATCGGCATCGTCGGCTTCGAGCCCTCGTTCGGCGGCTACGGCTTCCTGCTCGCCGGGCTCGGCGGCCTCGTCGTCGGCGCCGCGACCGGGATCGTCGCCGCCGTCCTGCGCCTGCCGGCGGTGCTCACCGCGCTCGCGGCGATCGTCGCCTACTTCCTGCTCGGCACCGCCTTCGCCGTCCCGCGGCTCGGACTGCTCGGCGTCCTGCCCACGCTGCCCTCGCTCACCAGCGTCGCGATCGGCTCGGTGTTCGGCTGGGGCGACATCCTCACCATCGGCACGCCGATCGGCGCCCCCCAGCACATCGCGGTCGTTCCCTACGCGGCCGCCTGGATCGTCGCGCTGGTGTCGACGACGCTCGCCTGCCGCTGGCTCCCCGCCGGCTCCGGGGCGACCTGGCGTCCGGCGATCGCGCTCGCCGCGCCGCTCGCCCTCTACCTCGGGGGCATCCTGGTGGGCACGGAGGAGCCGTATCTCGCGGCCCTGCGCGGCGTCGCGTTCGCGGTCATCGCCCTCGCGTGGCTCGGCTGGCGGCGCCCGTCCGAGCGGACGGCGCCGCCCGCCGCCCGCCGGCCGCTGCGCCGCCGCCTCGCGGGCGCGCTCGTCGTCGTCCTCGGGGCGGTGCTCGTCGGCGGCGCGGCAGCGGTCTGGCTCGCGCCCCCGGGCGAGCAGCGCCTCGTGCTGCGCCGTGAGATCGTCCCGCCGTTCGACCCGCTCGACTACCCGAGCCCGCTGGCCGGCTACCGGCACTACACGAAGGACGCCGTCGACGAGGCGCTGTTCACGGTCGAGGGACTCCGGCCGGGCGACCGGGTGCGCCTGGCGACCATGGACGCCTACACCGGCAAGCTCTGGAACGTCACCGATCCGGTGACCGACGCCGAGGGCTCGGGCTCCTTCGCGCTCGTGGGTCGCCGGCTCCCCGCTCCGGCGCTCGTCACCCCGGACGCGCGCGCGGACGTGACCTTCACGATCGAGGGGTACTCGGACATCTGGGTGCCGGGCCTCGGCTACCCCTCGGACATCGAGTTCACCGCCGGTCCCGCCGTCGAGGCGGTCGACGACCTGCGCTACAACGCGGCGACCGGGACGCTCGCCCTCGTGAGCGGCCTGCAGGAGGGTGACCGCTACACGATCGACGCGACCGTGCAGCGGCCCGTCTCGGTCGGCGAGCTCGGCGAGGCGCAGACGGCGCCGGTCGTGCTCAGCCCGGTCGACGGGGTGCCCGACGTCGTCACGACGAAGGCGGAGGAGCTCGCCGGCTCGGCGGACACCCCGATCGCCCAGCTCGAGGCGATCCGGCTGGCCCTCGTCAACGACGGATTCCTCAGCCACGGCCGCGCCTCGGACGCGGTGCCCTCGCGCGCCGGTCACGGCGCCGATCGGATCTCCGAGCTGTTCGAGCGCAGCCGGATGGTCGGCGACGAGGAGCAGTACGCGACCGCGTTCGCGCTCATGGCGCGCAGCCTCGGCTACCCGGCCAGGGTCGTGATGGGCTTCGCGCCCGAGATCGCGGACGGACAGGACCGCGTCGAGGTCACCGGCGACGACGTGACCGCGTGGGTCGAGGTCGCCTTCGACGGGGTCGGCTGGGTGCCCTTCGACCCGACGCCGGACGAGACCGACGTGCCTCAGGACCAGGTGCCGAAGCCGCAGAGCCAGCCGCAGCCGCAGGTGCGGCAGCCGCCGCGCGCGGAGGGCGACGAGGAGGACCTGCTCTCGCCGGTCGAGCTCGAGGACGCCGACGACGAGGACGAGGGCGAGCCGTTCCGGCTGCCGGGCTGGCTGGTCCCGGTCGCGCTCGGCGTGCTCATCCCCGCCGCCGTGGTCCTGGTGCCGCTGCTCGTGATCGGGGCGATCAAGGCCGCGCGCGTCCGTCGCCGGCGCTCGCGCGGCCCGGGTCACGACCGCGCGGCGGGCGCGTGGGAGGAGCTCGCCGACCGCTATCAGGAGCTCGGCTACGAGGTGCCGAGGCGGTCCACCCGGACCGCCGTCGCCGAGCGCCTCGAGCAGCAGCTCGGTCCTGAGGGGCCGCCGTTGCGGGGACTCGCCGCCGTCACCGACGAGGCGGTATTCTCCGGACGAGAGGTCGACGAGGCACGCAGCGAGGTCGTCTGGACCGAGGCGATGGCCGCCGTCGAGGCGGGTCGAGCGGCGGTCGGCGCCGCGCGGCGGATCGCGAGCCGCTTCCGGCTGCGGAGCGCGAGCGAGCGCCTCGACCGGCTGCTGCACGATCGGGGACCGGAGGACCGGGGATGAGACTCAAGCTGACGCTGCGCCGGGCCTCCGGGCTCGAGACGGACATCGTCGTGACGGCGGACGCCGCGGCCACCGTCGAGGACGTCGTGTCGCGGATCGCGGCGGTCGATCCCGCCGGGGGGCGTGCCCTCGATCCTGCGGCGCCGGCGACGCTCGCGGTCGTCGACCCGGCCGGCGCGCCGCCGCGCCGGCTCGACCCGGAGCTGGCGATCGGCGAGAGCCCGCTGGCCTCCGGCTCCACCGTGGTGGTGGTCGCGCCCGACGCCGCGCCGCAGTCGGCCGATCGCGGCGGCGCTGCCGCGGTGCTCGAGGTCGTCGAGGGGCCGGACGCCGGCACCTCCTTCTCGCTCACGGCCGGCACCCACTACCTGGGCCGCGCCGCCGGCGTCTCGGACGTGGTGCTCGGCGACCCGCTCGTCTCCAAGCGGCACGCGCGCATCGACGTCCTCGCCGCCGCCGTCCGGCTCGTCGATCTCAACTCGGCGAACGGCCTGGAGATCGACGGCGGCCTCGTCACGCGCGTCGATCTCGAGGACGGCGCGACGGTGCGCCTCGGCGACACGGTGCTGCGCGTCCGGCTGCACGGGGCGGAGGCGAGCGCCGCGGCCCCCGAGCCCACCGGCCCCGTCGCCTTCACGCGCTCGCCGCGAGTGGACCGCCGCTATCCGGGGCTGCGGCTCAAGGCGCCGCTGTTCCCGAGCGAGCAGGACCGGCAGCCCTTCCCGTGGCTGGTGATCGCCGCGCCGCTCATCGTCGGCCCGATCATGTTCATCGCCACGCAGAACCCGATGTCGCTGCTGTTCGTCGCGCTGTCCCCGCTGCTGGTGGCGGGCAACTACCTGGGTCAGCGCGCCACGCGGCGGCGCAAGCTCAAGCTCGACTTCGAGAAGTTCGACGAGCGCTTCGAGGACCTCGCCCGCCAGCTGGCCGAGGAGCGCGAGCAGGAGCGCGCGATCCGGCAGGAGGAGGTGCCCGGCACCCGCGAGGTGGTCGAGCAGGCGATGCGCCTCGGACCCCTGCTCTGGTCGCGCCGGCCGGAGCACTGGCAGTTCCTGACGCTGTGCTTCGGGCGCGGCACCCTGCCCTCGCGGACGACCGTGACGCTGAACGGCGAGGAGAGCGCGCTCCCGGAGCCGCTCAAGCGGATGGAGTCGCTGCTCGAGCAGTACGAGGAGATCGACGACGTGCCGGTGGCCGAGAGCCTGTTCTCGGCGGGCGCGATCGGCGTGGCCGGGCCCGTGGGCGCGGCCGCCTCACTCGCGCGCGGCCTGCTCGTGCAGGCTGCCGGGCTGCACTCGCCCGCCGAGCTGGTGGTCGCCTCGATCGTCAGCCCGGCCTGGACCGCCGAGTTCGACTGGCTCAAGTGGCTGCCGCACACGGCGTCCGTGCACAGCCCGATCCAGGCGCCGCACCTGGCGGGCAGCGCGGCGACCGGGACGGCGCTGCTCTCGGCCCTCGAGGAGCTCGTCGCCCGGCGCTCGGGCAGGCACGTCGATCGCGGCGCCGTGCCGCTGCGCGACTCCGCCATCGTCGCGGGCGCGCACGCCGGCGAGGGCGGCAAGGCCACCCAGCCGCCGGCCTCGCCCACGCCGGCGATCCTGGTGCTGATCTCGGAGGACGCGCCCGTCGACCAGGCGCGACTGGTGCAGATGGCCGAGGACGCCGCGGACGCGGGCGTGTTCCCGATCTGGGTCGCGCAGGACGTCGCACGGCTGCCGGCCGTGGCCCGCACCTTCGCCGTCACGAGCACCGGGGAGACCGCCGACGTGGGCTTCGTGCGCGTCGGGGAGACCGGCATCCCGGTGCGCTGCGAGCCCGTGGGTCGCACGGAGGCGCTCGCCTTCGCGAAGCGGCTCGCGCCGGTCGTCGACGCCGGCGCCGTGCTGCAGGACGCGAGCGACCTGCCGCGCACCGTCGCCATGCTCTCCCTGCTCGGGCCCGACATCGCGGAGAGCGCCGAGGTCGCCGTCGAGCGCTGGCGGCAGAACGACTCGATCGCCGATCGCGCCGCCGAGCCCCGCCCGCGGCGACCGGGACGGCTGCGCGCGATCGTCGGCTCCTCCGGCGTCGACGCGATGCACCTGGACCTGCGCGCCCAGGGCCCGCACGCGCTCGTCGGCGGGACCACCGGATCCGGCAAGAGCGAGTTCCTGCAGGCCTGGGTGCTCGGGATGGCCGCCGAGGTCAGCCCCGACCGGGTCACCTTCCTGTTCGTGGACTACAAGGGCGGCTCCGCATTCGCCGACTGCGTCAGCCTGCCGCACTGCGTCGGCCTCGTCACCGACCTCTCGCCGCACCTCGTGCGCCGGGCGCTGACCTCGCTGCGCGCGGAGCTGCATCATCGCGAGCACCTCTTCAACCGGAAGAAGGTCAAGGACCTGATCGAGTTCGAGCGGTCCGGCGACCCCGAGGCGCCCCCCGCCCTCATCCTCGTCATCGACGAGTTCGCGGCGCTCGCCAAGGAGGTGCCGGAGTTCGTCGACGGCGTCGTCGACATCGCGCAGCGCGGCCGGTCCCTCGGCATCCACCTCATCATGGCGACGCAAAGGCCCGCCGGCGTCATCAAGGACAACCTGCGCGCCAACACGAACCTGCGCATCGCGTTGCGGATGGCGGACGAGTCGGACTCCCAGGACGTCATCGGCGAGCGGGTCGCGGCCCACTTCGACCCGGGACTGCCCGGCCGCGCCATCGCCAAGACCGGGCCCGGCCGGCTCACGGCGTTCCAGTCGGCCTACGCCGGCGGCTGGACGAGCGCGACGCCGGCGCGTCGCCCGGTCGAGGTCGCCGCGCTGCGCTTCGGGGCCGAGATCCCGTGGCAGCCCGAGCAGGAGGAGGCGCCGCAGGTCGCCGCCGATCAGGGCCCGAACGACCAGCGGCGCCTCGTGCAGACCCTCGTCGAGGCGGCCGCGGCCGCCGGAGTGCCCGCCCCGCGGCGACCCTGGCTCGACGAGCTCGCGCCGGCGTTCGACCTGACCCGGCTGCGCCAGCGCACCGATACCGAGCTCGTCCTCGGCGTCTCCGACATCCCGGAGCAGCAGCGCCAGGACGTCGCGGTCTTCCGTCCGGACACCGAGGGGCACCTGGCGGTCTACGGCACCGGCGGGGCCGGGAAGACGGTCGCGCTGCGGACGCTCGCCGCGGTCGCCGGAATCACGCCGCGCGGCGGACCGGTGGACGTCTACGCCCTGGACTTCGCCGGCAACGGGCTCAAGATGCTCTCCGCGCTGCCGCACGTCGGGGCGGTGATCCCCGGCGACGACGTCGAGCGCGTCATCCGCCTGCTGCGCACCCTGCGGGAGACGATGTCCGAGCGCTCGCAGCGCTACGCCGCCGCCGACGCCTCGACGATCACCGAGTACCGGGCGATCGCCGACCGCCCGGACGAGCCGCGGATCCTCGTGCTGCTCGACGGCTTCCCGGCCTTCCGCGGGGACTTCGAGGCGACGAGCGCGACCTCGCCCTGGTACCAGGTCTTCCTCGACATCCTCGCCGAGGGGCGGCAGGTGGGCATCCACGTGGCGATCACCGCCGACCGGCCCGGCAGCGTGGCGACGGCGGTGAGCGCCGCGATCCAGAAGCGCGTCGTGCTGCGGCTGGCCGACGAGAACGCCTACGGCGTGCTCGACGTGCCCAAGGACGTGCTCGACGCCGCCTCGCCTCCGGGCCGCGCCGTGGTGGACGGGCTCGAGACCCAGATCGCCGTCATCGGCGGCAGTCCGAACGCGGCGGAGCAGTCTCGGGCCACGACGGCCCTCGGCGAGGCGATCCGCCGCACCGGGCGTCGGGCGGCCCCGCCGATCGGCTCGCTGCCGCGCGAGTACCCGGCCGAGCGGCTGCCCGCGACCGTCGCCGGCCTGCCGGCGCTCGGGATCTCGGACGTCGACCTCGAGCCGATCGGCTTCGAGCCGAGCGGCGTGCTCCTGCTCGGCGGCCCGCCGGCGAGCGGGCGCAGCAACGCCCTGCGCTGGATCGCCTCGAGCGTCGCGAAGGCGGGGCCGGTCACCGCCTACTACCTCGGCGGTGCCCGCTCCGCGCTGGCGTCGGATCCGGGCTGGGCGGCGTCGGCGACGAAGCCGGAGGAGGTCGCCGAGCTGGCGCGCACGATCGCCGCCGAGCTGCCCTCCGCACCCGACGACCCGAGGATCCTCGTCGTCGTCGAGGGCATCGCCGACTTCCTGGGCGGACCGGCCGACGTGCCGCTCGTGGAGCTGATCAAGGCGGTGCGGCGGTCCGGCCACCTGCTCGTCGCCGAGTCCGAGACGGCCGGCTGGAACTCCTCCTGGCCGCTGCTGGCCGAGGTCAAGGCCGCGCGCACGGGCCTCCTGCTCCAGCCGGAGACGATGGAGGGCGAGCTGCTGCTGCGCACGCCGTTCCCCCGGGTCTCCCGGGCCGACTTCCCGCCGGGCCGGGGCTTCCACGTCGCCCGGGGCAAGGCGGTGCGGGTCCAGCTGCCCCTCCTGAACGGATGAGCCGGCGGTGGGGAGCGGTCCCCATCGACGCTCGTCGAGCCGCTGGGTATCGTCGAGGTCATCACCCAAGGCCGCCCCTCCGGTGCGGTGGAGAACCTGAAGGGATCGAGTCATGAGCAACATCAACGTCAGCTACGACAGCATCAACAACGCCGCGGCGCGGCTGGACACCGGCCGGGACGAGCTCACCCTCAAGGTGCAGGAGCTCAACACCCTCATCAACAACCTCGTCGGCGACGGCTTCGTCACCTCGCAGGCCTCCGGCGCCTATCAGGCCGCCTTCGAGCAGTACAGCCAGGGCGCCCGGCAGACGATCGACGGACTCACCGGCCTCTCCAACTTCCTGCGCAAGACCGCGCAGACCCTGCAGGAGACCGATCAGGCGATCGCCTCGGCCATCCAGTAGCCCCACCTCGGGAGCGGGGCCGGCTCGCTCGGCGGGTCGGCCCCCGGCACGGAAAGGACGGTCGTGAGCGATCTCGAGATCGACGCGGAGGCCGTGCGCGCCGCGGCGCAGGGTCTGCGGAACGCGGCGAGCCGGATCCAGCCCATGGCCCCGGTGGACGCGTCCGGGTGCGGCAGCGGTTCGGTGATCGGCGCGGTCGAGGAGTTCAACATGTGGGCCAGGGTCACCCTCACGACGCTGCGGTCGAAGCTCGAGAGCCAGGCCCAGGAGGCGGACGCCGCCGTGACCGCCTATGAGCAGGCCGACGCCGGGATCGCCGCGGACGCCGGGGGACAGCCGTGAGCGGCTGGGATCGTCTCAATCCCGAGGTCGGCAGCACGGCGGCGCTCGAGTCGTCCACGGACCGGCTCTCCGACGTGCGCTCCCGCCTCTACGACGCCGAGGTCGGCGCCCGCGCGGCGCGCGAGCTCGCGAGCCACCAGGCCTGGACGGGCGGCGGCGGGACGTCGTGGCGGATCGACACGCGGTCGGTCGAGGCCGAGCTCACCCCGCCGCGCACCACCATCACGAACGCGATCGGCGCGATCAACGCCTACATCGACGAGCTCGAGGCGATCAAGACCGCGACGGCGAGCGAGAAGCAGAAGCTCGGGGATGCCCAGGCCGTCCTCTGGCGCTTCAACGGGATCGACCTGAACCCCATCGACAACGGCGTCGAGCTGGTGCGCAAGGCGAACGCGATGCGCGAGATCTCGGAGGCCCAGTTCGCCATCTGGCAGCTGGGCGATCGTCGGCAGACGGCCGACGACGCGCTCGTGCAGGCGCTGCGCTCGGCCGTGCCCGAGAGCTGGTCGGAGGTCCGCGCGGCCTTCGAGGCGGTCGGCCTCACCTCCGCCAGCGACCTGACCGCGCAGGAGATCGCCGAGGCGATGGCGACGCTGAGCCTGTCCATCACCGACCGCAACGGGGGCAGCGCTCGCCAGGACCTGCTGCGGTTCCTGGAGATCTACGGCAACGACCCCGAGGTGATGAGCGCCTACTTCCGGCGGCTCGGGGGCGCGAACACGGTCGCGCTCATCGACGAGCTCGGCGACTCGTACGGCTACACCTACGGCAACGACACCGACGCGCTCGAGCTCGCCCAGCGCCTGCGCGCCGGGCTGTCGATCGCCTCGCAGACCTGGTCGGAGTCGACCGCCGCGACGTTCGCGGACCAGATGTTCAACGCGCAGCCCGACTCGGACGTCGACGCCGGCTGGTTCGAGCCCGGCAGGGTCTCGGGCATCGCGTACCTGTTCGCCGATTCGGCGAACCACCCGATGTCCCGGGCGCTGACGATCGCCGTCGCGAGCCAGGTGGACGTCTGGGAGCGGGAGCACGGCGGCCTGGACATCGGCTACGGCGCTCCCGGCACCATGGGCGAGCCGGGGATGGGGGCGACCTCGCTCTTCGGGGCCGACGCGCCGCACGGCGCCGAGCTCTTCGTCGCGGCGCAGCAGACCAGCGACCCCGATCGGTTCTGGTGGTCGAACATCGACATGGCCGGCCAGGTCTTCGAGACCCTCGGGCTCTACCCGCAGGACGCCTTCGACTTCCTCACCGCCGACGACGCCAGGGTGGAGTACTGGTTCGGCGACCGCGACTGGAGCGTCGACGGGCACGAGGGGATCGCCGCCCTCTGGTCGGGCGCCCAGCAGGTGCCCGGCGGTCCCTTCGGACCCGAGTACGACGCGCAGGTGGGCGAGCAGGTCGCCGAGCTCGCCTCGATGGCGATCTGGGAGCTCACGGGCAACGAGCACTTCCTCACCGAGCACATCACCGAGCTGGCCTCCGGCTCCTTCGCCACCGCGCTCGCCCTGCACCTCGACCTCATCGCGGACATGATGCTCCGCTACGACGGCTACGACCCGAACGGGGCCGGGGTCACCGACGGGACGCATCCCTTCGCCAGCGACGAGCAGCGGTTCGCGCCCGTGCTCTCCGACGACGTCCTCGCGAAGTTCCTCTCCGAGGTCGGCTCGCACGACGTCGGCGCCGCGGTCATCCACGAGACGATCGTGCAGTACCAGGAGCTCTACCTGGCCGGCGGCATGGGCGATCCGGCGCTGCTCGGCGAGGCGCTGGACCGCGCGACCTGGCTGCAGGGCGCGCTCGACGGCTCCGGCATCACGGGGCGGATCGAGGCCGCCGAGCGCTATGACGCGCAGGTGGACGCGGCGATCGACGCGTTCAAGAAGGTGATCGACCTGATCCCGGTCCCCGCCGCCTCGAAGATCCTCACGGGCGCCGGCATCGTGCTCGACAAGGGCGCCGAGTGGCTGCTCGGCAAGCTGCAGTCGGAGCTCGTCAGCAGCGGGAAGGGCGCCCTGTTCTCGGCCTGGAAGGACAGCCTGCACCAGACCGCGCAGGTCACCGCGGAGATGACCGACCATGCCCAGGCGCAGACGACCTTCGTCACCCTGAGCACCGCCGAGTTCCTCTCCGCCGCGCTCGGCGAGGACGTCGTCGGCGAGATCCCGGCGATCGGCGCGGACGAGGACCCGGACGCCTTCGCGCAGCGCGTCGCCGAATGGTGGGGCGACACGCTGGTGCCCGGCCTCATGGGGGACGAGCGGCTCGACGGCTACGCCCTCGACCAGCTCCTGCGCAAGTACGAGGACAGCCTCAGCGCCAATGCCTACCGCGCCCAGGGATGATGGACGGATGCCGCGTCGTCGTCTCCTCGTCCTCCTCGTGCCGGCGCTCGCCGCGCTCGCGCTGACGGCATGCCAGGGCCCGGCGCCGCTGGTGGCGCCCGAGGTGGTCTGGGAGTCGACGGGCGACTCGCCGCTCGAGTCGGATCCGGCGGTCATCGCCGCGCGCGAGGCGGACATCGCCGAGCGGATCGCCTGGAACGCCGCGGACTTCTCCTATGCGCCGTTCGTGGACACGCACACCGCCGAGTGGGCGGCGCAGATCGCCGACGCGTTCGAGCGGCGCTTCGTGGACGCCGGGGTCTCACCGTACGTGTACCTCGGCCCGGCGCTGTGGCAGCCGGTCGAGGTGCGCGCGACGGACCGCGGCGCCGACGTCGTGGTGTGCGACGCCTCGGCGCACTGGTATCTGCAGCGGGACCACACGACCCGCTCGACGGAGGACCTGGAGGACGGTCTCGGCGCCGTCATCGAGCTCGAGGCCGCGGCGGACGGGCGCCTGCTCGTCGCCGGCCAGTCCTTCGAGGGCGCCGTGGACGGCTGCGACGCGACCGGCGCGCCGATCGGGCGCTTCGAGCCGGCCCCGGAGCTGCCGGAGCGCGTCGACGCCGTCGTCCGACCGCCCGGGTGAGGCGCGCGGTCTGCGGATAGCATCTCCTGGGGACAGGAGGTGCGCGGCCGTGGCCAAGGACGAGTTCATCGGGCTGCCGCCCGGCATCGTGCCGAACCCCGACTCCGGCACCGTGCGCCGCTCCCGCTCGGAGCGGGCCGAGCGGGGCGCGGAGATCGTGTTCCGCCCGGCCGTCCCCGGCGTGCCGCCCCCGCCCGCGGCGGCGCCCGCGGACGACCGGACGGTCGTGGTCGCTCGCACGCCGCGCGCGGCCGCCGGCTGGCGGCTGCGGATGCCCGACCGGCCCGAGCCCGTGCCCGTGGACCGTGCCACCCTCCTCGGCCGGAATCCGGCGGCGATCGACGGCATCCGGGACGCCGCGCTGCTGCCGATCGAGGACCCGGGGAGGTCGGTCTCGAAGACGCATGCCCTCCTCGAGCCCGAGGAGACCATGCTCTGGGTGCGCGACCTCGACTCGACGAACGGCGTCCGGATCGTGCCGCCCGCGGCCGCGCCGGTCGAGGTGCGCCCGGGGGAGCGCGTCGAGGTGCCGCCGGGCGCCGTGCTCGAGCTCGGCGACTACGCCATCCGGGTCGAGCGGGGCTGAGCCGCCCGCCCGTCTGCCGCCGGATGGTAGGCTCGACGGCATGCTGTTCGAGCGGCTGCTCCTTCGTCGCCGCGACGAGGCCTGATCCGATACCGGCCCCTCGTCGCGGAGGCCTGATCGCGCCGGTGATTCCGACCGAGTCCGAAGGAGCATGGCGAATGAGCGGAAAGACGCTCGCCGAGAAGATCTGGGACGCCCACGTCGTCAAGCGGGGCGAGCCGGGCGAGCCCGACCTCATCTACATCGATCTGCATCTCGTGCACGAGGTGACGAGTCCGCAGGCGTTCGACGGCCTTCGCCAGGCGGGCCGCCCGGTGCGTCGCCTCGACCTCACCATCGCGACCGAGGACCACAACACGCCGACGCTCGAGATCGACAAGCCGATCGCGGAGCCGACGAGCCGCATCCAGATCGAGACGCTCCGGCGCAACGCCGAGGAGTTCGGCGTCCGGCTCCACCCGCTCGGCGACGTCGAGCAGGGGATCGTGCACGTCGTCGGCCCGCAGCTCGGCCTGACGATGCCCGGCATCACCGTCGTCTGCGGCGACAGCCACACGAGCACGCACGGCGCGTTCGGCGCGATGGCCTTCGGCATCGGCACCTCCGAGGTCGAGCACGTGCTCGCGACGCAGACGCTGCCGCTCAAGCCGTTCAAGACGATGGCGATCAACGTCGAGGGGACGCTGCGCCCGGGCGTGACGGCGAAGGACATCATCCTCGCCGTCATCGCCGAGATCGGGACCGGCGGCGGCCAGGGCTACGTCCTCGAGTACCGCGGCTCGGCGATCCGCGCCCTCTCCATGGAGGGCCGGATGACGATCTGCAACATGTCGATCGAGGCGGGCGCCCGGGCCGGCCTGGTCGCGCCCGACGAGACGACGTTCGCCTACGTGCAGGGCCGCCCGCACGCGCCGCAGGGCGCCGACTGGGACGCGGCCGTCGAGTACTGGCGGACGCTGCCGACCGACTCCGACGCGACGTTCGACGCGGAGGTGTTCATCGACGCCGACGCGCTCGAGCCCTTCGTCACCTGGGGCACCAACCCGGGCCAGGGCGTCTCGCTCTCCGATGCGATCCCCTCGCCCGAGGCGTACCAGGATCCGAACGACCGCGCCGCCGCCGAGCGCGCGCTCGAGTACATGGACCTCGCGCCCGGCACGAAGATGAAGGAGATCGCGGTCGACGCGGTCTTCATGGGCTCCTGCACGAACTCTCGGATCGAGGACCTCCGCGCCTTCGCGTCCATCATCAAGGGGCGCAAGAAGGCCGACGGCGTGCGGGTCATGGTCGTCCCCGGCTCGGCCCGCGTCCGGCTCGAGGCCGAGGCGGAGGGGATCGACAAGATCGTCGAGGAGTTCGGCGGCGAGTGGCGCTTCGCCGGCTGCTCGATGTGCCTCGGCATGAACCCGGACCAGCTCGCGCCCGGGGAGCGCTGCGCCTCCACCTCGAACCGCAACTTCGAGGGGCGGCAGGGCAAGGGCGGGCGGACGCACCTGGTGAGCCCGCTCGTCGCCGCGGCGACCGCGGTGCGCGGGACGCTGAGCTCCCCGTGGGACCTGGAGTCGGGCGCTTCGACTCGGCCTCCGGCCTCGCTCGGCGACCGGTCCCTGAGCGAGCGCAGCGAGTCGAAGGGCTGAGCATGGACAGGTTCACGACCGTCACCGGGACCGCCGTCCCGCTCCAGCGGGCGAACGTCGACACCGACCAGATCATCCCCGCCGTCTTCCTCAAGCGCGTCACGAAGACGGGGTACGACGACGGCCTCTTCCACCTCTGGCGCCAGCAGCCGGACTTCGTGCTCAACGACCCCGCCTACGAGGGCGCGACGGTGCTCTTCGCCGGTCCCGACTTCGGGATCGGCTCGAGCCGCGAGCACGCCGTCTGGGCGCTGCGCGACTACGGCTTCAAGGCCGTCTTCGCCCCCCGGTTCGCGGACATCTTCCGAGGCAACTCCGGCAAGCAGGGCCTGCTCACGGGCGTCATCGACGAGCCGACCATCGAGCGGATCTGGGCGGTCATCGCGGCGAGCCCCGGCATCCCCGCGACGGTCGACCTCGAGGCGCGCACCGTGGCCGTCGGCGACCTCACGGTCGGATTCGACATCGACGATTACACTCGGTGGCGGCTCCTGGAGGGGCTCGACGACATCGGTCTGACCCTCCGCGACGAGGACGCGATCACGGCGTTCGAGGCGCAGCGACCGTCGTGGCTCCCCACGACGCGAAGAACGGCGTAGCGGGAAGGGCTCGCACCGGCAGGTGCGCAACGGACTATGAACGCACTCACGCAGGACTCGCGACGGGCCGCCGAGCGGCTCGGCCTCGCGACGGACACCATCGTCATCGAGGGCGGCAAGCCGCTCGTCGGCGCCGTCGAGGTCCGCGGGGCGAAGAACCTCGTGACCAAGGCGATGGTCGCCGCGCTGCTCGCGGACACCCCCTCGACGCTGCGCGACGTCCCGGCGATCGCCGACGTCGACGTGGTCAAGGGCATGCTCGGCGCCTACGGCGTCGTCGTCTCGGAGGACGGCGACGGCAGCATCACCTTCGACCCGGCCAACGTCGAGCGGGCGCACTTCGCCGAGATCGACGCGCTCGCGGGGGAGAGTCGCATCCCGATCCTGTTCTGCGGGCCGCTGCTGCACCGGCTCGGCGAGGCGCTCATCCCGGACCTCGGCGGCTGCCGCATCGGCAACCGCCCGATCAACTTCCACATGGACGCGCTGCGGGCGTTCGGCGCGATCGTCGACAAGTCCTACGAGGGCATCCGGCTGACCGCGCCGAACGGGCTCACCGGCGCGGATGTCGAGCTCCCGTATCCGAGCGTCGGCGCGACCGAGCAGGTGCTCCTCACGGGCGTGCTCGCGAAGGGCACCACGGAGCTGCGGAACGCGGCGATCGAGCCCGAGATCATGGACCTCATCGCCGTCCTGCAGAAGATGGGCGCGATCATCAACGTCGAGCCGAACCGCGTCATCTTCATCGAGGGCGTCGACCGGCTCACCGGCTACCACCACCGCGCGATGTTCGACCGGAACGAGGCCGCGTCGTGGGCCGCGGCGGCGCTCGCGACGAAGGGCGACATCGTCGTCAAGGGCGCGGGGCAGAAGGAGCTCCACACTTTCCTCAACGTCTATCGCAAGGTCGGCGGGGCCTTCGACGTCCGCGAGGACGGCATCCGGTTCTGGCACCCGGGCGGCGAGCTCCGGGCGGTCGAGGTCGAGACGGACGTGCACCCCGGCTTCATGACCGACTGGCAGCAGCCGCTCATCGTCGCGCTCACCCAGGCGGTCGGCCGCTCGCTCGTCCACGAGACCGTCTACGAGCACCGCTTCGGCTTCACCGAGGCGCTGAACGCGATGGGCGCCGACATCACGGTCGTGCCCGGCGGCCGCGCGACCCCGACGCGCCGCGTCGCGCGGCGCCCGCTCGAGCAGACCGCCATCATCGACGGACCGACCCCGCTGACCGGCGCCGACATCGAGATCCCGGACCTGCGCGGCGGCTTCTCGCACCTCATCGCGGCGCTCACCGCGAGCGGCAGCTCGCGCGTCTCCAACCTCGGCCTCATCGGCCGCGGCTACGAGCGATTCACCGACAAGCTCACCGCGCTCGGCGCCGACTTCGCCCTCGAGGACTGACCGGCGGCGATGAGCGGCAGCACGGTGGGGGCCACGACGCTCCGCGCGCCCGAGGGCGGGTGGCCGCGGGACCGGAAGAGCTGGTGGCCGTGGCGGATCTGCTCGGCGATCCTGTTCCCCGTCCTCGGCTTCCTCGCGCGCGTCGAGGCGACCCACGCGGAGCGGCTGCCGGCCGCGGGCCCGGTCGTCATCGCCTCGAACCACGTGTCCGTCATCGACCCGGTGTATCTCGTCAAGGCGTTCTACCGGCTCGGCCGGCTCGCTCGCTTCCTCGCGAAGAAGAGCATCTGGAAGGTGCCCGTCATCGGCGGCATCATGCAGTCGTCCGGGCAGATCGCGGTGGACCGCGCCGGCGGCGCCGCGGCCTCCCTGCAGGCGGCCGAGCAGCTCGTCGCGACCGGCAGCATGGTCATCGTCTATCCGGAGGCGACGCTCACCCGCGATCCCGACCTGTGGCCGATGCGCGGCAAGACCGGCGCCGCGCGGCTCGCGCTCGAGTCCGGCATCCCGCTCGTGCCCATCGCGCACTGGGGCGCGCAGCGCGTGCTGCCGCCGTACGGCAGGCTGCGCTGGTGGCCGTGGCCCCGCAAGCGCATCGTCGTGAGCGTCGGCGAGCCGCTCGACCTCACGCCGTGGCAGGGTCGGCCGATCGACCAGCGGACCCTCGCCGAGGTCACGGAGGCGCTCATGGACGCGATCACGGCGCTCCTGGCCGAGCTGCGGCCCGGTGAGACGCCGCCCGAGCGCCGCTGGGACATGGGCGTCGACGGCGACCCGTACCGCCGGGGGGCGCGCAGGTGAGCCGCCGGGTCGCGGTCATCGGCGCCGGGTCCTGGGGCACGACGTTCGCCAAGGTGCTCGCGGACGGCGGGGCCGACGTCACGGTCTGGGCGCGTCGCACCTCGATCGCCCGCGAGATCGAGTTCGCCCGCCGCAACGCCAAGTACCTCAGAGGGATCACCCTCCCGCGCGGCCTCCGCGCGACGACCGACGCGACGGCCGCGCTCGACGGCGCCGAGGAGGTCTACCTCTCCGTCCCCAGCCAGACGCTTCGGGAGAACCTGCGCGGGCTGCGCGAGGCGATCCCCGCCGACGCGATCCTCGTCTCGCTCATGAAGGGCCTCGAGCGCGGCACCGCGCGCCGGATGTCGGAGGTCGTCGCCGAGGAGACCGGCACCCCTGCGGGCCGCATCGCGGTGCTGTCCGGTCCGAACCTCGCGCTCGAGATCGCGAAGGAGCAGCCGACCGCCGCGGTCGTCGCCTCGGCCTCGCTCGAGACGGCGCAGACGGTCGCGATCACGGCGCGGAACCCCTACTTCCGGTCCTTCGTCAACACCGACGTCGTCGGCACCGAGTTCGGCGGCGTGCTCAAGAACATCGTCGCCGTCGCGGTCGGCATCGTCGACGGCGTCGGCTTCGGCGAGAACACGAAGGCGTCGATCATCACCCGGGGTCTCGCCGAGATGACCGAGTTCTCCGTCGCCTACGGCGCGAGGCCCGAGACGATGGCGGGGCTCGCCGGCCTCGGCGACCTCATCGCGACCTGCGAGTCGCCGCTCTCGCGGAACAACACCGCCGGTCGCCTGCTCGGCCAGGGCCTCACGCTCAAGGAGACCGCGCAGAAGATGAACCAGACGGCGGAGGGCCTCAGCAGCATCGCCCCGATCCTCGAGCTCGCGGAGGCGAAGGGCGTCGCGATGCCGATCGCCCAGCAGGTCGCCGCGGTCGTCGACGGCGAGCTCGACCCGCGCGACATCGCGCCGCACCTGACGACCGACGACCTGCCGCAGGGGGAGTGAGCGCCGTGGGGGACGCCTCCGGGAGGGTGACGGTCGCGCTCGTCTTCGGCGGGCGCTCCTCCGAGCACGAGATCAGCTGCTCGACCGCCGCGGGCGTGCTCGAGGCGATCGACCGGGACCGGTTCGACGTGATCCCGGTCGGCATCACGAGGGAGGGCGCCTTCACGCTGCAGCCGGACGACCCGGACCGGTTCCGGATGGACGCCGGCGCGATGCCGGTCGTCGAGGACAACGGCACGCGGCTGTGCTGGCCCGACTCGGCCGCGAGTCGCGCCGTCGCCGTCCGCGAGCCGGACGGCGCGCTGCGCGAGCTCGGGACGGTCGACCTCGCGTTCCCGATCCTCCACGGGCCCCGGGGCGAGGACGGGACGGTCCAGGGCCTCTTCGAGCTGCTCGGCCTGCCCTACGTCGGCAGCGGGGTGCTCGCCTCCTCGGTCGCGATGGACAAGCACTTCACGAAGACGGTGCTGCAGGCGGCGGGCGTGCCGGTCGCGCCGTGGGTGACGATCTCGCCCGCCGACTGGGCGGCCGACGCCGGGCGCGCCCGGGCCTCGGCGCGCGGGCTCGGCCTCCCGGTCTTCGTCAAGCCGGCCCGCGCCGGATCCTCCGTCGGCGTCACGAAGGTGAAGGACTGGGAGGGCCTCGAGGCGGCGCTGCGCCTCGCCTGGGCGGAGGACGACAAGGCGCTCGTCGAGGCGGCGATGGAGGGCCGCGAGATCGAGTGCGGCGTGCTGAGCGGGCGGGACGGCGCCGCCCCGCGGGTGAGCCTCCCGGGCGAGGTCGTGATGCGGACCCGGGAGTTCTACGACTACGAGGCGAAGTACCTCGACCCGGACGCCGCCGAGCTGATCTGCCCTGCCGTCCTCGGCCGGGGCGAGCTGCGCGAGATGGAGCGGCTCGCGGCGCGCGTGTTCGAGGCGCTCGGCTGCGCCGGCCTCGCGCGCGTCGACTTCTTTCTGACGGCCGGCGGCTTCGTCGTCAACGAGGTGAACACCATGCCCGGGTTCACCCCGATCTCGATGTTCCCGAAGTGCTGGGCGGCGAGCGGCATCGGCTATCGCGAGCTCATCTCCGAGCTCATCGACCTCGCCCTCCCGCAAGGCCCTCCGCTCACCGCCGGTTGAGGAGCCCCTGCGCCCCGCCGGTCGAGGAGCCCGCCTTGCTCACCGCTGATCGAGGAGCCCGCCTTGCTCACCGCTGATCGAGGAGCCCCCCTTGCTCACCGCTGGTTGAGGAGGCCGCCTTGCGGCCGTCTCGAAACCAGCCCCACGGCCGAGCGCTGCCCGTTCACCCCAGGCACTCCCCGTCCTTCGGCAGCTGCGCGACCGCGTCGTCGAGCGCGTCGAGGACCGTGGCCCCGCCGACGACGTTGTTGTCGATCGCGACGCTGACCGCCGGCGTGCGCCCGTAGCTCGTGAACAGGTAGGTCGGCGCGTCCGTGTCGTCCCGCAGCCAGTCGACCGCGCCGCCCGGCGGGGTGACGCAGATGAGCTCGCTCGTCGGCGGCGGCGCCGGCACCCCGCAGTGCAGCACCACGGCCGTCGGGTCGCCCCAGGCACCGGTGCCCTGCGCGTTCGTCTCGCGCCCCGGCAGGTCCGCGATCGCGTCGGGCAGTCGCACCGAGACCGCGGCGCAGGCGGGCGAGGCCGCGTCGGCGGCGGGCTCCAGGGCGACGATCGCGGAGCATCCGGCGAGCAGGCCGCCGGCGGCGGCCGCGATCAGCACGGCGAGGCCGCGCGCAGCGGCACGGCGTCGGGGGGCGTTCATCCCCACCAGGCTACGATGCCGCACCGTGGAGTTCTCCTGGGCCGCCCGCGACGGCGAGCCGACCCTGTTCGACGTCGGCGAGGAGGCGGCGCTGCGCGGCGCGCTGCCCCGGATGCCGAGGTCCGAGCGGCGGATCCTCGGCCCCGGCGACGACGCCGCCGTCATCGCGGCGCCGGACGGCCGCTACGTCGTCACGAGCGACTCGATGATCGAGGGGCCGGACTTCCGGCAGGCGTGGACGACGCCCGAGGCCTTCGGGTGGAAGCTCGTCGCGACGAACCTCGCCGACCTCGCGGCGATGGGCGCCCGGCCGACGGCGATGACCGTCTCGATCGCACTGCCCGGCGACGTCCGGGCCTCGGCGCTCGAGGAGATCGCGACCGGCATGCGGACCGCCTGCGACGAGCTCGCGCCGGGCTGCGGGGTCGAGGGCGGCGACCTCGCCCGCTCGCCGATCATCGTCGGCTCCGGCACGGCGTTCGGCGACCTCGAGGGTCGCGCCCCGGTCCTGCGCTCCGGCGCCCGGCACGGCGACGTGGTCGCCGTGAGCGGTCACGTGGGCCGCGCCGCGCTCGGGCTCGACCGCCTGTTCCGCGACGCGGTGCGCGAGGGCGAGCCGGACGTGTTCGCGTTCGAGCGCCTCCGTGCCGAGGCCTCCGACGCCGAGCTCGCCGCGCTCGACGCCCAGCTCCGGCCCCGCCCGCCGGTCGCGGACGGCGTGCTCGCCGCGCAGGCGGGGGCGACCGCGATGCTCGACCTCTCCGACGGGCTCGCGCTCGACGCGCGTCGCATCGCGCTCTCGAGCGCCGTCGCGATCGACCTCGACGGGGACGCGGTGCTCGCCGTCGCGGACGAGTCGCCCGGCTGGGGGCTCGACCGCGTCCTCGCCGGCGGAGAGGATCACGCGCTGCTCGCGACGTTCCCGCCGGGCGCCGCGCTGCCGGGCGGCTTCGTCCCGATCGGCCGCGTCGTCGTGGGCCAGGGCCTGTTCGTCAACGGCGAGGGCTACGACGACCTCGGCGGCTGGGACCCCTTCCGCGCGGGCTGACGCCCTCTCGGACTAGGGGATCCGGCGACGCCAGGACAATCCGCCCGCGATTTCTCCTAGCGCCGCCGGATCCCCTAGTTCCGGAGCCAGTGGACGGCGGTCTCGCCGTAGCGCCTCGTGCGGTCGAGCGCCAGGCCGTCCGGGAGGGCGGGGGCGGGAGCACGGGACGAGCGCTCGAGCACGACCGTCGCGTCGTCGGCGAGGAGCGGGACGAGCGCGGCGAGCACGGCGGTCACGTCCGCCTCGGCGAGGTCGTAGGGCGGGTCGAGAAGCACGACGTCCCAGCTCGTTCCGACGGCGGCCGCGAGCCAGGCCGAGACCGCCTGCGCCGCGACCTCGATCCGGGGCTCGGCGCCCCGCGGCGCCCGCGCGCGGACGGTCGCCGCGTTCCGCCGGCAGATCGCAGCCGCCGCCGCGTCCCGCTCCACCAGCTGCACCGTCTCGGCGCCCCGCGACGCCGCCTCGAGGCCGAGCGCGCCCGAGCCGGCGTAGAGGTCCAGGACGCGCGCGCCGTCGACCGCGCCGGCCGCGTCGAGCGCCGAGAAGATCGCCTCGCGGACCCGATCGCTCGTCGGCCGCGTGCCCGACCGCGGCACGGCGATCGCGAGCGAGCCGGCGTAGCCCGCGATGATCCGCGTCACACCGGAAGACTAACCTCTGAGCATGGCCGACCCCCTCGCGCGGAAGCTCGCGGATGTGCTCGGCGGCCCCAGCGCGAAGCGGCTCGAGCGGGCCTTCGGCCACCGCACCGTCGGCGACCTCCTCGGCCACACTCCGCGCCGCTACGCGCACCGCGCCGAGCTCACCGACTTCTCCGGCCTCCACGACGGCGACGAGGTCACCGTCGTCGCGACCGTCGTCTCGAGCAGCTCGCGCCGGATGACGGCGCGCAGGGGGACGCTGGAGAACGCGCGCATCTCCGACGGGCACCGGGAGCTCGCGCTGACGTTCTTCAACCAGCCGTGGCGCGCCGAGCAGCTGACGCCGGGCAAGCGCGGCCTGTTCGCCGGCAAGGTGCAGTTCTACAAGGGCAGCCCGCAGCTCACGCATCCCGAGGTGATGCTCTTCGACGACGAGACCGACGAGATGAACAAGCTCGAGCGCGCTGAGTGGCCGATCCCGATCTACCCGGCGACCGGCTCACTCTCGACGTGGAACATCGCGAAGGCGACGGGCGTCGCGCTCGACGTCCTGCCGGCGGAGCTCGACGACCCGGTCCCCGCCGAGATCGCCGCCGCGCGGGGGCTGCTCGGCTTCCGCGCGGCCCTCGAAGGCCTGCACCGGCCCCGCACCGACGACGACTGGCGTGCGGGGCGGGAGGCGCTGCGCTATCAGGAGGCGCTCGTGCTGCAGACCGCGCTCGTGCAGCGACGCGATCAGCTCCGCGCGTCGGCCGCCGTGCCGCGGCGCCCGGGGGCGCTGCTCGAGGCCTTCGACGCCGCCCTCGCGTTCGCGCTGACGGGGGATCAGGCCGAGGCGGGCATCCAGATCGCGGCGGACCTCGCCGCGACCCGCCCGATGAACCGGCTCGTCCAGGGCGAGGTCGGCTCCGGGAAGACGCTCGTGGCGCTCCGCGCCATGCTGACCGTCGCCGAGTCGGGGGGACAGTCCGTCCTCCTCGCGCCGACCGAGGTGCTCGCGCAGCAGCACCTGCGATCGATCGTCGCCGCGCTCGGACCCGACCTCGCGGCCCGGCTGCGGCCGATCCTGCTCGCGGGGCGGATGCCGGCCGCAGACCGGAAGCGCGCGCTGCTCGCCGCCGCCTCCGGGCAGTCCCGGATCGTCGTCGGCACGCACGCGCTCCTCGGCGAGCAGGTGACCTTCGCCGACCTCGGGCTCGTCGTGGTGGACGAGCAGCACCGCTTCGGCGTCGAGCAGCGCGACGCGCTGCGCGGCAAGGGCGGCGAGTCGGTCCCGCACCTGCTCGTGCTCACGGCGACGCCGATCCCGCGCACCGTCGCGATGACCGTCTTCGGGGATCTCGACGTCACCACGATCGCGGAGCTGCCGGCGGGCCGCGCGCCGATCGAGTCGCACGTCGTCCCGCTCGCCGACCGTCCCGGCTGGATGGGCCGGGTCTGGGCCCGCCTCGCCGAGGAGCTCGCGGCGGGCCGGCAGGGCTTCGTCGTGGTCCCGGCGATCGACGCCTCGGTGGTCGAGGAGGGCGAAGCCCGTCTCGAAGCCACCCCCGAGGCACGGGCCGGGTTCGGGACGGCCGCTGCGCGGCCTCCTCAACCAGCGAGTTCGGTCGAATCGACCCTCGCGCTCCTGCGCGAGCATCCGGCGCTCTCCGGACGCCGGATCGAGGCCCTCCACGGGAGGATGGCCGGGGAGGAGAAGGACGCCGTGATGCGGGCGTTCGCGGCGGGCGAGATCGACGTGCTCGTGGCGACGACGGTCATCGAGGTGGGCGTCGACGTGCCGAACGCCTCGGCGATGGTCGTGCTCGACGCCGACCGCTTCGGCGTCTCGCAGCTCCACCAGCTCCGCGGGCGGGTCGGCCGTGGCGGGCTGCCCGGGCTCGCGCTGTTCGTCACCGCGGCGGAGGCGGGCTCGCTCGCCCGGGAGCGGGTCGAGGCGGTCGCGGCGACGCTCGACGGCTTCGCCCTCGCGGAGCGCGACCTCGCGCTGCGGCACGAGGGCGACGTGCTCGGGGCGTCCCAGTCGGGCCGGCGCAGCGGCCTGCGCCTGCTCTCGGCGGCGACGGACGGGGAGCTCATCGCGACCGCGCGCGAGGACGCGATCGCGATCATCGCCGCCGATCCGGAGCTCGCGGCGCATCCCGCGCTCGCGGCGGCGATCGCGCGGCGCGTCGACGAGGAGGCGGGCGCCTTCCTGACGAGGGCGTGACAACGCGGCGGACCCGTCGCAGAATGGGGCCATGGCCGGGACGACGACGAGCGCGATCGACGACTACATCGCGGACGCGCCGGAGCGCGCCCGGGGCACCCTGCGCGAGCTCGCGGGCATCCTCCGCGAGGTGGCGCCGGAGGCGGCCGAGGCGATCAAGTGGCGGACGCCGGTCTGGGAGGAGCGGCGCATCCTGTTCTCGATCAGCGCGTACCGGGACCACGCGGCGTTCATGCCGACGGCGTCGACGCTCGACCTGTTCCGGGCGGAGGTGGAGGCGGCCGGCCTCGGGACCACCCCGCACATGGTGCGCTTCTCCTACGGCGAGCCGGTCCCGGCCGAGCTGGTGCGGCGGATCGCCGAGCACCGCGCCCGCGACGTGCGGGAGCACGACGCCCACTGGGCCTGAAGCCCTCGGTCGTCATCGGGCGCAATCCGCAGCCGGTCTCGCGACGGCCCCCGGTACGCTGGTCGCCGTGCCTCGCATCGCTGTCGTGCCCGGGTCGTTCGATCCGGTGACCCTCGGCCATCTCGACGTCATCGCGCGCGCGGCGCAGATGTTCGACGAGCTCCACGTGCTCGTCGTCCACAACCCGGGGAAGACGGCGCTCATTCCGTTCGCCGACCGGGTCTCGCTCATCAAGGACGCGATCGCCGACGCGGGCATCCGCGGGAGCGTCGTCGTCACCAGCTGGAGCGTCGGCCTGCTCGTCGACTACTGCACCGAGGTCGGCGCCTCGGTCCTGGTCAAGGGCGTGCGCGGCCAGACCGACCTCGTGTACGAGACGCCGATGGCGATCGTGAACCGCGACCTGGCCGGCGTCGAGACCGTGTTCCTGCTGCCGAACCCCGAGCACGCGCACGTCTCCAGCTCGCTCGTCCGGCAGGTCGCCTCGCTCGGGGGCGACGTCCGCCCGTACGTGCCGGGCGCGGTCGCGAGGTTCCTCCGGCCGAACCAGCCGTGAGCACGTCGATCCCCGAGCCGGCCGCAGGCGGGTCGGAGGGCGTCGCCTACTCCGTGGCCGCCCTCGACGGCATCCCCGAGATCCGTCCCGGCGACGACCTCGCGGCGATCGTCGGGGCCGCGTACACGGCGTTCGGGCCGCGGGACGGCGACATCCTCGTCGTCACGTCGAAGGTCGTCTCGAAGGCGGAGGGTCGGATCGTCCTGGCCGACTCGCGCGAGGCCGCGATCGACGCCGAGACGGTCCGGGTCGTCGCGACGGTCGAGCACGCGGGCGGCCGCACGCGGATCGTCGAGAACCCCCAGGGCCTCGTCCTCGCCGCGGCAGGCGTCGACGCCTCCAACGCCGAGGACGGCGAGGTGCTGCTGCTGCCGGAGGAGCCCGACGCCTCGGCCCGAGCCCTCGCGTCCGCCCTCCGCGAGGCGACCGGCGCGCGGCTCGGCGTCATCCTCTCGGACACCCTCGGGCGTGCCTGGCGCACCGGGCAGATCGACCAGGCGATCGGCGCGGCGGGGGTACGCGTCGTCGACGACCTGCGCGGCTCGACGGACTCCCGCGGCCGCCCGCTCGAGGCGACGATCGCGGCGCTCGGCGACGAGCTCGCGTCCGCCGCCGAGCTCGTCAAGGGCAAGGCGTCGGGCCGGCCGGTCGCGGTCGTCCGCGGGCTCGGCCATCTCGTGACGGAGGGCCTGGACGGACCCGGCGCCCGCGCGCTGCAGCGGCCGGCGCGGGAGGACCTGTTCCGCGTGGGCGCCGCCGAGGCGTGGCGCGAGGGGTACCAGGCGGCGCTCGCCGCCGCGCCCGCCGTCCGCGAGTGGACCGTCGTGGTGCCGGTGAAGGGGAGCGGGGGCAAGTCGCGACTGGCCGCCTCGGACGAGCTCGCGGCGGCGATCGCGATCGACACCGTGCGGGCCGCGCTCGGCTGCGACCGGGTCGCGCGGGTGCTCGTCGTCGCGCCCGACGACGCGCTCGTCTCGTGGTTCCAACGGCAACCGCCGGATCCCGGACCGGCCGGGGGCGCCATCGAGCACGTGGCGGACCCGGGCGGCGGCCTCCGGGCCGCGATCGCGGCGGGCATCCGGCTCGCCGAGGGCGGCCCGAGGGCGGTGCTGCTCGGCGATCTCCCCGCCCTGCATCCCGACGAGCTCTCGCACGCGCTCGCGCTCGCGGCGACCGCGGGCCGCGCGTTCGTCCCCGACGCGGACGGCACCGGCACGGTGCTGGCGACCGGCCGGGCGGGTCTCCCGTTCGAGCCGCTGTTCGGCGTCGACTCGGCGGCGGCGCATCGGGCGGCGGGGTTCGCCGAGCTGCACCTGCCGGACGACTGGGGCCTGCGCCGCGACGTCGACGCGCCCGAGCACCTCGACTCCCTCCGCGGTCGACTCGGTCCCCGCACCGCGGCGCTGCTGCCCTGACCGCGTCCCCTCCGTCCCCGCCCGCCCGCCGCCTCGCGTCGCAACGGTGCACTTGCGACTGCTCAGCGACGGCAACCGTGCTGGAGGGTCGCAAGTGCACCGTTGCGACGCGCGGGGAGCGGGAGCGCGGGGCGGAGCGGGGAGGGGCGCGGTCAGAGGGCGGCGTCGAGGGCGGCGGACGCGAGGGCCGCGGAGGTGTCGGCGTCACGCATCCAGAGCGGGCGCACGAGCGTGCGGAGCCCCGCCGCCTCGAGGCGGGGCGCGAGCGCGGCGTCCTCCTCGGCGATGAGCCAGGCGTCGAGCAGTCCCGGCTGACCGAGACGGTCGTAGGCGGGCTGAGGAATCCTGGCCGGGCTGGGATCCCCGCCCGATTCCTCAGCCGGATGGCCGTTCCTCAGCCCGGTCAGGGAAATCCGCGCGCCGTAGCGCAGCCCGACCGCGTCGGCCGCCGTCGGGACGCCGAGCGCCGCGAGGCAGGCGTCTGCCATGCCGCGCACCACGGCGCCGCCGATGATCGGCGAGACCCCGACGACGCCGCCCGGCGCGGCCGCGACGGCCTCGGCGATGCCCGGCACCGCGAGGATCGGGCCGATCGAGACCACCGGGTTCGAGGGCGCGAGGAGCACCGCGTCCGCCGCCCCGATCGCCTCGAGCACGCCCGCGCCGGGCGCCGCGCGCCCGATGCCCGGGTGCTCGAAGCGCTCGGCGGGCAGCGCCGCCCGGTGCCGCGTCCACCATTCCTGGAAGTGCATGCGCCCCTCGGTCGTCACCACGTGGGTGTCGACCTCCGCGTCGGTCATCGGCAGCAGTCGGACGCCGAGCTCCCACCGCGCGCCGAGCCGCGCGACGACCTCGGAGACCGTCAGGCCCTCGCGCAGCCACCCGGTGCGGGCGAGGTGCGTCCCCAGGTCGAGGTCGCCGAGCGTGAACCACGGCCAGCCCGCGCCCCACTCGCGCAGCTCGCCCGCCACGCGCTCCGAGTCGCCCGCCCGTCCCCAGCCGCGCTCGGCGTCGTTCACACCGGCGAGCGCGTAGAGCAGCGAGTCGACGTCGGGCTGCAGCCGCACGCCGGAGAGCCAGAGGTCGTCGCCCGTGTTCGCGACGACCGTGATGCGCGCGGCGGTCCCGCTCGGATCCGGCGAGGGCCAGCGCCGCCGCGCCGCCTCGCGGACGCCGAGCACGAAGCGCGAGCCGCCGACCCCGCCGGCGAGGACGACGATCGAGGGAGCGGCCGAGGTGGACACCCCGCTAGCGTACGGACCGTTACGCCCTCGGCGGACGATGCGGCGCCGGGGACGCGGATCCGCTGAGCTTGGAGCATGCGGGTGCTCCTCCTCGGCGGGACGGTCTTCCTGTCCCGCGCGATCGCGGTCGAGGCCGTGCGCCGGGGGCACGCCGTCACCTGCGCGGCGCGCGGCGTCTCGGGACCGGTGCCGGCCGGCGCCGAGCTCGTCGCCTGGGACCGCACGCGACCGGTGCCGGCCGAGCTCGCGGGCCGCCGGTTCGACGCCGTGATCGACGTCGCGCGACATCCCGCCCGCGTCTCGGCGGCGGTCGCGGCGTTCCCGGACGCGCACTGGGTGCTCGTCTCCACGATCAGCGTCTACGCCGACGACGCGACGCCCCGCGGCACCCCGGACACCCTGCCGCTGCATCCGGCGCGCGAGGAGGACGCCGACCTGGCCGCCGAGCCGGACGCCTACGGGCCCATGAAGGTCGCCTGCGAATCCGCGGTGCGCCGCGGGGCGGCGAGCGCGACGATCATCCGGCCGGGGCTCATCGCCGGCCCCGGCGACCCGAGCGGCCGCTTCTCCTACTGGCCGCGCCGGCTCGCCGCCGCCGGACGCGGCGGATTCCTCGCCCCCGGCCGCCCCGAGGACTCGGTGCAGCTGATCGACGTGCGCGACGTCGCGGCCTGGGTCGTGGGGGCGGCCGAGTCGCGGCTCGCGGGCGTCTTCGACGCGGTCGGTCCGGCGCTCCCGTTCGACGCCCTGCTGCGCGCGGTCGCCGAGGGCGTGGGCGCCGATCCCACCCCGACCTGGGTGCCCGGCGACGTCCTCGCGGCGCACGGCGTGCGGCCCTGGTCCGGCCCGGACTCGATCCCGCTCTGGCTCCCGCGCCCCGAGTACGACGGCATGCTCGCCCACGACGCGCGACCGTCGCTCGCCGCGGGACTGTCCATCCGGCCGCTCGCCGAGACCGCGCGCGACACTCTCGCCTGGCTCGAGGCGACGCCCGGCGCGCCCGTGACGGGCATCGGGCGCGAGCGCGAGGCGGCGCTCCTCGCGGCGTTCGACGCCGGCGCGCCGACCGCGCGCTGAGCTGCGGCTATTGCCAGCGCCGATCGAACGCGAGAGCGTGTTACCTGCACGCCACGATGCGTAACGTCCGGGAAACGTCCTCGCACTTGAATGGCGTGACGCGAAGCAGGGAGGCACCGCAATGACCGTCGTCAGAGCAGCGATCAGCCAGACCAAGTGGACGGGCGACGAGGCGTCGATGATCGACAAGCACGAGGGCTTCGCCCGCGACGCCGCCGCGCAGGGCGCCCAGGTCGTGTGCTTCCAGGAGCTGTTCCACGGGCCCTACTTCGGCATCACCCAGGACCCCAAGTACTACCGCTTCGCGCAGCCGGCGGAGGGCGGCCCGATCCTCACCCGCTTCCAGTCGGTCGCGAAGGAGCTCGGCACCGTCCTGATCCTCCCCATCTACGAGGAGGCGGACGCGGGGATCTACTACAACACGACGCTCGTCGTCGACGCCGACGGGACGTATCTCGGCAAGTACCGGAAGAACCACCTCCCGCACGTCGAGAAGTTCTGGGAGAAGTTCTACTTCCGCCCGGGCAACCTCGGCTACCCGGTCTTTCAGACCGCGGTCGGGCCGATCGGCACCTACATCTGCTACGACCGGCACTTCCCGGAGGGCTGGCGGGAGTACGGCCTGCGCGGCGCGCACATCGTGTTCAACCCGAACGCCACGAAGCCGGGGCTGTCCAACCGGCTGTGGGAGGTCGAGGGGCCCGCGGCGGCGGTCGCGAACGGCTACTTCGTCCTGCAGCCGAACCGGGTCGGCCTCGAGGACAACGAGTACGGCGACGAGGCGGTGTTCTTCTACGGCACCAGCCAGGTCATCGACCCGCAGGGCAACTTCGTCGGCGCGCTCGGCTCGAGCGAGCACGAGGAGCTGCTCGTGCGCGACCTCGACCTCGACCTCGTCCGCACCGCCCGGGACAGCTGGCAGTTCTTCCGGGACCGCCGGCCGGACACCTACGGCGACATCGTCGCGCCGTAGGGGGAGAGGGGAACGCAGATGGCAACCACGTTCATCAAGGGCGGGCTCGTCGTGTCCGCGACGGGCTCCGTCCCGGCCGACGTGCTCATCGACGGCGAGACGATCGCCGCCGTGCTCGCGCCCGGCAGCACCGCGCTCGGCAGCGACCTCGCGTCGACCGCCGACACGGTGATCGACGCCACCGGGAGGTACGTCATCCCGGGCGGCATCGACGCGCATACGCACATGTCGCTGCCTTTCGGCGGCACCTTCGCGAGCGACGACTTCGAGACCGGCAGCCGCGCGGCGGCCTGGGGCGGGACGACGACGATCATCGACTTCGCGGTGCAGAAGACCGGCGGCAGCATCCCGGAGGGTCTCGCGAGCTGGCACGAGCAGGCGGCCGGCCAGTGCGCGATCGACTACGGCTTCCACCAGATCATCGGCGGCGTCGACGCCGAGGCACTCGCCTACATGCCGCGGCTCGTCGACGAGGGCATCACCAGCTTCAAGCTCTTCATGGCCTACCCCGGCGTGTTCTACGCGACGGACGACCAGATCCTGCGGGCCATGCAGGTCTCGGCCGAGACCGGGATGCTCACGATGATGCACGCGGAGAACGGGCCGGTGATCGACGTCCTCGCGGAGCAGCTCGTCGCGGAGGGCAGGACCGACCCGTACTGGCACGGCATCGCCCGCGCCTGGCAGATGGAGGAGGAGGCCACGCACCGGGCGATCATGCTCGGGAACCTCACGGGCGCGCCGCTCTACGTCGTCCACGTCTCGGCGAAGCAGGCGGTCGCGCAGCTCGCGGCGGCGCGGGACGCCGGTCAGAACGTCTTCGGCGAGACCTGCCCGCAGTACCTGTACCTGAGCCTGGAGGAGCACCTCGGGGCCGACTCCTCGGAGTGGGGGCGCTTCGAGGGCGCGAAGTGGGTCTGCTCGACGCCGTTGCGCAGCCGGGCCGAGGGGCATCAGGACGCCATGTGGCAGAGCCTGCGGACGAACGACGTCCAGATGGTGAGCACCGACCACTGCCCGTTCTGCATGAAGGACCAGAAGGAGCTCGGGCTCGGCGACTTCCGGAGGATCCCGAACGGCATCGGCTCGGTCGAGCACCGGATGGACCTCATGTACCAGGGCGTCGTGCAGGGCGAGATCTCGCTCGAGCGCTGGGTGGAGCTGACCAGCACGACGCCGGCCCGGATGTTCGGACTGTACGGGCGCAAGGGCGTCATCCAGCCCGGTGCGGACGGCGACGTCGTGATCTACGACCCGAAGGGCCACACCAGCATCGGCTACGGGAAGACGCACCACATGAACATGGACCACTCCGCGTGGGAGGGCTTCGAGATCGACGGCCACGTCGACACGGTCGTCGCCCGCGGCAAGGTGATCGTCGACGGGGGCGAGTACCTCGGCCGCAAGGGGGACGGCCGGTTCCTCAAGCGCGGGCTCTCGCAGTACCTCCTCTAACAGCATCCGCCGGCCGAGGAGCGCCGGCGGCGCGTCTCGAGACCGGCAGAACGGACACACATGGACTTCGGCGTAGTGCTGCAGACGAACCCGCCGAGCGCGCGGGTGGTGCAGCTCGCCCAGCTCGCGGAGGCGCACGGCTTCTCCACGGCCTGGACCTTCGACTCGCACCTGCTCTGGCAGGAGCCGTACGTCATCCACTCGCGAATCCTCGACCGGACGAAGCGGCTGAGGGTGGGCCCGTTCGTGACGAACCCGGCGACGCGCGACTGGACGGTGACGGCGAGCGTCTTCGCCACCCTCAACGAGATGTACGGCAACCGCACCATCTGCGGCATCGGCCGGGGCGACTCGGCGGTGCGGGTGACCAACGGCAAGCCGACGAGCCTCGCGGAGCTCCGCGAGTCGATCCACGTCATCCGCGAGCTCGCCAACTCGCGCGAGGTCGAGCACCACGGCTCGACGCTGCGCTTCCCCTGGTCGCGCGGCTCCGAGCTCGAGGTGTGGGTGGCGGCCTACGGCCCGCAGGCGCTGAAGCTCACCGGCGAGGTCGGCGACGGCTACATCCTCCAGCTCGCGGACGTCGACATCGCGAGGTGGATGATCGGGACGGTGCGGGAGGCGGCGGCGAACGCCGGACGCGATCCGGACTCGATCACGTTCTGCGTCGCGGCGCCCATGATGGTGACCGCCGACCTCGAGCACGCTCGGGCGCAGAGCCGCTGGTTCGGCGGCATGGTCGGCAACCACGTCGCGGACATCGTCGCGCGCTACGGCGCGAGCGGCGCGGTCCCCGAGGCGTTCACCGCCTACATCGCGCGGCGCGAGGGCTACGACTACAACTCGCACGGCCGGGCGGAGAACGACCACGTCGACTTCGTGACCGACGAGATCGTCGACCGCTTCTGCGTCCTCGGCACCGCGGAGGACCACATCGCGAAGCTGAAGCAGCTGAAGGACATCGGCGTCGACCACTTCGCCGGCTACCTCATGCACGACGGCAAGGAGGAGACGCTCCGCGTCTACGGGGAGACCGTCATCCCCGCCCTCGCCGAGCACGTGGCGGCGAAGTCGTGAGGACCGGGAGGGTCGGATGAGGCGCGTCCTGCCCTGGCTCTACGGCGTCCTCGGCATCGTGCTCGTCATCGCGATCTGGGAGGTCTACAAGTGGGCGGGCCCGGCCGACGGCGTCCTCATCGGCGAGTTCCGCATCCTGCCCCGTACCGGGGACCGGAACATGCCGCACGTCTGGGACATGCTCGCCCGCCTCGTCGAGCCGACGAGCGGCGGTGCGACCCCGCCGCTGTGGCTGAGCGTGCTGCTCGCGCTGCTGACCACGCTCGGCACCGCCGCCCTCGGCTTCGCGATCGGCGTCGCCGTCGGCTTCGCGCTCGCGGTGCTCATGCAGCGCTGGCGCGTCGCCGAGTGGGGCATCCTGCCCTGGGTCGTCGTCAGCCAGACCGTCCCGCTCATCGCGTTCGCCCCCGTCGTGAACAGCATCGGGAACCAGATCGACCGCGCGGGCACGCCCTGGCCGCAGTGGCTGTCGGTCGCCGTCATCGCGAGCTACCTCGCGTTCTTCCCCGTCGCCGTCGGGGTGCTGCGGGGGCTGCAGGCGCCCGAGCGGGTGCACCTCGAGCTGATGCGCAGCTACGCGGCGAGCGCCGGGCAGACGATGCGCAGGCTCCGGCTGCCGGCCTCCGTGCCCTATCTGCTGCCGGCGCTGCGGCTCGCCGCCGCGAGCGCGGTCGTCGGCGCCGTCGTCGCGGAGGTCTCGATCGGCATGCGCGGCGGCATCGGGCGCATGCTCATCCAGTTCGCGGGCCAGGCCTCGGCGGATCCGCCGCTGCCCTACGGCCCCATCTTCGGCGCCGTCGTCCTCGGACTCGTCGCCGCCGGCGCGGTCGGCCTCCTCGGCGTCTCGCTCCGCAGGTTCCGACGCGGGGAGGCGACGGCATGAGGTTCGAGACGAAGGCGCCGAACGAGGCCGCCGCGGCGGTGCTGGTGGCGGGGGTCGACAAGACGTTCGGACGCCGCCGCCGCGAGGTCCATGCCCTGAGCGGCATCGACCTGCGCGTCGCGGCCGGCGAGTTCGTCTCGCTCATCGGGCCATCCGGCTGCGGCAAGTCGACGCTGATGCGCCTCGTCGCCGACCTCGACCGGCCGACGAGCGGGACCATCGAGGTGTTCGGCAAGCCCGCCGCGCAGGCGCGCCTCGACCAGGACTACGGCATCGCGTTCCAGCAGGCGGGGCTGCTGCCGTGGCGGACCGTCGTGCAGAACATCGCGCTGCCGCTCGAGCTCCACGGCGTCGCCTACGCGGAGCGGCGCGAGCGGGCGGAGGAGCTCGCGAACCTGGTCGGCCTCGCCGACTTCCTCGACCGCCACCCGGACCAGCTCTCCGGCGGCATGCAGCAACGGGTCGCGATCGCCCGGTCGCTGGCGGAGCGGCCGCGGCTGCTGCTCATGGACGAGCCCTTCGGCGCGCTCGACGAGATGACCCGCGAGCGGATGCAGGCCGAGCTCGCCCGCATCACGCAGGCCTCGGGCGCCGCCGTGGTGTTCGTGACGCACTCGATCCCGGAGGCGGTGTTCCTCTCGGACCGGGTCGTCGTCATGTCGCCGCGACCCGGCCGGATCACGCAGGTCGTCGACACGCCGTTCGGCGACGACCGGCCGGACCTGCTGCGCGAGTCGCCCGAGTTCTTCGTAAAGGTCACCGAGGTGCGCGAGGCGCTGCACGGCTCGCCGGTCGAGCGGGCGAACGAGCGATGAACGCCGCGACCGAGCGCACCCTGCGGGTCGTCGCGCCCGTCGTGGTGGGCCTGCTGCTGCTCGCGCTCTGGTACCTGCTCGTCGACGTCGTGCAGCTCGCGCCGAAGGCGCTGCCGGGGCCGCTCGCGGTCGCCGAGCAGTTCGGCGGCAACCTCGGCATCATCTGGAAGGGCGCCGCGATCACCTCGCTCAACGCCCTCGTGGGCCTGCTCCTCGGGACGGTGCTCGCGATCATCGCGGCCGCGCTCGCCGCCTGGGCGCGGCCGATCGACGGCGCCTTCGCCCCCGTCGTCGCGATGATCGCCGTCGTGCCGATCGTCGCGCTCACGCCGATCTTCAACACCATGTTCGGCGCGTCGAGCCAGTACGGCCGGCAGCTCGTCGCCGCGATCGCCGCGTTCGTCCCCGTCTACCTCAATGTGCTCCGCGGGCTGCGCCAGGCCAGGCCCGTCCAGCGCGACCTGTTCGCCGCGTACGCCGCGAGCGGCGGGCAGACCTTCCGGAAGCTCACGCTGCCGACCGCCGTCCCGCACCTCTTCACCGGCGTCCGCATCGCGAGCTCGCTCGCGGTCATCTCCGCGCTCGTCGCCGAGTACTTCGGCGGGCCCTCCGACGGCGTCGGCACCGCCATCGCGACCTACGCGAAGTCCGGCCGCGCCGCGCTCGCCTTCGCCTTCGTCGGCGCGGCGATCGTCGTCGGCCTCGTCTTCTTCCTCGCCACGGCCCTCGTCGAACGGCTCGTCACCCGGCGCCTCCCCGGCTGACCGGAGAGCTGTAACACCGTCGGAACACCCCCGCAACACGCGGCGGCCACACTCGTCACACCGAGTGCATCACTGCATCACCCTTTCAGGAGAGGAACGACATGCGACACAGCACACGACGCGGCCTGCTGACCGCGTCCGCGTCGGTGGCCGCGGCGGCCGCGCTCGCCCTCGCGGGCTGCTCCGCGCCCGCGCCCGCCCCGTCGAGCGACGGCGAGGCGGACGGGGACTTCACGCCGCTGACCGACATCACCCTGCAGCTCCAGTGGCTGCCGCAGGCCCAGTTCGCCGGGTTCTACCTGGCGCAGGAGGAGGGCTACTTCGAGGAGTTCGGCTTCGACAGCGTCGAGATCCTCCCGTCCGGCGGCGACATCGTCCCGCAGGACGCGCTCATCGCCGGCGACGTCGACTTCGCGGTCGCCTGGGTGCCGAAGGTGCTCGGCTCGATCGAGGCGACGGGGACCGAGCTCACCGACATCGCGCAGGTGTACCAGGCCTCGGGCACGACGCAGGTGTCCTGGAAGGGCTCCGGCGTCGCGTCGGTCGCCGACTTCGAGGGCAAGCGCATCGGCTCCTGGGGCTTCGGCAACGAGTGGGAGATCTTCGCGGCGATGGCCGCCGAGGGCCTCGACTCGACGACCGTGTCGATCACGACGCAGGACTTCTCGATGAACGCGCTGCTCGACGGCGACGTCGACGCCGCGGAGGCGATGACGTACAACGAGCTCGCCCAGGTGCTCGAGACGATCAACCCGGCGACCGGCGAGCTGTACACGCTCGACGACCTCGACATCGTCTACTACGAGGACACCGAGGGCGCCATGCTGCAGGACGCCATCTGGGCGGACACGGCGCGGCTCGCCGACGACCCGGCGTACGCCGATGCGGCGGTCCGCTTCCTCGCCGCCGTGACGAAGGGCTGGATCGCCGCGCACGACGACCCGGAGGGCGCCGCGCAGACGGTCTGGGACATCGCCTCGACCGCCGAGGCCGCGTTCCCGGTCGGCCCCGTGCATCAGCTCTGGCAGATGAACGAGGTGAACAAGCTGATCTGGACGGGCAAGACGTTCGGCGTCGTCGACGCGGCGGCCTGGGACAAGACCGTGGCGGGCGCGCTCGCGGCCGTCAACCAGGACGGGCAGCACCTCATCACCGAGGAGCCGCCGGCCTCGGCCTACGACAACCAGTACATCGAGGCGGCGCTCGCGCTCCTCGAGGAGCAGGGGATCGAGGTCCCGACCGACTACGAGCCGATCGAGGTGACGCTCACCGAGGGCGGCCAGTAGTCCACAGCGAATAGGGTGGTGCGGGGACCGCGGTCCCCGCACCACCCGCGTCCTATCAGGGAAATCCATGACTGAGTCCGGCAATCAGCGCACGTTTGATCTTGATCGGGCGCATGTGTTTCATTCGTGGTCGGCGCAGGGCTCGTTGCAGCCGCTGGTGCTGGCGGGTGGGCGTGGGACGGAGGTGTG
>Ga0182737_1000189_pt1 | contig 108516 bp, 116 predicted proteins | sample eDN5th30CBELigOP_FD_128878 | JGI IMG/M metagenome (GOLD analysis project Ga0182737, IMG submission 128878) | Enriched Organic Plus compost microbial communities from Emeryville, California, USA - eDNA 5th pass 30_C BE-Lig OP (version 2) (version 2) ... | reverse complement strand
TGCGGGTGGTCGACCGGGTTCATGGCGACACCGCGGACGGTCGGGCGGACGCCCTTCCAGCGCTTGCGGCCGGCCTTGCCCCAGTTGATGTTCGACTGCTCGGCGTTGCCGACCTCGCCGATCGTCGCACGGCAGCGCGCGTCGACGTTGCGGATCTCGCCCGAGGGCAGACGCAGCTGAGCGTAGGGGCCGTCCTTCGCGACCAGACGCACCGAGGCGCCGGCCGAACGGGCCATCTTCGCTCCGCCACCGGGACGCAGCTCGATCGCGTGGATCACGGTACCGGTGGGGATGTTCTTCAGCGGCAGGTTGTTGCCCGGCTTGATGTCAGCCGATGCACCCGACTCGATGATGTCGCCCTGCTTCAGCTTGTTCGGCGCGAGGATGTAGCGCTTCTCGCCGTCGAAGTAGTGCAGCAGCGCGATGCGCGCGGTGCGGTTGGGGTCGTACTCGATGTGAGCGACCTTGGCGTTGATGCCGTCCTTGTCATTGCGACGGAAGTCGATGACGCGGTACTGGCGCTTGTGGCCACCACCGATGTGACGGGTGGTGATGCGGCCCTGGTTGTTGCGACCACCGGTCTTCGACAGCGGGCGCAGCAGCGACTTCTCAGGCGTCGATCGGGTGATCTCGGCGAAGTCAGCCACCGACGAACCGCGGCGACCCGGGGTCGTGGGCTTGTACTTGCGAATAGCCATGTTCTGTCCTTATCCCCCGGTCAGCCGACTGCCGTGAAGATGTCGATGGAGCCCGACTTCAGCGCGACGATGGCGCGCTTGGTGTCCTTGCGCTTGCCGGTGCCGAAACGGGTGCGGCGGGCCTTGCCGACGCGGTTGATCGTGTTGACCGAAGCCACCTTGACGCCGAAGATCTTCTCGATGGCGAGCTTGATCTCGGTCTTCGAGGCGCGCGGGTCCACCAGGAAGGTGTACTTGCCCTCGTCGATCAGACCGTAGCTCTTCTCGGAGACGACCGGGCCCAGGATGATGTCGCGCGGGTCCTTGTTCAGGGCCGTAGCGAGGATGTTCTGCTCAGTCATGCCGAGACCTCCTCGGTTGCGCCGGTCTTCGAGGCGATGAACGCCTCGAGCGCGGCCTTGGTGAAGACGATGTCGTCGGAGACGATCACGTCGTAGGCGTTCAGCTGGTCGAAGCTGAGCACGTGCACGTTCGGCAGGTTGCGAACGCTCTTCACGGTCAGCTCGTCGTCACGCTCGATGACGATCAGCACGTTCTTCGGGCCGGCGACCTTGGCGAGCAGGCTCGCAGCGGTCTTGGTCGAAGGGGTGCTGTCAACGACGAAAGCCTCGACGGCGTGCAGACGCTCACCGCGGAAGCGGTCGCTCAGCGCACCCAGCAGGGCGGCGGCGATCATCTTCTTGGGGGTGCGCTGCGAGTAGTCGCGCGGCTTCGGGCCGTGGACGATGCCACCACCGGTCATGTGCGGAGCGCGGATCGAACCCTGACGGGCGTTACCCGTGCCCTTCTGCTTGAAGGGCTTGCGGCCGGCACCGGAGACCTCCCCGCGACGCTTGGTCGAGTGGGTGCCCTGGCGTGCGGCAGCGAGCTGCGCGACGACCACCTGGTGGATCAGCGGGACGTTGGTCTTGACGTCGAAGATCGCGGCGGGCAGCTCGATGGAGCCGGCCTTCTTGCCGTCGGCCTTGAGGACGTCGAGCGCGAGAGTGGAGTCAGCCATGATCAGGCACCCTTCACTGCGTTGCGGACGAAGACGATGCGGCCACGAGCACCGGGGACGGCGCCCTTGACGAGCATGAGTCCCTTCTCGGTGTCGATGGAGTGCACCGTGAGGTTGAGGACGGTCACGCGCTCGCCACCCATACGGCCGGCCATGCGCATGCCCTTGAAGACACGGCTCGGGGTCGACGAGGCGCCGATCGAACCGGGCTTGCGGTGGTTGCGGTGTGCACCGTGCGAAGCCGAGACGCCCTTGAAGTTGTGGCGCTTCATGACACCCGCGGTGCCCTTGCCCTTGCTGGTGCCGACGACGTCGATCAGCTGGCCGGCCTCGAAGGTGCCGTCGACCGTGAGCTCCTGGCCGAGGCTGTAGTCAGCGGCATCCGCGGTGCGGATCTCGGTGACGTGACGGCGCGGCGTGACGCCGGCTGCCTCGAAGTGAGCGGTCAGCGGCTTGTTGACCTTGCGGGGGTCGATCTGGCCGTAGGCGATCTGAACGGCGTTGTAGCCGTCCTTCTCGGGGGTGCGAACCTGGGTGACCACGTTCGGAGCCAGCTCGATGACGGTGACGGGGATGAGCTTCCCGTTCTCGTTCCACACCTGGGTCATGCCGAGCTTGGTGCCGAGCATGCCCTTGGAAATCTTTGCGTTGATGTCAACCATTCGAAGACCCCTTACAGCTTGATCTCGATGTTGACGTCAGCCGGCAGGTCGAGACGCATCAGCGAGTCGACAGCCTTCGGCGTCGGGTCGACGATGTCGATCAGACGCTTGTGGGTGCGCATCTCGAAGTGCTCGCGGCTGTCCTTGTACTTGTGGGGCGAACGGATCACGGCGATCACGTTCTTCTCCGTCGGAAGCGGCACCGGGCCGACGACAGTCGCGCCCGCACGGGTCACGGTGTCGACGATCTTGCGCGCCGACGTGTCGATGACCTCGTGGTCATACGACTTCAGGCGAATGCGGATCTTCTGTCCCGCCATTGTCTGCTCTCTCTCTATAAGCGTCGTACCGTCCTGGACCGGGTGATCCAGGGGCATTGGACGCACGTCGGCGCTGTTGCGCCTTCGGCGCTTGCGCACCACTGTTCTCTTTTCACCCCGAAGACGCCGACACCGTGTGCCTGCGTCTTCGTGTGGGAGTGCGTTCTGCTGCCCGCGGCCTAGATCCCTGCACGACTCCCCTGGAGCGCGCCGCCTATGCACTGTCGTAGCAGTGATCCCGCGCAGAGCGCAGGAATGTGGAACCTGTCTATTCTGCCACGTCGGATTCGGGTACTGCAAACCCGGGCGTGTCGCGCGTCATTCCGGGGTTTCCGGAGACGCGGGACGGGGCATCCCCATGCCCCGTCCCGCGCTATGGGATGTCCGGTGGGAGGGGGCACACCGGACAGGGCAGACCGACGAGAAGGGATGCCGGCCGGCCCGTCCATGGGCGCGACCGATCGGTCGCGCAGGCATGGTGATACACCGGCGGCAGTACCGCGCGCAGAGCACGCTGTTTCCCCAAGATGAATCCCCATTCATTCGGGCGCATCCCCAGCGCCCATCGTCGCCCCCAGGCGACGCTCACAGTCTAGGGGAGATCGGCATCCGTCGAGAAGATCTTTCCCGGCGGTTTCCCCGCACACGACGAAGGGTGGTGCACCACGCGGTGCACCACCCTTCGGAGGTTCGTCTGCGGCTTACTCGTTGCCGACGGACTTGTCGACGTTGTCGCGGATCTCGTCGATCTTGTCCGCAGCGCCGGGGGCGATCTTCTTGGCGAAGTCGGCGACGCCGTCGAGCACCTTGTCGCTCACGTCCTCGGCCTGCTCGCTCTTGACCGCGTCCGCGATCTTGTCCTTGTTCTCCTCGTAGAGATCCTTGCCCTTGTTGACCAGGTCGTCGATGCCCATGGGTTCCTCCCCCGTGTCGCTTCACGCAGTTCTCTGCGCCAACTACAGTTCTACGCGATCCTCCGAGAAGTCGAAAGAGCACGTTCCGACGTCCGTTATCGCGCCTTTTCGACTTCTCAGCGCGATTCCCGGTCGCTCAGCCGCGAGCGGAGCCGGGCGATGAGGTCGTCCGGATGATCGAGGTCCCATTGCGTGAGGCGGATGACGACCCATCCATGCGCCTCGAGCTGACGCTGCCGAACGATGTCCCGACGCCACTGCGCCTTGTCGGTGCGGTGCCCATCGCCCTCGTACTCGATCCCGACGCGCCGATCGGGGTAGGCGAGGTCGAGGCGCGCTCTGCCGTCCGGCAGAGTGACGTCGCAGAACGACCGCCTGCTCGATCCTCAGCTCAGGGGCGACGCTGAACACAGCGGCGATCGGATCAACCGCGGCCAGGCCGCCGACCTTCCATGTGACGGCGGCATCGGCTGCCATCCTGCGTCCGCGAACACCTCGAGTGCGTGGCGGGTTGTCGCGCACGTCCACCGCGACCTCGAGCGGCTCGCCGATGTGCCACGCCCACGGCGCGGGGAGCCCCCAGATCCGCAGCGCGGTGCGGCCCGTGTAGCGTTGCCCTCGCCGCATCCGCCTGCGGTAGCAGTCCACGCTGTCGCGGAAGCTGCACGGCTCCTCGCGTGATCGGATGCCGTGGAATGGACGCGCAAGATCGTCGGCGCCGAGTCGGCGGCGAGACACCTTCGCCGCTGCTGCCTCGCGCACCGTGAAGTGATCGCCGAGCCGCGGCGGCAGCGGTTTTCGTGTTCGCACCCCGACATCCTGACGACCCCGCACCCCCACGGATGCCACCCACCCCACGAACTGTGCACAAGTCACCGGCGGCACGACCGGGTGCAGAACGAATCACAAGGGCCTCAGAAGTCGAAAGTGCACGCTATCCGGATGGATAACGCGCACTTTCGACTTCTCGGTTCGCGGAGCCGAAAACGACAGAGGGGCCGGACCCGCAGGTCCGACCCCTCTGTATGAAGCAGTGCTTACTCGGTGACCTTGGTCACCGTGCCGGCGCCGACGGTGCGGCCACCCTCACGGATCGCGAAGCCGAGGCCCTCCTCCATGGCGATCGGCTGGATCAGCTCGACCGACATGTCGGTGGTGTCACCGGGCATGACCATCTCGGTGCCCTCGGGCAGCGTGATGACACCGGTGACGTCGGTGGTGCGGAAGTAGAACTGCGGGCGGTAGTTCGTGTAGAAGGGGTTGTGGCGGCCACCCTCGTCCTTGGACAGGATGTACGCGGTGCCCTCGAACTTCGTGTGCGGGGTGATCGAACCCGGCTTCACGACGACCTGGCCGCGCTCGACGTCCTCGCGCTTGGTGCCGCGGAGGAGAAGACCGCAGTTCTCGCCGGCCCATGCCTCGTCGAGCTGCTTGTGGAACATCTCGATACCGGTGACCGTGGTCTTCTGCGTCGGGCGGATGCCGACGATCTCGACCTCGGAGTTGATGGCGAGGGTACCGCGCTCGGCGCGGCCGGTGACGACGGTTCCACGACCGGTGATCGTGAAGACGTCCTCGATCGGCATCAGGAACGGCTTGTCACGGTCGCGCTCCGGGTCCGGGATGCTGTCGTCAGCAGCCTGCATGAGCTCGACGATGGCCTCGACCCACTTCTCGTCGCCCTCGAGCGCCTTCAGCGCCGAGACGCGGACGACAGGAGCGTCGTCGCCGGGGAAGCCCTGCGACGAGAGCAGCTCGCGCACCTCGAGCTCGACGAGCTCCAGGATCTCCTCGTCGTCGACCATGTCGCTCTTGTTCAGCGCGACCATCAGGTAGGGCACGCCGACCTGCTTGGCGAGCAGAACGTGCTCACGGGTCTGAGCCATCGGGCCGTCGGTGGCGGCGACCACGAGGATCGCGCCATCCATCTGAGCGGCACCGGTGATCATGTTCTTGACGTAGTCGGCGTGGCCGGGGGCGTCGACGTGAGCGTAGTGACGCTTCGGGGTCTCGTACTCGATGTGCGAGATGTTGATCGTGATACCGCGCTGACGCTCTTCCGGCGCCGAGTCGATCGAGGCGAAGTCACGCTGGACGTTGGTGTCCGACGGGTACTTGTCGGCAAGCACCTTCGAAATCGCAGCCGACAGCGTGGTCTTGCCGTGGTCGACGTGCCCGATGGTACCGATGTTGACGTGCGGCTTGGTCCGCTCGAACTTGGCCTTGGCCACTGGGTCCTCCTCAGGACGATCGTGTAGAGATCCGGGCACTGGATTGCGACCGGCTCTCTACGGGATAGGTTTCTCAGTTTAGTAGAGAGGGAATGTGAAGTTGTGGGGTGCTCCTCCTGGGCCCTTCCAGAGGACCCAGGAGGAGCGGAAGGGCTTACTCGCCCTTGGTCTTCTGGACGATCTCGTCGGCGACGGCCTTCGGGACCTCCGAGTAGCTGTCGAACTCCATCGAGTAGACCGCACGGCCCGAGGTCTTCGAGCGCAGGTCGCCGATGTAGCCGAACATCTCGGACAGCGGAACCGACGCGCGCACGACCTTGACGCCCTGGGCGTCCTCCATGGACTGGATCTGGCCACGACGCGAGTTCAGGTCGCCGATGACGTCGCCCATGTACTCCTCGGGAGTGCGGACCTCGACGGCCATCAGCGGCTCGAGCAGCACGGGGTTCGCGCGGCGCACGGCCTCCTTGAAGCCCATGGAGCCGGCGATCTTGAACGCCATCTCCGAGGAGTCGACGTCGTGCGAGGCACCGTCGATCAGGATCGCCTTGACGCCCACCATCGGGTAGCCCGCGAGGGCACCCGCCGCCATGGCGTCCTGGAAGCCCTGGTTCGTCGGCTCGATGTACTCGCGCGGGATGCGGCCACCGGTGACCTTGTTCTCGAACTCGTACGTCTTGTCGGCAGTCACCTCGAGCGGCTCGATGGTGAACTGGATCTTCGCGAACTGACCCGAACCACCGGTCTGCTTCTTGTGGGTGTAGTCGTGCTTCTCGACGGCCTTCTTGATCGTCTCGCGGTACGCCACCTGCGGCTTGCCGACGTTCGCCTCGACGCGGAACTCGCGCTTCATGCGGTCCACGAGGATGTCGAGGTGCAGCTCGCCCATGCCCTTGATGGTCGTCTGACCGGTCTCGGGGTTGAGCTCCGTGCGGAAGGTCGGGTCCTCCTCAGCGAGCTTCTGGATGGCGACACCCAGCTTCTCCTGGTCGGCCTTGGTCTTCGGCTCGATGGCGACCTCGATGACGGGCTCGGGGAACGTCATCGACTCGAGCACGACCGGGGCGGCCGGGTCGGCGAGGGTGTCACCGGTGGTGGTGTCCTTCAGGCCGATGACGGCGTAGATGTTGCCCGCGGTGAGCTTGTCGACCGGGTTCTCCTTGTTGGCGTGCATCTGGAAGATCTTTCCGATGCGCTCCTTCTTGCCCTTGGTCGAGTTGATGACCTGGGCGCCCGACTCGAGCTCGCCCGAGTAGACGCGCACGTAGGTCAGACGACCGAAGAACGGGTGCACGGCGACCTTGAACGCCAGCGCCGCGAAGGGATCCTTCGCGTCGGGGTGACGCTCGACGATCTTCTCCTCGTCCTTGGGGTCGTGCGCCTCGATGGCGGGCACGTCCAGGGGCGAGGGGAGGAAGTCGATGACGGCGTCGAGCATGGGCTGCACGCCGCGGTTCTTGAACGCCGAGCCGCAGAGCACGGGGTAGATCTCCGAGGCGACGACCATCTTGCGGATGGCGCCCTTGATCTCGGCGACGGTGAGCTCCTCGCCGCCGAAGAACTTCTCGAGAAGAGCGTCGTCGGTCTCGGCGACGGTCTCGAGCAGCTGCTGGCGGTACTCCTCGGCCTTGGCCTGGAGGTCGGCGGGGATCTCCTGCACCTCGTACGAGGCACCCATCGTCACGTCACCCTTGGCGTCACCCGGCCACACCAGGGCGCGCATCTCGATGAGGTCGACGACGCCCACGAAGTCGTTCTCAGCGCCGATCGGCAGCTGCAGCACGAGCGGCTTGGCGCCGAGGCGGTTCACGATGGTGTCGACGGTGTAGTAGAAGTCGGCGCCCAGCTTGTCCATCTTGTTGACGAAGCAGATGCGGGGCACGTTGTACTTGTCGGCCTGACGCCACACGGTCTCGGACTGGGGCTCGACGCCCTCCTTGCCGTCGAAGACGGCGACGGCACCGTCGAGGACGCGGAGCGAGCGCTCCACCTCGACCGTGAAGTCCACGTGACCGGGGGTGTCGATGATGTTGATCTGGTTCTTGTTCCAGAAGCAGGTCACGGCGGCAGACGTGATCGTGATGCCGCGCTCCTTCTCCTGCTCCATCCAGTCAGTCGTCGAGGCACCGTCGTGGGTCTCGCCGAGCTTGTGGTTGACACCCGTGTAGAACAGGATGCGCTCGGTGGTGGTGGTCTTGCCGGCATCGATGTGGGCCATGATGCCGATGTTGCGGACCTTGCTCAGGTCGGTGAGCACTTCTTGTGCCACGGGGGTTCCTCCGGGATGGTTCAGGAACGATCAGTGAGTGGGGAGCGGATGCCGCGGTGATGCCGCGGCATCCGCTCTGCCCTTTACCAGCGGTAGTGGGCGAAGGCGCGGTTCGACTCGGCCATCTTGTGGGTGTCCTCGCGGCGCTTGACCGCGGCACCCAGGCCGTTCGATGCGTCGAGGATCTCGTTCTGCAGACGCTCGGTCATCGTCTTCTCACGACGACCCTTCGCGTAGCTCACGAGCCAGCGCAGCGCGAGGGTGTTCGCGCGGTGCGGCTTGACCTCGACCGGAACCTGGTAGGTCGAGCCGCCGACGCGGCGGCTGCGGACCTCGAGGGTGGGGCGCACGTTGTCGAGCGCCTTCTTGAGGGTGGCGACGGCGTCCTGGCCGCTCTTGGTCTCGACGCCGCGGAGGGCGCCGTAGACGATCGACTCGGCGAGCGACTTCTTGCCGTCGACGAGGATCTTGTTCACGAGCGAGGTGACGATCGGTGCGCCGTAGACCGGGTCGTTGACGACCGGGCGCTTGGGGGCGGGACCCTTACGAGGCATCTAACTCAACCCTTCTTCGCGCCGTAGCGGGAACGAGCCTGCTTACGGTTCTTGACAGCCTGGGTGTCGAGCGCACCACGGACGATCTTGTAGCGGACACCGGGGAGGTCCTTCACACGACCACCGCGCACGAGCACCAGCGAGTGCTCCTGCAGGTTGTGGCCCTCACCGGGGATGTAGGCGGTCACCTCGGTGCCGTTGCGGAGCTTCACACGAGCGACCTTGCGCATCGCCGAGTTCGGCTTCTTCGGGGTGGTGGTGTACACACGGGTGCACACGCCGGCCTGCTGCGGGTTCGACTTCAGGGCGGGAGCCTTGGTCTTGTTGACCTTCGGCGAGCGACCCTTGCGAACCAACTGCTGAATAGTTGGCACGTTCTCTCCTAGTAGTGCTGCACGGTGACAGCCTGATGGGTTTCACATCATGACCCACCGGCAGAGCGGAACCGCGCTGCCTTTGGTGTGGTGGGTATGCCGTGGGGGCGGACCGGCGGTGCCGGCGCCCTTAATGCGCGCACAGTCGTGCGCACACCCGATCAAGTGTAATCGTGCGTAACCGTGGCGGTCAAATGAAAGCGGCGGATGCTGTGCTATCAGGGCGTGTCGGGATCGAACGGCGAGTCGAGCGCCTCGCTGAGCTCGCTGAGCATCGCCTCGATCTGCGGCTCGACGTACTGCGAGATGGCCGCCTGCACGCTGAGGCGGTGCCGCAGCAGCAGCCCGCAGATCTCGCGTCCGACCAGGTTCGCGTACTCGTCGGCGAGGGCGACCTCCTGGCGCAGCGCGGCCTTCGCGTCCTCGGTGAGCGGCGGCAGCGGGGGCAGATCCTCGGCCGCCTCGTCGGCCATCCCCGCGACCGTGAACAGGAACGGCGCCCCCGGAACGGGCTCGGGGTCGAGCGGCATCCCCTCGTACTCGGGGTCGAGACCCTCGGCGGGGCGGTACGCGCGCGCCCGGTTGCGGGCGGCCTGCTGGTCGAGCTCGGCCTGCAGCATCGGCAGGTTGCGGGCGGTGTAGTCGGCGACCGCGTGATCGACGATGGTCTTGATGCGGGTCGACAGCCCGTGCTGCACACCGTGCGGCACGGTGCCGCCGATGCCGGCTGCCGAGAGGATCGGCGAGCCGAGGCAGCGTCGGCAGGGCGCGACCCGGCCGCGGTGCGTGGCGGGCTCCCAGCGCGGCACCCAGCGCAGCCAGGCCTCCACGGCCTGGCTGACCTGCGTCTCCAGCGAGCGCTCCACACGTCAAGCGTAGAGCCGCAGGGGCTCGCGGGCACGGCATCCGACGCGGTGTCGCGTCACTCCTCGTCGTCGCGCTCCCACGGCCAGCGCGGGGCGCCGGCCGTCGTGCGGCGCAGCGCGACGGCGATCCATGCGCCGATGACGGCCGCGAGCAGCACGACGAGGCTCGATCCGCGCACCACGAGCTGAGACACCGCGGATGCCGCGGGCGCCAGCCCGACCCCGCTGAGCAGCGCCCCCAGCCACACCGCGACGAGGTGCGCGAGCGTCGCGATGAGGCCGACCACCACGACGGGCGGGAAGGACGGATGCCGCCTGGCGAGCAGCGAGCGCAGCACGAGCGCGAAGACGAGCACCGCGATCGCCATGCCGACGATGCCGGGCCACAGCCCCATGCCTGGCACGTCGATGATGTCGACATCGGTGAAGAAGCTCAGCATCCCGAGCCCGAGGATCGCGAGCGAGAGGAAGATCGCTACGCCGATCACCAGGGCCAGAACGACAGAGACCCCCGCCGGCGCCTCGCCGCGGGGGTCTCCGGTGGTCATGTCGCCACTCTACGCTCAGCGCAGGGCGGCGGGGCCCGCCTCGAGCGTGCGCTCGTACTCGGCCTGCGCCTCGGCGTTCAGCACCTTCTTGCGGGCGCCGCTGCGGGCCACCCAGGCGCCGAACCAGACGGTCAGCTCGCGGCCGAACAGGAAGGCCGCGATCGCGAGCGGGGCGAGCAGCTGCTCGTTCACCAGCTGCGCCGACTCGCTGGCGGTGATGCGCCAGAACGGCTCCTGGAAGAGCTGGCCGAGGATGTGTCCTCCGTAGGCGGCCGCGCCGACGAACAGGCCGAAGATGACCCACTTGCCCCAGCGGCCGCGGTTGATGAACGCGCCGAGCAGCCAGAAGGCCAGGAAGAACACGACGACCGGCACCCAGAACGACCAGGTCATCAGCGGCGCGAGCGCCGCCTCGCCGATGTTCTCGGTCGTGACGTCACCGGCGAGCGCGCCGAGTCCGAGGATGGCGCCCAGGTAGAGGATGCCGAAGGCGACAGTGGCCACGAGGCCGATCGCACCGGCGGCGCCGCGGTTGCCCAGCTCGCGCGGCGGCTCGGGAGCCTGCACGAAGATCGGCTGCTGGGCGGCGGGGACGGTCGGCTCCGCGGGAACCACGCGGGTCTCGGCGGCTGCTGCGCCGGCGGCTGCGCCGGCGGCTGCCGCAGCCGGGGCTGCGTACGCGGCATCCGCCACGTTCGGCTCGTGCTCAGTGGCCGGCTGCGACTCGACAGTCGGCTCTGCGGCGGTCTGGGGCTCCGGCTCGGCGAAGCGGTCGTACTGCGCGAAGCGGTCGTCGTCGTCCGCGGCCGTCGCGGCGGCGGCGGACGCGACCGGAGCCTCGGCGGGCGTCTCGTCGACGGTGGGCGCCTGGCGGGTGGCGGTGTCGTCAGCATCCGTCGTGTCCGCGCTGCCGAACGTGCCGGGGTGCTCGCGCTCGGCGGCCTCGAAGGCTGCGAGGTCGGCGTCGCGGTCGGCGGCGGCGCGCTCGTCGACCGGGGCGGAGGTCTCGTCGACCTGCTCATCACCGGCCACATCGGCTCGGGCCGCTGCGGCGGCGTCGAGACCCTCGTTGGCGCTGCCGACGACGTGATCCACGTCGTGGTGCTGCTCGTTCTCGGGAACCTCGGGGTCGCTCATGGGATCGCCTCTCCTGATCAGGTGCACAGTGAGGGTAACGCCCGCGTGATCCCGGGCGACGGAGGCGTGCCGACGTGTCGGCGAGCCGGTGGTCTCAGCGGGGAACCGTGCCGTCGAGCAGGATGCCGACGACGGTGAGCAGACCGGGCCCTGCGGGCAGCGACAGCCACAGCAGCGCGCCGACGATTCCGGCGCACAGGATGCCGACGATCCAGGTGATCGTCCGGTTCCTTCCCGCGACCCGTGCCCCCATGGCCCGAGGCTAACGCCGGGCCCGCGAGCGGGCGGTGAGGCGCGCGGCGGGTCAGGCGGCAGTGCGGCCGCGCATGCGCCACAGCAGCCAGAGACCGGATGCCGGGATGGCGACCAGGAGCGCAAGGAGGATCGCCATGTGCGCACCGTCGAACAGGTTGGGCACCAGCGGGTTGACCTGCTCGGGCGGGGTTCCCGTGCCGCTGGACTCCTGCACCTCGGTCGCGCCGGTCGTGTACATGGCGAGCGAGGAGAGCATGAGGATGACGAAGCACACCACCGGCGCGAGGATCGCGACGGCCTTCTCCCAGCGGAACCACATTCCGCTGAGGATCACGAGCACGGCGCCGACCATCCACCCGGCGAAGGGCACGAGGAACCCGCCGAACGACAGCGTCAGAGCCGCGGCGATGGCGAAGCCGCGGGATCGGGTAACCGGCACGTGTGGGGAAGGCGCCGCAGGCACAGCATCCGCCCTCCCCTCGGCCGCGAGCGCCTCGCGGGCGATGTCGGCAGGGTCGCCGAGCTGCGCGATGCGTGCCGCGGCGGCGTCCGGATCGAGACTCGCGAGCTCCTCGGCGATTCCGGCGCGGATCTCGGCGGCCACGCCGTGCGGCACGTCGCGCAGGGCGGCATCGAGGCGCAGCAGGTACTCGGAGGCGGCGGTGGTGTTCATGGTCATTCCTCTCCCACGAAGGACGAGACGGTGCGCGCGAACGGCAGCCACTGCACACGGAACAGGGCGAGCTGGGCGATGCCGGCATCCGTGAGGCGGTAGTAGCGCCGCACCGGCCCAGCATCCGAAGGCATGTCGAACGTGGTCACCCAGCCGTTGTCGCGCAGTCTTCCGAGCAGCGGATACAGCGTGCCGATGCTCGCGATGAGCCCGGATGCGGTGAGCGCGTCGGCGAGCTGCCAGCCGTACATCGGCTCGCGCGCGAGCAGGCCGAGCACGCAGTACTCGACCACCCCCTTGCGCATCTGCGCTCCGACATCGGCTGTCATGCGTCACAAGCTAGCATGCGAGGCAAGACAGAGGAAGACCTCCGCGAGAAACCACTTCCGGTGTGAGACATCACGCGTGCGCGTGTGTTTCGTGCAGGAAGTGGTTTCTCGCGGTGGCGTCAGGGGCGCGCGACGCCGGGGAGCGACCAGGCGGCGAAGGCGGGGCCGTCGGCGGCGAGCGTGACCGCGCCGTCGGATGCCACGGCCAGCGTCGCCTCGCCGAACAGAGCCTCGGCGCGCTCGGCTCCGGGCAGGGCGCCGGGCGCGAGCTCGGCGTCCGCTCCCCCGCGCGTCGCGAGCACGAGCACGCTCTCCTCGGCGCTCTCGCGCACGAACACGATCGTCTCGTCGTCGACGTGCAGCCAGCGCATGCCGCCCGAGCCGAGCACCGGATGCGCGCGGCGCAGGCCGATGAGCTCACGGTGCAGCGCGAGGTGCTCGGCGAGCGCGGGCTCGTGCTGCCGCGACCACGGCATGGGCGTGCGGCTGGCCTCGCCGTCGGCGCCGGTGAGGCCGAACTCGTCACCGGCGAACACCACCGGCACGCCGGGCATCGTCATAGCGAGGCCGACCGCCACGGGCATCGTGCCGGGTGCCGCGTTGGTGGCGAAGCGTCCGGTGTCGTGCGTGTCGAGCGGCTGCATGTTGCCCAGGCGCACCCGCCACGGGATGCCGGCGGTGAACCGCGTCACGGCTCCGGCGAACTCCTGCGCGGTGTAGCTCGGGATGCCGCCGATCGGCTGCCCGAAGAACCACGGCTCGGTGCGCTCGACGCCCTGCGCGTCGAGGTACGCCTCCCCGGTGGGCTCGCTCAGCCAGCCCCACAGCGGTCGGGTGAACGACGGGTAGGTCATCGCGCCGTGCCAGCCGTCGCCCTGCAGGTCGCTCGCTGCGTCGTTCGTCGACTCGCCGAGCAGGATCGCGTCGGGGTTGATGCGCAGCATGGTCTCGCGCAGCAGCTGGCGGACCTCAGCGTTCAGGTCGATGTCGCCCAGGCGGCCGGTCATGTTGGCGACGTCGATGCGCCAGCCGTCGATGGAGTACGGCGGCTTCAGCCACTTCGCCACCACGGAGTCGTCTCCCGAGATGAACCGCTTGCGCAGCGCCTCGGAGGCCCAGTTGAACTTCGGCAGCGTCGGAGTGCCCAGCCACGACTCGTACTGCGTGTTCGCCTCGTCGGTGAAGTAATAGTACGTCTCGGTCTCGGCGCCGGGGTGGCCGAGGGCTTGCTGGAACCATTCGTGGCGGTCGCCGGAGTGGTTGCTGGTGAGGTCTCCGATCACCCGGATGCCGCGAGCGTGCGCCTCTTCGATGAGGCGGATGTACGCCTCATCGCCGCCGAGCAGCGGATCGATCGAGTCGAAGCTCGCCGCGTCGTAGCGGTGGTTCGACCCGGCCGGGAACACCGGGGTCAGGTACAGCAGGTTCACGCCGAGCTCGACGAGGTGGTCGAGCCGTTCGATGATGCCGGGGATGTCGCCGCCGTAGAACTGCTGCGAGCGGCCGGGCAGCACCGGGTCGACCGGGTCGTCCCACGAGGCGGCGATCGCCCACTCGGGCGTCGGATGCTGATCGGCCTGCGCCGAGCGGGCGAACCGGTCGGGGAACACCTGATACATCACCGACTCGGTCAGCCACGCCGGCGGGGCCGGGTGCGCGACGAGCGCGAAGTCGTCGGCGTCGAGGGTCTCGAGCGTGTGGATGCCGGACTGGTTCAGCCACTCCACCCGGCCGTCCTCGTGCACGAGCACGAAGCGGTAGCCGTGCCGGCGGTTGCGCACCGTAATGGGCGCCTCCCACCAGTCCCAGCCGTCGGCGGAGCCGACGTGCGCGGCATCCGTCCACTCCGGCTCGTGATCGGGGTTCGATCGGGTCCGGACGGCCGCGAGCGGGCCGTAGCCCGCCGGCACCCGCAGTCGCACGGTGACGACGTCGCCGAGCTCGGGGGCGTCGTTCGACACGTGCAGCGCGGAGCCGTCGTGGTGAGGAAGGAGAGCGGTCATGTCAGGCCTTTCGTGAGGTCGGCGGTGCACCCGCCGGGATCGACGTGGTTGCACGGCCGCGGCCATGACAGAGCCCTTGAGTTGTTCTTCAGTTGTGAAGTCTGACACGGGCGGGTCGGATGCTGCGGCATCCGTCCCGCCCGGCAGCATCCGCTACTTGACGCTTCCGGCGGTGAGCCCGCCGACGATGTACTTCTGCAGCGCGAGGAACAGCGCGACCGGCAGGATCGCGGCGAGCACGGCGCCGGCGGCGAACACGCTCCAGTTCTTCGAGAACTCGTCCGAGACGAAGCGGTACAGGCCGACCGCGAGGGTCTGCTTGTCGGGGTCGACGAGGATGACGCTGGCCAGCACGAACTCGCTCGAGGTGCCGATGAAGCTCAGCAGGCCGACGACGGCGAGGATCGGGGCGACCAGGCGCAGGATGATCGTGAAGAAGATGCGGGCGTGACCTGCGCCGTCGATCTTGGCCGCCTCGTCGATGGACGCAGGCACGGTGTTGAAGAAGCCGTACATGAGGTACGTGTTCGCACCGAGCGCGCCGCCGAGGTAGACCATGATGAGGCCGATCTGCGTGTTCAGGCCGATCGCGGGGAAGATGTCGCTGATCGTGACCATGAGCAGGAAGATCGCGACCATCGCGAGCATCTGCGGGAACATCTGCACGACCAGCAGGGCGGTGAGCGTGAACCGGCGGCCGGTGAACCGCATCCGCGAGAAGCTGTACGCGGCCATCGCACCGAGCAGCACGGTCAGCACCGAGGTGGTCAGGCCGATCACGAGCGTGTTCATGAACCACGCGGCATACGGCTGCGAGGGGTTGCCGAACAGCTCGAAATAGCTCTCCAGGCTCAGCTTGCTGAACAGCGAGTTCGCGCTCAGCAGCGTGCCGCCCGGGTTGAGCGAGGCGCTGATGACGTACAGCAGCGGGAACAGGGCGAACACGACGGCGACGAGGCCGACGAGGTGGCGCCACCCGGTCTCGCGGAAGTACCGGCCGAACGGCCGGCGGGGCTCGCGGCCCTCGCCGCGCACGCCCGCCTCGGTGACGATGGCGCTCGTGGAGGGAGCGGTCTGCGTGGTGCTCATGTCAGTTCAGATCCTCCAGGGCCTTGGTGCGCCGGAACGCGATGACCGAGATGGTCGCGACGAGGATGAAGATGATGATCGAGAACGCGCTCGCGAGCCCGTAGTCGGAGGTCGACCCGACGAACGCGACCTTGTAGACCATCGTGATGAGGATGTCGGTGGCGCCGACGTTGACCCCCGCGGTGACGTCGCGAGGACCGCCGCCGGTGAGCATGTAGATCAGGCTGAAGTTGTTGAAGTTGAACGCGAACGACGAGATCAGCAGCGGCGCGACCGCGACGAGCAGCAGCGGCAGCTTGATCGAGCGGAACACCTGCCAGGCGCTCGCGCCGTCGACGCGGGCGGCCTCCTGCACGTCTTCGGGGATGGCCTGCAGCGCACCCGTGCAGATGAGGAACATGTAGGGGAAGCCGAGCCACAGGTTCACCAGGATGAGGCTGAACTTCGCCAGCCACTCGTTCGTGAGCCACGGGATGTCGGCACCGCCGAAGAGCACGACGTTCAGGAAGCCGAACTCCTGGTTCATCATGCCCGCCCACACCAGCGCCGAGAGGAACCCGGGGAAGGCGTACGGGAGGATCATGATCACCCGGTAGTACTTCTTGGACTTCATGCGCGGGTCGTTGAAGACGATCGCGAGGAAGAGCCCGAGCGCGAAGCAGGTGAACACCGAGAGGATCGCGAACGCGAAGGTCCACACCAGCACCTGCAGGAACGGACCGCGGATGGACTCCTCGGCGAAGGCGCGGGCGAAGTTGTCGAAGCCGACCACGATCTGCCAGCCCGGCTTGAGCTCGGTGCCGTCGTCGGCGGTGAAGGCTCCGGTGCCGATGTCGTGGTAGACGACGCCGCTGCGGGTGTCGGTCATGGTGCCGGCGGCCTCGTCGTAGACGAGCTTCGAGGTGTAGACGTAGGCGGACGAGCCGTCCGGGGTGCGCAGCACGCCGTCGTTGGGGTCGTCGCTGAGCGGCACCGACATGTCGGCGATGCGCTCCTGCTGGGCGACGATGTCGCCGAACTTCAGGGTGGTGTAGCCCGAGAGGCCGACGGCCTTGCCGCCGTCCATCTCGGCACCCGACACGTCTTCGAGCGGGCGATCCTCGCCGCCGATCTGCACGTCGCCGTCGGGATCGGTGACGAGGAACGACAGCTCGCCGAGCTGGTCGACGACGGTGAGCGCGTAGGAGGGCGAGTCGGGCACCCGCTCCTGGGCCGACAGCATCAGCGCGTTGACCGCGCTGTCCTTGTCGGCGTTGTGACCGGTGCCGTAGTTGGTGAAGGCGACGTACCCGGTGTACAGCGCGGCGAAGACCTGGAAGACGAACAGGAAGACCAGGCCCGGCATGAGGTACTTCGCCGGCAGCTTGCCCCGGCCGAGGTAGATCCAGACGGCGAGCAGCGCGGCCGCGACCACGAGGATCGCCGGCACCCACTGGTCGGTGCGCACGAGCACGAGTGCGGCGTAGACCGCGAGCGCAAGGATCAGCGCCAGCAGCACGATCTTGAACACCACGAGCGCGAGGCCGCCGCCGGCCGCCTCCGCGATGCGGGTGGCGCGGCGCTCGCGCGCCGTGCGGCGCGTGGGCGCGTCGGTTCCTGGATCCTCGGTGATCGTCATCGATTGTCCTTCGGCAGTGGGTGCGGAAGAGCGAGGCGGTGGGCGGCATCCTCCTCCGGATGTCGCCCACCGCGCAAGCTCACTTCGAGATGGCGCCCTGGATGTCGGCGGTCATCTTGTCCCACAGAGCCGTGGGGTCGCCCTTGCTGTTGATCAGGGCCGCCTCGGTGACGCCCCAGAACTCCCAGACCGCACCCATCTCGGGGATGCTGGGCATCGGCACGGCGTTCGCGCCGACCTCACCGAAACCGGCGGTGATCGGGTCGTCCTCGACGGCGGCCTCGAAGGCTGCGGTCAGGGCCGGAGCACGGCCGCCGACCTTGTACAGCGCGGTCTGCACCTTCTCGGAGCCGACGTAGTTGAGCAGGAACTCGTTCGCGGCGAGCTTGTTCTTGCTCTCGGCGCTCAGGAAGAAGCCCTGCACACCGGCGAACGGCTGTGCGTCCTGACCGCCGGCGGACGGGATCGGGTCGACGGCGATGTTCAGGCCGGCCTCGACGGCTGCCGGGGCGTTCCACGGGCCGGTGAGGAAGAACGGCGACTTGCCCGCGAGGAAGTTCTCCTTGGCGAGGTCACCGGTGATGTTGGTGTTCAGCACGCCGGCCTTGCCCTGCTCGGAGAGCCACGCGGCGAACGCCTTTCCGCCGTCGTTGCCGATCTGCAGGTCGTCGGCGTTGTAGCTGCCGTCGTCGTTCTGGCCGAAGACGGGGGCGCCGAACGACGTCTGGAACGGGTACAGGTGGTACGGGTCGGCGGCTTCAGGGTCGAGTCCGACGAGGAAGGGGTACTCGGTGTTCGCCGCCTTGCCCTTCGCGATCATGTCGGCGAAGTCGGTGGGCGCCTCGGCGACGAGGTCGGTGTTGCGCAGCAGTCCGATGTTCTCGATGGCGTAAGGGACGCCGTAGAGCTGACCGTCGTAGCTGAACGCGTCGAGCGCGACCTGCTCGAACTCGCCGGCGCGGTCGCCGAGCTCGACGGGAGCCACGACGCCGTTGTCGACGAGGACGCCGAGCCAGTCGTGTGCACCCACGACCACGTCGGGGCCCTTGCCGGTCGGCGCCTGCTGCACGAACTGGTCGCGGATGTCGCCGAACTCCTTCTGCACGAGGGAGACCTTCACGCCGGTGTCGGCGGTGAACTCCTTCGCTGCGTCGCCCATGACGTCGGCGCGGTCGGCGTCGACCCAGACGGTGATCTGGCCGGAGAACTCGGCCTTTTCACCGGAGTCGTCTCCGGAGGGGGTGGACGATGCGCAGCCCGCAAGGGCCAGTGCGGACGTGACGGCGATGGCGCCGAACCCGAGGATGCTCCTCTTGTTCACCTTCATTGGTGCGTGCCTCTCTTGATGCGTGTGGCTTGCGACTGCAAGCGCTTACAGTATGCAACGCCGGGACGCTCCTGCGCAATCATGCGAAACACTGATATCAGGCTGTGATGAAGCGATCCGACGTCTCTGAGTTGTGGAAGCGTTTCCACGCTCGGTGGGTGTGCCTTGCACTCGTTACACTGGCGGCATGGCTGACAGCTCTTTTGACATCGTCTCGAAGGTCGATCACCAGGAGGCGGAGAACGCCCTCAACCAGGCCCGCAAGGAGGTCGAGCAGCGCTACGACTTCAAGGGCACCGGGGCCTCGATCGAGTGGAGCGGCGAGTCCGTGCTCATCAAGGCGAACTCCGAGGAGCGCGCCAAGGCCGTGCTCGACGTCTTCCAGTCGAAGCTCATCAAGCGCGGCATCTCGCTGAAGAGCCTCGAGTCGGGCGACCCGTTCGCCAGCGGCAAGGAGTTCCGCATCGTCTCGACGCTGAAGAACGGCATCTCGAGCGAGAACGCGAAGAAGATCGGCAAGATCATCCGCGACGAGGGTCCCAAGGGTGTGAAGAGCCAGATCCAGGGCGACGAGCTGCGCGTGCAGTCGAAGAGCCGCGACGACCTGCAGGCCGTGATCTCGCTGCTCAAGGGCAGCGACCTCGACGTCGACCTGCAGTTCATCAACTACCGGTGAGTCGGCGCGGCGTCACCGCTTCGCGCGGGACGCCCAGCCGGTGACTGATTGCCTGACCCTCCCCGCACCGATCGACGATCGCACATGGCCACGATGTCCGCCAAAAAGGGGGCAGACGCTGGATGCAACCGCTTCTAGTCTGGTGAGCGTCCGCGCGGGGCGGGCCACTGCAGCGAGGGGCTGTTTTCAATGGCACGGACTGCGCGTATTGGCTTGACGCTAGGGGGCGGTTGTTCTGATGGTGGGAGCGGCGCTGGTGCCATCTACCGCGATCGCCGCCGATGAGCCCCACGACGTGAAGACGCTCACCACCTTTGGCTTCGTCCCGACGGACAGCACTGGTGAGGCTGCACTGTCCGACGTGGAGGCTCAGATCGGAAAAATCGAGTCTCTTAAGCCGCTCGCTGCCCCTCACGATTCGAACGAGGTGCCGAGCGCGTCAGCCCGCGACCTTGAGGCAATGGCCGTGGCAGACCCGGCGTATCGAATTGTCTCGACCTGGACGGACAAGATCGGGAAGTCGACCGTGGCCCGTGCTGGCAACGGCACGACCTGGGGTCTCACGAAGGTGCAATACAAACACCATGTCAACCTCAGCATGGTTCAGAAAACAACGAAATTCCCGCCGCCGGACGGCGGTCGCGTCACCCAAGGTAGTGCCATCGTCTACTTGACGGACGCTATCGAGTGGGAATGCTGGCTCGCTGTGTGTTCACCCAAGCGCACAATGGCGGTGAAGGTCGTGGTCGAGAACACCCGCATGAGCGACGGCAAGCAGAAGGGGCTGATCACGGGCTACTGCTTGGGCGTCACTGTGTGCCCGCAGTGGGTGATCAACGTCGCCGGATGATTGAGGATCGACGCGTGACACACAATGTGAGTGCGAAGCCGTTCATTGCGGCGGTCCGGGAAGAATGGGCCAAGGCGCACGGAACGATCCTGATCCCCCTCGATTTCCAGTTGACGGACGTGATCGCTTATGGGGAGCAACTCACCGCGCAGGTCGCCGACAGCACCGGAGCGCGCTTCGGCATCCGAGTGAAGCTCCCTCCGTCCGAAGGCCGGGACGATGGCGCTTCCGACGATGAGGTCAGTCCGGAGCACTGGGCACTGTGGAACGTCCTCGTGCCGCTCGTGGAGGAGATCGAGACAGACACCCTGACTCAGTCCCTACCTGACGCCAACGGCGTGCGATGGGTCACCCTTACGTAAGGAGGGTTCGGCCATGACGTCGCCCAGCCGGTGACCCAGCGATCGAGCCGGGCGTAGGCGTCTTCTCGCGCATCGTGCGCCGAGAGGAACACGTCGTGCAGTGCCCCGTCGATGCGCTCGATCGTCACCGACGGGCCGAGCTTCAGCGCGGCGCGCGCGATGTCGTCGACCACGAGCACCGTGTCGGCGCGGGTGAGCTCATCCGACCAGCGGGTCGGACGAGCGCTGCGGGCCGAGAGCAGCACGCACACCGGCGCGTCGATCGACAGGCCCTTCGACACGGCGCGATGCCCCTCGAGGATCGCGTTCAGCCAGGCGGCATGCACGGTCATCGACAGCTCGGGCCGCCACTCGGCGTTCACCTCGACCGGATCGTCAGCATCCGCCACCTCGCGCTGCGCGCGGGAGTAGAACCCCAGATCGACCTGCGGGGCGGCATCCATCGGCCACCACTTCGCCTGCAGGCCGACCATCGGCGCGATCGCGGCGCGGGCGACGCCGAGCTGGAACTCCAGCCACGGCGAGTTCAAGATCACGGCATCCGCCTCACCCGGATGCCGCGACGCCCACAGGCTCAGCACGAGACCGCCGGTGGAGTGGCCGAGCAGCACCAGGCGGCGCCCCTCGGCATCCGATCGCGCGTCGAGAGCGGCGGCGATGTCGGTGTCGTAGGCCTCGAGCTCGGTGATGTATCCCGGAGTCTGGCCCTTTCGCAGGCTGCGGCCGTACTTGCGCAGGTCGAGGGCGTAGAACCGGGCGCCCCGGTCGGTCCAGAACCGGGCCAGCCGCGTCTGGAAGAAGTAGTCCGACCAGCCGTGCACGTAGAGCACGTCGACGTCGGCCAGCGGCCGCGGGTCGTGACCGAGCCGCCACCACGGCGCCCGCTTCGGCAGCGCCCGCACGAGGGTCGCGAACAGGGCGCCCTCGACATCATCGCCGAGGGGCAGCGTCAGCTGCTCGAAGCCGTCGCCGAGAACGTCAGGAACCCACTCCCCCATGCCGCCACCCTAGCGGGCGGGGGTGGCGATCACTCCCCGCGGGAGATGCGCACCATCTCGTCGCGCGGCACGACCTTCACGCGGACGCGCTCGTGCTCGTCCGCGGCCCCGAGTGCCATCTCGTGCTCGTCGAGGCGGTGCCAGCCGTCGAGGTCGGTCCAGGCGACGCCCCGCGACTCGAGCAGCGCGGGGATGGCCGCCTCGGACGGCTCCTCGGGCTGCCACCACGACCCCTGGTCGTTGATGAGGTGACGCACGGTCTCCATGGCATCCGACTTGGTGTGGCCGATGAGGCCCACCGGGCCGCGCTTGATCCAGCCGGTGGCGTAGATGCCGGGAACGCGCTGGTTCGACTTCGCCTCGAGCGCCTGACCCTCGCGGTTGGGGATCACGCCGTGCTTCTTGTCGAACGGCACGCCGGGCAGCGGCGAGCCGAAGTAGCCGACCGCGCGGTACAGCGCCTGCATCGGGATCTCGCGCAGCTCGCCGGTGCCGACGACGCCGCCGGCGCCGTCGGACTTCGTGCGCTCGTACACGAGCGCCGCGACGCGACCCTCGTCGTCCTTGCGCACCTCGACGGGGCGGGCCCAGAAGTGCAGGTGCAGGCGACGGGATGCCGTGCCGCCGGCGTTGTTCACCGATTCGAGCTTGCGCCAGGACTGCAGGATGCGATCGATCACCATCACCTGCTTGTTGCTGGCCACGGCGTCGCGGGAGGACTCGTCGTAGTCGAAGTCTTCGTCGTAGACGACCATGTCGACGTCGCGCAGCTCGCCGAGTTCGCGCAGCTCGAGCGGGGTGAACTTCACCTGTGCGGGTCCGCGCCGGCCGAAGACGTGCACGTCGGTGACGGCGCTGGCCTTGAGCCCCTGGTAGACGTTGTCGGGCACCTCGGTGACGAGCAGGTCGTCGGCGTGCTTCGCCAGCATCCGCGAGACGTCGAGGGCGACGTTGCCGTTGCCGATGACGCCGACGGATGCCGCATCCAGCGGCCATTCGCGCGGCACGTCGGGGTGCCCGTCGAACCAGCTGACGTAGTCGGCCGCGCCGTAGGATGCGACCGCGTCGATGCCGGGGATGTCGAGGCTCGCGTCGCGCACCGCACCGGTCGCGAAGATGACCGCGTTGTAGTGCTTCTTGAGGTCGTCGAGGGTGATGTCCTCACCGAAGCGCACGTTGCCGAAGATGCGGATGTCGCCGCGGTCGAGCACGTCGCGCAGCGCGGTGATGATGCCCTTGATGCGCGGGTGATCGGGAGCCACGCCGTAGCGCACCAGACCGTAGGGGGCGGGCAGCTGCTCGAACAGGTCGATCGAGACGTCGAACTTGCGCTCGGCCTTGAGCAGGATGTCGGCGGCGTAGATGCCTGCCGGTCCCGCCCCGATGATGGCCAGCCGGAGCTTGGTCATGGGGGTTCCTTCCATCAGCTGCTGCGATCGGCCAGACTCTCGGCGAAGCGGGTGAGCGCTTCGCGCACGCTGCCCTTCGGCAGCGGTTCCAGAGCGGCGATCGCGTCGGCGGTCCAGGTGCGTGCGAGCTGCATGGTGCGCTCGGTGGCGGCGTGCTCGCGAAGCTCTGCCAGCGGCCCGTCGAGGATCGCGGGGTCTGCACCCTCGGCGATGCGTGCGACGCCCTCGTCGATCCGCTGCGACAGGTCGGCGTCCTCGGCCGAGGTGCCGGCCTTCAGCAGCAGCGACGGCATGGTCGGCACGCCGGCGCGCAGATCGGTGCCTGGCACCTTGCCGGTCTCCTCGGCATCCGCCGACAGGTCGATCACGTCGTCGAGCAGCTGGAACGCGACTCCCACCTTCTCGCCGTAGACCCGCAGCGGCTCCTCGAACTCGGCCGGTGCGTTGGAGAAGATCGCGCCGCCCTGCGTGGCGGCGGCGATCAGCGAGCCGGTCTTGTCGGCGAGCACCTGGATGTAGAACTCGATCGGGTCATCGCCCGGCTGTGCGCCGACGGTCTCGTGCATCTGGCCGAGCACGAGCCGCTCGAAGGTGTCCGCCTGCAGCCGGATCGCGCGGTCGCCGTAGCGCGACATGACCTGGCTGGCGCGGGAGAAGAGGATGTCGCCGGTGAGGATCGCGACGCTGTTGCCCCACACCGCGTGCGCGGCGGGCACGCCGCGGCGGGTGTCGGCGCCGTCCATGACGTCGTCGTGGTACAGCGAGCCGAGGTGCGTGAGCTCGAGCGCCTTGGCGATGTCGATCACCGCGGGGATGTTGCCATCGCCGAGCTGCGCGGTCAGCAGGGTGAGCACAGGGCGGATGCGCTTGCCACCGGCTTCGTACAGGTAGCGCGCCGCCGCGTCGGCGACAGCATCCGCCACCTTCAGCTCCTCGGCGAGACCCGACTCGACGAGCTCGAGGCCGTCTTCGATCGCCTTCGCCATGCGGCGCGACGTACGGCCGACGAAGACGCGGTCGCTGAAGCCGAGTCGGCTCGCAAGTCGCGTGCCCGGGGCGGCGGGGCTCGAAGTCACGCCCTCCAGCCTACCCGCGCGGCGCGCACCCGAAGTCATCGCGATGCGCTCGGGTTCACGCGAGGGCGTCGACGAGGGGACGGAACTTCACGCGGGTCTCGAGCAGCTCCGACTCGGGGTCGCTTCCCGCGACGATCCCCGCGCCGGCGTAGGCGGTGACGCGGCGAGCGCCCGCGGTGCTGTCGGCGAGGCCGGCGAACTGCGCGCAGCGCAGGGCGATCGCCCAGTCGCCGTCTCCGTCGGCATCCACCCATCCGACAGGGCCCGCGTAGCGGCCCCGGTCGAAGGGCTCGAGCCGGCGGATCGTCTCGATCGCGACATCGGTGGGGGTTCCGGCGACGGCCGCGGTCGGATGCAACGCACCGACGAGGTCGAGGGAGGAGGCGCCGTCGCTGAGCTCGCCCGCGACATCGGTCGCGAGGTGGAACAGGTTGGGCAGCTCGAGCACGAACGGATGCTCGTCGGCAGACAGCCCGCGCGCGTGCGGGGCGAGCGCGTCGAGCACGCTGCGCACCGCGTAGGCATGCTCATCGAGGTCTTTGCTGCTGGCGGCGAGGTCGGCCGAGGCGTGGCCGTCGGCATCCGCATCCGCACCACGACCGGCCGTGCCGGCGAGCACGCGGGCGGTGACCGTGCGCTCGTGCACGGTGACGAGAGTCTCGGGGCTGGCGCCGATCAGGCCGTCGACCGCGAACGTCCAGGTGTCGGGGTATTCGGTCGCGAGTGCACGCACGAGGCGGCGCAGGTCGGCGTCCGCCGGCACGGTGCCGGTGAGGTCGCGCGCGAGCACGACCTTGTCGTACTCCCCCGCGGCGATGCCGTCGAGGGCCCGACGCACCGATTCCTGATAGCCCTGCGGGGTCTGCGCGCCGGGTCCGACGCGGCCGGCCCAGTGCGGACCATAAGGCGCGTCATCCGGCACGTCGGCGAAGTCGGTGTCGGTCGTGCGGATGCGGGTGATCCAGCTGCGGCCGTCACGGCATCCGATCACGGTCGACGGCACGAGCAGCACCGCGTCGGCGTCGGACTGCTCATCGAAGGTGAGCGCCCCGAACGCGACCAGCCCGGTGCCGGGCAGGCGCAGCGGGTCGTCGATCTCGGCATCCGTGGCGAGCGCACGCCAGGCCTCGGCGGCCTGCGCGGCGCGAGGCGCATCGCGGCCAGCGGGGATGCGGATGGTCGCGGCGATCCCGTCGCCGGCGGCCACGATCCCCTCGCCACGGCGCAGCCACGCGAGCGGGTGCGCGGCGGAGGTGTGGGCCAGCAGATCGCCGACGGGTGGGATCTCGCGGGTCTGCGCGACCAGGCGGATGCTGCTCACCCTTCCAGCCTACCGAGGCCGAGGGCCTCGAGACGGTCGAGCCAGACGTCGGCGGTGGCGTCGTCGAAGGGCGGATGCTGCGCCCGCACGCGCTGCTCGAGGTCGAGCGCGAGTGCCTCGAGGTGGGCCATGACGTCGGCCGGATAGCCGTAGCGGATGCTGTGCTCGGCCCACTCGTCGCGGTCGTCGACCCAGGTGCCGCGCTCGCCCTCGACGCGGATCACGTCGAGGTCCATGTCGATGCCGGTCGCGAGCACGGGCAGGCCGCTCGCCGCGTGGACGCCGGCGTTGTCCCAGCGCAGGTCCCAGGCGAGGTCGATGTAGATGCGCATCCCCTTCGGATGCCGCCGGTTCACGGTGAGCGCGAAGTCGGCCGCGCCATCGGCATCCGGATGCGGGATGAGGGTGACGTTGGGCCCCGCGGCCGTGAACTCGCGGCCGGGACGGCTGCTGCGCCAGCCCTGCGGCTGCCCGACCCAGTCGCCCCAGCTGTCGGCGCCGAGGTAGACCTGCTCGTTGGCCCAGTGCGGAGAGGCATCCCACTTGCGCCACTGGACGATCATCGGCGTGCCGGGTTCGGGACGATGCGCACTCACGGGGCGAGTCTACGGCCGCGGGTCAGGTGCGGCGGGCCGGCGGCGAAGCACCCGGCATCCGCCCGCCGTAGGATCGAAGCATGGAGCCGAACCGCGCCGATCTCGGCAAAGACCCCTCCCGCGTGAGCGGCATGTTCGACCAGGTCGCCGCCGGGTACGACCGCACGAACACGGTCATGACCTTCGGAAACGACGCACTCTGGCGCGCCGCGACCACCCGCGCGGTGGCGCCGAAGCGCGGCGAGCGCATCCTCGATCTCGCGGCGGGCACCGCATCGAGCTCGGCATCCCTCGCGGCGAGCGGCGCCGACGTCGTCGCCGCCGATTTCTCCCCCGGGATGCTGGCCGAGGGCAAGCGCCGGCACGGGCACCTGCCGAACCTCTCGTTCGTCGAGGCCGACGCGATGAACCTGCCGTTCGGCGACGCCGAGTTCGACGCCGTCACCATGTCGTACGGCCTCCGCAACGTGCAGGAGCCGAAGAAGGCGCTGCGCGAGCTGTTCCGCGTCACCAAGCCGGGCGGGCGCATCGTCATCAACGAGTTCTCCACGCCGCCGGGGGCGCTCTTCCGCAGCCTGTACCGGTTCTACAACGCGCAGGTGCTGCCGCGCGTGGCGCGCATCGCCGGCACCAACGGCGAGGCGTACGACTACCTCAACGAGTCGATCCGCGACTGGCCGGACCAGCGCACGCTCGCCGCGTGGATGCGCGAGGCCGGCTGGACCGACGTCGCGCACCGAAACCTCAGCTTCGGCATCGTCGCGCTGCACCGCGGACGCAAGCCGCGGGGCTGAGCTCAGCTCGCGGCGAGCCGCTTCTTCTCGGCCTCGACGTCGAAGTCCGCGGCAGGCCACTGCGGGTCGATCCCCTCGAGGGCGCCGATCAGCAGTTCCTGCACGGCGAGGCGGGCGTACCACTTGCGGTTCGCGGGCACGACGTACCAGGGCGCCTCATCGGTCGAGGTGCGCTCGAACACGGTCTGGTAGGCGGCCATGTAGTCGTCCCACCGCATCCGCTCGTCGACGTCTCCGGGGTTGTACTTCCAGTGCTTGTCGGGGCGGTCGAGGCGTTCGGCCAGCCGCGCCTTCTGCTCGTCGTTCGAGATGTGCAGCATCACCTTGATGATGCGGGTCCCCGAGGCGGCGACGCGCTTCTCGAAGTCGACGATCGCCTGGTAGCGGCGCTCGATCTCGGCCTCGTCGGCGAGCCCTTTCACGCGACCGATCAGCACGTCCTCGTAGTGCGATCGGTCGAACACGCCGATGAATCCGGGCTGCGGCAGACGCTTCTCGATGCGCCAGAGGAAGTCGTGCTCGAGCTCTTCGGGAGTCGGCGCCTTGAACGCCGCAAGCTGCACGCCCTGCGGGTCGACCCCGCCGACGACATGGCGCACGATGCCGCCCTTGCCCGCGGTGTCCATCGCCTGCAGCACGAGCAGCACGGCATCCGTCGCCGCACCCGTGCGACTGCCGGCGAACAAGCGCTCCTGCAGTTCGCCGAGGACCTCGGCACGCTCGTCGAGCACCTTCTCACCATCGGCCTTGTCGCCCTCGAACCCGGGGGTCGCGTCGGCATCGACCTCGTCGAGCCGGAACCCGTCGCCCACGCGCAGCGTCGTCTCGGGCGCCGTTGCCCACACCTCGTCACTCATGCAGAACATCATGCACCGGACGCAGTGTCGGTGGCATCCACCACAATCGCCTCATGGACGCTTCGCTCATCATCGTCGCCCTCGTCGCCGCTGTTCTCGCCGGCGCGCTCGGTTTCGTGCTCGGCACCCAGCGCGGGCGCTCGGCGGATGCCGGCTCGCAGGCCGAGCTGCAGTCCGCGCGCCTGCGCGTGCAGACGCTGGAGCGGGATGCCGAGGCGCTGCGCGCCGAGACCGCGACCCGGGTGCAGGAGGAGCGGATGCTCGCCGATCAGCGCGTCGGCGAGGCACGCGCGCAGGGCGAGCAGGCTCTCGCGCAGGCGAAGAGCGAGGCGCACGCCCGGCTCGTCGAAGAGCGCGCCGAGCAGGTGCGCCGTCTCGCCGAGGTGCGCGAGGAGGCCGAGGCGGATGTCGCGCTCGAGCGCCGCCGCGCCGCCGAGCGGCTCGACGAGCTGCGGGCCGATCAGAAGCGCCTCTCCGACGAGTTCGATGCGCTGAGCCGCAAGGCGCTCGAGGCGAACACGAAGGCGTTCCTGCAGCAGGCCGAGGAGCGCCTCAAGCGCAGCCAGAGCGAGGGTGCGGCAGAGCTGCAGAAACGGCAGGATGCCGTGCAGCAGCTCATCGAACCGATCCAGAAGACCCTCGACACGGTGAAGACCGAGATGACCACGGCCGAGAAGGCCCGCCTCGAGGCGAACGCGGCGCTGGCCGAGCAGCTGCAGATCATGCGGCAGTCGTCTGAGACGCTCGGCTCCGAGACCCGCAATCTCGTGAACGCGCTGCGCGCTCCGCAGGTGCGCGGCCGCTGGGGCGAGCTGCAGCTGCGCCGGGTGGTCGAGGCGTCGGGAATGGTGAACCACGTCGACTTCGACGAGCAGCTGCACCACGACACCGACGAGGGCGCGCTGCGCCCCGACCTGGTCGTGCACCTCGCCGGCGACAAGCGGGTCGTCGTCGACTCGAAGGTCGCGTTCAGCGGGTACCTCGAGGCGATGGAGGCGACCGACGACACGGTGCGCGCGCAGCGGCTGGCCGCGCACGCCCGCCATCTGCGCAAGCACATCGACGACCTGGGCGCCAAGGAGTACTGGGACGTCGTGGCAGGCTCCCCCGAGTTCGTGGTCATGTTCGTGCCCGCCGAGCCGTTCCTGGCCGCCGCGCTCGATCAGGACGCGACGCTGTACGAGTACGCGTTCGAGCGCAACGTCGTGATCGCGACCCCGTCGACGCTCATCGCGCTGCTGCGCACCGTGGGGCACGCGTGGCGGCAGGATCAGCTCGCGCAGGAGGCGCAGCAGATCTTCGCGGTCGGCAAGGAGCTGCACAAGCGCCTCGGCACGCTCGGATCGCACCTGGCCAAACTCGGGCGCAGCCTGAACTCGACCGTCGAGGCATACAACCGCTTCGCCGGGTCGCTCGATCGCAACGTGGTCACCCAGGCGCGCCGGTTCAGCGCGCTGCAGGGGCTCGACGAGGTGCTCACCGACACGTCGCCGGTCGAGGCGCTGGCGATCCCGCCGTCGAAGACCGACCTGTACGACGGCGAGACGCTCGCGCTCGAGGCAGCCGACGCGGAGGACGGTGATGGCACCCGCTATGCGAGCGCGGATGTGGAGTCGATCGCCGACCGGTTGAACTGACCCGCTCGGCAGGAGGGGCGAGCGCGCTCAGCGCTCCAGCGGCACCTCGATGATCTGCGGGCCGGTCACGGGCGAGGTCAGCGCCTGGTCCAGCGCCGACTGGGTGGAGACCTGCGCGTACTCCCAGCCGTAGGCGGCGGCGAGCTGACGCAGATCGGCGCCGTGCGGCGTGTAGAACGCCCGGTCGAGATCTTCAGCCGGAGCGGATGCCGCCACCTCGAGCCCGTCGAAGATCGTGCCCCCGCCGTCGTTGCCGACGACCACCTGCAGGCGCGGCGCCGGTTCATCGGCGGGCAGCAGCAGTGCGCCGACGTCGTGCAGGAACGCCAGGTCGCCGAGCAGCACGCGGGTCACCCCCGGCGCGCCCTCCGCCTGGCTGGCCAGGGCGATGCCGGTCGCGGTGGCGATCGTGCCGTCGATGCCGGCGAGCCCGCGGTTGGCGTGCACCGGCACCTTCTTGCCGCCGAGCACCTGATCCGCGACGCGCACGAGACGCGATGACCCGAACACGAGCCGGTCGTGCGGCCAGGTGGCGCGCCACACGGCATCCGCCAGCAGGGCACGGTCGAGCCGCCGACGCACGGCCGCGAGCTCTGCCCGCACCGCGTCGCGGCGCGCGTCGGCGTCGGTCGAGTGCAGTCCGACCGCATCCGGGGCGGGCGAGCTGAGGTCGACGGATGCCGCGGCCGATGCGGTCATCCATGCGCCGAGCCACTGCCGGTCGGTGTCGCCGGGCTCGACCGCGAGTGCCTCGACGGCACGGGTGCGTCCGTTGAGGTTGAGCGCCTCGCCACCGGCGCGCACGGCGAGCACCTCGACGTCGTCGCGGCGCAGCAGGGCGGTGACCTCGCGGCTGAGGGTCGGGTGGCCGAACACGAGCGCCCGCTCGATCCGGCCGCCGAGCGCGTCCTCGCGCAGCAGTTCCCGGTAGCCGCGCACGAGCAGTCGGCCGTAGCGGGATCCGCTGACGACCTCGGCGATCAGCGGCCAGCCGCCGGCGTACGAGACGGCTTCGGCGTCGGGTCCGGCATCCGCTCCCGCGATGACCACGGTGCGCTGGCCGCGCTCGACCGTCGTGGCGACCGGCGCGGGCAGCACCGGTGCCGGGCCGGGCTCGGCGGCGGGCGCGGTCGCGTCGGAGAGCGGCTCGCGCGTCGGAAGGTTGAGGTGCACGGGCCCCGCGACGCCGGGGATGCCGACGCCCGCGAGACCGAGCGCGGCGTCGACGGCCGTGCGGCCGAGCCCGATCCAGGTGTCGTCGCCGGCGTCGGCCGGCACCGCGGCATCCGTCTGCCACCTGACGAACGGGCCGAAGATCCCGGGCTGCACGGTCGCCTGGTTCGCTCCGACGCCACGCAGCTCGGGCGGGCGGTCAGCCGTGAGAAGCACCAGCGGCACACCGGAGTGGAAGGCCTCCATGGTCGCGGGCAGCAGATTGCCGGCGGCGGTTCCTGACGTGCAGAGCACGGCGACCGGCGTGCGCGTCTCACGCGCGATGCCGAGCGCGGTGAACCCGGCCACGCGCTCGTCGATCCGCACGTGCACCTGAAGGGCGCCGGTGCGGGCGAGGGCGGTCGCGGCGAGCGCGAGGGCCTGCGAGCGCGACCCGGGTGAGAGCACGAGGTCGCGCACGCCGCTGCCGATGAGCTCGGCGAGCAGGCGTGCGGCCGCAGAGCTGGCGGGAGACGCCGTCACGGGCGGTCGTCCGCGCCGTCGGCCTCGTCGTCCAGGCGGGCGAGCTCCTCCTCGAGCTGACGGATGCGGGCATCCTGCTCGCGACGGCTGATGCCGCGCAGGAACTCGGGGTCGTCATCGGGGCGGAACAGCGGGGAATCCTGCTGCCCGGGGCGTCGTCGGCCGATCGTGAACCAGAGGATGCCGCCGATCACCGGCAGCAGCACGACGATCAGCACCCACTTGGTCTTGGACACGCCACGGTGCCGCTCCGCCGGCTGCGCGGCGCAGTCGACGATGCTGAACACCCAGAAGACGACGGCCAGAAAGCCGCCGATGATCAGGAAGCGCGCCATGTCTCCAGTGTAGGCGCGGCTGCGCGGGCAGGGCCCGTCAGGCCCCGTCACACAGCGGGCGCCTAAGCCGCGCTCGTAGACTGAGCGGGTGAAGTTCCCCCCTCTCCTCGTCTACACCGTGCTGCGCCTGCTGGCCTTCCTGGTGCCGTTGGCGATCCTGTGGGTCTTCTTCCCGATCTTCCGCGAGTACTGGTGGCTGGCGGCGCTGTTCTCGGCTCTCATCGGCATGAGCATCTCGCTGCTGTTCCTGCGCGCCCCGCTGTCGGACGCCTCCCGCACGATCTACGAGAAGCGTGCGCGGCGCGATGCGGATGCCGACGCCGAGGACGATCCCGAGGCCTGAGCCGCACGGCCTGAGCCGTCAGCGCCTCGTGAACGTGAGGTGGATCGTGCCGCTCTCGGCCGTCTCGCTCTCGACCGCGTAGTTCTGCTCGAGCCCGCGCAGGCCCTCCCAGATGTTGGCACCTCGGCCGAGCAGGATCGGCGCGACGGCGAGGTGCATCCGGTCGACGAGTCCGAGCGCGAGGAACTGCCGCACCACGTCGGCTCCCCCGCCGATGCGGACGTCGCCGCCGTCAGCCGCCTCGGTCGCCCGGGCGAGCGCCTCTTCCGGTGAGGCGTCGATGAAGTGGAACACCGTGCCGTTCTCGAATGCGAGCGACGGCCGCGGCGTGTGCGTCAGCACGTACACCGGGATGCGGAACGGCGGCTCCTCGCCCCACCAGCCCCGCCAGTCGGGATCGTCGCCGTGATCGTGCAGCCCGAACATGCCCGCGCCCATGATCTCGGCGCCGGTCTGCTCGAAGTACGCCGCCGCGTACTTCTCGTCGACGCCGGTGGTGCCCGCGCCGCTGGTGTCGCCGAGCACGCGCTCCCGGAACGTGCGGGTGGCGGTGTACGCGCCGACCAGGCGCGGCCAGTCGTCGCCGAACGGATTCTCGGGCGTCTGATCGGTCGTGGTCGCGTACCCGTCGAGCGAGACGTTGAGGTCGACTTTCACCTTCATGTCTGGTGCGTTCCGATTCAGGCGTTCGCGGGGTTCGTGGCTCGACCGTCGAGCCAGAGCGTGTCAGAGGGGTCGGAGTGCGCTCCCCCGCTGTCGACGTGCTTCGCACTGATCTGCGGCCCCTTGGTGATCACGTGCACGAGCGCCATGCCGTAGCCGCGCGACAGGTCGTAGTCGGTCTTCAGCCACTCGAGGATCGGCGTGGCCTTCGTCTCGGGGCCGAAGCCGCGCTCGGTGGCGAGCTCGATGAACTGCCGTGGGGTGAGACCGGTCTTGGTCTCGATGTTGTCGAGGTACGCCTGGAAGGACATCGTTCTCCTGAGCTGGGTGACGGGGTGCGCCCAGTCTTGCGCCATCCGCCGACGCTGCCAAGAGCCGGGCGCGGAGAGCCGCTCGCGGGTCAGCCGACGAGACCCCAGTAGACGAGCCCGGCGAAGGCGAGCGCCGTGAGCGAGGTGAGCCCGAGTGCGATCACGAGCTCGCGCGGCTGCCGGTAGGTCCACACGATGATGATCGCGGGGATGCCGGCGAGCAGCGCGAGCGGCGCCAGCCACGCGATCGGGTACAGCAGGGCGATCCACCCGGCCAGCACGAACGGCACGAGCACGAACAGCGTGAACAGCGCCTGCGTCGCACGCTTGCCGATCAGCACCGTGAGCGTGCGCTTGCCGACGAGGCGGTCCTGGTCGATGTCGCGCAGGTTGTTGGCGAGCAGCACCGCACAGGCGAACAGCCCCGCCGCGATGGCAGCCAGCCAAGCCTCCAGCGGCAGCGCGAACGCCTGCACCCAGGTCGTGCCGAGGGTCGCGACGAGCCCGAAGAACACGAAGACGAACAGCTCGCCCATCGCGTTGTATCCGTACGGGCGCTTGCCGCCGGTGTAGAACCAGGCGGCGACGATACACGCGGCGCCGACCGCCAGCATCCACCACTGCTGCGTGCGGATCACGATCGTGAGCCCGGCGATCGCGGCGAGCGCGAAGAAGACGAGCGCGACGATCAGCACCCGCCGGGCGGGGACGCGACCGGATGCGGTGAGGCGGGCGGGCCCGACGCGCTGCGCGTCGGTGCCGCGGATGCCGTCGCTGTAGTCGTTCGCGAAGTTCACGCCGATCTGCAGCAGCACGGCCACGGCGAGGCAGGCGAGGGCGATCACCCAGTGCAGCTGGTGGTCGACGACCTGCGCGGCGCCCGTGCCGAGCACGACGGGGGCGACGGCGAGCGGCAGGGTGCGCAGGCGTGCAGCGCCGATCCAGTCGCCGAGAGTCACGGGCCGCTGTGCGACGGCCCCGCCCTTCGCTGCGCCGCCGTTCACGCGCTTCGCCGGGTTGCCGCTGACGCGCCGCTGCGGGGCGCGCTTCTTCTTCGAGGATCCTGCCACGCACGAATCCTAGCGAGCGCGGCGATGAACGCCCGGTGTCAGGATGCCGACGGCGAGACCAGCGGGCGGCGCTCGTAGTAGGTCTGCAGCACGATCGTGGTGCGGGTGCGGACGTTCGCGATGGCGCGGATGTCGTTCACCAGCTTCTCGAGCGCGCGCGGACCGGACACCCGCACGAACAGCATGTAGCTCGCGTCGCCGGCGATCGAGTGGCACGCCTCGATCTCGGTGAGCGGCTCGAGCAGCTCGGGGGCGTTGTCGGGCTGGCCCGGATCGATCGGGGTGATCTCGACGAAGGCGGCGAGCGGCTTGCCGACGAGCTCGGCGTCGAGCACCGCCTGGTAGCCGGCGATCACGCCGCGCGTCTCGAGGCGCTTGAGGCGGGACTGCACGGCCGAGGTCGACAGGCCGACGGTCTCGGACAGTTGGGCGAGTGTCACGCGGCCGTCACGGGAGATCTCGGCGAGCAGGGCGTGGTCGACAGGATCGGTCATGAATGGAATAATAGTGGTTGCAACCGGCTACCGCCGGAAAATTTCCGTTTCTTATCACGATCGGAGGGTTCGATGTCCACCGCAACCAGCACCATCAACACCATCATCGGCGAGCCCGAGGTCGTGGAGGACGCTTCGACCGCCGAGACCAGCGCCGCCTGGCGGATGCTGAAGGACGCCGCGATCGCGATCCGCCCGCTGCAGATCAAGGACGGATCGATCCCCGAGCAGGGCGACCGCGAGGCCGCCACGCAGCACGTCGCGGCGATCATCGCCGGCATCCGCGCCCTCTCCCCCGCCTTCCCGCACGACGCCGAGTACCTCGACGCGCTCGTGAAGGACTTCCAGCGCTGGGCCGAGGAGGGCTTCGGCGCGCCCGACTTCCTCGACTCGCTCGTGGCGTTCCAGCCGCAGCAGCACCGCGTCGACGGCATCCGTCACCTCGTCGTCTTCCCGATGTACACCCAGAACGGCTCGAGCGACCGCCTCGTCGAGGCGCTCATCGTCGAGACGATCTGGCCGGAGTTCATCGCCGAGCTCGAGGCGGGCGACTACGGCAACAAGCTGTTCGTCTCGCTGCGCCTGGTCGACTTCACCCCCGGGTACGACACCAACTCGGCCGTGCTGTTCCCCGAGACCGTCGCGATGCGCGAGATCCCGACCTTCACCTGGGGCGCGATCTTCCAGGACCGCGAGGCCGCCCGCTACCGCCGTGTCGTGCGTGCGGCATCCGAGATCACCAACCTCGAGCTGCCCGAGCGCGCCGCCGCGATGCTCGACGACCAGCAGATGTCCGAGAAGACGTTCGTGATGTGGGACATCATCCACGACCGCACCCACATGCGCGGTGACCTGCCGTTCGACCCGTTCATGATCAAGCAGCGGATGCCGTTCTTCCTGTACTCCCTCGAGGAGATGCGCTGCGACATGACCGCGTTCCGCGAGTCGGTGAAGATCGAGCGCGCCTTCGACGCCCGCGTCGCCGCCGGCGAGCAGCTCACCGAGGCCGAGCAGGAGATGCACGACTACGCGCACCTGGTGCAGTACGCCGTGATCTTCGACCGCATCTTCCGCTTCGCGATCACCGGCAACCGCGTGCGCAACTACGACGCCGTCGGCGGGCAGCTGCTGTTCGCCTGGCTCCACCAGCGCGGCGTGCTGCACTGGACCGACACCGCTCTCGCCTTCGACTGGGAGAACGTGCCCGACGCGGTCGTCGCCCTGGGCGATGCGATCGACGACCTGTACTGGCACTCGATCGACCGCCCGAAGGTCGCGCACTGGCTGGCCGCCTACGAACTGGTCCGCGGCACGCTCACCCCGCACCCCGCCTCGCAGTGGGCACGCGGGCTGAGCGACGAGATCCTCGCCGGGGCGCCGAAGGGCTACACGGATGCCGTGCTGGACGACGAGTTCCCGCTGTCGATGTTCTTCGAGACGCTCGACAAGAAGATGAAGCCTGTCATCGAGTCGACCGTCGGCATCCGCGGGACGGACGACTGACCGTCACTTCTGAAGGACGACTCCGCTTCTGAAGGATGCTTCGGGGCGGAGCATCCTTCAGACTGGCATCCATCCTTCAGAACGTGAGCCGAGGAGGCCTCATGACCCCATCAGGACGCACGGTCCTGCTCGCCGGCGCGACGAGCGCCGCGGGTCTCGCGACCGCGCGGACGCTGATCGACGCGGGTGCGCGCGTGATCGCGACCGGCCGCTCGGCCGAGCGGCTCGGCGCGCTGGCGGATGCCGGGGCGCAGACCGAGGTCGCCGACGCCGCCTCGCTCGACGACATGACGGCGCTGGCGGCGAAGCTCGACCCGGTCGACGCCGTCGTGTCGCTGGTCGGCGGCTGGCGCGGAGGCGGCGGGCTGGCCGGGCAGAGTGACGATGACTTCGCCGCGCTCCTGCCCGCCCTGCACGCGGTGCGGGCGACCAGCCGTGCGTTCGACGCGGCGCTGAAGGCATCGGATGCCGGTCGCTTCGCGATCGTGTCGTCCACCGCGGTCGCGCGGCCGCTCGCGGGCGGCGCGAACTACGCGAGCGTCAAGGCGGCGGCCGAGGCGTGGACCCGGGCGGTCGCGCAGGGGTACGCGAAGGCGGCGAAGGATGCCGGGGAGCCGCTGCGCGCAGCATCCGTCATCTTCCGCGCTGCCGGCGCGCTCGAACCCGACGCCCTCGCGGCGGCCGTGCGCGGCCTGTGGGATGCGGATGCCGCCCTGCTGAACGACTCGATCGTCACGCTCTGACGATCAGCCGGCCGGCTGCAGATCGGGGTCGTCGATCGGCTCATCGGGCGCCTTCTCGTACAGCGCGGTGAGCTTGCGGTACGAGCGGGTGAAGAACGCGAGCCCCGCGGCGATCACCATGATGATGCCGGCGAACAGGCAGATCAGGGCGATGCCGCGCGCCTCGCCCTCGCCGAGCAGCCAGGCCCACTGCGCCTGCCCCGCGCCCTCGCGCATGTACGGGATGATGAGGAACTCCGCGATCGGCGCGATGAGGAACGCCGTGATCGGCGCTGCCGCGGCCTCGATCGCCGCGGCCATGCCGAAGACACGACCTTGCCGCGAGAACGGCACCACCTTCTGGATGACGGTCTGCTCGGCGGCCTCGACCGGCGGCACCATCATCATGTACAGCCACATGCCGATCACGTACAGCGGCCACCACTCGCGCAGCATGAACACGGCGCCGAGCACGCCCATCGCGATCACGAAGAGCAGCAGGGTGCGCACCGGCTTCCTGCCGAGCCCGAACTTCGCCACCAGCGCCCCGCCGACGAGGAACCCGGTCGACGCGAACGCCAGCGCGATGCCCCACAGCTGTGCATTGAACAGGGTGAGCCCGTACGGGTCCATGAGCGCCATGTAGACGCCGCCGATGAGGTTGTTGAACGTCGAGAACACGATCAGCGCGAACAGGCCGGGCGCGAGCCGGATCGCCCGGACGCTGCCGCGGAAGTCGAGGGCACTCGGAGCATCCGGATCGGGCTGCGGCTTGTCTTCGGGGATGCGCACGAACAGCAGATGCACGAAGGTGACGCCCATCGCGACGATCGCGATGATGAGCGTCCACCCCATCCCGAGGAAGCCGATCGACAGCCCCGAGAACACGCTCGTCACGAGGAACGCGATGCCCTGCACGGTGCCGACCAGGCCGTTCGCGTTCGCGTGGCGCTCCTCCGGGATGAGCAGGGTGACCGTGGTCGAGAGGGCGATGCTGCGCAGCTGCTCGATCACGCCGCCGAACAGGATGATGCCGGCGAAGAGCCAGAACCAGGGCCCGCCGAGGTCGAGCAGGGCGCTCTCGGGATGCAGCAGATAGAGGATGCCGGCGAAGCCGAACGCCACCGCCGAGACGACGCTGGAGAGCACCATCACGGTGTGCTTGCGGTTGCGGTCGACGATCGTGCCGAACACCATCGAGAAGAACGCGATGAAGAGCATGTAGGCGCCGCCGATGACGCCCGTGGCGAGCACCGACTGCGTCTCGATGTACACCCAGAAGGTCAGCGCGAACCACAGGAAGCTCGTCGTCACGTTGGCGATGAGCGTGTTCACGAGCACGTTCGCGAACGCCCTGGTCTCGACGGTGAGTCTCACGAATTCGAGCGTAATGAGGGCCGCCGACATCCGACAGAGGGGCCGGAAAGTAGGCTTGAGCGGTGAGCGCACTGCATGACACTCCGCTGCACGACACGACCGTGCGCGGCTTCGCATCCGACAACTACTCCGGCATGCACCCCGAGGTGCTCGCGGCGATCACGGCGGCCAATGACGGCCACCAGATCGCCTATGGCGAGGACGTCTACACGGAGCGGCTGCAGCAGGTCTTCGCGCAGCACTTCGGCGAGGGCGTGCAGGCCTTCCCGGTGTTCAACGGCACCGGCGCGAACGTCACCGGTCTGCAGTCGATGCTGCCGCGCTGGGGTGCGGTGATCTCTGCATCCACCGCGCACATCAACGTCGACGAGGGCGGCGCCCCCGAGCGCATCGGCGGGTTCAAGCTGCTCACCGTGCCCGCCGAGGACGGCAAGCTCACCCCCGAGCTCGTCGACCGCGAGGCGTGGGGCTGGGGCGACGAGCATCGTGCGCAGCCGCTGGTCGTCTCGATCACGCAGTCGACCGAACTGGGCACGCTCTACACGGTCGAGGAGATCAGGGCGCTCGCCGACCACGCGCACGAGCGCGGCATGAAGCTGCACATGGACGGGGCGCGCCTCTCGAACGCGGCGGCCGCTCTCGACGTGCCGCTGCGCCGGTTCACCCGCGACGCGGGCGTCGACGTGCTGAGCTTCGGCGGCACGAAGAACGGCGCGATGCTGGGCGAGGCGATCGTCGTGCTGAACCCGGAGGCGTCGGAGGGCCTGATATACGGCCGCAAGTACAACATGCAGCTGTCGTCGAAGATGCGCTTCGTCTCGGCGCAGCTCATCGCGCTGCTCGAGGGCGACCTCTGGCTGCGCAACGCCCGCCACTCGAACGCGATGGCGCAGCGGCTTCGCTCGGAAGTCGAGGCGGGCCTCGCCGACGGGTCGATCCAGGGGGTCGCGTTCACCCAGCCGACCCAGTCGAACGGCGTGTTCGCGACACTGCCCGACGGCGTCGCCGATCGTCTGCGCGAGAGGTTCCGCTTCTACGACTGGGACGCCTCGCGCAACGAGGTGCGCTGGATGTGCAGCTTCGACACCCAGGAGAGCGACGTCGACGCGTTCGTCGCCGAGCTCGGTCGTCTCACCACCGCCTGAGCGCGGCGACGGCAGCGGATGCTGTCAGCGCAGCAGCCCGAGGTGAGCGAGCGCCTGGCGGATCAGCGTGCCGCGACCGCCCTCCATCTCGGCGGCGAGCGCGTCGGATGCCGCCTCCTCGGGTGAGAACCAGGTGACCTCGAGAGCATCCTGTCGCGGCTCGCACGTGCCGGTCACCGGCACGACGTACGCGAGCGACACGGCGTGCTGCCGGTCGTCGTGGAACGCGCTGACCCCCGGGATCGGGAAGTACTCGGCGACGGCGAACGGCTGCGGCGACGCGGGCAGCAGCGGGAAGGCCATCGGTCCGAGGTCGTTCTCGACGTGCCGGAACAGCGCATCGCGCGCGGTCTCGCCGTAGCGCACCCGACCCGACACGATCGTGCGGGTCATCTCGCCCAGCGGCGTCGAGCGCAGCAGCACGCCGATCGAGGTGACCTGCCCCGAGCCGTCGGTGCGCACCGGGATCGCCTCGACGTAGAGCATCGGCAGGCGGCGGCGCGCCTCCTCGAGCTCAATGTCGCTCAGCCACGCCGGGTTGGAGTCGCGCGACGGGGGCGCGCTGTCGAACCCGAAGTCGTCGTCGGGGTCGGGATCAGGTGTGCGCACCGCCATGGGTCTTTTCTACCAGGCGACCCCGAACGGCGGGTGTCCGCACCGCGCGGCATGATGGAGGCGTGACTGTATCGATCGACCCGACCGCCACCCGGTGGGCTCCCGGCGAGCGCGCCGAGAAGCCGCTGCTCGTGCTGCTGCACGGCTACGGCGCCGACGAGCACGACCTGTTCGGCCTGGTGCCCTACCTGCCCGAGGGTCTCGCGATCGCCTCTGTGGCCGCGCCCCTCACCCCGCCATGGCCGATGCCCGGACGCTCGTGGTACCCGATCGACTCGCTCACCACGCGGGATGCCGCCGGCATCACGACCGCGGCCGAGGCGCTGCTCGCCTGGCTCGACGACGAGGCAGGGGATGCGGCATCCGTGGCTCTGCTCGGCTTCTCGCAGGGTGCCGCCGTCTCGCTGCAGGCGCTGCGGCTCGCGCCCGAGCGCATCGCCGCCGTCGCCGCGCTGAGCGGCTACGCGGCGCCGGGCGCGCTGCCGAACGACGAGGCGCTGCGCGAGCAGCGGCCGCCAGTGTTCTGGGGCCGAGGCACGCATGACGACGTGATCCCCGCGCATCTCATCGACCACACCGCGCAGTGGCTGCCCGATCACTCCGAGCTGTCAGGTCGGGTGTACCAGGGCCTCACGCACTCGATCTCCGAGCAGGAGCTCGCGGATGTGCGCATCTTCCTCTCGCAGTGGAAGGACGCGCTCGACTAGCGCTGGTCGTCGGGAGCTTCGTCGGGCTGATCGTCGTCCGGATGCTCGTCCTGAGCGTTCTTCTCGGCATCCCGCCAGCCCTGTTCGACCTTGCCGCCGATCACCGTCGAGGTGCCCATCAGCGCGACGCCGACGCCCATCCCGATCGCGATGCCGACCGCCATGTTGTGCATCGCCGAGCCGATGGCCACGCCGACGCCCATGCCGATCGCGAGACCCGCGCCCCAGCCGAGGCGCGTGAAGGTCTCGCGGGGCCGCGGTCGTCTGTCGTCCATGCCTCCAGGCTACGGATGCCGCGGCGCCGCGGCATCCCCCTCGCGACGGAGCTGCGACAGCGAAGGCGAACGCGACACGCCCGGGTTGCGCGTTCGGCGCCGCGGCGGGTACAGTCGTCAGGCCCTGTCCGCCGTGTCTGGAAGTCCTTTGATCTGAATCGTCGTCTCCGCGTTCTCATCCACGCGCTGATCCGACGATTCGTCATGCCCACGGCATCCGTCCTTCCCCGTCCTCACTGACGGGCCTTTCGACGGGCTCTCCCACGGCTTCGCCGTCGGCATCAGCGCACCCGAACACTCCGGGAGTCGCTCATGTCATCACCCATCCCCACTTCTGCGGTCGTGCTCGACCGCATCACTCTCATCTGGCCTGACGGTCAGGTGGCCCTCGACTCCGTGTCGGGGGCGTTCGGCGCCGGCCGCACCGGCCTGGTCGGCCGCAACGGCGCCGGCAAGTCGACGCTGCTGCGTCTGATCGCCGGCGAGCTCGCGCCGACCGGCGGTCAGCTCACCGGCGCCGACGACGTCGCGTATCTGCCGCAGCGTCTCACGCTCGACACGTCGCTGCGCGTCGCGGCTCTGCTCGGCATCGCCGGTCCGCTCGACGCCGTGCGGGCGATCACCGCCGGCGACGTCGATCCGGCGCACTTCGACGCGGTCGGCGACGACTGGGACATCGAGGCGCGCGCCGAGGCCTCCCTGGCCGAGGCCGGGCTCGACCCGAGCTTCCTCGATCGCACGGTCGGCGAGCTGTCGGGCGGCGAAGCCGTGCTGGTGGCGATCGCCGGCATCCGTCTGCGACGCGCCGCGATCACCCTGCTCGACGAGCCCACGAACAATCTCGACCGCGATGCGCGGGCGCGCCTCGCCGAGATGGTGCGCAGCTGGAAGGGCACGCTCATCGTGGTGAGCCACGACCTCGCGCTGCTCGAGCTCATGGACGACACCGCGGAGCTGTACGGCAGCCGGCTGAGCGTGTTCGGCGGGCCGTACTCGGAATGGCGGGCGTGGCTCGACGCCGAGCAGGAGGCGGCGAAGCATGCCGAACGCGACGCGAAGCAGGAGTTCAAGAAGGAGAAGCGGCAGCGCATCGAGGCCGAGACGAAACTCGCCGGGCGCACCCGCGTCGCCAACAAGGCGTACGAGGAGAAGCGCGTGCCGAAGATCATCGCGAACGGTCGGCGGATGGCGGCGCAGGTGTCGGCCGGCCGGCTGCGCACCGAGGTGCGCGCGAAGGAGGACGAGGCGCGCGCGACGCTGGATGCGGCCGGAAGGCGTGTCCGTGACGACGCGACGATGAAGATCGACCTGCCCGATCCCGGGGTGTCGACGGCGCGGCGCATCGCCACGCTCAGCGACGCGACGCGATCGTGGGCGATCCAGGGGCCCGAGCGGGTGGCGCTGATCGGGCGGAACGGGGTCGGCAAGACCACACTGCTGCGGCGGTTGGTGGCTTCGGCTCGCCACAACTCCGGAGATCTTTCCGATTTCGAGGCGGAGGAGGCTGCTCCCCAGCATCTGCTGCCGATTCTCCGGAGTTGTGTCGTGCACACCGACCGCATCGGCTACCTGTCGCAGCGGATCGACGGGCTCGACGAGCACGCATCCGTGGTGGCGAACATCGCGGATGCCGCACCCCACGTGCCCGACAAGGAGCTGCGCAACCGGCTGGCCCGGTTCCTCATCCGCGGCGGCACGATGGATCGCCCCGTCGGCGCGCTCTCGGGCGGCGAGCGCTTCCGCGTGGCGCTGGCGAAGCTGCTGCTCGCCGAGCCGGCACCTCAGCTCGTCGTGCTCGACGAGCCGACCAACAACCTCGACATCGACACCGTCGATCAGCTCGTCGAGGCGCTGCGCGCCTACCGTGGAGCGGTGCTCGTCGTCAGCCACGACGACGAGTTCCTGTCGCGCCTCGACCTCGATCTCACGCTCGAGCTGGACGGCGAGGGAGAGATCAGCGAGGTGGGGTGACGGATGCGGCGCTCAGGCGCGGCGCGAGCGCATCGCGCGGGTGTGCGCCAGGGTCGGGTCGGCCGCGAGGCGCGCGTACTCCTCGGACTCGCGCGGCACGAGCGAGACCCGGCCCTCGGCGTCGTGCAGGATGCCCCAGCCGTAGCGCTTGCCCAGCGGCGAGGAGCGCAGGCAGGGCTGCCCCTTCGAGAACATCGCCTCGCGGGCGGCTGCTCTGTCGACGTCGGCGAGGCCCTGCCGGATGGCGTGCGTCTCGAAGATCACGTCGTCCGACGTGCGCCCGAACGGCTGCTCGGCGATGAGTCGGTAGTGCAGCGCCGCGATCGTCGGCTTCTCACCAACGGGCGGCTCCTGCGCGTGATCGACCGGGCAGTCCTCGGCGACCTCGATGAACGTGGCGATGTAGTTCGTCGTGTGCGCCGTCATGCTTCCAGCGTGAACCCGACCACCGACATCGGACAACCCCCGACCCGATGTCGGTGGCAGGCCGCATGATGGAGGAGTGAGCGATGCTTCGACGGATGCGGCGCACGACGTGCTCGACCGCTTCACGCCCGCGACCCAGGACTGGTTCCGCGGGGCGTTCGACGCGCCCACGAACGCGCAGGTCGGTGCGTGGGAGGCGATCTCCGCAGGCCGCAACGCGCTCGTCGTCGCGCCTACCGGATCGGGCAAGACCCTCTCCGCCTTCCTCTGGGCGATCGACAGCGTCTTCCGCGAGAAGGCCCAGGGGCCCAAAGGCGACGTGGTCACGGGCACCCGCATCCTCTACATCTCCCCGCTGAAGGCGCTGGGCGTCGACGTGGAGCGCAACCTCCGCTCGCCGCTGGTCGGCATCGGCCAGTCGGCCCGGCGGCTCGGCATCCCCGCCCCCGCCGTGACGGTCGGCGTGCGCTCGGGTGACACGACCTCCAGCGACCGGCGCAAGCTGGTCGCCGATCCGCCCGACATCCTCATCACGACCCCCGAGTCGCTGTATCTGATGCTCACGAGCCGCGCCGGCGAGACCCTGCGCGACGTGCACACCGTGATCATCGACGAGGTGCACGCGGTCGCCGCAACCAAGCGCGGCGCGCACCTGGCGCTGAGCCTCGAGCGGCTCGACGCGCTGCGCAGGCGCTCCACCGACTCCGCTGGGGCCCTGAGCCCGTCGAAGGGCCCGGCCCAGCGCATCGGCCTCTCGGCCACGGTGCGGCCGATCGACGAGGTCGCGCGGTTCCTCGGAGGCTCCGCGCCGGTCGAGATCGTGGCGCCGAAGGCGTCGAAGACGTTCGAGTTGTCGGTGTCGGTGCCGATGGACGATATGACCAACCCGCCTCCGTCGCCGGGTGCACCGCCCGCAAGCGAGGGTCAGGATGCCGAGTACACCGAGGTCACCGGGTCGGTCTGGCCGCATGTCGAGGAGGCGATCGTCGACCGCATCCTCGAGAACAACTCCACGATCGTGTTCGCGAACTCCCGGCGCCTCGCCGAGCGACTGACCGGCCGACTCAACGAGATCTACTCGGAGAGGATCGGCGTTCCGCTTCCCGAATCGACGGCGCCTCCGGCGGCGATGATGGCGCAGGCCGGCTCCACCGCCGGCGCCGATCCCGTGCTGGCGAAAGCCCACCACGGCTCGGTGTCGAAGGAGCAGCGCGCGCTCGTCGAGGAGGAGCTGAAATCCGGCATCCTGCGCTGCGTGGTCGCGACGAGCAGCCTCGAGCTCGGCATCGACATGGGCGCCGTCGATCTGGTGATCCAGGTCGAGGCGCCGCCCTCCGCGGCATCCGGGCTTCAGCGGGTCGGCCGCGCCGGCCACCAGGTCGGCGAGGTCAGCCGCGCCGCGCTCTTCCCCAAGCATCGCGGCGATGTGCTGCACACCGCGATCGTGACCGAGCGGATGCTGGCGGGGCAGATCGAGGCGATCGCCGTGCCCCGCAACCCGCTCGACATCCTCGCCCAGCAGACCGTGGCCGCCTGCGCGCTCGATCCGATCTCGGTCGAGGACTGGTTCGAGACGGTGCGGCGCAGCGCGCCGTTCCAGACTCTCCCCCGCTCGGCCTACGAGGCGACGCTCGATCTGCTCGCAGGCAAGTACCCGTCCGACGAGTTCGCCGAGCTGCGACCGCGCCTGGTGTGGGATCGGGATGCCGGCACGCTCACCGGCCGACCCGGGGCGCAGCGGATCGCCGTGACCAGCGGCGGGACGATCCCCGACCGCGGACTGTTCGGGGTGTTCGTCGCCGGGGACGGGCCCGGCCGCCGCGTCGGCGAGCTCGACGAGGAGATGGTCTACGAGTCCCGCGTCGGCGACGTCTTCACCCTCGGCACGACCAGCTGGCGGATCGCCGAGATCACCCACGACCGGGTGAACGTGCTGCCCGCCTACGGGCAGCCGGGCAAGGTGCCGTTCTGGCACGGCGACGGCATCGGGCGTCCGTTCGAGCTCGGCGCGGCACTCGGCCGGTTCTCGCGCGAGGTGTCGACCGCCGAGCCGGCGAAGGCGCAGCAGCGGCTGATCGACGCCGGGCTCGACGAGCAGGCCCGCGCGAATCTGCTCGCTCATCTGAGGGAGCAGCGCGAGGCGACGGGCACGCTGCCCACCGATCGCACGCTCACCGTCGAACGCGGTCACGACGAGGTCGGCGACTGGCGCGTCATCCTGCATTCCCCGTACGGCATGAAGGTGCACGCGCCGTGGGCGCTGGCCATCAACGCCCGTGTGCGCGAGCGCCTCGGTGTCGAGGGCTCCGCGGTCGCGAGCGACGACGGCATCATCGTGCGGATCCCGGATGCGGAATCAGAACCCCCCGGCGCCGACCTGTTCGTGTTCGACGCCGACGAGCTCGAGCAGATCGTCACCGCCGAGGTCGGCGGGTCGGCGCTGTTCGCCTCCCGCTTCCGCGAGTGCGCGGCCCGCGCGCTGCTCATGCCGCGGATGAACCCCAACAAGCGCACCCCCCTGTGGCAGCAGCGGCAGCGCTCGGCGCAGCTGCTCGAGGTGGCGCGCCGGCATCCGACCTTCCCGGTCATCCTCGAGACGCTGCGCGAAGTGCTGCAGGACGTCTACGACCTCCCCTCACTGCGGCGCCTCATCACCGACGTGGCCGAGCGCCGCATCCGCCTCGTCGAGACCGAGCCCGCGCAGCCGTCGCCGTACGCGCGCGACCTGCTGTTCGGGTACGTCGGGGCGTTCATGTACGAGGGCGACTCGCCGCTCGCCGAGCGCCGCGCCGCGGCGCTGTCGGTCGACCCGGCGCTGCTGGGCGAGCTGCTCGGCACGGTCGAGATGCGCGAGCTGCTCGACCCTGACGTGATCGCCCAGTTCGAGCGCGAGGCGCAGCGTCTCGACCCGCAGCGCCGAGCGCGGGGCGTCGAGGGCGTCGCCGATCTGCTGCGGATGCTGGGCCCGCTGGACGCGGACGAGATCGCGGCCCGCCTGGAGGACGCCGAGTCACACCAGGCCGCTGTGCTGCTCGGCGAGCTCGTCGCCGCTCGACGCGCGATCCCGGTGACGATCGCCGGGCACGCCCGCTTCGCCGTCGTCGAGGACGCCGGGCGTCTGCGCGATGCGCTCGGTGCGGCGCTGCCCACCGGCATCCCGGTCGCCTTCCTCGAGCCGGTCGCCGACCCGCTCGGCGATCTCGTCTCACGTCACGCGCGCACGCACGGCCCGTTCACGACGGATGCCGTCGCGGCGCGATTCGGCATCGGCGCGGCCGTCGCGCGGCACACGCTGCAGCGGCTGGAGTCGGCGGGACGGCTGCAGAGCGGGTTCTTCCTGCCTGCGGGGGACGCGGACCCAGGTGGCGCCCCGGAGTGGTGCGACGCCGAGGTGCTGCGCCGGCTGCGGATGCGCTCGCTCGCCGCGATCCGCGGCAGCGTCGAGCCGGTCAGCCCGCAGGCCTACGCCCGGTTCCTGCCCGACTGGCAGCATCTCACCCGTCCGCTCGAGGGCGTCGACGGGGTGCTCAGCGTGATCGAGCAGTTCGCCGGAGTGCCGATCCCGGCGAGCGCATGGGAGTCGCTCGTGCTGCCCGGCCGAGTGCGCGACTACGCGTCGGCGATGCTCGACGAGCTCACTGCGGCCGGCGAGGTGGTGTGGGCCGGGCACGGCGCGCTGCCGGGTCGCGACGGGTGGGTGTCGCTGCATCCGGCCGACCTCGCCCCCTTCACCCTGCCCCTGCCCGAAGCCGCACCCGCGGCCGGGTCGCTGGAGGAGAAGGTGCTCGACGTGCTGCGGCTCAGCGGGGCGTCCTTCGCGGGGGCGCTGAGGGCGATGACGGATGCCGAGAACGAGCAGTCCGTCTTGGATGCGCTCTGGAATCTCACCTGGCAGGGGCACATCACCAACGACACGTTCGCGCCGGTGCGCGCGCTGCTCGCAGGCGGCTCGCAGGCCCACAAGACCACCCGGCGCGCACCGCGCACCCGCACCTACCGGGGTGTCTCGCTGGCTCGGCCCGCCTCACGTCCCACCGCGACGGGGCTCGGCGGACGCTGGGCGGTGCTGCCAGAGACCGAGTCGGATGCCGCCCGCCGGGCGACCGTCACCGCGGGACTGCTGCTGGATCGCTACGGGGTCGTCACCCGCGGAGCCGTGCAGGCCGAGGGTGTGCCGGGTGGGTTCGCGCAGGCGTATCGCGTGCTCGCCGGCTTCGAGGAGGCCGGGCACTGCCGCCGCGGCTACGTGATCGAGAAGCTCGGCGCGGCGCAGTTCGCCGCATCCACTACGGTCGACCGGCTGCGCACCTTCTCGGGGCTCGCCGATCCGCCCCCGCGCAGCACCGTCACGCTTGCCGCGACCGACCCCGCCAATCCGTACGGCGCGGCGCTGGCGTGGCCACGCCTCGACGAGGTCTCGCACCGGCCCGGGCGCAAGGCCGGCGCGCTGGTCGTGCTGGTCGACGGCGCGCTCGTGCTGTACCTCGAGCGCGGCGGGCGCACCGTGCTCGCCTTCGACGACGATCCCGAGGCGCTGCGCGCCGCGGCATCCGATCTCGTCGCCACCTCGCGGGCGCGTCGGCTCGAGACCCTCACCGTCGAGAAGATCAACGGCGCCGGCGTGTACGGCACGCCGTTCGCGCTGGCGCTGCAGGATGCCGGATTCGTCGCCACCCCGCGCGGGTACGCCCTGCGCAAGGCCGTCTGACCGCTGGCATAGTCTGGCGGTCATGATCGGCGAGTTCATCGAGGGCATCCGCTTTCTCGGGCGCGGGTTCGGGTACTGGCGCAAGAAGCCGCGGCTCATGCTGCTCGGGCTCGTGCCCGCACTGATCACGCTGGCGCTGCTCGCGGCGGCGGTCATCCCGCTACTGCTGTCGCTGGGTGTGATCACCGACTGGATGACGCCCTTCGCCGACGGCTGGGATCCGTTCTGGCGCACCGCGCTGCGCTCCGCCATCGGCGTCGTGATCGCGATCGGGTCGCTGGTGCTGGCCTCCGTGCTGTTCACCGCGATCACGCTGCTGATCGGCGACCCGTTCTACCAGCGCATCTGGCGTGCGGTCGAGCAGGATCTCGGCGGTGACGTTCCCGCAGGCGACGGCGGCATGCGGGTGGCGTTCGGCGAGAGCATCCGGCTGGTCGCCTTCGGTGCCCTCGTGGCGCTCCTCGCGCTGGTCGTCGGTTTCATCCCCGTGATCGGCGCCGTGCTCGCCACCGTCACGAGCGTCCTGCTCACCGGTCGTCTGCTCGCCCGCGAGCTCACCGGGCGGGCGCTGAACGCCCGCGACGTCCCCAGCCGCGAGCGCTCTCGGATGCTGTCGACACGGCGCTCGCGCCTGCTCGGCTTCGGCGTCGCGACGCAGCTGTGTTTCATGGTGCCGCTCGGTGCCGTGTTCATCATGCCCACCGCCGTCGCGGGAGCCACGCTGCTCGCCCGCGACCTGCTGGGACGCACGAGCACACCGCCGGAGCCTCCGCGTGCCTGAGGGCGACACCGTCTTCCAGACCGCGCGACGGCTCGACAAGGCGCTGCACGGTCAACAGGTCACGCGTTTCGATCTGCGCGTGCCGCGCGCCGCCACCGTCGACCTCACCGGCGAGACCGTGCACGGAGTCGACCCGCGCGGCAAGCATCTGCTCATGCGCATCGGCGAGTGGACGCTGCATTCCCATCTGCGCATGGACGGTTCGTGGCGCCTCTACGCACCCGGCGAGAAGTGGCGGCATCCGGCGTTCAAGGTCCGCGCGATCGTCGGCACGGCGTCACGCGAGGCGGTCGGCGTCGACATCGCCGAGGTGAAGATCGTCGCCACCCGCGATGAAGGCGAGCTCGTCGGTCACCTCGGGCCCGATCCGCTCGCGGACGATTGGGATGCCGCCGAGGCCGTGGCACGGCTCAGCCTGGACACCCGCAGCATCCACGTCGCGCTGCTCGACCAGCGCAACGTCGCGGGATTCGGCAACGAATACGCCGCCGAGCTGCTGTTCCTGCGCGGCATCCTGCCCACCACCCCGACGCCCGAGGTCGACGTCGCCGCCCTCATCGACCTGGGTGCGCGCACGATCCGCGCCAACCGCGACCGTGTCGACCGCACCTTCACCGGCGACGCGCGCCGTGGCTTCACCGACTGGGTCTACGGACGCGCGAACCGCGCCTGCCGCCGCTGCGGCACGCTCATACGCCGGGGTGAACAGGGCGCTGACCCGACGCAGGAGCGCATCACGTTCTGGTGCCCGAACTGCCAGCGCTGACCCGCATCCGCCCCGACATCCCCGTTGGGGAATGAATTGCAGCATCCCGTGGTTGTAGGTGTATCGGAAGACTCCACACGAGGGAGGAAACTGTGGGCAAGAACTACATCGACATCGAGGACGAACAGGGCGCGACGCTGCGATACCGCAAGCACGCGAACGGTCGTGGCCTCGTCGCGCACGGCGCGAAGGTGCACCCGAAGGCCATCATCGAGGCCGGTGCCTATGTCGAACCGGGCGCGCGCGTCGGAGCCGGCGCGCGGATCGCCCGCGGGGCGTGGGTGGACGCGGATGCCGTGATCGGCGAGAACGCCGACATCGACGCGCATGCGCACGTCGGACCCGGGGCCGCGATCGGCGACGGCGCTCACATCGGCGTCCGCACCGAGATCGGCGCCGGAGCGCTCATCGCCCGCGGCGCACGGATCGGCGACGACGAGACCGTCGCTGCCGGGCAGCGGATCGCCACCGACCGGAAGGGTCTCTGGCTCGCGGCCTGAACCGCTCACTCGCTCTAAAAGCCCCTAGACTCTTCGTTAGAAGGACAGGCATGAGCATTTCGGAGCGCGCAGCGAGCATCGGCACCCTCGCCGATGACACTCGGCGTGCGCTCTACGAGTACGTCGTCGCCCAGTCGGATGCCGTCGGGCGCGAGGAGGCGGCGGATGCTATCGGCGTCGCGCCCCACATGGCGCGCTTCCATCTGGACAAGCTCGTCGAGGCCGGGCTGCTCGAGACCGAGTTCCGCCGGCTGAGCGGGCGTTCCGGCCCGGGAGCGGGTCGGCCCTCTAAGCTGTACCGGCGCGCAGGCGGCGAGATCACCGTCTCACTGCCGGAGCGGCGCTACGACCTCGTCGGGCACCTGCTCGCCCTCGCCATCGAGCGCGCCGGGCAGGGTGTCGAGCTGGATGCCGCGCTGCAGCAGGTCGCTCATGCGGAAGGGCTGCGCACCGGCGCCGAGACCGTCGCCGACGGCGAGGACGAACTCGCCCGAGCATCCGATGCCCTCGCCGCGCACGGCTTCGAACCGCGCGCCGAAGACGATGCGCTGATCCTCGCGAACTGCCCCTTCGACTCGCTGGCCCGCGAGCACACCGCCGTGGTGTGCTCGGCGAATCACGCCTTCGTCGGCGGACTGCTCGAGGGACTGGACTGCCCGCACCTCAGCGCGCACGCTGAGCCGCACGAGGGACGCTGCTGCGTGGCCGCGCGTCCGAGCGTCTGACCCAGCATCCGAGAACAGGAGAACGGCCCGGCGCAGGAGAATCCACGCGGCTCTCGCCTGCCCTCGGATGTTCCTCAGCCGCAGCACGGCAGCCCGGCCGTGCCCGGTTACGCTGAACCTATGAAGAACGACCGGCGGCGCCCCGCACGAGGGCGCCCGCAGCCCGGCAAGCCCGCGCGCAAGCCGGCCGCCAAGAAGCCGGTCGTGAAGAAGTCTGTCGCCAAGAAGCCGACCCCGGGCCCCGCCCCGCAGCCCGTCGCCGAAGAGCCGCGCACCTTCCGCCTCGGCGTGATCCCCGGGGCGACGCCCGGCAAGTGGATCGACGCGTGGAAGCAGCGGATGCCGCACGTCGACCTCGAGGTCGTGCCGATCTCGTTCGCCGACCAGCGCGCGGCCGTCGGTGAGCTCGACGCCGCGCTCGTGCGTCTGCCGGTCGAGCGCGCCGACGACCTGCACGTGATCTCGCTGTACGACGAGGTGCCGGTGGTGGTCGCATCCGCCGAGTCGCACCTCATGGCTGCCGAGGAGCTCACCGCCGCCGACCTCGACGGCGAAGTGCTGATCACCCCGCGCGATGACGTGCTCGGTCCGCTCGATCTGCCCACGGTCGCCCCGAAGTTCCCCGCGCTCGCGACGACGGAGGATGCCGTGGCGACGGTCGCGACGGGCGTCGGCGTCGTCATCGTGCCGATGTCACTCGCGCGGCTGCACCATCGCAAGGATGCCGACTATCGTCCGCTCGCCGACGGCCCGACGTCGACGGTCGCCCTCGCCTGGCGCCGCGAGCACACCACCCCCGACGTCGAGACGTTCGTCGGCATCGTGCGCGGCCGCACCGCGAACTCCTCCCGCTGACCCAAAAGCAGAACCGCCCCTCGCTCCCGTATGAGTTGTGGTCGCCTGGAGCGCGTCCAGGCGGCACAAACTCATACGGGAGCGAGAAGCGGTTGGGGTCAGGCCGTGAGGGCGGGGGCGGATGCGGTGACGCGCAGCGCGCCGTCGGAGGCGTCGAGGGTCACGCGTCCGCCGTCGGACAGCTCCCCGGAGACGAGCAGGTCGGCGATGCGGTCGTCGACCTCGCGCTGGATCAGTCGGCGCAGCGGGCGGGCGCCGTACTCGGGCTCGTAGCCGTGCTCGCCGAGCCACTCCACCGCAGCATCCGTCACCTCGACGGCGATCCCGCGCGACGCGAGCCGCGCGACCGTCGCCTGCAGCATGAGCCGCACGATGCGACCCAGCTCGTCACGCGTGAGCTTCTGGAACAGCACGATCTCGTCGATGCGATTCAGGAACTCCGGCCGCATCGCCTCGCGGAGCTTGCCCATCACCCGGTCGCGCAGATCCTTCATCGATGCGAATCCGTTGGCCGCAGCATCCTGCGACGACACGAAGCCGAGCGCACCGGAACGCGACGCGAGGAACTCCGAGCCGATGTTCGAGGTCATCACGATCACCGTGTTGCGGAAATCGACCGTGCGACCCTGGCCATCGGTCAGGCGTCCGTCGTCGAGTACCTGCAGCAGCAGGTTGAACACGTCGGGGTGCGCCTTCTCGATCTCGTCGAACAGCACGATCGAATACGGGTTGCGCCGCACGCGCTCCGTGAGCTGACCTGCCTCGTCGTAGCCGACATAGCCAGGAGGGGCGCCGACCAGCCGAGAGACGGTGTGCCGCTCACCGAACTCGCTCATGTCGAAGCGGATGACCGCGCTCTCGTCGTCGAAGAGACGATCGGCGAGGGCCTTCGCCAGCTCGGTCTTGCCGACGCCGGTCGGGCCGAGGAAGAGGAACGACCCCACCGGGCGGCGGGCGTCGCCCATGCCGGTGCGGCTGCGGCGCACGGCCCGTGCCACGGCGGCGACAGCGTCGTCCTGACCGATCACGCGGGCGTGCAGCTCGGACTCGAGGTCGGCCAGACGCTCGCGCTCCGTCTCGGTGAGACGGCTCGCCGGGATGCCGGTCGCGCGGGAGATCACCGCGGCGATCTGCGCCTCGTCGACGACGGCATCCGCCGCGGCATCCGACCCACGACCCGAGACCGGAGCGCCAGCCGAGTCGATCCGGCGCTGCACGTCGGAGATCTCGTCACGCAGTCGCGACGCCTCTTCGTAGTGCTCGTTCGACACCGCGGCGTTCTTGCGCGCCTCGAGGTCGGCGAGCTCTGCCATCAGCGCGGACACGTCGGGAACGACGCCCAGCTTCAGGCGCAGCCGCGCACCGGCCTGATCGATCAGGTCGATCGCCTTGTCGGGCAGCACCCGGTCGGTCAGGTACCGCGCGCTCAGCTCGACGGCGGCGCGCAGCGCCTCGTCGGTGTAGGTCACAGCGTGGTGCTCCTGGTACGCCGGGCGCAGCCCCTCGAGGATCTTCACGGCATCCTCGATCGAGGGCTCCCCCACCCGCACCGGCTGGAAGCGGCGCTCGAGCGCGGCATCCTTCTCGATGCGGCGGTACTCGGCGAGCGTCGTCGCGCCGACGAGGTGCAGCTCGCCGCGCGCGAGGCGCGGCTTGAGGATGTTGCCGGCGTCCATGCTGCCGCCGTCGCCCGAGCCGCCCGCACCGACGACGGTATGCAGCTCGTCGACGAAAACGATGATCTCGCCCTTGTGCGCGGCGATCTCGTCCATCGTCTTGGTGAGGCGCTCCTCGAAGTCGCCGCGGTAGCGGGTCCCCGAGAGCATGCCGGGCAGGTCGAGCGCGATCACGCGGCGGTCCTTCAGCTGCGCGGGCACGGCGCCGTCGACGATCGCGCGGGCGAGCCCTTCGACCACGGCCGTCTTGCCGACGCCCGCCTCGCCGATCAGCACCGGGTTGTTCTTGGTGCGCCGACTGAGGATCTCGATGGTCTGCTCGATCTCGTCGGCGCGGCCGATCACGGGGTCGAGTTCGCCGGCGCGGGCGCGCGCCGTGAGGTCGAGCCCGTACTGGTCGAGCATGGGGGTGTCGGATGCCGGGTCGCCGGCCTCGTCGGATGCCGCATCGGCACCGGCCGTCACCGGCTCGCGCAGACTCTGCGTGAGCGCCTCGGCGGTCACCCCGGCGCGGGCGAGGATCTGCCCGGCGGGCACGTCCTGTCCGAGCACGAGTGCGAAGAAGAGGTGCTCGGGTTCGATGTACGTCGCACCCGAGGAGCGGGCCACCTGGTAGGCGTGGAACAGGGCGCGGCTGGCGCTGGGCATGATGGTCGCGGCATCCTGACCGGCCGAGTCGCCGGGAAGGGGCAGCCGTGCGTCGACCGCATCGATGATCGTCTGCGGCGTGACGCCGATGTGCTGGATCGCCTGCGCGACGGCGTCATCGCCGACGATGACCCGCAGCACGTGCAGGGCGTCGAGCTCGGTCTGACCGCGTTCAAGCGCGAAACGACCGGCACGCTGCAGGATCTGCTGGGTGCGCGCGGTGAGGAACCGACTGAGGTCGATCGACCGCGACTGCCGGGCCTGCTCACCTGCGAGGTACCGGGCCAGGAACTCGTCGAACGAGCCCGAAGCCGCCTCGTTGAAGTCGTTGGGCATGGGTTTCCTCTCAAACTTGAGTGAAGTGCTATCAAGTTCAACGTCACATGATGACTCGTATTCCCGGCGATCGTCAAACCGGCCGAATAGACTCGCAGCATGTCGTCGGTGCTGTACGTGTGCGTCCGCCCCGAGCGCAGTGCGGCCGACGCCGAGCACCGCTCGTTCCAGCGGGGTCTCGGCGTCGATGAGCTCGACCGCATCGACCTGCTGCACGCCTCGCTCGAGACCGTCGAATGGCAGCGCTACCGCGGTTTCGTGATCGGCGGTTCGCCCTTCAACGTCACCGAGCACGACAAGTCCGAGGAGCAGCGCGCGGTCGAGCATGACCTCGAGCGCATCGCTGCGAGGGCGATCGACGGCGACGCGACCGCGCTGTTCACCTGCTACGGCATCGGCGTCGTCACGCGGATGCTGGGTGGCGAGGTCGACATGGCGCATCCGGAGCGCGTGCAGGCCGCCCGCATCCGCCTCACCGGGGCCGGCGAGCGCGACCCGCTGTTGGGGCCGAGCGCCCCGACGCTGTCGGTGTTCACCGCGCACAAGGAGTCGGCGGCCGAGACACCGCCGGGCGCCGTACTGCTCGCCACCAACGACACCTGCCCCGTGCAGGCGTACCGAGTGGGCGATCACCTGTACGCCGTGCAGTTTCACCCTGAGGCTTCGCCGCAGGACTTCGCCGACCGGATGGCGGTGTACCGCGCGTCTGGGTACTTCGATCCCAGCGAGTACGCCCGCACCGAGCAGATGGTGCTGGGCTCGCAGGTGCAGGGCGATGACCTGCTCGGCCGGTTCCCGGCACTGCTCGGCCCTTCGACGGGCTCAGGGACCCAGAAGTAGCTCAGGTGCCGAGTAACAGCGCGATCCGCTCGTCGAGATAGCCGCCCAGCGGCACGAACGCTCCACCCGGCGACCAGCGCACGTGCGGTTCGCTGTCGATGAGCGCGAGCGGGCCGGATGCTGCGCCGGCATCCACCGCGGCAGCATCCAGCATCTGCCAGCCGAGATGCACGACCTCGCCCTCACGGAACCCGCCGCGGCGCGCCATCGCCCGCCGCGAGGCGCGCTCGCGCGCCGACTCGGCCGCGTAGCCGCGGCGCACCTCCTCGGCCGCCCGCAGGATCTCGCCTGTCGCCAGCACGGCGTCGTCGGTGAGCAGCAGCACGCCCAGGTGCCAGGCTTCCCCCGCGCGCACGATGCGGTCCGCCCGCCAGCGCGAGGTGCGCAGCATCCCGAGGCCCTCGCGCGGGACTCCCCGCAGGCGGCGCCGTGCCTCATCAAGCAGAGCTGCGACGGAACTCATCGCTTCAGCGTAGCCACATGGTGCCGCCCGCGAGCCCTCCCCGATGCCGACCCCTGTCACGACGATGACGGATACCCGCTCGCCTTCAACAGACCAGCGATGTGCACGGCGTTCGCGATCGCCGTCTTCATCGCGGACTCGACCTTCGGCGGAGTCTGTCCGAGGCGAGCACCTTTCGGCGCAGCTCCGGCCACTCGTCACCTTCCCCCATGTCCGTCTCGACGCCGGGGAGGATGTGATGGTCGACCGCGCGCACGTGATCGTGCTGGATGCCGTGGGAGTCGAGCAGATCGTGCATCTGTCGGCTGATGTGCTCAGAACTGGAAGACCCTGGCGACGGCTTGAGCGTGCAGGAGATGGTCAGCGCGGTGAGTTCGGCGGTCATCACGCACTCATACGCTGGTGTTGCGCCCGCCGATGACGCGGATGAGGAAGGCGATGAGGGCGATCACACCGATGATGAGCGCGACCCAGAGCAACCAGTTCAGTGCCGCGTTGAGTCCGGAGACGATCGCAACGATGACCGCGATGACGACGATGATGATGAGAGCGATGTTCATACTGGCGAGTGTGCCCGCAGCCGCGATGGGCGTCGCGGGGGTTGACGGTCTCGGGCGGCGGTGCTACTTCCATCCTGCTGCGCATGTCAACCCCCCTGAGGCATCTCGAGGGCGGAGGCATCCTGGCTTGACGCCAACCAGACCAGGGAGGACCTCATGCCCCGCGGACGCGGATCGAACAGTCTGAAGGATCCGGAGCTGTACGAAGAGCTCCGGGATGACGGAGCTTCCAAAGAGAAGGCTGCGCGGATCTCGAACGCCGCAGCTCGCGACAGCCGTTCGTCCGTCGGCAGACGTGGCGGCGAAGCGGAGGACTACGAGGACCGCACGGTCGAGGAGCTGCGCCGCAGAGCCAAGGAACTCGGCATCACCGGCTACTCCGGCAAGCGCAAAGCAGAGCTGATCTCGATGCTGCGCAACCACTGAGGCACCGACAACGACCATCCCGAGGAGGAGACGATGGCACAACAACCCACCAAGAAGCAGAACGCAGAGAGCGGATTCCGGGCGTCGGCGCAATTGCGCGAAAGCCTGCAGCGCGTGCTGGTCGACCTGCTGGAGCTGCAGTTCCAGGGGAAGCAGGCGCACTGGAACGTGGTCGGCACGAACTTCCGCGACACCCATCTGCAGCTCGACGAGATCGTCGCAGCCTCCCGCCGTCACGGCGACACCGTCGCAGAGCGGATGCGGGCGCTGCACGCCACGCCGGACGGGCGGAGCAGCACCGTCGCCGAATCTACCTCGCTGCCTCCGTATCCGGCAGGCGAGGTCTCGACCTCCGATACGGTCGATCTGATCACAGAGAGGCTCGAAGCGGCAGTGGCCACCATGCGCGACGTGCATGACTCGGTCGATGAGGAGGACCCCACGACCGCGGACATCCTGCATGCCGTGCTGGAGGACCTCGAGCAGTACGCCTGGATGGTCAGCGCGGAGAACCGCACTCCCGCTGGGTGACCTCTCAGTTCTCGAGGATGAGTCGCCGGATCGCGGACTCCGGTGCGATATCGAGGGACAGCACCGCGCCGCGTCGATAGGCACGGAACACACGGGGGTCGATGTAGCTGGCACGCGCAACGGCAGGCGTGTTTCCCAGAAGCTCCGCTGTCGCCTGCACAGCGAGCGCCTCGGCGTCCCGGCGCTGCCGCGCGGTGTCGGTGACGCCGATGCGCGCGAGGGCGTCTGCTGCTGTGATCGTGCCGCGCAGCGTGCGGAAGTCCTTCGCGGTGAAGGAGCCTCCGGTGAGCGCTCGGACATGCGCATTCATCTCGGCAGCGGTGAGAGACCGTCGACTGCGTCCCGCGCCGTACGCGAGAAGCGCCGCACGCGGCCGACCGGCGATGAGATCGCTGATCACGGATGCCAGGTCGCTGTCATCGAGCTCGATCTCGGCCCGCTTGCCGCCCTTGGCGGGAAACGACAGCGTCACGACCGTTCCGCTCACCTGCGCATGACGCCGCTGCAATGTCGTCAGTCCTCGACTGCCATGGCTCTTCAGATATCGCGCCGAGCCGATGCGAGGAGCTGCGGTGTCCAGGAGTCGGAACGCCGCCGCCAGCACTCGATCACGATCGATCCCATCGGCCCGCAGCGCTCTCGTGACCTGTGCCCGCGCACGGGGCAGGCCCTCGGCCAGCTCGAGTGCGCGAGCGAACTTGCGGGTGTCCCGACGTTCGCGCCAGCGCCGATGGTAGATGTACTGCCGTCTGCCCGCGGCGTCGATGCCGACTGCTTGGATATGACCGTACGGCTCGGGACTGATCCACACGTCCTGCCAGGCCGGAGGGATCGCGAGCTGCTGGATGCGCCGCTGATGTTGCTTCGACACCGCAGCGCCTGACGTGTCGACGTAGCGGAACACGTCGCCACTGCGCATGCGACGGAAGCCGGGTTCGTTCGGCGTGACCCTCACCAAGCGCGGCATGCTCTCACGCTAGGGACCGGCCGGGACGGCCGAAAGGGCATTGCCTCTGCCGCAGGCATCGGCTATGCCTCGCGTTCCAGCGCGAATGAGCGACCGGGCGAGCGTGAAACGGATTCGCCCCGCGCGGCACCGGAGGGGCAGAATCGACAGGTACCCCAGAGCAGGAGCATCCATGTCGCACACCGATACCGCACGCCTTCTGATCGCCTGCGACGACCAGCCCGGCATCGTCGCCGCCGTCGCCGGCGTGCTTGCGGGTCATGGTGCGAACATCATCTCGCTCGACCAGCATTCCACCGATGAGGTCGGCGGCCGGTTCTTCCAGCGCACGGTGATCCACCTCGACGGCCTCGCGGCCAAGCGCCCCGCACTCGAAGCGTCGATCAGCGAGGTGGCCGAACGCTTCGACATGGAGTGGTCGCTGCACGACGCCTCGCGCCGCAAGCGGGTCGCGATCTTCGTGTCGAAGTACGACCACTGCCTGCTCGAGCTGCTGTGGCGCACCCAGCGCGGCGAGCTCGACATCGACGTGACCATGGTCGTCTCGAACCACCCCGACCTCGCCGAGTCGGTGCGCTCCTTCGGGGTGCCGTTTGTGCACATCCCGCGCGGCACCGGCGACGACGCAAAGGCCGAGATGGAGCGCCGCCAGCTCGAGCTGCTGCAGGGCAACGTCGACCTCGTCGTGCTGGCGCGGTACATGCAGATCCTCACCGACGACTTCATCGAGTCGCTCGGGGCGCCCGTGATCAACATCCACCACTCGTTCCTGCCGGCGTTCATCGGGGCGAACCCGTACGCGCGCGCGAAGGATCGCGGCGTGAAGCTCATCGGGGCGACCGCGCACTACGCCACCGCCGACCTCGACGAGGGCCCGATCATTGAGCAGGACGTCACCCGCGTCACGCACTCCGAGTCCGCCGCCGAGCTGCAGCGTCGCGGCGCCGATGTCGAGCGCTACGTGCTCGCCCGCGCCGTGAAGTGGCACGCCGAGGACCGCGTGATCGTGCACGGCCGCTCGACCGTCATCCTCTAGGCAGGCAGGCCCGCCGCCAGCTCGGCGAACACGTCGGATGCCGCATCCCACCGCGCGAGCGGAGCGGACTGGCCGAGCCAGAGCGACTGCAGCTCGCCGAGTCCACGCTCGCCCGCGACGGCGCGGAACCTCCCGGTGAGCCAGTTCTGCGCCGGAAACGGCGCGATGGCGTCGGATGCCTCGATCTCGGCGACCGCGCGGTTGCGCGCGCCGCGCGCCAGGCGCCCGCTCATCGCCCGGGTGAGCACGCTCTCATCGGCTGCGGTCGACCGGATGGCTGCGCGGTGCGCGTCGTTCGCGGCCGACTCGGCGGTCGCGAGGAAGGCGGTGCCGACCTGCACGCCGGATGCTCCGAGCGCGAAAGCGGCGGCCACGCCGCGCCGGTCGGCGATGCCGCCGGCGGCGATGACGGGCACGTCGACCGCATCCGTAACCTGCGGCAGCAGCGAGAACAGTCCCACGAGTGAATCGGATGCCGGCTTCAGGAACGACACCCGGTGCCCGGCCGCCTCGGCGCCGGTCGCGACGATCGCGTCGACGCCACCGGCCTGCAGCGCGAGTGCCTCGGCGACTGTGGTGGCGGTTCCGACGACGCGGATGTCGCGGTGGTGCGCCTCGTCGACGAGCTCGCGCGACGGCACCCCGAACACGACGCTCAGCACGGCCGGCGCCGCCTGCCAGATGGCATCGAGCTGCTCGTCGAGGCTCGGCAGGTAGCGCTCCGGTCGCGCGGGCGGCTCGATGCCCAGCTCGGCGAAGAACGGCGCAAGCGCCGACGCGTAGGCGTCGTGCTCGGGTCCGGGCTGGACCTCGTCGCCGGTCGGCAGCCAGATGTTCAGCGCGAAGGGAGCATTCGTCGCCTCACACAGCGCGTCGGCCGTCGCGCCGATGCGCTCGGCGTCGTAGCCGTACAGCCCGTACGACCCGAGGCCGCCGGCCGCGCTCACCGCCGCGGTCAGCGCGATCGAGGACAGCCCGCCGAAGGGTGCGAGAACGATCGGATGCCGGATGCTGAACAGGTCGCAGAGCACGTCGCGCGAGGTCATCCTCCGAGACTATGCCCGCGGCATCGCTGTGTTTCGCGCGAGGAGGCCCCCGCCGCCCGGCCGAAGGGGGAGGATGCCGGCGTGGGCGACGGGGGCGGGAGCGCCGCTGGGATCAGAGCGGCGGCAGGTGGCGGATCTGCACCGGCGGGAGGGAGCGATCCGATGCGCCCGCGACGGCCTCGTCGAGGGCGGTGAGCAGCTGGGGGAAGTCATGGAAGCGCGACCGGCGCGGGCACGGGGTGCGCAACCACAGCACGTCGAGCGTGCCGGTGCTGTTGCGCTCGACGTAGGCGATCAGGCAGTCCGCGTCACCCTGCTTGCGCGCGCGATCGCAGATGCGCCAGTTGTCGCGACCCAACGGGGTGAGCTCCCAGTCCCCGTGGGGCACGGGGGAACTCGGAAGGTCGGACAGCGGAGTGGTCACAGCGGTTTCCCTCCGGTGACGGCGACGACGCTGCCGGATGTGTACGACGACTCCTCGGACGCCAGGTAGACGTACGCCCCGGCGAGTTCGGCGGGCTGACCCGCCCTGCCCAGGGGCGTGTCGGCGCCGAAGCTCTCGAGCCTGCTCTGGTCCCAGCCGGTGGCGGGGATCAGTGGCGTCCAGATCGGGCCCGGTGCGACGGCGTTCACCCGGATGCCGCGTTCGCCGGCCTCCTCCGCCAGGGCCTTCACGAAGGCGACCTGGGCCGCCTTGGTCATGGCGTAGTCGATGAGCCCGGGCGAGGGATTGTAGGCCTGGATCGAGGCGGTGACGATGATGCTCGCCCCCGCCTCGAGGTCGGGATAGGCGGCGCGGGCGATGAACAGCGTGCCCGCGAGGTTCGTGTCGAACACCCGGCGCATCTGCCCGGTATCAAGGGACGCGAACCCGTCGATGTCGTGCTGATAGCCGGCGTTCAGCACCAGCACGTCGAGTCCGCCGAGAGCCTCGCGAGTGCGGCGCACAGCCTCGATCGCGAAGGATTCGTCGCGCTGGTCGCCTGCGATGCTCAGACCCGTGCGCCCGGCCTTCTCGATGAGGCGGAGCGTCTCGTCGGCATCCTCCTGCTCTTCGGCCATGTGCACGATCGCGACGTCGGCGCCCTCACGGGCGAAGGCGATCGCGACGGCCCGGCCGATGCCGGAATCGCCGCCCGTGATCAGTGCCCTGCGGCCCTGCAACCGCTCGTGCCCGGTATAGGTCTGCTCGCCGTGGTCGGGCTCGGGACGCGTCTCATCGGTGTGTCCCGGCTGATCCTGATGCTGAGCGGGGAAGCCCTCCTCGCGGTGCTGGTGACGGGGGTCGGGGATGTCCTCGGTCATCTTCACGCCTTCTTCACATGGGGATCGGTTTCGAATGGGGATCGGTCATGACAGCATCCGTTGGCCTCTCGTGCACGGCCAGGGGGTTGACACCGGCGGGCTCGGCCCGCACGCGCGACCCCGGCCGCGGCGGCTACCCCGTCGGGCGGATGCTGTCAACGGCCCTGACGTCGCGCATCGATGGCGGCACGATGTGAGCATCCGTCACGAGAGGAGCGCGACATGAGCGACGCCACCGGTTCACCGGACTACGCACAGCCTGACGACGACGAGGACGTGCCGCAGCAGGACGCGGCTGTCATCGGGCGGCCCGATCTCGAGCCCGACACGCAGGAGGACGTGCCGCTCGACGCCGAGATCGGCGACGCCGGGCAGGGCGACCTCGGCGAGGGGGATGACCGACGGCAGCACTCCGGCGATGCTCCCGACGATCTGCGCACGGAGGCCCCTTCGGGCGAGGTGCGCGAGGAGCAGTCATGAGCGGCATCGGCGATCAGGGCATGATGCCCGACAAGGTGCGCCCGCAGCGCGCAGACGACGACACGATGGACGAGCGGGTCGCGACCCCGCCCGACCCGGAGCATCCGGAAGCCGCGGACGACTCGGACGACTCGGACGAGCAGACCGACGTGGATGCTCAGGCAGCGGGTGCCGACGCGGGCGACTCCCGCAGCCAGCGGAATCCGTAGCCGTCGAGACGTTGCTCGGAGTGGTCGATCTGCGGCGCGCTCCCTCTCGATTCGACGAGGACGGTGCGACCGTCGGGCAGGGGCGGCAGCGTCGCAGTGAGCGGCTCGGGAAAGAAGTTGTGCAGGCCGATGAACGCGATGCCGTCGGCGGCGGCGCGATGCACGAGCGCCCGCGAGTCGCCGCCGTCGAGCACCTCGAACTCGCCCCACGCGATCTCGGGGGTGGAGCGGTACCGCGGGGCCAGCGCGGCGATGAAGGACCACAGCGAGTCGGGGTCGCGACGCTGATCATGCACGTTGACGTGCGTCGGCGCGTATCCTCCTGCGGCCATCGCCGGACGGCGACGCGAACGGCACGCGGTACTGAATCCGCCGTACGGCCCGGCATCCCACTGCATGGCTCCGCGTACGGCGAGCCGGCCTGCTACGCGCGGACGACGTCGCGCAGCAGGCGATGCGGCGGATGCTGCTCGTGCGAGGCGTGGAACCCGATGTCGGTCATCGTCATGACCCTCGGCGGTGCACCCCGCTCAGGGCGCGATGTCGGGGTCGCGGCCCACGACGGTCTCGCGGTCGTCGTCGCCCTCGATGTTCTTCTTGAAGCGGCGCAGGTCCGCCTCGACCGCCCCTTGGTCGAGATGCAGGGCGGCGCCCGCCTTCTCGACGAACGACTTCGGAGCCCAGCCGAGCTCGACCGCGACCCGGGTGCGCTCGGCGTCCAACGGCACGAACCGCACCGTGCCGGAATGCATCTCCTCGGCCACGCTCACCCATGAGATGCGCTCGTCGGGCACCAGCTCGGTGGTGCGCGCGTCGAACTCGCGGCGCACGCCTGCCACCCGCACGGTCCAGTGCGTCAGGCCGTCGCCGGTGCGACGCACCTCCTCGACCATCGACATGAACGAGGGCAGCTCCTCCAGCCGCGCCCACTGCTCGTACACCCGGCGCACCGGCGCGTCGACCTCGATCTCGGCGTTGACCTTCTCCATGCCCTCATTCCTCTCGTCAGAGACTCCGACGCTAGGCGTGAGTGGAATGTTCTGCGCGGGGGTTGACACCGGTGCAGTCGTCAGGCATGCGCCGAGGTCAGGCGGCGCCAGAAGCGGCGATCAGGCGGCGCCCGGCGCGGTATCGACGGCGCCGGTATGCGGCTCCTCGGGCGGCTCGGGAACCAGATGCAGCCCCGAGGGCGAGTTGGCGGTGAAGGCGAGCGCCTCGATCCAGGCGCGGTTGATGGCCGGCTTGCGACTGCCGTAGTACTTGAACACCAGCGAGCTGGAGGCGTGCACCCAGACGGTGGTGCGTCCGCCCCCGACGCTCGGGTCCTCCCGCCAGCTGAACGGGAACGGCTCGCCCCTGCGCAGCTTCGCGGTGATGACCAGCTGCAGGTGCGTCAGCGCTCGGTCCTCGAATTCGGATTTGACCGAGCCCTCGTAGATGAATTTGCCCATCGGATGTGCGCCCTCTGTTCGTCGTTCCTCGATGCCGCTCGGCGAAACTGTTGGATCCCCATCCCCTTGGGGCATAGCTTAGCCGCATGGGACGACTGTTCTACGGCAGCGCTGAGGATCCGATCGTCATCGAGGATCGGGCGCTCGCGCACCTCAAGGTGGTGATCGCGACGAAGCTGCGCCGCAGCGAGAGCTTCACCCTCTCGTGGCAGCATCCCGAGGGGTCGGATGCGGGCCGCTCGACGATCTGGCTGCATCCGTCCATCCCGCTGCGCTTCGTCTTCGAAGCGCCGGACCCGCCCGAGCTGAGCGCGGAATGGATCGCGACGATGGCGAACTCGGCGAACTCGAGCGGCGGCATCACGCTGCTGCCCGAGCACGTCGACAGCGAGGAGTGACACAGCTTCATTCCGATGCCTGAGCCGACTCGGTGTGGGGTGCACCGACGGGCCTGGCCTCGGCCGACGATCGCTGCCGCAGGAAGATCGAGAACCTGATCGCGCCCATCAGCCCGGCTGCTCCGATGCTGGCCGGGGCGTGGCCAGGCCACCCGGGCCTTGACGGACGAGCCCGTGGCTGTCAACCCCATTAGCTCCGGGCGGTCGGATGCCTATGGTCAAGGCATCCGAGGAATGCCGCACGAAAGGAGAGGGACGATGACCCTGACGCGAGACATCATGACAGCAGATGCACGGTGCATCGGCGAGAACGATGCACTCACGATCGCGGCCGAGATGATGCGCGAGCTCGATGTAGGCGCGTTGCCCATCTGCGGCGAGGACGGCCGCTTGAAGGGGATGCTGACCGATCGTGACATCGTCGTGAAGGCGGTCGCCGAGGGGCAGGACCCCGACACGACGAACGCGGGACGGCTCGACGACGACATCGATGTCACCGTCGGCGCCGACGATGACATCGATGTCGTCGTCGAGCTGATGCGGCGCCATCAGGTGCGCCGTGTGCCAGTGATCGAGAACCACCGACTGGTCGGCATCGTGAGCCAGGCCGACATCGCCCGGCAGCTGGAGGCGGCGACCACGGGCGCCACGGTCGAGCGCATCTCGCGCTGACCGCACATCGAAAGGAGAAGGACATGAGCACCCATCCCGAGAGGCACGGAAACATGACCACGCACGCCGCGTGGGGAGCGGGTGAGCCACGCCTGCTGGTGTCGCGTCACGACGAAGACCGCACGGTCTTCGAGCTCACCGCCGACCGCGTCACGATCGGCTCCGGCGCCGGCAGCGACCTCACGCTCGAGGGAGCGGATGCCGTGCACGCCACGATCCTGCACGACGAGCGCGACGAGTACGTGCTCACGATGCACGGCGCCGGCGAGATGAACGCCAGCAGCGAGGTGGGCGCGGCCGGCGAGCGGTCGGAGATCCTGCGCACGGGCGCCCGATTCACGATCGGAGAGTGGATGCTGGTCTTCGCGCGCGACGAGTTCGCCGACCACGGCCGACCCTACGGCGGGCGCGAGGGAGGCGAGTTGAGCGATCAGCCCCCGCAGCCGCAGCGACCGGACTACCGCGGCGAACACCACGGTGAAGAACGCGGCGAGGAGGTTCGGGACGGCTGACGTCAGTCGGTCATCTCTCGCTGCGTGCGGATGAAGTCGACTTCTTCATCGGTCAGCCGACGTTCCGCCGACATCGGCTGACCGGTGAGCGACTCGACCTCGTCGCGCACGCCTGCGGGGATCAGGTCGTGGGCGACGGCATCGAGCGCATGCTTGGCGTCTGCCGACAGGTACGGCCACCACGTGTGGATCTCGGATTCGGGCATCGTCATCCCCTCTCCTTCGTTATCGATGCTCCCCTCGTCAGATGCGATCGCACAAGGGGTTGACAGCCGGACGGGTGTAACCTCGTGGCGCAAGGGAGGTCCGCATGGGCGACGCGATCAGCACGCTGCTGCAGCTGATGCTGACCGCGCTCGGCGCCCTCCCGCTGCCTGACACCGCACTCGCCGGAGGCGTGTTCGCCGTCGCCGCCGCGCTCATCGCGGTCGCCGTGCTGGCTCTGCTGGTCTCCGCGGCTGCGCCGCGTTCCGGCATCCGCTCGTCCACGCGCCCCGGTGGGGTGCGCGACGTGTCGGTGCTGCTCGCGCAGAGCCATCCGGATGCCGACGGGCACCGCCGTCCACGAGCCCCGGGTCTCGCGCCCGCCGCCTGATCCCCCGCGTCCTTCGCGATCGGGATCGGTGGCTCCGCGCCGACCCATCCCGCTCGTGAACGGACCCTCATGGACATCTTCGCCTTTCCACCGCTGACCCTTCTTCTCGACGGCGCGTACCGCGCCCTGCTCTCGCTCTCGCACCTGCTCGAACCGCTCGCGGGAACCACGGCCGCCGCACTCGCCGTGGTGCTCGTGACCCTGCTCGTGCGCGCCCTGCTCATCCCCGTCGGCGTCTCGCAGGCGAAAGGCGAGCAGATGCGCGCCCGCCTCGCGCCGCGCCTGCGCGAGCTGCAGAAGAAGCACGGCAAGGACGCCGAGCGGCTGCAGCGCGAGACGCTCGCGCTGTACCGCTCGGAGAACACCTCGCCGCTCGCCGGATGCCTGCCGCTGCTCGTGCAGGCCGCCGTCGTCGGCATCCTGTACACGCTCTTCCTGCGCCCCGAGATCGCCGGACACGCGAACGAGCTGCTCACGCACGACCTGTTCGGCGCACCACTGGGCACCTCGCTGCTCGCCTCGTTCGGCGGCGGCATCGACCTCGCCACCGGGCTCGCGTGGGGCGGCGTGCTGCTCGTGATCCTCGTGGTCGCCGAGATCACGCGGCGCACGTTCCGCCCGCAGGTGCCGGAGGAGGGCCCGCTCGCGAGCCCCGGGATGCTGGGCGTGCTGAACGCCCTGCACTACCTGACCGCGGTGTTCGCGACCTTCGTGCCGCTCGCCGCCGCGCTGTACCTGGTGGTGACCGTCACCTGGACCCTCGTGCAGCGCGCGCTGCTGCGGCGCCGGCACCCGCTGCCGACGGCCTGACGGGTGCCGTTCAGCGCGTGACCACGCCGAAGCGCAGCGGCGCGTCGGGTGCGGCCGCGTCGGCGAGCGCGGCGTCGAGATCGGCGAGCTGCCGCACGGCCCCGACCGCGTCGGCGAACGGGTACACGCGTCCACGCCCGGCGAGGAAGTCGACCGCAGCGATCAGGTCGTCACCCGTGCCCTCGGGCACGCCGATGACCGTCAGCATCCGGTGCGTGAGAGCTTCGGCATCCACCGGCACCAGGTCGGCGGGGAGTCCGTCGCCGATGAGCACCACGACTCCCCCGGCGTCGACCTCGGCGAGCGCTTCGGCGAGGCGATCGGCTGCCGCGATCACCACCTCCGGCGCGGGATCGCGCTCGAGCGCGGCAGCATCCGATGCCGCGATGTCGAAGGCCTCGGCGAACGCGCGATGCTGCGGATGCGGATCGACCACCTCGACGACAGCGCCCTGCTCGGCAGCGATCGCCGCGGCCGTCAGCCCGAGGAGCCCTGCCCCGCGCACGCGCACCCGCGCCCCGTCGAGCTCGCGCAGCCGTGCGGCCCTGGCGACGGCTGCCCACGCTGTGGCGGTGGTGCAGGATGCCGGGGCGAGCGCGGCCGCGGGCAGCGACTCGGGCACCCGCACGATCGTGGTGCCGCGGCGCAGCTGCACGTGGCTGGCGAAGCCGCCGGTGAGCTCGCGATGCGGGGCGACACGCTCGTGACCGTATTCACCGCCCGCGGCGCACCGCGGCGCAGACCCGGGCCGACAGCGGTCGCAGTCGCCGCACGTCACCTGTCGCGACCACACCACCCGGTCGCCGAGCCGCAGCGGCTCCCCGTCGGCCGCCGCGACGCCATCTGCGCCGATCGCCACGACCCGTCCGACGCTCTCGTGCCCGAGCACGAGCGGCACGGGTGCAGCCCGGCATCCCTGCACGGTCTGCACATCGGACTCGCAGATCGTCGACAGCTCGACCGCGATGAGCACGTCGTCGTCGGCGAGCGCGACACCGGGCACCGCGATCGTCTCATGCGTCTGCCCCGCGCCGAGGAACACCTTCGCCGTCGCGGCCGGACGCAGCACGACATCGGTCAGGTGCGGCGCCGTCGCCGCATCGAGGGTGGCGCGCACGCTCAGCCGCCAGCCGAGCCCGCGAGCAGGCCGGTTGCCAGGGTCGCGAAGAGCGCACCGATGAGTGCGGGAGACGTCATGGGAACCCTTTCGCTGCGCGGCCGGATGCCCGGCGCCCGCGAGCCACTCTCTCAGGGCGATCGGCGCGACACGCGCCGGTCCAGGCACTGTTCACCGGTCGTTCACCGGTGTGCCGCCGGGTGTGACGGCGTGCAGCTCCGCCCGTCGTTGAGGTGTCGCGAAGACACCCGCGACTAGCATCGAAGGCATGTCCGTCAGCTCTGCCGCCCTCTCGCACGCTCACGATCTCGCCGACTTCGTCGCAGCCTCTCCGTCGAGCTATCACGCCGCCGAAGAGGTCGCCCGTCGCCTGCAGGATGCCGGGTTCACACGGCTCGACGAGTCGGCGGACTGGCCGACGCAGTCGGGCGGACGCTTCGTCGTGGTGCGCGACGGCGCCGCGATCGCCTGGGCCGTGCCGGCCGACGCGACCGCGACCACGCCGGTGCGCGTGCTGGGTGCGCACACCGACTCCCCCGGCTTCAAGCTCAAGCCGCAGCCGACGTTCGCGATGCGCGGCTGGCTGCAGGCGGCCGTCGAGGTGTACGGCGGGCCTCTGCTGAACTCGTGGCTCGACCGCGAGCTGCGCCTCGCCGGCCGGCTCGCCCTCGCCGACGGCCGGGTCGTGCTCGCCGCGACCGGTCCGCTGCTGCGCCTGCCGCAGCTGGCGATCCACCTCGACCGCGGCGTGAACAACGGCCTCGCGCTCGACAAGCAGACCGGCACGCAGCCGGTGTGGGGTCTCGGCGATGCCGAGTCGGCCGATCTGCTGGGAGAGCTCGCGGCTGCCGCCGGCGTCGACGCCGCCGAGATCCGCGGTTTCGACGCGGTGATGGCGGATGCCGCGCGCGGCACCGTCTTCGGCAAGGACGACGCGTTCTTCGCCTCGGGCCGTCTCGACGACCTCGCCTCGGTGCACGCCGGCGTGGTCGCGCTGATCGAGGCGGTCGAGTCGTCGTCGGGTGTCATCCCGATCCTCGCGGCCTTCGACCACGAGGAGCTCGGCTCCGCCTCGCGCTCCGGTGCCGCGGGCCCCTTCCTCGAAGACGTGCTGGTGCGGCTGTACGCCTCGCTCGGAGCGGATGCCGCGCAGCAGCGCCGCGCGTTCGCGGAGTCGTGGCACCTCTCCAGCGACGTCGGCCACTCGGTGCACCCCAACTTCGTGCAGAAGCACGACCCGATCGTGCAGCCGCTGCTCGGCTCGGGCCCGATCCTGAAGCTCAACGCCAACCAGCGCTACGCGACGGATGCCGTCGGCTCGGCCGCCTGGCTGGGCTGGTGCGAGCAGGCGGGCGTCGCGTCCCAGGAGTTCGTGTCGAACAATGCGGTGCCGTGCGGGTCGACGATCGGTCCGATCACGGCGACGCGCCTCGGCATCCGCACGGTCGACGTCGGCATCCCGATCCTGTCGATGCACTCGGCCCGCGAGCTCGCGGGCGTCAGCGACCTGTACGACCTGTCGCGGGCGGCGCGGGCGTTCTTCGCCGGCTGACTCGGGCCCGGGTCAGGCGGCGCGCACCCGCGGCGCGAGCGCCGCGACGCGGTGCTCGATCTCGGTGAACGCGGCCTCGAACGCGGCATCCGTGCCGATGCGCACCGGGTCGGGCACCGACCAGTGCAGCGCTTCCGTCGCGGCGTACTCCTCGTGCGCGCGGTCGCAGACCGTGACGACGAGATCGTCAGCGGCGACGAGATCGTCGACGAGCGTCGGCGTCGCACCGCGCAGGTCGAGTCCGTGCCGGGATGCTACCGACGCCGCTCCGGGCGCGACGCCATCAGCGGGATGCGTGCCGCCGCTCGCGGCGGGGACGGAGCTGACGGTGCCCCAGATCGCCTTCGCGAGCTGCGAGCGGGCCGAGTTGGCGGTGCAGACGAAGACGATGCGAGGGACGCTGATCGCGCGCTGCGGGTCGAGGTCGGGCAGCGCGCCGGCATCCAGCCGCACGTAGCTGCGCCGGCCGTCGCCCTCGGAGCGGACGCGCGTGATGATGCCGGCTCGCTCGAGCACATTCAGGTGGTGCGCGACGAGGTTCGAGGGAAGGGCGAGGTGCTCGCGCAGCTCGGTGGGCGAGCGATCACCGATCGTCAGCAGATCGACCATGCGCAGGCGGGCGGCATCCGCGAGCGCGGCGTGCCGACGCACGCGCCGCTCCAGCGCCGAAGTTTCCTCGATGTTCATTGCCTCAATCTTGACTGAGGTATATTCATCTCGTCAAGATGAGGATGCCATGAACCCCACGTCCCTGCCCCGTCGGGCGCTCGCCGAGTTCCTCGGCACCGGCCTGCTGGTCGCCGTCGTCGTCGGCTCCGGCATCGCCGCCCAGCGACTGTCGACCGATCCGGGCCTCCGCCTGCTCGAGAACTCGATCGCCACGGCCCTGGGACTCACGGCGCTGATCGTGCTGCTCGCGCCGGTGTCGGGCGCGCACTTCAACCCGGTCGTCTCGCTCGCCGACACCGTACTCGGCCGACGCGCGGCATCCGGGTCGCACACCGGGCTCACGATCCGCGAGCTCACCGGATACGTCGGCGCACAACTGCTCGGCGGTATCGCCGGTGCTCTGCTCGCCAACGCGATGTTCGAGATGCCGACGGCGATCGCCACGACCACACGCGCCGAGGCCGGCACCCTGCTCGCCGAGGTCGTCGCCACCGCCGGACTGGTGCTGCTGATCGCGGGCCTGAGCCGGTCGGGCCAGAGTATCCCCGTGATCGCCGGGGCTGTCGGCGCGTACATCGGCGCGGCGTACTGGTTCACGAGCTCGACGTCGTTCGCGAACCCCGCCGTCACCGTCGGCCGCATCTTCAGCGACACGTTCGCGGGGATCGCGCCAGCTTCGGCGCTGGCGTTCATCGGCGCCCAGCTCGTCGGCGCCGCGATCGGCGTGCTCCTGACGCTCATCCTCTTCCCGCATCCGCCCGCGGCGATCGCCGCGGCTCCCGACCCCGTCACCCGAGAGGCCCAGCCATGACCGCATCCGCCACCCCCACCGTGCTCTTCGTCTGCGTGCACAACGCGGGTCGCTCGCAGATGGCCGCCGGGTTCCTGCAGCACCTGGCCGGCGACCGCGTCGACGTGCGCTCGGCGGGCTCGGAGCCGAAGGATCAGATCAACCCGATCGCAATCGAGGCGATGCGCGAGGAGGGGATCGACATCACCGCCGGCGAGCCGAAGCTGCTCACGACGGATGCAGTACGCGAGGCCGACGTGGTGATCACGATGGGCTGCGGCGACGCGTGCCCGATCTTCCCTGGCAAGCGCTACGAGGACTGGGAACTCGACGACCCGGCCGGGCGCGTCATCGACGAGGTGCGGCCGATCCGCGACGAGATCCGTCGCCGCGTCGAGGGGCTGCTCGCGGAGCTCGTCTGAGGCGCACACCGTGGGGCCGCCGAGTCATCGGCGCTCCCACGGCGTGCGCCCGCGCTCAGCAGCAGCCGGGCACGCACGTGCCGTCGGGCAGCAGCTCGCAGGTGTCGTCGCAGCAGTCGTCCATGTCACACCTCCTTCATCAATCTCACACCACATTTATCGATGGTCATCGATATACCAACGAGGCGATCGTTGCGCAGATATTGACGACTGTCAATATCTGGATGAGAATCGGAGGGTGACGACGATCGAGCTGCTGCCTCTGCGTGACCTGCGCTCATGCTGCGCTCCCCTCACCCGCGCGCCGCTGACCCGCGAGAACGCCGAATCTCTGGCGGCATCCCTCAAGGCGATCGCCGATCCGACTCGTCTGCGCATCCTGTCGATGATCGCCGCGCATGCCGACGGCGAGTCCTGCGTGTGCGACCTCACCGAGCCTCTCGGCCTCAGTCAGCCGACCGTGTCGCACCATCTGCGCGTGCTCACCGAGGCCGGTTTCCTGGAGCGCGAGAAGCGCGGCACGTGGGCGTACTTCCGCATCATCGACGACGCCTTCGATACGGTCAGCCACCTTCTCGGCCGCGACTGAACGCGCCGCGGGCACAGCCATCTGCCGCCCGGCGCGCCGCAGTGCCAGGATGAGAGCATGACACAGACGTCCTCCACCGGGTCGGCGCTGATCGAGCGCACCGGCATCGAGATCATCCCCGAGTCGGATCGCACTGCGCGCCCGCGCGACCTGTTCTGGCCCTGGTTCGCCGCGAACGTGTCGGTGTTCGGCATGAGCTACGGCTCGTTCGTGCTCGGCTTCGGCATCTCGTTCTGGCAGGCGACCCTTGTGTCGATCATCGGCATCGTGGTGTCGTTCTTCCTCTGCGGGCTCATCGCGATCGCCGGCAAGCGCGGCTCGGCGCCGACCATGGTGCTCTCGCGCGCCGCCTTCGGCGTGCACGGCCAGAAGGTGCCCGGCATCGTGTCGTGGCTCACCTCGATCGGATGGGAGACGTTCCTGTCGATCATGGCCGTGCTCGCCACCGCCACCGTCATCACGCAGCTCGGCGGCGACGGCGACAGCGTCGCGCTGAAGATCATCGCCACGATCATCGTCGCGGCGCTCATCGTGGCGGCATCCGTGCTCGGCTATCACACGATCATGAAGATGCAGTCGGTGCTCACCTGGATCACCGGCATCGTCACCGTGCTCTACATCGCGCTGGCCATCCCGCACATCGACTTCGGCGCCGTGATGGCCCTGCCCGACGGGGGCATCGGGCCCGTGATCGGCGCGCTCGTCATGGTGATGACCGGGTTCGGACTCGGCTGGATCAACATCGCCGCCGACTGGTCGCGCTACCAGAAGCGCACCGCCTCCGACGGCGCGATCGTGTTCTGGAACACGTTCGGCGGCGCGGTGGCGCCCGTGATCCTGGTGATCTTCGGTCTCATGCTCGCGGCATCCGATCCGAAGCTGATGGATGCAGTCGGCGCCGACCCGATCGGCGCCCTCGCAGCGATCCTGCCGATCTGGGTGCTCGTGCCGTTCCTGCTCACCGCCGTGCTCGCACTGGTGTCGGGCGCGGTGCTCGGCATCTACTCCTCGGGCCTCACGCTGATCAGCCTCGGCATCCGCATCCCCCGCCCCTCGGCGGCGGCGATCGACGGCGTCATCCTGACGCTCGGCACGATCTGGGTGGTGTTCTTCGCGACCGACTTCCTCGGGCCCTTCCAGTCGTTCCTCATCACGCTCGGCGTGCCGCTGGCGGCCTGGGCCGGCATCCTCATCGCCGACATCCTGCGGCGCCGCAAGGACTACGACGAGGATGCCCTGTTCGACGCGAACGGGCGCTACGGCGCGTGGGACTGGACGTCGATCATCACCATGGTCGTCGCGTCGATCATCGGCTGGGGCTTCGTGATCAACCTGTTCGCCGAGGACGCCGCGTGGAACAACTGGCAGGGCTACTTCCTCGGCCTCATCGGCGGCAAGGACGGCGAGTGGGCGTACGCGAACCTCGGCGTGTTCTTCGCGCTGGTGCTCGGGTTCGTCGTGACCTGGTTCGCCCGGGCCGGCAAGATCCGGCGGCAGGAGCAGATGTGAGCAAACGCCCGCCCCTGCCCGACGATGCGTGGCTGGTCGTCATCGACCCGCAGCACATCTTCGCCGCGTCCGACTCCGCGTGGGGCTCGCCGTTCTTCCCCGACGCGATCGCGAACATCGCCCGCCTCGCCGAGCGCTTCGGCGAGCGCGTGCTCGTCACGCGGTGGATGCCGACGGCCGACCGGTCGACCTCGTGGGGCGAGTACTTCGCCGCCTGGCCGTTCGCCGATCAGCCGGCATCCGACCCCCTGTTCGATCTCGTTCCCGAGGCGGCGGGGCTCTCGCCGCATCCGACGCTCGACCTGCCCACGTTCGGCAAGTGGGGCGCCGAGATCGAGGCGATCGTCGGCCGCGGCGGGCACGTCGTGATCACCGGGGTGTCGACGGACTGCTGCGTGATCTCGACGGCGCTGGCGGGGGCGGATGCCGGGGCGCACCTCACCGTCGTGACCGACGCCTGCGCGGGCTCGACGGCCGAGAACCACGCCGCGGCCGTGCAGGTGATGGGGCTCTACCCGCCGCAGATCACGCTCGCGACGACCGCCGAGATGCTCGCCTAGGTCACCAGAAGCGCACGGGGTCACCAGGTGTGCACGGGGGCGCCCTCGCGCATGAGCTCGAGATAGTCGGCGAGCATCCCTCGGAGGGCAGCGCTGCGCGTCTCGCCGGCCTGCTCGCGCGCGGCGACCTGCTCGCGCTGCCACACCGCGCCGTTGCGCCCTCCCGCGCAGCGGCGCTCGATGATGGTCAGCCAGCGGTCGCGATCCGCCGTGTCGACGCCGTACGCGTCCAGACCGTCGGCGGCGGCGGGCAGCAGACGGCGCAGCACCAGCTCGCGCGCCCCGACCCAGCCGATCTCGGGCCAGTACAGCTGCGCTTCGATGCCGTCGCGGGCACCCGCGTGCAGGTTCTGCTCGGCGGCGTCGAAGGTCATACGGGTCCACAGCGGCCGCTCCTCGCGGGCGAGCGCGTGCACCAGACCGTAGTAGAACGCGGTGTCAGCGATCACGTCGGCCATGCTCGGCCCGCCGGGCAGCACCCGATTCTCGAGCCGCAGGTGCGGGCCGCTCTCGGTGACGTCGTAGATCGGGCGGTTCCAGCGGTAGACGGTGCCGTTGTGCATCCGCAGCTCCGAAAGCCCGGGGGTCTCGCCGCGCGCGAGAACCTCGAGCGGGTCCTCGTCGCCGCTCACCGGCAGCAGCGCCGGGAAGTAGCGCGAGTTCTCCTCGAAGAGATCGAGGATCGACGTGATCCACCGCTCTCCGAACCACACCCGCGGCCGCACGCCCTGGTTCTTCAGCTCCTGCGGGCGGGTGTCGGTGGCCTGCTCGAACATCGGGATGCGGGTCTCGTGCCACAGCGCGCGACCCGCGAAGAACGGCGAGTTCGCGGCGAGAGCCACCTGCACACCGGCGATCGCCTGCGCCGCGTTCCAGTACGAGGCGAACTCCTCGGGGCGGGTCTGCAGGTGCAGCTGCACCGAGGTGCACGCCGCTTCGGGCAGGATCGTTTCGCAGACGATGTCGAGGTCCTCGTCCTGCCCCGGATGCAGCGGGCGACCGTCGAGGCGCAGCTCGATGTCCTCGCCGCGCGCGGCGAGGATCTGCTGCCCGAGCAGCTCATAGCGCGGGTCGGACGACAGCCACTCCTCGGTGAAATGGTGCTCGTCGAGGGTGGGCAGCATCCCGATCATCGCGAGGCGCGACCCGGTGCCGCGAGCGCGGTCGTCGGCGGCCTGGAACGCCGACTGCAGAGCCGATCCCAGCTTGGTGAGGCTGTCGCCGGCGAGCGGGCGCGGTGCGACGTTGATTTCGATGTTGAACTGCCCGAGCTCGGTCTGGAAAGCCGGGTTCGCGATCGCCTCAAGCACCGCCTCGTTCGACATCGACGGAGCGCAGTCGTCGTCGACGAGGTTCAGCTCGATCTCGAGCCCGAGGTGCGGTTCCGCGCTCTCGAAGCGGCCGTCGGCGAGCATCTGCCGCAGAGCGTCGAGGCACTTCTCGACGCGACCGCGGAACAGCGTGCGATCCTGCCTGGTGAACGAGCGGGCGTCGACGTCATCTCCCATGCCGCGACGCTATCGGCACATCCTGACAGTTGCATCCCGCCCTCCGATGATTTCACCATTGTGACGGTCGACACGAGAGTGATATTCTCGGCGGCATGAGCAGCGAAGCCAATGAGCGCGCCCTGGAAGACGGCATCGTCACCGATCTGAAGGACCGGATGACCTACGGCTCGTACCTCGATCTCGACCGACTGCTCGGCGCGCAGCATCCGGTCTCGAAGCCCGAGCATCACGACGAGATGCTGTTCATCATCCAGCACCAGACCACCGAACTGTGGCTCAAGCTCGTGCTGCACGAGCTCGGCACCGCCCGCGATCGCCTGGCCGACGACGACCTGCGCGCCGCCCTCAAGCACATCGCCCGCGTCAAGCACATCCAGGAGGTGCTGACCCAGCAGTGGTCGGTGCTCGCCACCCTCACGCCCACCGAGTACGCCGAGTTCCGCGGAGACCTCGGCAGCTCGTCCGGGTTCCAGTCGGTGCAGTACCGCTGCGTCGAGTTCGCACTCGGCAACAAGAACGAGAAGATGCTCAGCGTCTTCCAGAACCACCCCGAGAACCTCGCGCTGCTCACCCGCGAGTGGGAGCGGCCGACGCTGTACGACGAGTTTCTGCGCTTCGTCGCGCGCCGCGGGTTGCCCGTGCCGCGCGACGTCCTCGAGCGCGATGTGCGTGAGCCGTATCGCGAGCACCCCGAGCTGGTCGCCGCGATCCGCGAGATCTACGAGAACCCGCGCGAGCACTGGGACCTCTACGAGGCGTGCGAGGAACTCGTCGACGTCGAGGACAACTTCCAGTTCTGGCGGTTCCGCCACCTGCGCACCGTCACCCGCACCATCGGCATGAAGATCGGCACCGGCGGCTCGAGCGGGGTCGGGTTCCTGCAGCGCGCCCTGGATCTGACGTTCTTCCCCGAGCTGTACAGCGTGCGCACGGAGATCGGTCGCTGATGGTGGACTTCCGCCGAGTCGAGGGCGGTCTCGTCACGGGGCTGTTCACCGACCACCACGTGCACCTGCAGCTCGTCGACCACACCCTGCTGGCCGGGTCGCGGATCGGTCGCGTGGTGGATCTGGGCGCGAATCCGGAATGGATCGCGGGGGTCGCGCGTCATGACTCCGGAGATCCGCACGGTTCCGCACCGGAAATGCCGGATGCGGCGGCAGACGGGCCCGAATCTCCGGAGTTGCGACGCACGATCGTCGAGTACGCCGGCGCGTTCCTCACCGCCCCGGGCGGCTACCCGTCCGATCGCGCGTGGGCGCCGGAGGGCTCGGTGCGCGAGATCACGGATGCCGCACACGCGGCGACCGCGGTGGATGAGCTCGCCGCAGGCGGAGCATCCGTCATCAAGGTCGTCGCGCACAGCGACGCCGGCCCCGTGCTCGACGACGACACGTTCGCCGCGATCGTCCGGGCTGCGAAAGCGCACGGGCTGCCCGTCGTGGCGCACGCGGAGGGGGCCGGCCAGGCGCAGCGCGCCGCGCGGCTCGGCGCGAACCGTCTCGCGCACACCCCGTTCACCGAGCGGCTCGACGATGACGAGATCGCCCGGCAGGCGGCATCCGTGGAGTGGATCTCGACGCTCGCGATCCACGACGGCGGCGAGCGCGCCACCGCGATCGACAACCTGCGCCGCTTCGCCGCGGCCGGCGGCACGGTGCTCTATGGCACCGACATGGGCAACGGCGACACCCCCGTCGACCTGCGCGAGAGCGAGCTCACGGCGCTGCGCGAAGCCGGCGTCGACGGCATCCGCCTGCTCACCGCCCTCGCCCCCACAGGCGCCGACCGGCTCTTCCTTCCCGAGGGCGATCCCGCCCGTGCCCGCCTGCTCACCCCTGCCGATCTGGAGGCCTGACATGACCGAGTCCGCCCGTATCGAATCCACCGAGGACGAGCACCGCCGGGTCGCCGGCATCCTCTCCCCCGACCTGCTCGCCGAGGCCCGCCGGCTCGACGAAGCCGACCCGCTCGCGAAGCACCTCGCGGCCTTCGCCGAGGCGCCGGGCGTGAGCGCGTACCTCGACGGCAACTCGCTCGGCCGACCGTTGGCCGATGTGCCCGAGAAGGTTGCGGCGTTCATCCGCGAGGACTGGGGCACCCGGCTGATCCGCTCGTGGGACGAGCAGTGGATGGACCTGCCGCTGCGGCTCGGCGACCGCATCGGCGAGATCGCGCTGGGTGTCGCGGCCGGGCAGACGATCGTGGCCGACTCGACGAGCGTGCTGCTGTACAAGCTCATGCGAGCGGCGGTCGCCGCGCGCCCCGGTCGCACCGAGATCGTGATCGAGGGCGGCAACTTTCCGACCGACCGGTTCATCGCCGCGGGCGTCGCGAACGAGACCGGCCTGACGTTGCGCTGGATCGAACCCGACCCGATTGCCGGCGTCACGGTCGACGACGTGTCGGCGGTGGTGTCCGAGCGCACCGCGCTCGTGGTGCTCAGCCACGTCGACTACCGCTCCGGCGCGCTCGCCGACATGCGCGCGATCACGAAGACGGTGAAGGATGCCGGGGCGCTCATGCTCTGGGATCTGTGCCACTCCGCCGGGGTCGTGCCGATGAAGCTCGACGAGTGGGGCGTCGACCTCGCCGTCGGCTGCACCTACAAGTACCTCAACGGCGGGCCGGGCTCGCCCGCGTTCGCGTACCTGCGCGCCGAGCATCAGGGCGCGCTGACCCAGCCCATCCATGGGTGGTTCGGCGCGGCCGACATCTTCGCCATGGGCCCGGAGTACGCGCCGGTCGCCGGCATCCGTCAGCTGCTCAGCGGCACCCCGCCGGTGCTGTCGATGCTCGCGATGCAGGGCATGCTCGACCTCATCGACGAGGCGGGGATCGCCGCCGTCCGGGCCAAGTCGATCTCGCTCACCGACTTCGCGGTGCGCGCCTACGACGAGCTGCTCGCCCCGCTCGAGGTGCGGCTGCTGTCGCCGCGTGCGGCATCCCGTCGCGGCGGGCACGTGACGATCGGGCACGACTCGTTCCAGCAGGTCACGCAGCGTCTGTGGGCCGGCGGGGTGATCCCGGACTTCCGGTTCCCCGACGGCATCCGTCTGGGGCTGTCGCCGCTGAGCACCTCGCACGAGGAGACCCTGCGCGGGGTGCTCGCCGTGCGCGACGCGCTGGCATGACCGAGATGCGCACGGATGCCGTCGTGCTCGACGACATCGACGCCCGACCGGGCAGCACCACCTCGCTGCTGCGCACGGTCGTCGGACTGTACCTGCGCGAGCTGGGCGAGATCACACCGGCGGGGCTGGTGCGGCTGGCCGGCGATCTCGACATCCCCGCGACCCGCGCGCGCACCGCGATCACGCGGCTGAAGCAGCGCGGGCTTCTGCTGACGACGCCGGCAGGAGCGCTCACCCCGAACCCGGATGCCGTGCCGATGCTCGAGCGCGGCGACCGGCGCATCTTCACGGTGCGCACGATGCAGCCCGGTGACGAGTGGATGCTGGTGTCGGCGACGATCCCCGAGACCCGGCGCGATCTGCGGCATCAGCTGCGGCGGCGACTGCTGTTCCTGGGCGCGGGGGCCGTGGCACCGGGACTGTGGATCACGCCCGGGCACCTGTACGACGAGGTCGACGAACTGCTGCACGAGATCGGGGCGCGCGGGTTCGCGACACTGTTCCGCACCGCCGATCCGAGTCCGGCCGTGCCGCTGGCCGAGGCGGTCTCGTCGTGGTGGGATCTGGCGGCGCTGCGCGCCGAGCACGAGCGGTTCCTGGCATCCGTCGCGGGGCTCGACCTGTCGGCACCGTTCGCGGCGCATGTGCGACTGATCGACAGCTGGCGGGTGCTGCCGTATATCGATCCCGGCCTGCCCGCCGCCCTGCTGCCCGAGGACTGGCCCGGCGCCCGCAGCGTCGCGACGTTCACTCGCCTCTCCGACGCCCTCGCCGCTCCCGCCCGCGCGCACGCCCTGGTGTGAGCGCGGGCGGGGCAGGTGTCAGCCGAGCTCGCCGACGAAGGCGGCGACGTGCTCGCGCAGGCGCAGCATCCGCAGGTCGCGAGCGAGCTCGCGATCGTAGCCCTCGTACGCGAGCGGAGGGAGCCGGCGGACGTTCGCCGAGCATCCGAAGTTCTCGCAGATCAGCGTGCCGATCGTGTCGCCGTTGCGGCCCGCGGCACCCGCTTTGCGAGCCGAGAAGAACTGCACGTCGTTGCGCAGGGTGACGTCATCGCACCACGAGCACTGCGCCCGCGCGCGGGTGCGCTGTTCGGTGCGCTGCAGCAGGATGCCGACGAACTCGTCATCGACCTCGGCGATGACGTACGCCCGCTTGGGCATCTTCGGGTCGAACCAGCCCAGGTATTCGAGCGACTCGAAGTCGAGGTCGTCGAAGTCGGCGGGCAGGGTCAGGGAGGACACCTCTTTGCGGGAGGCGTTGCGGAAGGAGGCGCGGATCGCGCGCTCGTCGATGGGACGCATGATGATGTGCTTTCTGAAGAAGACCGTCGATCACGACGGTGAGAAGGTGGATTCCCGGATCGGATGCCGGGGTGCGACGAATCTCCGGTGACGGGGGTTCCGCCGCCGGATCGCTCTCAGCCTCTGCCGTCGGCGCACGATGCGCCGACGACCACCTCTCGCGCCACGACGGCGCTCTCAGAACATGCGAACAGCATGCGGAAAGTCTACGCCGCCGATTCTCCACACCTGCCGACAGCGCCCGTCACGCGGGCGCCCCCGCGGCTAAGGTGAGAGCGGAAGAGGGGACTCCATGGCACCGAAGCCCGGGGCGGGGATGCCGTTGCGCGACTACCGCATCCACCGTTACGTCAATGCGTTCTGTCCGCGCTGCCATGAGGAGCGCCCCGATCAGCCGCTCAGCGAGGTGCGCAGGCTCTCGGGCTGGCTGGCTGATCGCGACGGCACCGTGTGGCTCGAGCGCGGCTGCCCCGAGCACGGTCTCATCTCGACGCTGTACGACGAGAACACCGACATCCTGCGCTATCTCGAGCAGTGGACGGCGCCCACCAAGGTGCACACGCCCGACACGGCCAGCAACTTCAAGCCGGTGCCGCAGGCCTATGAGGACGGTCTGCCGCAGATGCAGACGCAGCACACCTGCATCCTGCTCGAGGACATCACCGATCACTGCAACCTGAAATGCCCCACCTGCTTCGCCGAGTCGAGCCCGGCGGCGTCGACCGTCGCGCCGCTCGCCCAGGTGCTCGCCTCGGTCGATGCGCGGCTCGCGCGCGAGAACGACCGCATCGACGTGCTCATGCTGTCGGGTGGCGAGCCGACGCTGTACCCGTGGCTCGAGCAGCTCATCGAGCATCTCGTCGCACGCCCGATCGTGCGCATCCTGCTGAACTCCAACGGCCTGCGCATCGCGAACGACGACGAGTTCGTCGCGTTCCTGCAGAAGCATCGCGAGCGGGTCGAGGTGTACCTGCAGTACGACGGCGAGGAGGCGGCATCCGTCGCATTCCACCGCGGCGCCGACATCCGCCGCTTCAAGGAGCGCGCACTGGAACGGCTCTCGGATGCCGGGGTCTTCACCACGCTCACGATGACGGCGACGCTGGGTGTGAACGACCACGAGATCGGCGCCGTCATCCGCCGCGCGCAGGCGACGCCGTACGTGGGCGGGGTGACGATCCAGCCGGTGTTCGGCTCGGGCCGCAACTCGGGGATCGATCCCGAGGCGCGACTCACGCACACCGGCGTGCTCGCCCGGCTCGGCCCGCAGACCGACGACGACATCACCTGGCGCGACCTGACCGCGCTGCCGTGCAGCCACCCGCACTGCTGCTCGGTCGGGTACTTCCTGAAAGACGACGCGGGCGAGTGGAAGTCGCTGGTCGCGCTGATCGGACACGAGCGCCTCAAGGAGTTCCTCGACCTCAACCCCGACCTCATCGCGAACCGCATCGCCGACTCGAACGTGAACAAGGCGATCCGCGATGTCGTGAAGAGCTCGCTGATGGATCTGCTCAGCGAGCAGTCGTCGCTGTCGCACCCGTCGATGACCGACATCTGGCGCGACATCTGCGTGAACTGCGACCTCGGAGTCGGCACGCTCGCGACGCTCGCGGCCTCGAAGCTGCCGGGCCAGCACAAGCGGATGCGGGCGATGCTCGCCGAGCGGATGCTGCGCATCACCGTGAAGCCGTTCATGGACATCAACACGATGATCGAGGAGCGCCTGACGCAGTGCTGCGTGCACGTCGCGACCGTGAACGAGACGACGAACGCGCACCAGTGCGCGCCGTTCTGCGCCCTGCAGGCGTGGGCGCCGCTGAGCCGCACGCGACTGTCGACCGCGACCGGACGGCCGGCGGCGACGAGCACCGAGGTGCGCGAGACCGGCGGGCGCACCCGGCTTCCGGTGGTGACGACGTGACCACTCCCCCGCTGAACCAGTACGACGCCACGGTCGGCGACCCCGCCCCGGCGTTCGATCCGCTGCGGCTGTGCGTGTTCACGACGATCGCCCTGATCGCGTGCGTGCTCGGCCCGATCGCCGTGCTCGCCTTCGCGATCGTGGCGATCGCGGGGTATGCGCGGGCCCGCCGCGCGGGCCTGATGCGCTCGCGGTGCAAGCTGGGCGACACCCGGCTCGTGCTCGCGTACCTGACGGTGGTCGCGGTGGCGGCGGCCGTCGCGATCCCGTTCTGGGTGATGCTCTGGATGCGGATGCTGGCGGGCTGACGTGTTCCCGACGCTGGATGATCTCGTGCCGTGGCTGCCCGCGGTCGACACGCACGCCGTCTTCGTCGCCCTGGGCCTCACGGCCGCCGGGATCGTCTTCCTCGTCGAGAAGCGCCGCCGCGGTGTGACGGATCACCGCATCGCCTACCTCGTGCTCGGCGCACTGCTGGGCGCGGCCGTCTTCTCGCGGTTGGGGACCTGGGCGCAGCACCTGGATCCGACGCAGAACCTGAGCCTGATCGACCAGCTCGCCCGCGGAAACGCGTCGATGCTGTCGGCGCTGGTCGGCGCATGGCTGGGAGTGCACGTCGCGAAGCGCATCAGCGGGTATCCGGGGCGCAGCGGCGACCTGTTCGCGCCGGCGGTGGCGCTCGCGATGGCGCTCGGCCGCATCGGATGCCTGCTCACCGAGCAGCCCGGCACGCCGACCGGCGGTACGTGGGGAATCGTGCTCGATGCGGATGCCGCGGCCCGCACCGGCTCCCCCGCCGGGGTGCCGCTGCATCCCAGCTTCGTCTACGAGATCGCCTTCCATCTCGCCGCCTTCGCCGTGCTGTGGTTCTGGCTGCGGCACCGGCCGATCGCCGCCGGCGAGACGCTCACGATCTACATCGCCGCGTACGCCGTGTTCCGCTTCGCGGTCGAGTTCGTGCGCGGCAACGACGTGGCGTGGCTGGGGCTGACCAGGCCGCAGCTCTTCCTGCTCGTGACGATTCCGCTTCTGGCCGCCAGAATGATCTGGATGCTGCGCACCGGCCGCTTCCGCGCCGCGGCATCCACCCAGCCCGAGAGGACGGTGCGCGATGAACAGCACGCCTGAACCGCCGAACGGTGCCCCGCAGGAGCCGGAGCCCACGCCGCCGGTGGTGCCGCCGGAGCCGGTGACGCCCCCTCAGTCGTTCACCCCGCCTCAGCCGGTCATGCCACCGGAAGGTGCCGTGCCGCCGACGGGATCCGAGCCGCCGCAGGGACCACCGATCCCGCCGCAGTACGCCCACTACACCCCGCCGATGTGGACCGACCAGCCGCCGCAGCCGCGGCGCGGGTTGGGGTTCGGCGCGTGGCTCGGCATCGGGATCGCGATCGGTCTCGGCGCGCAGATCATCGCGCTGGTGCTGATGTTCGCGACCGTCGACCTCGTGCAGCCGTTGGGTCTTCTCGGCCTGCTGTGGCCGTTCATCCTCGTGGCGGTGATCGCCGGGGTGCTGATGTTCTTCCCGAAGACACGGGGCGCCGCCACCGGCATCCTGATCATGTGCGCCGCGGCGTGGCTGCTGGTGATCGGCCCGTGCATCGCACTCCTGGGTGGGCTGGGCGGCTGAGATCGGCGGCTCACGCCGCATTGTTGCGTCGCGTTTCGCCCGCGGTTGGCCGACTGCGACGGTGCTCGTAGCCTCGGAGCATCCGATCGTGAGGAGCACCACCGTGAACACGCCGCTGACCCGCCTTTCGCCCTTCGAGGTGCGTGAGCGTGCGGCGTGCATGTGCGACCACGGTGACGTGTGCTCGTCGTTCGCGCCGGGTCACGCGCTGCACCTCATCCAGGCGCGGATGGCGTCGGCCACCCCGCTCGGCTGGGTCGACGCGCTCGTCGAGGAGGCGGATGCCGTCACCGGCGTGCTGCGCCTGCGCGCGCTCGACGGCGAGCAGCACATCGTGTGGAACGCAGGCGGCGCGTCTCTCGAGGCCGCCGCGGGCACCCCGGTGGCGCTGCACCGCGACTACGGCGTGCTGGCCGTCGGGGCCGTGCAGTACAACGTCGCGCGCTGAGGCACGTCGCGCGCTGAGGCGTCAGGCGGCGCTCATCATCGACTCGCGCATCTTCATGCACGCGTCCATGCAGGCCTGGCACGCCTGAGCGCACATCCGGCAGACCTCGCTGTGCTCGGCGTGCTGCATGCACTCGTCCATGCACATCTGGCACATCGCGATGCAGGCATCGAGCATCGCCATCATCGTCGCCGGCGTCATGCCCTGCATCCGCAGCATCGAGCGCATCATGGTGTTGCACATGTCGGCGCAGTTCATGCAGGCCGGGCCGCAGTCCATCATCTGCATCGAACACACCGTGCAGGCCTGCTCGCACGCCGAACACGCGTCCATGCACGCCTGCATGAGCTGCATGTCCATCGCCTCCATGCCGGGCATCTTCATCTCCGCCGACATGGCGTCCATCATCATCGAGTCCATCGCGCACCGCCTCGCTCTCCGGCTTCCGCCGGGCCTCAGCGGGCAGGTCGACCCGCCTGAGCTCCACAGTACGCTGGTGCGCGGCGAGCGTCGACAGTCGTTTTCGTCCACCCGCCCCGGTGTCGTCCGGCGGGAGTAGGGTCAGGCTGTGGCACCGTTCACCTCGCTCCAGCGACTGGTCGTGACGATCGCGATCCTGGCCTCCTTCGTCACCTTCCTCGACGGCACCGTCGTGACCGTCGCGCTGCCGGCGATCCGCGACGAACTGGGCGGGGGCATCGCGACGCAGCAGTGGGTCGTCGACGCGTATCTCATCACGCTCAGCGCGCTCATCCTGCTGGCCGGCTCGCTCTCCGATGCCTACGGGCGGGTGCGCATGATGCGCATCGGGCTGATCGCCTTCGGCCTCGCGTCGATCGCGGTCGCGGCCTCCCCCGAGCCGGTCACGCTGATCGTCGCGCGTGCCCTGCAGGGGGCCGCGGGAGCCCTGCTCGTGCCGAGTTCGCTCGCGCTGATCATGGCGACCATCCGCGGCGAGCTGCAGTCCCGCGCGATCGGCATCTGGACGGCCTTCACCACCGGCGCGCAGATCGCCGGCCCCCTGCTCGGCGGGCTGTTCGTCGATCTGCTCTCGTGGCGCTGGGTGTTCCTCATCAACGTCGTGCCGATCGGCGTCACCCTCGTGCTGCTCGCCCGGCTGCAGCTGCCCGATCACCCGCGCGGCGCGCGGGTGGACTGGTGGAGCGGCGCGATGGGCGCGATCGGCCTCGGCGCCCTCGTGTTCGCCCTGATCGAGCAGCCGAACCTCGGCTGGACCTCACCTGCGATCTGGATCCCGGGGGTGCTCGGCGTGCTGCTGCTGGTCGCCTTCCTCGTGCGGCAGCGCCGGTCTCCCGCACCGCTCATGCCGTTGTCGCTGTTCAACGCCCGCAACTTCGCCTGGGGCAACCTGGCGACGCTGTTCATCTATGCGGCGCTGTCGCTGAACGGCTTCGTGATCGGCGTGTACCTGCAGGAGGGTCCTGGCCTGCCCGCTACGGCGGCGGGGATGGCGAGCCTGCCGGTCACGATCCTGATGATCCTGCTCAGCTCGCAGGCAGGTGCGTGGGCCGGTCGGCTCGGTCCGCGGCTGTTCATGACGGTCGGCCCGCTGCTGATGGCGGCGGGATCGCTGCTGCTGCTCACCGTTGCGCGCGAGTTCGACTACTGGTGGCAGGTGCTGCCGGCGATGATCGTGCTCGGCCTCGGCCTCGCGCTGACCGTCGCGCCGCTGACCTCGGCCGTGCTCGGCGCGATCGACGAGAACCGCTCGGGTATCGCCTCGGCAGTGAACAACGCCATCTCGCGCGTCGCGGGGCTGATCGTCGTGGCGATGCTGTCGACCATCGTTGGCGGCACCCTCGACCTCGACGGCTTCCACAGTGCCGCCGTGGTCACAGCGGCGCTGATGGCCGCGGGCGGGATCGTGTCGTGGATCGGCATCCGCAAGCCTGCCGCGGCGGCGCCGGAGACGGATGCTCTCGAGGGCGCCGAAGCCTGACCGTCAGATGATCGGATGCTCGTGCACGCTCGACGTGAGGTGCACGCCATTCAGCTCGACGTACAGCACCCTCTCGGTCACGGACACCGAGAGGGTGTTGCGCCGGGCGAGCGCGGCCGCGGCGTCGTCGAGGAAGCCGGGGTCGAAGCTGTGCAGCACGATGCTCTCGGCGTCGTGGATCGTCTTGCCCCGCCACTGCGGGAGCACCTTCGACGGGTCGCGGTGGGTGTAGATCACCGTGCGGCCGGCCAGCTTGCTGCCGAAGTGCAGCCGCGCAGCATCCGGCGCACCGACCTCGATCCACGCGGTGATGCTGCCGGTGAGATCGCGCACCAGCACGGCGGGCTCGTCGGTCGCGGCGATGCCCTCGGTGAACGCGATGCCCTCCTCACATTCGAGGCAGTACGCGAGCAGGCGGGTGAGCATGTAGACGTCGGTCTCGGACGGATGCCGTGCGACGCGCAGCGTGAGCTCGTCGTAGACGCCGCGATCGACGTCTGCCAGCTGCACGTCGAACGTGTGGATCATCGCGCCGGTCGCCATGGTGTTCGAGCCTACGCGGCCCACGAGAGCCCCAGCGGTCGACGAGGCAGATCACTGAAGCTCTGCATGGTTCAGGCGTCGGGCGGGAAGGGCAATCCCTGCGGTACAGGCTGGCTGCGATGCGGCGCATCACCGAGCCGGGCCTGCTCGAACCACATCTCACGCTCGAGTTCCTCGCGCACCGCGCGGTACTCCGGGGCGTGGGCGACGTTGTGCAATTCGTGGGGATCGGCCTCCAGGTCGTACAGCTCCCACTCGGGCGGATACGTGAACGGCCCTGCCCCGTCGAGGCCGAGACCGTCGTTGTAGAAGTAGATGAGCTTGTACCGGTGTGTGCGATAGCCGTAGTGCGCCGGCGCATGGTGGAACCGGTCGTCGTGCTCCCAGTACCGGTAGTACATCCCCGCGACGGGAGGTTCGACGGGTTCCCCGAGAAGGTCGGGCCAGAAGCTGCGGCCCTGCATGCGCGGGTGCGGTTCGACGCTGGCGGCGTCGAGGATGGTCTGGGCGAAGTCGACGTTGGTGACGATGCCGTCGAAGACCCGCCCGCCCTTGAGCAGGCTCGGGCAGCTCAGCAGCATGGGCATGCGCAGCGACTCCTCGTACATGAACCGCTTGTCGAACCAGCCGTGCTCGCCGAGGAAGAAGCCCTGATCGGAGGCGTACATCAGGAGTGTGTCGTCGAGCTCGCCCCGCTCGCGCAGACGATCCATCACTCGTCCCACGCTGTCGTCGACGGCTGCGACACAGGCGAGGTAGTCCTCCATGAACCGCTGGTACTTCCACAGCGCGAGCTCGTCGTATGCGAGCCCTTCGGGCGGCGAATCCTTGAGGTCCTCCTCGTTCAGGTTCTCCGCCAGGCGCATGAGCGCGCGACGCGTCGATGAGGAGCGAGTCGCGTAGTCGTCCCAGAAGGTCTCGGGCACCGGCACAGCTCCGCGGAAGCGCTCGGCATCCTTCGGCTTCGGCTCCCACGGCCGATGCGGCGCCTTGTGATAGATCAGCACGCACCACGGGTCGTCGCCCTCGAGTGAATCGACCCAGCCCAGTGCCATGTCGGTGATCACGTCGGTCGCGTACCCTTCGACCACTCGCTCACCGCCCGGCGACAAGAACAGGGGGTTCCAGTACTCCCCCTGCCCCTCGTGCCCGATGAGGATGTCCCAGTGGTCGAACCCCTCGGGGGTGCTCCCCTCGCGCTCGCCCATGTGCCACTTGCCCACCAGCGCGGTGCGGTAGCCCGCCGCCTTGAGCTGCGAGACGAATGTCGGCTGGCTCGCATCGATCGGCGTCTCCAGCGTCGAGACGCCGTTCACGTGGCTGTAAGTGCCCGTCAGGATCGACGCGCGGCTCGGCGAGCACAGCGAGTTGGTGGCGAAGCAGTTGTCGAAGCGCCACCCGCTCTCGGCGATCGCGTCGATGTGCGGCGTCGCATTCACGACGGATCCGTACGCGCCGATCGCCTGCGCACCGTGATCATCCGTGAGGATCATCACGATGTTGGGGCGGCGGTTCGACATCAGACGCTCTCCGCCACCGACGTGTCGTACGTGGTCTCGTCGAGACCGCTCTGCGTGGGGTCGTAGTCGACCTCGCCGACGTCGTACATCGTCGTCATCCAGTGGTAGAAGTTGTCGCCCCGCTCACGCAGCGCGCCGTAGAGACGCTGCATCATGCGGTCGCGGATGCTGCGCATCTCGGGGTGACCGTAGACGTTCATCAGCTCGTCCGGGTCGGTGCGCAGGTCGTACAGCTCGTTGACCGAGTCCGGGTTGACCACGAGCTTGTAGCGCTCGTCGCGGAGCATCCGCTGCGGGTAGGGGAAGTGGTGACCGTGGAACTCGCAGATGATGTGGTCGTCCCATTCCGGCCGCTCGCCGTCGGCGAGCGGCACCAGGCTGCGCGAGTCGACGGCAGGTGCGGGGTCGATGCCAGCCAGGTCGAGGATGGTCGCCGTGCAGTCCAGCAGGCTGACGAACTCGGTGCGCACCTGACCGGGCACCCCGCCGGGGATGCGCAGAAGCCCGGGCGTGCGGTAGATGTCCTCGTACATCGCCGGGCCCTTGTCGTGCAGACGGTGCGCACCGGTGAACTCCCCGTGATCGCACGTGAAGAAGACCGCGGTCTCATCGACGAGTCCCAGCCGCTCCAGCGCCTCCATCACCCGGCCGATCTGCTTGTCGATGAGGGCGACGTAGCCCCAATAGATCGCGATGAGCTTGCGAGTCACCTCGATCGGCATCGTGTCGAAGGTCCAGTGCGCGCTGTAGTTGCGCTGCACCGGGGGCTTTCCCTCGAAGGTCTCGGCGATCGACTTGGGCAACTCGATCTGCTCGGGGTCGAACATGTCGAAGTACTCGTCGGGCACGATGTACGGCAGGTGTGGGCCGAAGAAGTTCAGCTCCAGGAAGAACGGGGTGCCATCGCGCTCGGCGTCCGCCGCGTAGCGCTCGAGCAGCTCGATCGTGCGCGTGGCGAGGTAATGCTCGAACGTCGCCTCGACCGGCTGGTGGAGCCGGGCAGCCAGAAGGTTGCCCGGCCCACCGTTGGGCAGCGTGCCGCGGATGCGATCGCTGATCGCGTACGGCGGGAGACCCTTCTCCTGCAGGTAGCCGAGATAGTCCTCATTGTCGATCGGGTTGTGCCAACCGGGAAGGTCGGGACCGTCGAAGCCGAAGTCCGCGGCCTTCTTCTCGGTTCCGGCATGCCACTTGCCGACCAGGCCGGTGTTGTAGCCCTTCTCGCGCAGCGCCTCGACGAACGTGAACGCTCCGTCCTCAAGATCTTCGAGGTAGCCGACGTTGCGCTCGTGGTTCGCGAGCACCCGGTGACGGAAGGGCGCCTGGCCGGTGAGCAGGCTCGCCCGGGCGGGCGTGCAGATCGCCGTCGGCGTGTACCAGCGGTCGAATCGCGTACCGGTGCGGGCCAGCTCGTCGAGCACCGGCGTCGCCGCGAGGGCGTTGCCGTACGCCCCGAGTGTGTCCACCCGGTGCTGGTCCGTCATGAGGAAGAGGATGTTTCTCGGCGTCATCGTGCTTACTCGCCTGCCTGCAGGAAGAGGTCTCCGGTGTAGAACTCGCTGGGGTCGACGGCATCCGTCAGCTTGCCGGCCTCGACGAAGTAGTCGACCATGCCCGAGAACCAGGTGTCGACGGTTCCGTCCTCGGTGAGGCTGTCGAGCTCGTCGAGCGAGAGGATCTGCACGTTGCCCGCGTCGGCCTTGACCTGCTCAGGGTCGAGCGCCGAGAACTCGGCGGTGAGCTGGATCGCCTCATCGGGATCCTCGGCGCGCAGGTCGATCGCCTCACGCAGGGCCTTCAGCACACGATCGACTTTCTCGGGCTCGTCGGCGACGACGTCGTTCCCGGCGACGAATGCCGTGGGGAAGGCCACGGTGTCCTCGAAGTCACTGTTCTCGGCGAGTTCGACGAGGTCGGGCACCTGCTGCTTCACGGTCGCGAGTGCCGGGTACCAGAACCCGGCACCGTCGACCTGCTTCGACGACAGTGCGGCGACGATCGCGGCGGGCTCCATCGGCACGGCGTCGATGTCGTCCTTGGTCATGCCCGCCTCCTTGAGCGCGAGCGTGAGGATCATGTCACCCGAGGTGCCCTCGGGGAACGCAACGGTCTTGCCGCGAAGGTCCTCGACCGAGTCGATGCCCTTCTGTGCGACGACACGGTCGGCCTGGCCGAGCGTGTTCAGCGCGACGATCTTCGCCTGTCCGGATGCCGGCAGCCACACGGCGCCCGGGCCGATGTAGCCGAAGTCGAGATCGCCGGTGCCGAGCGCCTGGATCTGCAGCGGGCCGTTCGTGAAGTTCTGCGGAGTCACGTTCAGGCCGTACTTCTCCCAGAGTCCGTGCTCCTCGGCGATCGCCAGCAGGCTGGTGCCGTTGAAGTCGGGGATGTAGCCGAAGTTGACGTCAATCACGTCGTCGTACTGGTTCTCGACGGCCTCGCCGGACGGCGTCTCGCCGCCTGTCGAGCAGCCGGTGAGTGCGAGGGCGACGGCGGCGCCGACGGCTGCGGCTCCGAGGAGCTTGCGTGAGATGTGCATGGGTGGGGGTGTCCCTTCTTCGGGTCGGGGCGTCTCAGTGCGACGCGGGTCCGGCGGCATTGCCGGAGGTCTGGTGGTAGACGGAGTGCCAGACCCGGTTGCGCAGCTGCGCGAACTCGGGACTGAGACGCGCGTCCTCGGTGCGCGGGTAGGGCAGGTCGACGTCGATGACGTCGTAGATGCGCCCGGGGCGGGCGGCCATCACGATCACGCGGTTGGCGAGGAAGACGGCCTCGTCAACGTCGTGGGTGATGAACATGACGGTGCGCTTCTCGCGGCTCCAGGTGTCCAGCAGCTGCTCCTGCAGCTTCACCCTGGTGAGTGCGTCCAGCGCGCCGAACGGCTCGTCCATGAGCAGGATCGAAGGGTTCACGGCATAGGCGCGGGCGATCGCGCAGCGTTGCTTCATTCCCCCCGAGAGCATCTTCGGCAGGGCGTCGGCGAACTGTTCGAGACCGACCATGCGGATGAAGTGCTCGGCCCGCTCACGCCGCTCCGCCTTCGGCACGCCTGCGACCTTGAGCCCGAACTCGACGTTCTTGCGGACGGTCAGCCACGGGAACAGCGCGTACTGCTGGAAGATCACCCCGCGCTCCGGGCCCGGCCCGGACACCTCGCGTCCGTCGACGAGCGCCTCGCCGGCGGTCGGCTCCTCGAGCCCGGCGAGAATGTTCATCAGCGTCGACTTGCCGCAGCCGGACGGCCCGACGACGGTGACGAACTCGTTGTCGGCGATGTCGAGGTCGACGTGCTCGAGAGCGACGAATTCCTCGTCCTTGAGCTGGAAGGTCTTTCGGATGCCGCGGACCGAGATCTTCGCGGCGGTCATGGTGTCGGTCATCGGCGTTCCTGCCATCCGGTGAGTTTGGTCTCGGCGAACAGGAGGAGTCGGTCCATCACCAGGCCGAGGATTCCGATGATGACGATGCTGACGAAGATGGTGGCCAGGTCGTAGTAGATCTGGGCCTGCTGCATCCGGTAGCCGAGCCCGGCCTGCGCGGCGAGCAGCTCGGCGGCGACCAGCGTGGCCCACGCGGAGCCGAGGCCGACGCGCATGCCGACCAGGATGAACGGGGTGGATGCCGGCACGACGACGCGTGCGAAGATCGTGCCGTCCTTGGCACCGAGCACGCGCGCGGCGTTGATCAGCGTCCGGTCGACGCTCACCACGCCCTGATAGGTCGAGATGACACATGCCAGGAACGCGGCGAGGAAGATGACGAACACCTTCGGCACCTCTCCGATGCCCATCAGCACGAGCACGAGGGGCAGGAGGGCCAGCGGCGGGATGGTGCGGAAGAACTGGATCCACGGCTCCGCGATTCCGCGTGCGACCGTGTACCAGCCCATCAGGAACCCGACCGGCACGGCGACCGCCGTGCCCAGCAGGAACCCGCTCAGCACGCGGGCGAGGCTCGCGAGCACGTCCTCCTGAAGGATGCCGGCGTTCCACATCTGGATCGCCTTCTGCACGACCTGCGGCGGGGTGGGCAGCTGCAGTCCGCTCAGGGCGAGCGCCCACCAGATCGCGATGCCGCCGACGATCGAGGCGGTGTTGAGGATGATCAGCCAGGTGCGCTTCGACAGGCGCCGTCTGCGGGCGCCGCGCGGAGCACGCGCACCGCCGTCGGCTGCGAGCGCGGTGATGTTCGCGGTCGACGGCGACTCGTCGGCACGGGACGGGGTGGCGGGCGTCTCGACGCCGTTCATGTGCGGGCTCCTTCGCGGGCATCGGTGGCGGGAGGGATCACAGGGCGCTCCTTTGGGGCGAGGTGGCTCGGGCTGACGCCGTCGGGTCGGGGTAGCCCGCGAGCAGGGGGGACTGGTGGAAGATGGCGGCGATCGCTCCCAGAGCGCCGTCACTGTCGCGCAGCTGAGCGGCGCGGACGATCTGCGGCTGGTCGGAGGGGATCGAGTACAGCTCGTAGCGCAACGTGGCGGCGGCCTGCTCGACGAGCACCGGGGCGACGTGCACGATCTCTCCTCCGATGACGACCTCACGCGGGTTCAGCGTCATCGCGGCGGCGCCGAGGACCCGACCGATCGTCGAGCCGACTTCTCTCAGCACCGCATCCACCGCCGGGTCGCCCTTCTGGACGGCGACCGCCAGGTCGTCGAGGGTCTCAGTTTCGGCGCCTGTGTCGCGGCAGGCGCGCAGGATCGCGGGCGCCGAGGCGACCGTCTCGAGGCAGCCGCGCTTGCCGCATCGGCAGGGCAGGCCTCGGGGGTGGGCGGTGACGTGTCCGAGCTCACCGGCGAAGCCCAAGGAACCGGTCACGAGGCGTCCCGAGACCACGAGCCCTCCGCCGACGCCGTCCGAGAGGCGGAGGTAGATGAGGTTGTCGACGGCATCCGGACGCGCGATCGCCTCGGCGAGCGCGGCAAGACGCGTGTTGTTGTCGACGATCACGGGGGCGGCGAAGCGGTCGGCGAAGGCGCGGTCGACGCCGTCGGGAGCCAGCTGGCGCTTCCAGTTCACAGCGGGGACGCCGGCGAGGGCTGCGGTGTACGGTCCGGGGACGCCGATGCCCACCGCCTGCAGGGCACCGAAATGCACGCCGGTCTCGGCGCTGAGCCGGTCGATGAGGTCGAACGCCGCGGTGATGCGCCCGCTCCATGGGGTGTCGTTCTCATAGCGCTGCGCACCCTCGGCGATGACCTCGTGCGAGGCGTCGGCCACGGCCACGTGCACGCGGCGGTGACCGAAGTCGACGCCGAGGAACTGTCCCGACTCGGGGTCGAGGGCGAGCCGTTCGGCGGGGCGTCCGCTGCCGGCGCGGGTCGCCGCGTCGGTGTCGGCGACGATGATCGCGCCGCGGCCCAGCAGCTGAGCGGTGATCTCGGAGAGCGTGGTGCGCGACAGGCCGACGCGCTTGGCGAGCTCGCCCCTGCTGAGTGCGCCGTGCGCGCGCAGCGCCGCGAGAACGCGTTCCTCATGGGTGCGGCGCACCAGTGCGTGGACCCCGGTCGTCGATGACATGCCTGCCACTCTCGCAACCGCGAATTTTTCCGTCAACAGTCCGACAGAAAGATTCTGGGATTTCCCCGAGTCGTGACCAGAACGTTGCATCCGGCCGCGGAAGGGGCGCCCGCCTCACGGCGGACGCCCCGACCCTGCGCAGTCGGCCGGCTATCCGTCCGCAGGACGCTGGACGGTGAGGATGTCGCCGAGCGGACCGCTCTTCTCCATCCGCACGATGCCCGGCACCGCAGCCTGGTCAGCCCTGGACGGATCGGCCCAGTAGCCGTGCGCCGGGTTGTTGAAGAACGTCATCCAGGGATCGCCGTTCTCATCGATGAACATGTTGTTGTGCCCGGCGCCGACGCCTGCCGTGTACCGGGCGGTGTACGGCCCTTCGAACCTGTCGGAGACGGCGACGATCGCGTCGTACTGCTCGCGCAGCCCTGTGCCGGCCAGGTAGGTCGGCGCAGAGGACGGCGTCGGCTTCCACGACCACGCGGCGTGCATCAGGTAGTACTTGCCGTCGATCTTCGTCACCGTCGCGCCCTCGAGGTACGGTTCGGGCGAGTACTTTCGCTGCGTGAAGGTCGGCAGGTCCGTGGGGTGGACCAGGTTCTCCATATCCGGCGTCATCTCGGAGTACAGGTCGTTGTGCAGCACGAGATACGTCTTGTCGCCGTCATCGAACAGGCCGCCGTCGATGTGGTAGTACTGCGGGTTCGCCGCGCGGACCGGCTCCCCCAGTGGATGCTCGACGCTCGCCTCGATGTTGCGCCACGGGCCTTCGGGTCCGCCGTCGCTGACGAGGATGAACGAACCGGTCAGGGTGCTCTGATCGCCCATGCAGGCCACCAGATACCACTTGCCGTCGATGTAGTGGAGTTCCGGCGCCCACACGTTGCCCGCCTTCTTCGCGGGATCATCGGGGTTCTTGTACGCCTGCCAGTCGGCGACCACGACCCGATCGGCGGTGTTCTCGCCGACGAACTCGGGCGACCACACCTTGCCCTTGGGCTGATCGGGACGGATGCCGGTGGTGTCGACGAGCTTCCACGGACCCTCGAGGGCGGGGGCGGTCCAGACGTAGATGCCGTCGTTCCACGGCGCCGCCTTCTCGAGCTCTCCAGGCTTGGTGGTGCCCGTGGCGACATACATCGTCTCTCCGTCGACCTCGAAGCGGTTCACGTAGGTGTCGCGCATCCAGATGCGGCCGTCGGCCTCGTCCTGCGGGCGCAACTCGAGGTCGAGGATCATCGAGTTGTCCGCCCGGGGCATGAGCTCCGCGCGGCCGTCCGCGCCGCCGTACGGCATCGGGATCGGCCAGCTCGCCGGGAAGGCGCGCTCGACTCCGCCCATCGCGTAAGTGCGGAGATAGTCGAACTCGGCGGTCGCCCCGGCGGCGTTGTACGACACCAGCCCGATGCGCAGGTCGCCCAGGGTCGGCATCGACCAGACGCCGCCCCACTGCCAGTCGGTGCCGTCGACGCTCGACGCCATCCTGACGTCCCATTCGCCGTTCGCCTCATCGAGCTGTGCGTAGAGCCGGAGCCAGGTCGTCTCGGCCGGCGCCGCACCGAACATGGGACCGTTGGCAACCGCTGCAGGCGGAGTCGATGTGGTGCGCTCCATCTCCTTGCCGAACTCGGTCTGGTGCAGGAACTGGCCAGCCTTGCGATTCAGCGGCAGCACGGAGTGGGTGAGCTTGAGGTACCGGTCGTCGGTCTCGTAGAGCACGATCCCGGCCTGCTGCGCGGCACGGTCGCCGTCGAAGGTCAGCTTCGTCTCGACCATGAAGTCCTCGCGCGGCGCGTCTCGAACCAGTACGGGAGCGGTGTTCGTGCCCAGGTGCAGCTCGGCGCCCTGCGTGGGCCAGACGAGAGCGCCGTCACGGATCGCCGGACCGCTGGCCGGCTTGCGCACCCAGCTCCAGGCGTCGTCACCGAGGCGCGGGGATGCTCCTTCGTCGAACTCGTCGGAGTACGCCTCGAGCAGTTCACCTGGCTCCGGCTCGGCCACCCGCTCGATGACCGGCTCGTACAGGGCAGCCGCGCTGAGGTTGTCGGCGTCTGACGCCGCTCCTTCGGCGCGCACAGCGATCGATCCGGCCGCCGTCGCGCCCTTCGGCGCGTCAACCGTGACCTGAGCGAGCGGGTCGTTCAGGTTGTCGGCCGACACCTCGGCCGACACCGCCCCGCCGCGCCATTCGATCGACAGGACATGCCAGGTGTCGTATGAGAACCCGGCGGGAAGGGCTGCGGACCGCTCGGCCACCCGCGAACCATGCCGCACCTCGATGCGCAGCATTCCTGCGGCACGATCGATCCATGCGGTGGTCCCGTTCTGACCCCGCACCCCCATGGCGAGGCCGGCGGCGCCTGCATCCCCGTCCTCGGTGAAGCGGATGTCGGCCTGCACGCGCTGATCGCCCGAGCTGTGCTCGCGGCTGATCAAGCCGGCGCCGTCCGAGAGCCGCGCGTGCGCGCCGGCATCCGTCGACTCGGCCAGCGTCACGCCGCCGTCGCGGCGCCACCCGTCGAGCCCATCGGCGAAATCGGAGCCGATGACCGCGGTCGTGACAGGTGCTGCCTGTTCGCCGGACGACGGGCCGGCGCCTGCGTTGACGACGGGCCAGCCGTCGATCCAGTCGAGGCGGTCGATCATCATGGGCCGCTTCGACAGGTTCAGGCGGCCCGCGCGCGTGTCCACCGGGGGGAAATCGGGGTCCTCGTTCGGGATGGCGTGATAGACGAGCCAGTCCTGGCCGGCGAGGTCGGTCTGGATCGCGTTGTGGCCGGGCCCGGCGAACCCGTTGCCGTTGGAGGCCAGGACGAATCCGCCCTTGCTGCTCAGGGCCATGAGGTCCACGTCGTGGTCGTCGACGAAGGGTCCCCGTGGACTGTCGGAGCGCCCGACCTTCACGGTGTAGCCGCTGAACGCCCCATCGCAGCATCCGGCGTCGGAGTACATCAGGTAGTACCAGTCGTCGCGCTTGACGACGAAGCCACCTTCCATGCGTCGGCCCTGAGCGACCTGGGTGACGGGCCCGGTGAGCGCCGTCGCGTCGGCGGTCATCGCTGAGACGCAGATGACGTCGTAACTGCCCCAGTACAGGTAGTGGGTGCCGTCGGTGTCGGTGAACATCGCCTGGTCGATGTTGCCGGTCGGGCAGCCGCCCACGTTCGCGCCTCCCATGAGCAATCCGCGGTCGGTCCATGGTCCGGTCGGAGTGTCGGCGGTGAGCAGGGCGACTCCGCCGTTCGAGAGCGAGTAGGTCAGGTGATAGCTGCCGTCGACGTAGCGGATGTCGGGTGCCCAGGGGCGGGTGCCCGCTGCCCAGTAGCCGGGCTTCGGGTCGTCGGCCTCGATGACGTCGCCGACGTACTCCCAGTCGACGAGATCGGTCGAGCGCAGGGTGGGGAGGATGTGCTCGCCGGACTCGCCCTTGCTGTTGAAGATGGGGTTGGTGGTGCCGTACGCGTACCAGGCGCCGTCCTTGCCCCGGATCACCGCAGGATCGGGGAACGTGTCCACGACTCCGGCGGTCACGGGGTTCGAATAGATGGCGTCCTGCGGCGCAGTCGTCGACTGCGTGGACGCTGACTGGGTGGCCACCGCGGGGGCGCCGACCGCCAGCAGCGCGGCGACGGCCGCCGCAGCGGCCGCTCCGATCCGGCTCGGTCTCGATCTCAACACGTGTGCTCTCCTTCGCCTTCGAAGTCGCCGCGCAGGTCGCGTCGGGCGTCGTGTCGATACAAGAGAGGCATCATTTTTCCGTCAAGAACCCGACGGAAAGAAGGTGAGGATCGACCGTCCTCCATGACGCGCCGGCAGAGTCCGCCGGTGGTGGAGTGCACAGCGTCGAGCGTGATCGACTGCGGCCCCATCCCTGCGGTCTTCGCGGCGACCGCGATGGAGATCTCGTTCTCGCCCCGCATGTTCAGGAACCCGCTCGGAATCGTGAACGACTTCTGCGGGCCGATATCGCCGATGTAGACACCGGTGTTCCACCCGTTGACGAAGATCGTCGCCCGCGAGCCGTCGGTGCGCCCCGCCTCGAACTTCGCCGAGTGCACTGTCCACGGTCAGGGCGGGCGCGAGGCGGCGAGCGGGTGGCCGACAACCCGCGCGCGGCGGCGACGGAGTTACCGAAAGAAGAAAACCCCTGACAAACAGGGGTTTTCATGGCGGTGACGGTGGGATTTGAACCCGAATCGTCGAGATCCTCCTGGATCGTGTTCAGCCCGCTCGCCCGGGAAACCGCGGATTCACGTCAGTATGAGTGCTGATTCAACCGACTTCGATCCGACTCGTTCTCAGACGTTCGTGGGAGATTTGTGGGAGGAAGCTGACGGGGATCTCTACCCCTACGGCGGCACCACCTTAGCAGGGTCGTGCGCGACGCCGGGGCCAGCGTGAGGAGGAACCCGCCAACTCGCCTACTCCCACTTGGGTTCCGCGTGCTTCCGCGGGAAAACGGACCGTCGAGACGCGACTCGGGGTGCACGCAGACCACCACCGAGACTCGCCTGAATCATCGTGCTCGGGATACTCCGGACACTTTCGGGACACTTCGCATCGGGTTCGACGTCCGGATGGCCGGCACGCTTCAGACGCCTGACTGCGCCCTGATCCACACCGTCGACGGCGGCGTCAGCGGCTCGGCATCCGGCGCGGGCCGGAAAGCCTGCAGCATGTATTCCCCGAAGCGCTTCCAGGCGTGCGCAGAAGAACGTCTGGAGCCGCGCACCAGACCGGCGTTGGCGTTGAGGAGGAGATAGAGGTCGCTGTGATCGAAGTCGGCACGGACGGCGCCGGCTTCCTTCACCGTGCGCACGAGCCGGTGCGACGCGGCGAGCGCCCGCCGGGTCTGCGATCGGAAGAGCTCGCTGCCGAGGCCTGGCGAGAGCACGACCTCACTAAACGCGATATCGTCCGCCTGCTGCTCCAGGATGAAGAGCACGTAGTCGCGGAGGGCCTCCCAGGGTGTGGTGAGCGCCTGCTCGGACGCCTGCTCCGTGCGGTCGGCGTACTGCGTCATCTTCTCCTCGAAGACGACCGCGACGATCTCTTCGACGGAGGCGAATCTGCGGTAGATGGTTCCGACGCCGACTCCCGCGATCGCCGCGATGCGCTCGAGCGTCACGTGGGTGCCCTCGTCGGAGAACAGGGATGCCGCGGCGCAGAGGATCGCCTGCCGATTTCGCTCAGCATCAGCCCGGAGGGGGCGCGGAGCAGCATTGTCCATGCACCGATTCTACACAATTGGAATAGTTTCTCCACTTTATGGTTGGATACAAGTGGAACATCTGCTCCGCTCTGCTCACCGCACCAGGAAGACCCCCTCATGAAGGCATTCGCTCTCCGCTCGTTCCGACACCGCCCCCGATATCACCGAGGTCGACGTCCCCGCCCCGCCGAGGGCGAGGTGCTCGTCAAGGTTCACGCGGCATCCGTCAACGGCTTCGATCTCGCTGTCGCCAACGGCCACCTCAACGGCGCGATGGAGCACCGTTTCCCGGTGGTGCTCGGCAAGGACTTCGCCGGAACCATTGATGAGGTCGGCTTCGGCGTGGATGGCTATGCCGTCGGCGACCGCGTCTTCGGTGTCGTTTCGAAGTCCTTCTTGGGCGACGGATCGCTCGCCGAGTACGTGACCGTACCGGTGGCTGTGGGCATCGCGAAGCTCCCCGACACGATCGATTTCACGCAGGCTGCCGGTCTCGGTCTCGCCGGAACCGCCGCGGTCGACGCGTTCGACGCCGCAGAGATCGGCGGAGGCGCGATCGTGCTCATCGCCGGAGCCACCGGCGGAGTCGGCAACCAGGCCGTTCAGCTCGCAGCCCGCGCGGGCGCCGTGGTCATCGCCACCGCGCACTCGGCCGAGGAGATCGCGCAGGTCACCGCTCTCGGTGCGACGAGCACGGTCGACTACACCGGCGATGTCGCCGCACAGGTGCTGGCTGCGCACCCCGAGGGCGTCGATGCGGTGCTGCACTTCGCCGGAGACCCCGCAGCGCTGCTCACCGCCATCAAGAAGGACGGCGGGTTCGTGTCGACCATCGCGCAGAGCGCCGAGCAGATCGGGGCGGACGACATCCGCTTCGCCTCGGTCTACGCAAATCCGTCGTCGGCCACGCTGGAGCGGGTCGCGCAGAACCAGGCAGAAGAACGCACGACGGTTACCGTGCAGCGCATCTACCGTCTCGACGACGCCGCAGACGCTTTCAGCCATTTCGCCGGCGGCACGCGCGGCAAGCTCGTCGTCACGATCGGCTGAGGACACTCGGCATGAACATCACAGTCTTCGGCGCCACCGGCGCCATCGGCGCGCTCACGGTCGATGAGCTGCTGAACCGCGGCGACACGGTCACCGCCTACGTGCGTAACCCCGCCAAGGTCCCGGCATCGTGGGGTGACCGCGTCCGCGTCTTCGCCGGCGAGATGTCGGATGCCGCAGCCATCGACTCGGCGGTAGCGGGGGCTGATGCGGTTGTGAGCGCGCTCGGTCCGAGCATGGACAGGAAGGCGACCGGACTCCCGCTGGTCGAGGGCACGCGTTACATCCTCGATGCGATGGTGCGGCACGGCGTGACCCGCTTCATCGGGCAGGGCACGCCGAGCGTCCTCGACCCTCGCGAGAAGGCCAACACCCAGACCCGCCTGATCAGTTTCATGGGCCGCACGTTCCTGCCCCGCGCGTACGACGAGATGCTGGGAATGAGTGCCGCCATCATGCGATCCGGTCTCGACTGGACCATCGTGCGCTTCACCGCCCCGAACGACAAGCCGCGCACCGGGAAGCTCCGTGCCGGGTTCTACGGCCGCGACCGGATCGGCTTCGCGGTCAGCCGTCCCGACATCGCGGCGTTCACCGCCGCGCAAGTCCGCGACTCGACATACATCAAGGCCGCCCCGGCCATCAGCAACTGACCCTTCACAACGGAGACCCTCAGACATGGACATCGCCCTCTGGATCACGTCCGGAATCCTGGCTGCCGCATACCTCGCGGCCGGACTCATGAAGACCTTCACCCCCAAGGACAAGCTCACCGGCTCACTTCCCTGGGTCGAGGACTACTCGCCCGCGACCGTCAAGCTCATCGGCATCGCCGAGGGCCTCGGCGCCGTCGGGCTCATCCTGCCGTGGCTGACCGGCATCGCCCCGGTGCTCACCCCGATCGCAGCAACCGGACTCGCGCTCGTGCAGTTGCTCGCCGTCTTCGCGCACCTGCGCAGGAACGAGGCGAAGGTCATCCCGACGAACATCGTGCTGCTGCTGGCCGCCGTCTTCGTCGCCGTCTTCCGATTCGCGGCGCTCTGATGGAACTCGGAATCTACTCGTTCGGCGAGCTGACCGACGAACGCGGGCCCGACTCCGCGCAGAGCATCCACGAGCGCATCGGCCAGATCCTCGAACTCGCCCGGCTCGCGGATGCGGGCGGGCTGGACATCATGACCCTGGGCGAGCACCACCGCCCGGACTTCAGCGTGTCGGCACCCGAGGTCGTGCTGGCCGCGATCTCCGGACAGACGTCCCGCTTGCGGCTCGCGTCCGGCGTCACGGTCCTCTCCAGCCAGGACCCGGTGCGGGTGTTCGAGCAGTTCGCGACGCTCGATCATGTCTCCGGAGGGCGCGCGGAGATCTTCGCCGGCCGCGGGGCTTTCACCGAGTCGTTCCCGCTTTTCGGCTACGAGCTATCCGACTACGATGCGCTGTTCGACGAGAAGCTCCGCCTGCTGCTGCAGATCCGCGACGAACCCGTCATCACCTGGAACGGACGTTTCCGGCCCGCCCTGCACTCGGCAACCGTCTCCCCGCGCCCGGTGCAGGAGAAACTGCCCATCTGGGTCGCCGTCGGCGGCACGCCGGCCTCGGCCGTGCGCGCCGGAGCCCTCGGCCTGCCGATGATCATGGGCTTCTTCGCCGGCCCCGAACAGTTCGTCCCCCTGGTCGACATGTACCGGCGCTCCGCGGAACAGGCCGGACACGACGCCGCCTCACTCCGCCTCGGCGTCAGCGGACACATGTTCGTCGGCAAGACCTCGCAGGGTGCCCGCGACGAGTTCTACCCGTACTACTCGCGCTACTTCCAGCAGGGCGGGGCACCGTTCGCCGCCAACGGCTTCCCCCGCGACGCATACGACAGCTGGATCGCGCACGGACTGCCGGTCGGTAGTCCGCAGCAGGTGATCGATGCGATCATGCGTCGCGTCGATCTGCTCGGCATCGACCGCTTCATCGGCCAGATCGACGTCGGCAACCCCCCGTGGAAGATGACGCTCGACTCCCTCGAGCTCTACATGACCGAGGTCGCACCCGTCATCCGGCGCGAGACCGCTGGGGCCCGATGAGCTCCCGTCGCCTGCGCATCGCGCTCATCGTCGCGAGCACCCGCACGGTCCGCTTCGCCGACCTCGTCGTGCCGTGGGTGCAGCAGCATCTGGTCGACGCGGGTTTCGAGCTCGACGTCATCGACGTCCGCGAGGTGACCCTGCCGTACTACGACCTGCCTGTCGCCCCCGCGATGGCCGAGCGGCAGTACACGAACGACGCCGAGCTGGCGCTCGGTGAGCGATTGGATGCCGCGGACGGATATGTCATCCTCACGAACGAGTTCAATCACGGCTACTCGGCTGCGTTGAAGAATGTCCTGGATCACTACTTCGCGGAGTTCCAGCACAAGCCCGTCGCCTTCGTCGGCTATGGCAACGTCGGCGGTGCACGCGCGATCGAGCAGCTGCGTCAGGTCGCAGCGGAGCTCGACATGGTGTCCGTGCGAGAAAGCGTGCACGTCATCGGATTCCAGTTCCCGGCCGTCCGCGCAGGCGGGGAGGACGCGGATGCCGTATTCGCGGCACTCGAGCCGAAGATGGCCGCGATGCTGGAGAACCTGCGGTGGTGGGCGCGAGCGCTCACCACCGCCCGAGCAGCGGGGCCCGACTCATCCCTCGGTTGACTCCTCGGTTCGCATCACCCGCATCAGCGCCCGGATGCCCTGCGCGAGAGCGCGCAGGTCGTCGAGGGCAAGGCGATCCAACGGCGCGCGGCTGAGTTCGGGTCGAGCGGCGAGCAAGTGCTGCACGGTCTCGCGGCCAGTGCGTGTCGCGACGACGCGACGGACTCGTTGGTCGTGGGCATCCAGCATCCGCTCGATCATCTCCTGCGATTCGAGACGATCGACGATGCCGGACATCGTCGCGAGCGATACGCCCACGGTCTTCGCGAGCAATTGGATCGTGCTGCCGTCGGGTTCGGTCATCAGGATCGTGAGCACCTTCAGCTGCTGCATGGTCAGGCGCAGCGTGAGCATGGGTTCGAGGATCTCAGGGATGAAAGACGTCTCGATGTCGTTCTGCAGGGCGAGCAGCTCGTCGAGCAGCGCCTCGCGCTCCGCCTGCCTGTCAGTGTTCACGCATTGAGCGTACCGCTGGATTCTCAGTCCCAGCACAGAAAGGGAAACATAGCTCTGTACTAAGCTTCGTTCGACGCAAAGTTTTCCGTCGCGTCATCTGCTCCCTCAGACTCTCGGTGGTGTCTCTTGTTCCGTCTTGCTCGTTTCAGCCTGGCCAACCGGATGCTGGTGGCGTTGATCACCCTGCTCATCGCGGCATTCGGCGTCTTCTCGATGACCCAGCTCAAGCAGGAGCTGATCCCGTCGATCGAGCTTCCGCAGACAACTGTGGTCACCATGGTGCCGGGGGCGAGTCCCGAGGTGATGGACGAACAGGTGAGCGAGCCGATCTCGCAAGCCCTCGTCGACCTGGAGAGCGTGGAGCAGGTCGTCACCACCTCGTCGTCGAGCATGTCGATGGTCTCGATCGCGTACGCATACGGCACGGATGCCGACGAGTTCCGGGCGAGCGTCGAGCAGGCGCTGGACTCCGTCTCCCTCCCCAACGACGCAGAGCCGAACCTGGTCTCGGGCAGCACGTCCGCCATCCCGGTGATGTTCATGACCGCGTCGTCCTTCGACGCAGAGCTCGCCGAGCTGTCGAGCACACTCTCCGACTCCGTGGTCCCGAAGCTGGAAGCGATCGATGGAGTCCAGTCGGCGGCAGTCTCTGGCGGAGCCGTCCAGCGCGTCGTGATCACCCCCGACCAGGCGGCGCTCGCATCGGACGGCCTGAGCACGCAGGCACTGTCCGATGCACTGCAGGCCAACGGCATCACACTGCCGCTGGGCAGCGTGAGCGGAGACGGCGCACTGCTGCCCGTCCAGGGTGGGTCCCCGGTGACGTCACTCGACGCCATCGCGGATCTCCCGCTCGCGAGCCAGACCGAGCCCGGCACCGTCGTGACGATCGGCGATGTCGCCGATGTCGACTTGGTCACCGAGGACCAGACCTCCATCACCCGCATGAACGGCGAAGAGGCGCTCTCGATCTCCATCACCGCCACCCAGAACGGCGACATCGTCTCGATGTCGCACGCCATCGACGACGCGATCACCGAGCTGACCGACGATATCCCGGGTCTCGAGCTGACGATCGTCTTCGACCAGGCGCCGTTCATCGAGGAGTCGATCGAGCATCTGGCGATCGAAGGTCTGCTGGGTCTGCTGTTCGCGATCGTGGTCATCCTGATCTTCCTGCTGTCACTGCGCTCGACGATCGTGACCGCGATCTCGATCCCGCTGTCGGTGCTCGTCACCTTCATCGGACTGAACCTCGGCGGCTACTCGCTGAACATGCTCACGCTCGGCGCTCTCACCATCGCGATCGGACGCGTCGTCGACGACTCGATCGTCGTGATCGAGAACATCAAGCGGCACCTCTCCTACGGTGAGGCGAAGATCCCCGCGATCCTCACCGGTGTGCGGGAGGTCGCCGGCGCCATCACCGCGTCGACGCTGACCACGGTCGCCGTGTTCCTGCCGATCGCCCTCGTGGGCGGCATGGTGGGCGAACTGTTCGCACCGTTCGCCCTGACCGTGACGATCGCGATGCTCTCATCGCTCCTGGTCGCGCTCACGATCGTGCCGGTGCTGTCGTACTGGTTCCTTCGACGTCCGAAGAATGTCGCAGATCCCGAGGCTGTGCGTGCGGCCGCAGAGGAGAAGGAGCACAAGTCCTGGCTGCAGCGCGGCTACAAGCCGATCCTGCGCGGCACGCAGAAGCATCCGGTGATCACGCTGGCTGCCTCGGCTGTGCTGCTCGCGCTGACGGTCTCGCTCGTCCCGTTGATGAAGATCGACTTCCTCGGCAGCACCGGCCAGAACATGATCATGGCCACCCAGACCTTCCCCGCAGGCTCCGACCTCGAGACGATCTCCGACGGCGCGCGCGACGTCGAGGACACCCTGCTGGAGGTCGAAGGGGTCGAGGACGTCATGCTCATGGCGGGCTCCAGCGGCGGCGGCGCAGGAGACTTCTCGGCGCTGCTCGGCGGCGGCGGGGGCACGGCGACATTCATCGTGAACACCGACCCCGACGTCGATCAGCTCGCCCTGCAGGACGACGTCCGCGACCGGCTCGCCGACCTCGACGGCCCCGGAGAGGTCAGCCTCATGGATGCCGCAGCGATGGGCGGCGGATTCGGCGGCTCCGTCGACGTCGTCGTGACCGCGGCGAACGAGGCCGAGCTCATCGAAGCGGCGGATGCCGTCTACGCTGCGCTGCAGGACACCCCGAACACCACCGACGTCGTCAGTGACGCGGCGCCGGCGCAGCCGACCGTGCAGGTCGCGGTCGACCGCACGGTCGCACTGGAGAACGGGTTCACAGAGATCCAGCTGCTCGGCATGGTCGCCGGCCTCCTCTCTCCGCAGAGCATCGGCAACGTCACAATCGACGGCGAGGAGTACCGGATCTTCACCGACGCCACCCCCGCCCCGCAGACACTCGACGAACTGCGCGCACTGCAGATCCCGACCGCCGCCGGCATGAAGCAGCTGAGCGACCTCGCATCCGTCGAAGAGGTCACCGTTCCCACCTCGCTGACCCGTCAGGACGGTGACCTGGTCGCCACGATCTCGGTCACTCCGGCCGAGGGCGAACTCGGCGCGGTCACCGCCGACGTGCAGGAGCGCATCGACGGCCTCGACATGCCGACCGGCACGAGTGCCACCATCGGCGGTCTCGCGCAGACCCAGCAGGAGTCGTTCGAACAGCTCGGCCTCGCGATGCTCGTCGCTATCGCGATCGTGTTCATGCTCCTGGTGGGCACGTTCCGCTCACTCGCGCAGCCCCTGATCCTGCTCGTGTCGATCCCGTTCGCCGCGACCGGCGCCATCGCGCTGCTGCTGGCAACCGGACGCCCGCTCGGCATCTCCGCGCTGATCGGGATGCTGATGCTCATCGGCATCGTCGTCACCAACGCGATCGTGCTCATCGACCTCGTCAACCAGTACCGCAAACAGGGGCAGAGCGTGCGCGATGCCGTGTTCAACGGCGCCCGACAGCGCCTGCGCCCGATCCTGATGACCGCGCTCGCAACGATCTTCGCCCTGATCCCGATGGCACTGGGCGTCACCGGATCGAGCGGGTTCATCAGCCAGGATCTCGCGATCGTCGTGATCGGCGGACTCATCTCCTCCACCGCGCTCACGCTCATCCTCGTGCCGGTTCTCTACCTGCTCATCGAAGGTAGTCGCGAACGCCGCCAGGCGAAGCGGGAGACGGCAGCATCCGATGGTGAGCTAGTCTCGGAGGAGCACGCCACGACGCGCCGGGAGGCTCGCACCAACTGAGCCGCTCGTTACCATGCGTGCGCGCGCACGCATGCGGCAGCAGCGAAGTGGTCGGTCAGGACTCGGATTGGTTCGAATCGTGTCCTTACTCGGTACGTGACGCACGGTCCTGAGGGCAGCGCTCCCGCTGAACCAGTCGCGCCCGAGCTCGCGCTGCGCGTGAACTCGCGCGGTCAACCATCGACGCGATCGATCCAGTAGCCAGGCAGTCGCCGTTCATGCGCGTATGCCACGACGACGACGTGATCGTCGATGACCATGTTGACGATCTGGAACGGGAACCCGGCGACCCTTCGCGAGTAGAACTGTGGTTTCGAACGGCGCCCGCGATAGAAACCCCACCGGCCGCGGGATCGAGGATGCTGTCGATCGCTGCATCGATCGCGTCGATGACGACGTCACCCCAGGCGGGGCGGGCTTTCTCGTACCATCCGCTGCGGTCCGGAACTCGTCGAGCGCGTCGGGATGCTCGCCCCAAGTAGAAGTCACCGGCGGCGTGCGGATACCTCGGCGCGGACACGAACGTGCGCATCGCGCCCGTCAACGAGATCCACCGACCCGCTCACGATCCCGCGAACGCACTGCTGGACCACCTCCTCCCACGCCGCATCGATCGCACTCGGGTCGTGCTCCACGTCCTCGTCCACGCTGAGGAGCAACCCGTGCGCTGCCTCGTGGCGCTCATCAGCGGCAAGAGTCTTACCTGCCTCGATACTTTTCCCCCAGCTTCGGAGTCACGCTCCGAGGATACGCCGAAGCATCCGACGCGGGACAGGCACGGGCAGGGTCGCGCGTGACGTCAAGGTCGGTATGGTGCGGAGCAGTCCGGCTCCCCTACTCCCCGCTGAGATCCGCGTGATTCCGGGGATATCGAGCATGTGGACGCGTGACTCGCCACACACTCAAGGCACGGTCAAAACCCCTCAGAATCGCACATCTCGGGATGCTCCGGACACTCTTCGGACACTTGCCATTCCACTCCCGCCGCGGCCGTCCGAGGCGTCACGCTGCACCTGAGATCGGTCTGAGAGAAGCACCCCGGCTCGTTGACCGCAGGTGACGTCCCCTGAAGTGGTGGAGATTCCGATCGGGTTGTCTGCGTCGTGGACGTGGGTGAGCCATCGTGCGATGGTCAGTGAGAACTGTCTAGGAATCTCAACGCAAGGACACAAAGCACGATGGCTCTTGACCAGTCTGCCCTCCTCGAGCTCCTCGGGGAACTGAAACTCACCGATGTCACCGACCGGATCCGGGTCGCGACCGAAACGCTCTACCAGGAACTGATTGACGCGGAAGCGGCCGCGTTCATCGGCGCCGCCCCGTTTGAACGCTCCCCAGAACGAACAACGCAACGTAACGGCGCTCGCCCGCGCCCTCTGACCACCACGGCTGGCGAGCTGGAACTGCGGATCCCGAAGCTGCGGCAAGGGTCGTTCTTCCCGTCGCTGCTGGAGCGTCGCCGCCGCGTCGACCAGGCGCTGTTCGCGGTCGTGATGGAGGCATATGTTCACGGCGTCTCCACCCGCAAGGTCGATGACCTCGTCAAAGCGCTCGGCGCGGACACCAGCACCAGCAAGTCCGAAGTGTCACGCATCTGCGCGAACTTAGACGAGGACGGCGCCGCGTTCCGGCACCGGCCCCTCGCGGACACGACGTATCCGTATGTGTTCCTCGACGCGACCTACTGCAAAGCCCGGGTCGGCCGGCGAGTCGTGTCCCAGGCCGTGGTCGTCGCGATCCGCGTCGCAGCCGACGGGCGCCGTGAGGTCCTGGGCTTCGAGGTTGGAGAGACCGAATCGCAACCGTTCCGGACCAGCTTCCTGCGCTCGCTCAAGGCCCGCGGGCTCGGCGGGGTGAAGCTCGTCATCTCCGACCCACACACCGGCCTGATCGCGGCGATCGAGACCGTGTTCGCCAGCGCCAGCTGGCAAAGATGCCGGGTGCATTTCATGCGCAACGTGCTCTCCAACGTCCCGAAAGCATCAGGACCGATGGTCGCGTCGATCATCCGCACGATCTTCGCCCAACCCGACACCGAGCACGTCTTCGCCCAGTTCCACGAGGTCGTCCGGATGCTCACCCGGTCGCACCCGAAGATCGCGAACATGCTCGAGAACGCGAAGAACGACATCCTCGCCTTCTGCGGCTTCCCGCAGCAGCACTGGCGACAGATCTGGTCCACGAAACCCCCTCGAACGGGTCAACAAGGACATCAAACGCCGCACCGACGTCGTCGGCACCTTCCCGAACCCCGCAGCCCTCCTGCGCCTCGCCGGGCACGTCCTGATCGAGCAGCACGACGAATGGGACGGCGCCGACCGCCGCTACTTCAGCGAACACTCCATGAAGCTCCTCAACACGAACGACGAGGAGGTGGCCATCCCCGAACTCAACCCGGCATAATCAACACAGCTGATCTCGCACGGTGTCGAGAAACTCCACCATTCAGCGGGACGTCACCCCTGTTGACAACCTCGAAAAGCGGAGCACTGACTTGCCCGTGTCGAAAAGCACGATGCGCGAATGGGTAGCCGGTCCAGGAGTTAGCCATGCAGTGGAGATGATCTCCGACGAACCGTTCGAATCATGCTGCAAACTCGGCGAGTATCTGTGCGAACTGTTCAGGCGCCTGCTGATGCACATTGTGCTCGGCGTCAACCCGGATAGCCTGGGATCCGGGCACCCGGTCAAGGAACCTCCGCGCCCGCTCCTCACCGACGTAGCCGCGGCTGCCGTAGACGAGCAGTAAGGGA
>Ga0182737_1000188_pt1 | contig 108937 bp, 98 predicted proteins | sample eDN5th30CBELigOP_FD_128878 | JGI IMG/M metagenome (GOLD analysis project Ga0182737, IMG submission 128878) | Enriched Organic Plus compost microbial communities from Emeryville, California, USA - eDNA 5th pass 30_C BE-Lig OP (version 2) (version 2) ... | reverse complement strand
GTCCAAGTTCGACAACCTGTACGGCTGCCGCGAATCGCTGGTCGACGGCATCAAGCGCGCCACCGACGTGATGGTGGCCGGCAAGATCGCCGTGGTGGCCGGCTACGGCGACGTGGGCAAGGGCTGCGCCCAGGCCCTGGCCGCGCTGCGCGCCCAGGTGTGGGTGACCGAGGTCGACCCGATCTGCGCGCTGCAGGCCGCCATGGAAGGCTACAAGGTCGTCACCATGGAAGAGGCCGCGCCGCATGCCGACATCTTCGTCACCGCCACCGGCAACTACCACGTCATCACCCGCGCGCACATGGACGCCATGAAAGACCAGGCCATCGTGTGCAACATCGGCCACTTCGACAACGAGATCGACGTGGCCGCGCTGGAAGACTGCCAGTGGGAAGAGATCAAGCCGCAGGTCGACCACGTGGTGTTCCCCGACGGCAAGCGCATCATCCTGCTGGCCAAGGGCCGGCTGGTGAACCTGGGCTGCGCCACCGGCCACCCGTCGTTCGTGATGTCGTCGTCGTTCGCCAACCAGACCATCGCGCAGATCGAGCTGTACACCCGCAACGACGCCTATGTCAGCGGCCAGGTGTACGTGCTGCCCAAGCACCTGGATGAGAAGGTGGCGCGCCTGCACCTGAAGAAGCTGGGCGCCAACCTGACCACGCTGCGGCAGGACCAGGCCGACTACATCAACGTGCCGGTCGAGGGCCCCTACAAGCCCGAGCACTATCGCTACTGATCTGTAGCACAATAGGGGCACGCCGCGCGGCACGCGCGGCCGCCCCGCCAATTCTGGCGCCCTACCGGAGATCGCAATGACCCTGATACTCGTCTGGCTCTTGAATGCCGTCGCCCTGTTGGCCGTGGCCTACCTGCTGCCCGGCATCACCGTGGCCAGTTTCGGTTCGGCGCTGATCGCCGCGCTGGTGCTGGGCCTGCTGAACATGCTGGTCAAGCCGGTGCTGGTGCTGCTGACGCTGCCCATCACCATCGTCACGCTGGGGCTGTTCCTGATCGTGCTCAACGCCTTGCTGTTCTGGCTGGCCGGCTCGATCCTGCGCGGCTTCCAGGTCAACGGGTTCTGGTGGGCCGTGGCGGGCGCCATTCTCTACAGCATTATTTCCGGCCTGCTTTCGCGCCTGATTCCCTGATTCTTCCTACCCGATGACCGGACCTTCCCCCGCCGCCCTGAGCCTGGAGTTCTTTCCCCCGCGCGACATCGCCGCCCAAGAGCGGCTGGTGCGCGCGGCCAAGCAGATGCTGGCCATCCAGCCGCGCTATGTCAGCGTCACTTTCGGGGCGGGCGGTTCCACCCGCGCCGGCACGGCCGACACGGTGCGCATGCTGCAGAACCTGGGCTGCGACGCCGCGCCGCACTTGTCGTGCATCGGCGCCACCCGCGACAACCTGCGCGACATCCTGGGCGCCTATCGCGAGCAGGGCGTGCGCCGCCTGGTGGCGCTGCGCGGTGACCTGCCCTCGGGCATGGGCGGCGACGCGGGCGAACTGCGCTACGCGGCCGACCTGGTGGCGTTCATCCGCCAGGAAACCGGCGACGCCTTCCACATCGAAGTGGCGGCCTACCCGGAAATGCATCCGCAGGCGCCCAGCCCGGCCGCCGACCTGAACCACTTCGTGGCCAAGGTCAACGCCGGCGCCGACGCAGCCATCACCCAGTATTTCTTCAACGCCGACGCCTATTTCGATTTCGTCGATCGCGCCCAGGCCAAGGGGGTGAAGATCCCCATCGTGCCGGGCATCATGCCCATCACCAATCATTCGCAGCTGGTGCGGTTTTCCGAGATGTGCGGCGCCGAGATCCCGCGCTGGATCCGCCTGCGCCTGGCCGAGTTCGGCGACGACAAGCCCTCGATCCGCGCCTTCGGCGTGGATGTCGTCAGCGAGCTGTGCCAGAACCTGCTCGACAACGGCGCGCCGGGCCTGCATTTCTACACCCTGAACCAGGCCGAGGCCACGCTGGGAATCTGGCGCCAGCTAGACCTTCAGGTGTCTGACTCCCGCGTAGCGGGTGTCTGACATCCTGCCATTCTCATTCGGCACCGCCCAGGGGGTTCAGATATTTGCAGGGTGTCAGACACCCTGCGGGGTGTCTGACACCTGGGGGGTTACTCCGCCTGCGATTGCCCCGGATCCTGCGCCAGCACTTGCAGCGGGGCGGGGTCGGCGGTGTTGCCGCCCGGGGTCAGCCGATGCGGCTGGTGCAGGCGGCCGGCCGCGGCCAGCGAGCCCGATGCGCCGGCGTCGGTCCAGGTGGGATCGGCGATCTCGGTGAAGACCTGGCGCAGGCGTTCGCCCCAGGCCTTGCGGATCATGCGGAAGTATTCGTTGTCTTCGTCGATGTGCGCGAAGTGCGTGACGCGCAGCGCGTCGGCTTCGTATACCAGCATGTCCAGCGGCAGGCCCACCGAGATATTCGAGCGCAGCGTCGAATCCATGGAAATCAGCGCGCACTTGGCGGCTTCGTCCAGCGGGGTGTCGGGGCGCAGCACGCGGTCGAGGATGGGCTTGCCGTACTTCGCCTCGCCGATCTGCACGTAGGGACAGTCGGGGCTGGCCTCGATGAAATTGCCGGCCGAGTAGATCTGGAACAGGCGGCCGCGCTCGGCGCCGATCTGGCCGCCGAAGATCAGGTTGATGTTGAAATCCACGCCGTGCTCGCTGAGCGCTTCGGCATCGCGCTCGTGCACGCGCCGCACCGCTTCGCCGACGCGGCGCGCGGCCTCGTACATGTCGGGTGCCGACCACAGCGAATCGGGGCTGTCGCCGTCGAGCTGGGCCAGCAGGTTCACCACGGCCTGGCTGATGGCCAGGTTACCCGACGTCAGCAGCACCATGACGCGGTCGCCGGGCTGCTCGAAGACATTGAGCTTGCGGGCAACGCTGATCTGGTCCACGCCCGCGTTGGTGCGCGAGTCGGACAGGAAAACCAGGCCCGCGTCCAGGCGGGCGGCTACACAGTAGGTCATGGGTCGTACGGTGGAAAACGGCTGGCGTATTGTAGGGGCAGACGGGCCGGGCTGCCGGCGCGGCGCGCCTGTACCGGCCCCAATTTATTGCTGGACGGCCGCCTGGACGTGCACCGATACCGTCATGGATTCCTCGCCCCCGCCGTGCCGTACCCCGCGTACCGGCGAGGCCGAGTCGTAGTCGCGCGCCACGGCCAGGCGGCAGTGGCAGTCGGAGGCGAACTGGCGGTTGGTGATGTCCACGCTGGTCCAGCCCACCCCTTCCAGCCAGACGTCGGCCCAGGCGTGGCTGGCGGCATGCTCGGCCTCGGTGTACAGGTAGCCGCTGACGTAGCGGGCGGGCACGCCCAGGCCGCGCACGCAGGCCAGGAACAAGTGTGCATGGTCCTGGCAGACGCCGTGGCCCAGCGCCAGCACCTGGCCGGCCGCGGTGGTCACGTCGGTGGTGCCCGGTTCATAGGCCACGCGGTCGCAGATGGCGCCGGCCAGCGCCAGCGCGTCGGCTGGCGTGCGCAGGCCGCCCGGCAGGGCCTCGCGCACGAATGCGCGGATCGTGTCGTCGGCTTGCGTCAGCGACGTCTGCACGCAATAGGCGTGCACCGGCAGGCGGTTTTCCTCCGGGCGCAGGCGGCCGTCGGGCAGCGGGTCGATATCCACCTGGCCGGTCACGCACAGCTCGATGCTGTCGTGCGGGCGCGGCAGCGTCAGCGTGTGGGTGATGTTGCCGTACGCGTCGACCTGCTGCTCCAGCGGGCCGGGCGCGTCGATGCGCCAGCGCAGCGTGCGCTGGTGCTCGTCCGGGCGCGGCGTCAGGCGCAGGGTCTGGATGCTGTAGCCGACGGGCGCGGTATAGCGGTAGTGAGTCACGTGCCGGATCGAGTGCTTCATGCGCGGCTCCTTGGAGATGAACGGGCCGGTGCTAGGCCGCCAGCGGCACCAGGAAATCCTGGCTGATCCGGTTGCCCAGGTCGTTGATGCGGTCCAGGAAGCGTTCCAGGTAGCGGTGCAGGCCGCCGCGCAGGATGTCTTCCACGCGGCCGTAGCGCAATTCGGCGTGCAGCATGCCGGCGCGCCGTTCGGTTTCGGCCGAGCGCTGGTTCGACACGCGCGCCAGGTCGCCGGTCAGGGCCTGCACCGACGCCAGCAGCGAGCGTGGCATGTCGGGCCGCAGGATCAGCAGTTCGGCCACGCGGTCGGGCGTGATCACGTCGCGGTACACCTTGCGGTAGACCTCCAGGCCCGACACCGAGCTCAGCAGCGCCGCCCAGCGGTAGAACTCGCTGGCGCGCGTCGCGGTGTCGCCGTCGGCCTCGTGGAATTTCACGTCCAGCAGCCGCGCGGTGTTGTCGGCGCGTTCCAGGTGCATGCCCAGCCGCAGGAAATACAGCGCCTCGTCTTCCAGCATGGTGCCCACCGTGACGCCGCGCGCCAGGTGGGCGCGGAATTTCACCCATTCGAAGAACTCGCCCGGATTGCGCTCGGGCAGGTTGGTCTGCAGGTGCTTCTGCAATTCCAGCCAGGTGGTGTTGCAGGTTTCCCAGACTTCGGTGGTCAGGCTGCCGCGCACCGCGCGGGCGTTCTCGCGCGCGGCGCGCAGGCAGGCATAGATGGACGACTGGTTGGTCGGCTCGCGCACCATGTGGTGCAGCACATCCAGCGGCGTGACGGCGGGGTAGCGCGCATCGTAGCCATGTTGCAGTTCCGAGATGTGCAGCACGGCGCGCCACAGGCCCTCGCGCGCCTGGGCGTCTTGCGGCAGCAGCGACATCTGCAGGTTGACGTCCAGCATGCGGGCCGTGTTCTCGGCCCGCTCGATGTAGCGGCACATCCAGAACAGGTTGTCGGCGGTACGGCTCAGCATGATCAGTCTCCCAGTACCCAGGTGTCCTTGGTGCCGCCGCCCTGGCTGCTGTTGACCACCAGCGAGCCCTCGACCAGCGCCACGCGGCACAGGCCGCCGGGCACCGTGCGGATGTCTTTGCCGCACAGCACATAGGGGCGCAGGTCGACATGGCGCGGCGCCACGCCCGAACGCACATACGTGGGAATGGTCGACAGCGCCAGCGTGGGCTGCGCGATGTAGTTGGCCGGCTGGCTGCGCACCCGTTCCTTGAAGGCGTCGACTTGCGCCCGGGTCGAGGCGGGGCCCACCAGCATGCCGTAGCCGCCGGCGCCGTGCACTTCCTTGACCACCAGTTCGTGCATGTTGGCCAGCACGTGCGACAGTTCGTCGGGACGCGAGCAGCGCCAGGTGGGCACGTTCGACAGGATGGGCTCTTCCTGCAGGTAGAAGCGGATCATGTCGGGCACGTACTGGTACGTAGACTTGTCGTCGGCGATGCCGGTGCCGATGGCGTTGGCCAGCGTGACGCGCCCGGCGCGGTACACCGACAGCAGGCCCGGCACGCCCAGCGCCGAATCGGCGCGAAACGCCAGCGGGTCCAGGAAGTCGTCGTCGACGCGGCGGTAGATCACGTCCACCCGGCGCGGGCCGCGCGTGGTGCGCATGTACACTGTGTTCTGCTCGACGAACAGGTCCTGGCCCTCGACCAGTTCCACGCCCATTTGCTGGGCCAGGAAGGCATGCTCGAAGTAGGCCGAGTTGTACATGCCGGGCGTCAACACCACCACGGTCGGGTCGTCGATGCTGCGCGGGGCCACTTCGCGCAGGTTGTCCAGCAGCAGGTCGGGGTAGTGCGCCACCGGCTTGACCCGGACGCGCTCGAACACTTCGGGCATCAGCCGCATCGACATCTTGCGGTTTTCCAGCATGTACGACACGCCCGACGGCACGCGCAGGTTGTCTTCCAGCACATAGAATTCGCCGGCCCCGGCACGCACGATGTCGACCCCGGCAATATGGCAGTAGATGCCTTCGGCCACGTCCACGTCCTGCATCTCGGGCCGGTACTGCGCGTTCAGGAACACCTGCTCGGCCGGCACCACGCCGGCGCGCACGATCTCGTGGCCGTGGTAGATGTCGTGCAGGAACAGGTTCAGCGCGCGCACGCGCTGTTTCAGGCCGGCTTCCAGGCGGCGCCATTCGTCGGCCGGGATGATGCGCGGAATCAGGTCGAACGGGATCAGCCGTTCGGTGCCGGCTTCGTCGCCGGCCACCGAAAAAGTGATGCCCACGCGCCGGAAGCTGAGGTCGGCCTCGATCTGCCGGGCCGCCATGGCGTCTTCGGGTTCTTGCGCCTGCCATTGCGCGAACGCCCGGTAGTGGGGCCGCACGGCCCCCCGGCCGTCGACCATTTCGTCATACGCCGCCGAGGGCGCGGGCTGCGGATGCTGCATGGCTCCTCCTGTATACGGTTCGGGCCGGCCGCGTGATCCGGATGGAGCCTGCGGCCCGAAACGGGGGCGCGGGGTTGCGCGCGCCGTCATGCCACTGCTGTCAAGCAACCCTTATGCCAGCTCGGGCGGCGATGGCCCGCAGGCCCCGCGCGCCGCGCCGGCATGACCCTGTTGTAGCAGAAGGGACGGCGCGCAGGTAGGCGGGGATGCCCCGGGGTGGGCACCGGCACGGGGCGCGCACCATGGGCGGGCAGGCCGTGGCGCAAGGCGGTGCATGGCGCGCGCCGGGTGCGGCCGATTGTCAAGCATGGCAAAGGCGCCGCCAGGCGGACGCCGCGAGCGGCCGGTGTTCAGCGCAGGACGTACGACCCGATGCTGCCGCCGGACGGCGCGCCGGGGCCCAGCAGGGGCGGTTCGGGCAGCCAGCCGTCGGGCGTCAGCACCGCGTCGAGGCGGACGTCGTGCGCGGCCGGCAGGTAATCGTCGTCCAGCAGGCCCTCGTTCCAGGCGATGCCGATGGCGGTGAAATCGTGGCCCGCCTGGCGCAGGGCGGCCAGCGTGCGGTCGTAGTAGCCGCCGCCGTAGCCCAGGCGGTCGGCCTGGGCGGTGTAGCCCAGCGTGGGCACCAGCACGACATCGGGGCGCAGCGCGGGGCGGTCGGGTGCCGGTTCCTGCACGTTGTAGGGGCCGGCGTGCAGGGTGTCGCCGGGGCTCCAGGCGCGGAATTCCAGCGGCGCGCCTGGCTGGGCAATGGCGGGCAGGGCCACGGCGATGCCCGCCTGGGCCCATTGTTCAAGCAGGGGGCGCAAGTCGGGTTCGTGATCGAGCGGCCAGAAGGCCGCCACCGAAGCGGGCGCCGGCACGCCCTGCCGGGCCGCCTGCTCGCGCGCGGCGTTCAGCCAGGTGTACAGGCGGCCGCGCATCAACAGGCCGCCGCGGCTGCGCTGGGATTCGGGCAATGCGGCGCGGGCTTGCCGCAATCGCGCGCGTAGCGCGACTGCGTTATTCTGTGCAGTATTTTGAATGTTCATGCGGGTCGGCAATGCGGCAGTGGCTTGAATCGGGACGTTATCAGAAATCCGCGGCATTCGAGCGCGGGCGCCACTGGCTGCCCGTGCTGGCCCTGTTCACCGCCGCCTGCACGTCGGTCGACGCGCAGCAGCGCCAGGCGCCGCCGGCGATGCCGGCCCAGGCAGCCACCCCGGTCATCGCGGTGCCGCCGGTCAAGCTGGCCGGCCTGCCGCCCACGCCGCAAACCCCCGCCTTGCAGGCCCTGGTCGCCGCGCGCGAGGCCAGCGAGCGCAAGCAATGGTCGGTGCTGGGCATGCTGGCGCCGCAGGCGCGCGGCGACTTGCTGGGCAATTATCCGCAGTACTGGCTGCTGCGCTACCAGTTGTGGAACCCGCCCGGCAATGTGCCGCCCAAGGCCGAGGCCGCTCGTTTCCTGCAAGAAAACGCCGGCACCTACCTGGGCGAACGCCTGCGCAGCAGCTGGATCCTGGCCGCGGCGCGCAGCGGCGATTTCGAAACCGTGCGCGAACTGGGCGACCTGCCCGACGCCAACGCCCAGACCCGCTGCGCCATGCTGGAAGCGCGCCACCTGACCGGCCAGCGCGCCACGGCCAGGCAGGCGCTGGACACATTTTCCCCCGGCAGGGATTGCTGGAACCTGTACGACCAGCTGGTGGCCGACGGCGTGCTGGGCTGGGACGAGATCCAGCCGCAGCTGCGCGCCGCCATCGAGACCGACCGCACCGGCGACGCGCGCAAGTTCGTGGCCTACATTTTCGAGCCGAAAGACCAGAAGGCCTTCGATGCCCTGCTGAAAAGCCCCATGAAATGGCTGACCCGGCAGGACCACAAACTGGTGGGCCGCAACGAAAAAGAACTCGCCACGCTGGCGCTGGCCCGCCTGGCGCGGCAAGACCTGGACGTGGCCGATTCGTACCTGCGCCGCGAATGGGCCGGCAGCCTGCCCAAGTCGAACCTGGCCTGGGTGCGCAACCAGTACGCCCTGATCGCCGCGCTGAACCTCGACAGCCGGGCCGACGCCTGGTACCGCGAGGCCGGCAACACGGTCGAGCTGACCGATTACAACGGCGCCTGGCGGGTGCGGTCGGCGCTGCGCCAGCCGAAGATCGACTGGCGCTGGGTGGCCGATTCGATCGGGCACATGCCCAAGGCGCAGCAGGCCGAACCCGTGTGGGTGTACTGGAAGGGACGCAGCGACGCGGCCCGCGGCCGCGATGCGCAGGCGCGCCAGGCCTACGCCGGCATCGCCGATCAGTACCATTTCTATGGGCAACTGGCCGCCGAGGAACTGGGGCGCCCGATCACCGTGCCGCCGCGTCCCGCGCCCGTGACCGACCAGGAAATGAACGAGGCGCGCGCCAATGCCGGCCTGCGCCGCGCGGTGCACCTGTTCCGCCTGGGCTGGCGTTCCGAAGCCGTGGGCGAATGGAATTTCGCGCTGCGCGGCATGTCCGACCGGCAATTGCTGGCCGCCGCCGAACTGGCGCGCGCCGAAGATATCTACGACCGCGTGGTCAACACGTCCGAACGCACCGAAAAAGAAGTCGATTTCACCCAGCGCTACATCGCGCCGTTCGAAGGCCGGGTCACGGCCCAGGCCAATGCCATTTCGCTGGACCCGGCCTGGGTGTATGGCCTGATCCGCCAGGAATCGCGCTTCGTGATGGACGCGCGTTCGCACGTGGGGGCCTCGGGGCTGATGCAGCTGATGCCGGCCACCGCCAAGTGGGTGGCGCGCAAGATCGGCATGGCCGATTATTCGCCGTCCAGCGTCAACGATTTCGACACCAACACCATCCTGGGCACCAATTACCTGAACATCGTGCTCACCGGCCTGGACGGCTCGCAGGTGCTGGCCAGCGCCGGCTACAACGCCGGCCCGGGGCGTCCGCGCAACTGGCGCGCCACCCTGTCGCACCCGGTCGAGGGCGCCATTTTCGCCGAGACCATCCCGTTCACCGAGACGCGCCTGTACGTCAAGCACGTGATGTCCAACGCCACGTACTATGCCGCGATGTTCTCGGGCCAGCCGCAGTCGCTGAAGGCGCGGCTGGGCCGCATCGAGCCGCCGTCCGTGCGCACGGCCGAATTGCCGTGACCGCGCCGGCAGAGGTCGACCCGGACTGCGCCGGCCTGCAGGTGTATATCGTGGGCGGCGCGGTGCGCGACGCGCTGCTGGGCCTGCCGGCCGGCGACCGCGACTGGGTCGTGGTGGGCGCCACCCCCGAAGACATGGCCCGCCGCGGCTTCATTCCCGTGGGCGGCGATTTCCCGGTGTTCCTGCATCCGCGCACCAAAGAGGAATACGCCCTGGCGCGCACCGAGCGCAAATCGGGCCGCGGCTACAAGGGCTTTACTTTCTACACGGGCGCCGACGTCACGCTGGAACAAGACCTGCGGCGGCGCGACCTGACCGTCAACGCCATCGCGCGCACCCCGCAGGGGCAATTGCTCGATCCCCTGGACGGCGCGGCCGATATCCGCGCGCGCGTGCTGCGGCACGTGGGCGAGGCGTTCGCCGAAGACCCGGTGCGCATCCTGCGCCTGGCCCGGTTCGCGGCGCGATTCGGCGATTTCACCGTGGCGCCCGAGACGCTGGCGCTGTGCCGCCGCATGGTGGACGCGGGCGAAGCCGACGCGCTGGTTCCCGAACGGGTCTGGAAAGAACTGTCGCGCGGGCTGATGGCGGCCAGGCCCTCGCGCATGCTGGGCGTCCTGGCGCAGGCAGGCGCGCTGGCACGCGTGATGCCCGAACTGCGGGACGTGCCGGCCGTCAGCGCCGACCTGGACCGCGCGGCCGCCGCCGCGTTGGCGCTGCCGGGCCGCTATGCCCTGCTGTGCCGCCTGACGCCCGAGCGCGATGCCCTGGGCCGCCGCCTGCGCGTGCCCACCGATTGCGCCGACCAGGCGCGCCTGCTGCCGCGCATGCTGGCAGGCGTCGATGCCGGCGACCCGGCTGCGCAATTGGCATTGATCGAATCATGTGATGCCTTGCGCAAGCCGGAACGTTTCGGCGAGCTGCTGCGGGCCGCGGCCGTGATCACCCCCGTCGACCTGCCGGGCTGGCAACGCCGCGTCGACGCGGTGCGCCGCATCGACGCCGGCGCCATCGCGCGCCAATGCGCCGGCGACCCGGCCCGCATCAAGCCCGCGCTGCAGCAGGCGCGCCTGGAGGTGTTGGGCGGGTTGTAGGGGTCAAGCGGCCGAAGTGTCGGGTCAGCGGAACGGCCTACAGCGACGCCAGCCGGTCCCCGCGGGCGAAACCGCGCAGGGGCTGGTCGATGCCGCGGCCCACGGCCAGCACTTTGAACAGTTCCCCCATCTCGGCTTCGCTCAGCAGCTTCTGCACCGGCGCCACGGCCTGTGCGTAGGCGCGCGCGTCGGCCGGGTCGTGGCGCGCCAGCAGTTCGGTCAGCCCGGCGTTCATCAGGAAGCGCGCCTGCGACGTATAGCCCAGCACCTGCAGGCCGGCATCCAGCGCCGCGTCGGCCATGGCGGTGAAGTCCACATGGGCGGTGATGTCCTGCACCCCCGGGGCCGCCAGGGGATCGGCGTGCGCGTGGTGGCGCAGGTGGCACATCAGCGTGCCGCCGGCGCGTTGCGGATGGTAGTACTCGCGGCGCGGAAAACCGTAGTCGAACAGCAGCGCCGCGCCGTGGGCCAGCCAGCCGCCCATGGCGCGCAGCCAGGCCTCGGCCTGCAGATTGATCTCGGATACATAACCGGGCAGGGGCGGCATGCGGCTGGCCACGGCCTGGGCCAGTGCCGGCCCGGCGGGGCGGTCTTCCCAGGCGAAGGCGCCCGCGGCATCGAGCGCCACGCCGCGTTCCAGTACCTGGCCGTTGTCGTCCCACCGGAACAGCGACACCGGCATGGCGTCGAGCACTTCGTTGGCCAGTACGCAGCCGGAAAAGCGTTCCGGCAGGGCGTCCAGCCATTGCACGCGCGCGCCATGCGGCGCCAGGCGCGCCTGCTGGCGCGCCCGCAGGTCGGCGGACACTTCGATGATGCAGTATTGGGCGGACATGCCCCGCGCGTCCAGCGCAGCCAGCACGCTGTCGGCCAGCGCGCCGGTGCCGGCGCCGAATTCCAGCACGGTATCGGTGCCGGTGCCGGCCAGTACCTGGGCCACTTGCTGCGCCACGGTATGGCCGAACAGCGGCGTCAGTTCGGGCGCGGTGACGAAATCGCCCGCCGCGACGGGAAGGCCGCCCGCCGTGGCGGCCGGCGAGGCCAGCTTGATATTGCCCGCGGCGTAATAGCCCAGCCCCGGCGCATACAGGGCCTGTGCCATCCATTGATCGAACGGCAGCCAGCCGCCGCGATCGGCAATGGCCTGGCGCAGGTGCGCGGCCGCGCGCGCACTGTGGCGCGCGCTGTCGGGGTCAAGAGGGGGAAGGGTTGCGGCGGGGCGTTGCATGGGCGCTATTGTCCCATGCCGCCCTTGCCGCAGGCTTAGCCGCGGCGCGGGCCGCCGGGCTTGCCGTAGTGCTTGGCGGGGCCGCCGGCGCGTTGCGCGAACGGCTTGGGCGACGGCCGGAAACCGCCAGGGCGGCGCTCGGCGCCGCGGAAATCGCCGTCGCCGCGTGCCTGGCGCGGCTGGAATTCACCGCGCGGCTGGAACTCGCCACGAGGCTGGAATTCGCCGCGCGGCTTGAACTCGCGACGCGGTTGGAATTCGCCGCGGGGTTGGAATTCCCCGCGCGGCTGGAATTCGCGCCGCTCGCCGCTGCGTTGCCCACGCGGTTCGTAGCCGGCTGCCGGGCGCGCATCGCGCTCGGCCCGCCAGTCGTTGTGCTGGGGGCGGTCGCCAAAGGCGCGTGCCGGACGGAAATCGCGCTCGCCGGCGGGGCGGGCGGGCCGCTCGTCGCGGGCGCGCCAGCCGCCTTCGCGCGGCTGGAATTCGCCGCGGCCGGCGCCGTCGCGGGGCTTGGATTCATGGCCGCGCCAACCGCCCTCGCGCGGGGCGTCGCCCCGCCAGCCGCGGGCTTGCGGGCGGTCGCCGCCGAAGCCGCCGGGACGCTTGCCGAACGGCTTGCCGCCGCGGCCGGGGGCACCCGTGAAGGGGCGCGGCGTGCGCTTGGGTTCCAGGCCGGCGATGGTCTCGGGCGTGATGGACTGGCCGATGTAGTGCTCGATGCGGCGCACCTTGTGGCGCTCGGCGTGGGTCGCCAGCGTGAACGCCTGGCCGTCGCGGCCGGCGCGGCCGGTACGCCCGATGCGGTGCACGTAGTCTTCGGCCTGCATGGGCAGGTCGAAGTTGACCGCGTGGCTGATGCCTTGCACGTCGATGCCGCGCGCGGCCACGTCGGTGGCCACCAGGATGCGCAGCTGGCCGCGTTGCAGCTGGGTCAGCGTGCGGGTGCGCTGGCGCTGGTTCATGTCGCCGTGCAGGGCGGCGGCGGCGAAGCCCTGGTCGGCCAGGCGGTCGGCCAGGTCGTCGGCGCCGCGCTTGGTGGCGGTGAAGACGATGGCCTGGTCCAGCTTGGCATCGCGCAGCACGTGGTCCAGCAGCTGCATCTTGTGGCTGGCGTCGTCGGCGTACAGCAGGCTTTGCGTGATGTTCGTGTGCTTTTCTTTCTGGGTGGCCAGTTCGATGCGTTGCGGTTCGCGCATCATGCGGGCGGCCAGCTTGGCCACGGTGCCGTCCAGGGTGGCCGAGAACAGCAGCGTCTGGCGTTCTTGCGGCAGGCGCTCGACGATGGTTTCGATATCTTCGATGAAGCCCATGTCCAGCATGCGGTCGGCTTCGTCCAGCACCAGGGTGTGCACGGTGTTCAGCTTGACGCGGCCAGCCTTCAGGTGGTCGATCAGGCGGCCGGGGGTGGCCACCAGCACGTCGACGCGGCGCGACAGGGCCTTCAATTGGGCGCCGTAGGGCATGCCGCCCACTACGGTGGCGGTGCGCAGGCCGGACAGGTTGCGGCCGTACGAGCCGGTGGCTTCGGTGACCTGCAGGGCCAGTTCGCGAGTGGGGGTCAGCACCAGTACTTGCACGCCCACGCCCTTGTTGCCGGGCTGGCCGGCGATGCGGTTGAGCGCGGGCAGCATGAAGGCGGCGGTCTTGCCGCTGCCGGTTTGCGACGACACCATCAGGTCATGGCCGGCCATCGCCTGGGGAATGGCCGCGGCCTGGACCGGGGTGGGGGCGGAAAAGCCGGCGTCTTGCAGGGCCGACAACAGAACGGGCGCAAGACCCAGGGTTTCGAAAGACATCACTTGTCCTTGCCGCGCATGGCGGCGCATGTGCCGGGAAAGCCGAAGGAAAGCGGCCGGATCCGGGCAGCGGTTGATGGAGCATCGTGCCGACCGAATCAACCGTGCGCGCGGCGCGTTGCAGGAAACGCGAGGCGAAAGGAAAGGAGGTCAGGAATCGATGATGTCCGGCATGGGGTCGGGATGCTGACCCAACGAACTGCATAAGTAGCCGCAAACGACGCGGGGTTTATGCCGGAACAAATTTGTGCAGTGCCGCGATCATAACCCGAATTCCCCTTGGCGTACATAGGCCGAATTTTCGGTGGCCCAGTCAATAGGGGTTTTGCCTTGTTCGGCCAGCCAGGCATTGACCCGCGCGAAGTGGCCGCAGCCCATGAAGGGCACGGGCGGGCGCCGGGCCGACAGCGGCGAGGGGTGGTTGGCCGTCAGCACCAGGTGGCCACTGTGGTCTGGCAGCAACGCCTGCTTGGCCTGGGCGTGGGCCCCCCACAGCAGGAAGGCTTTGGGGGACGGATTGCGCGCCACCAGGCCGATCAGGGCATCGGTGACGATTTCCCAGCCGCGCTTGGCGTGCGAGGCGGGCTGGCCGTCTTCTACCGTCAGGGCGGTGTTCAGCAGCAGCACACCCTGCCGCGTCCAGCGCGACAGGTCGTTGCCGCGCGGCAGAGGCGTGCCCGGGCAGTCCTGGGCGACCTGGGTGAAAATGTTGCGCAGGCTGGGCGGGCGCTTGCAGTCGTCGGGCACCGAGAACGCCAGCCCCTGCGCCTGGCCGGGGCCGTGGTAGGGGTCCTGGCCCAGGATCACGACCCGTACATCTGCCGGCGCCAGGCCATCCAGCGCGCGGAAAGGCGTGGCGGGATACACCACCGCGCCGGCGGCCAGCCGCTGCTCTACGTAGGCGACGACGTCTTCCAGGGCCTGGGCCACCCGCGCAGGCTGCAGGGCGGCCTGCCAGGCGGCAGGCAGGCGGGCCGCTTGGGCGGCCAGGGAATCTTTCTGCAAGCGATTGTCATATTGCATGGGCCGGATTTTTGCATATCGGCGCGGCCGGTCGCCGGCGGCCCGGGGCGCGTGCCGGCGCGGGGCCGCTGAAACAGCATGAAGCCTTTTGCGCCGCCGCGGCCGCCCCGTGGGCCACACAGGGGCGCGCGGCGGGAGTAAAGTAATCAAGGCTGGACCGGTTCGCCGGCCAGCGGTTTTTCAGGAAAGACGAACATGAAGTCCCGATTCTGGCGCGCCGCCGCGGTGGCCGCCGCCCTGGCGGCATTCAGCGGCCAGGTTTCCGCCCATGGGGGGCATCATCACCATGGCGGGTATTACGGTTCCGGCTGGTGGATCGGCGGGGCGGCCTTGCTGGGCGCCGGGGTGGCATTGGCCATCGGCAGCGGCCCGCGCTACGGATACAGCGGCATCACCTATGTATCGCCGCCGGTGTACTACCCGCCGGTGCAGTATGCCGCGCCGGTCTATGCCGCGCCGCCCGTGACGTACGTGGCCCCGGCCGTCACGTACGAGGCGCCGCGCGTGGCCTCGTCCAGCCTGGACGTCATCGCCTATCCGGCCAAGGGCCAGAGCGATGCGCAGCAGGCCCGCGACCGCCAGGAATGCCGCCGCTGGGCCATGAACCAGAGCGGCTTCGACCCCGACAACATCAGCGAATACACCACCGGCGTGGCCACCGAGTCATACCGCCGCGCCATGGGCGCGTGCTTCAAGGGCCGCGGCTACAGCATCAACTAGGGCTGCGGCCGCGGGTATCGGACGCGCCCGGGCGGACGTCAGCGGATCGGCAGGGCGTACATCAGGCCGCCCTGCGTCCATTGCGCGTTCAGGCCGCGCGATATCTTCAGCGGGCTGCCGGCGCCCACGTTGCGATCGAAGCTTTCGCCGTAGTTACCCACTTGCTTGATGATGTGATAGGCCCATTTTTCGTCCAGCCCCATGTTGGCGCCCGCGCCCGGCGTCACGCCCAGGATGCGGCGGATATTGGGGTTGGCGCTTTGCGCCTGCTGGTCGACGTTGGCCGAGGTGATGCCGTATTCCTCGGCCTCGATCATGGCCGACAGCGACCAGCGCACGATGTTCAGCCAGGCGTCGTCGCCCTGGCGCACGAAGGGCCCCAGCGGCTCTTTCGAGATGATCTCGGGCAGCACCACGTAGTCGTCCGGGTTCTGCAGTTTCGAGATGCGGATCGAGGCCAGGCCCGAGGCGTCGGTGCTGAAGACGTCGCAGCGGCCCGCGGCGAACGCGTTGACCACTTCGTTGAAGGTCTCGATCACCACGGGCTTGTAGCTGACATTGTGCGCGCGCGCCCAGTCGGCCAGGGTGTTTTCGTTGGACGTGCCGGTCTGCAGGCAGATGGTGGCGCCATTCAGTTCGGTGGCGCTTTTCACGCCCAGCGATTTCGGCACCAGAAAGCCCTGGCCGTCGTAGAAATTGATGCCGGCGTGGATGATGCCCAGCGCCGTGTCGCGCTGCTGCGTCACCGTGGTGTTGCGCGTCAGCACGTCGATTTCGCCCGATTGCAGCGCGGTGAAGCGTTGCTGCGAATTCAACGGCACCACCTTGATCTTGTCGGCGTCGCCGAACACCGCCGCCGCGATGGCGCGGCACAGGTCCACGTCCAGCCCGCGCCACACGCCCTTGGCGTCGGGCGCCGAGAAGCCGGCAAAGCCCGTCGTGGTGCCGCAGCGCACTTCGCCGCGTTTTTTCACGACGTCCAGCGTGGCGGCTTGCGCGCCGGCCGTGGCGGCCAGCAGCAAGGCGGCGCCGATCAGTCCTTTTGCAATCTTCATGGTATGTACTTCCCTAGGCACAGGCCCGCGGCAGTGCCGGCCTGGATTTCCGAACCCGACAGATTAGCGAGCTTGCCGCCGCTCGCCAAATAACGCGCGCTTTGTAAGATATACGCGACAGCAGGTTTTGCGGAAGCGCAAAGGCAGGCGCAATACCCCGTTGGCATGAGCGGTAAGGGCGATGGCGTTGCGCCACAGGGGTAGACTCGTTCGCTGCCGTGTTCATTTCACGCGGCGTTCACTTTCAGCTCGATACGCCATGGTCCAGATTCCGATTTCCCCGTCTTCCCTGCACCGGCCCAGCGAACCCCATTCGTCGCCGCCGCCGGGCTGGGCCCTGTTCGCGCTGGGCTTCCGGCCGTTCTATTTGTGCGGCGCGGTATTCGCGGCGCTGGCCGTGGCGATCTGGGCCGGGCAGCTGGCCGGGCTGGTGCCCCCGCCGCCGGCCGGGTCCATGGGCCTGGCGCTGCTGTGGCATGCGCACGAAATGGTGTTCGGCTTCGCGGCGGTGATCGTGGTGGGGTTCCTGTTCACCGCCGGGCGCGCCTGGACGGGCGTGGACACGCCCGCGGGCGGCGCCCTGGCGGCCCTGACGGCCTTGTGGCTGGCCGGCCGCCTGGCCATGTGGTTCGCGCCGGTGCCGCTGGCGGCCCTGCTGGACGGCCTGTTCCTGCCGCTGGCGGCGCTGGCGTTCACCCGTGTGCTGGCGCGCGCGGGCAACCGCCGCAACTATCCGCTGGCGCTGGCCTTGTGGGTGTACGGCGCCATCAACCTGGCGTTCCACGCCTTCGCCTGGCAGGGCGATGCGGCGCTGGCCTTGCGCGCCTGTGTGGCCGGGCTGGCCTTGCCGGTGCTGTTCGTGACGGTGATCGGCGCGCGCGTGCTGCCGATGTTCACCACCAATGCGGTGCCGGGCTTCCGGCTGAAGTCGTATCCCCGCCTGGGCAAGCCGGTGCTGGTGGCCACCATCCTGGCGTTGCTGGCCTGGGTACTGGCGGCGCCGGCCTGGCTGACGGCGCCGCTGGCGGCGCTGGCCGGCGCGCTGTTGGCGGTGCGGGTGGCGGGCTGGCGCGGCTATGCCGTGGGCAACCGGCCCATCTTGTGGATCCTGCACCTGGCCTATGCCTGGCTGCCCGCCGGCTTCCTGCTGCTGGCGGCGGGCGCGCTGGGCTGGGTGATGCCGGGGGTGGCCGAACACGCTTTCGCGGTCGGCGTGATCGGCACGGCCATCATCGCCATGATCACGCGCACGGCGCTGGGCCACACCGGCCGCCGCCTGGTGGCCGGGCGGCCGGAAATCGCCGCGTACTGGCTGATCGTGGCGGCGGCCTTGCTGCGCGTGGCCGGCCCGCTGCTGTGGCCCGCCGGGTACCTGCACTGGGTGTATGGCGCGGCGCTATGCTGGGTGATCGGCTTCGCGCTGTACGCGCTGACCTACGCGCCGCGCCTGGCGCGCCCGCGGGTCGACGGCAAGCCGGGCTGAGCGCGCGGGCGGTCATGTGGCTATGAGAAAATGGCTGCGTCCCAGCCTGTGACTCTCATGGCCACTTCCAAAAAGCCCGCCACGTCCGAACCCGCGGCCACGCCCGCGGCGCTGCCCGCCATGCTGGCGCGCATCGAAAGCCTGCTGCCGGCCATGGGGCCGGCCACGCAGCGCATCGGCGAATTCGTCATCCAGCACCCCGGCCAGGTGGTGCACATGTCGGTCAGCGAAGTGGCCGAGAAAACCGAGTCCAGCGAAGGCAGCGTCATCGGGTTTTGCAAGATGGTGGGGGCTACCGGCTTCCAGCAACTGAAGATCGCGCTGGCGCAGGAAATCGTGCGGCCGGTGCAGTACATCCACGAAGACCTGGCGCCCGAAGACAGCGCCGACACGGTGGTGGGCAAGATCTTCCAAAGCAATATCCAGGCATTGCAGGAAACCGCGTCGGTGCTGGACACGCAGGCGCTGCAGCAGGCCGTGCAGCTGCTGGCGCAGGCCCGCCGCATCGAGATCTACGGCATCGGCAGTTCGGCCACCATTGCCGAGGACGCCCACTACCGCATGTTGCGCATCGGGCTGAACGCCACCGCCGTCACGGATTCGCACGTGCAGGCCATCAGCGCCTCGCTGACCGGGCCCGACGTGGCGGTGCTGACGATCTCGCATTCGGGCAGCACCCACGAAACCGTGCTGGCTACGCGCCTGGCCAAAGAGGCCGGCGCGCGCACCATCTGCATCACCAACTTCGGCAAGTCGCCGATCCAGGCGTTCGCCGATGTGCTGTTGCACACCATGGCGCGCGAAACGCGCTTCCGCACCGAAGCCATGACCAGCCGCCTGGCGCAGCTGGCCATCATCGACGCGCTGATCGCCTGCCTGGCCCTGGCCAATTACGACAAGTCCGTCGCCACGCTGAAAAGCACGTTCAACGTGCTGTCGCTGAAGCGGTATTAGGCGGCAGTCGCTGCACACTTCGGTGTCAGTGTTTCACCGCGCAGGGCGCGACCGGCCCGTGATGAAAACGGGTGTAGCCGAATCGGGGGTGGGTTTTCACTTCAGACACCGGCTGTTCATGCAAGCCGCGAACGCGCCGCGCAGTCGCTGGCCAGCAATTGCGCGGGCGTCGCCGCCGCCGCCAGCGGGCTGCTTCCCACCAGCACATACTGCAAGCCGGCCCGCACGGCGCCGGCGGCATCGGTGTCGGGGTTGTCGCCGACCACCAGGGTGGCCGCGGCGGTGCCGCCCAGCCTGCGCAGCCCTTCGCGGAACATGGCGGGTTCGGGCTTGCCCACCACGTGCCAGGGCGGCACGCCGGTGCACCCTTGCACGGCCCGTAGCAGCGCGCCGGTTTCCGGCACGATCCGCCCGTCGGGGCCGGGGTGGGACAGGTCGATATTGCTGACCACCAGCCGCGCGCCGCGCGCCACCTCGTGCGCCACCGCGGCCAGCGCGGCGTAATCGAACGCCTTGTCCAGCGCCAGCGCCACCACATCGGCGTCGCGCGCGACCAGGCGGCAGCCGCGTGTGGCCGCCTGGCGCTGCAGCGCGGGCGAGGCGCGCATCAGCACGCGCGCGCCCGCGTGGCTGGCGCACAGGTACTGCACCATCTGCTCGCCCGCCAGCACCAGGTCGCGGGCGCGCACCGGCAAGCCCATGGCGCACAGGCGCCGGGCCAGCTGGCGCGCCGTATGGGTGGAATTGTTCGACACGATCACGAAGCGCCCGCGATAAGCGTCCAGCAGCGCGGCCGCGCCCTCGATGGGTTGGTGCTCGCGGATCAGCGTGCCGTCCAGGTCCAGGATCAGGCCCGCGCGGTTCGCGTGCCAGGGAATGTCGTCATCGCGGGCCGGCGGGTCGGCAAGGCAAGGCGGGCATAGCGGGTCGTAGGCGGTCATGCGGGTCGGGCAGGGGGCGTGGCGATGCGGCAGTGTATCTGAATAAAGCTCAATTAGTCACAAATGATATTTGAGATTCATTCATTCGCTTGTCATCTTGCCTGCCTAATCTGCATCCCGTCCGATCCCTCCCACTCCCCACGAGGACCCGCGATGAATCCGCTTTCTTCCCGCCCCTGGGCCGCGCTGGCGGCCAGCCTGCTGCTGTGCCTGCTGACCGCCTGCGGCAGCGGCAGCGACGATGACGACGATTCCCCCGGCCAGCCCGACACCCCGGGCCAGCCGGCGCAACTGCGCTGCGCCCCCTGACCGTCGGCCGCCTTTCCTTTCCCCCTTCTGCGTGAGACTCTCATGAGCAAGCCTTCCTACCCGGCGCCCGGCGACGTCGCGCCCCGCAATGCGAACCGGCGCGACTTCCTGCGCAAATCGGCCGGCGCCATGGGCGCGCTGTCGGCGGCGGCCATGCTGCCCGCGTCCATTCAGCGCGCCCTGGCGATTCCGGCGGCCGTCGAGACCGGCACCATCCAGGACGTCAAGCACGTGGTCATCCTGATGCAGGAAAACCGCGCGTTCAACCACTACTTCGGCGCCATGCGCGGCGTGCGCGGCTTCGGCGACCGCTTCCCGATTCCGCTGGCCAGCGGCAAGTCGGCCTGGTTCCAGTCCGACGGCACCCAGGAAGTGCCTCCGTACCACCTGGACCGCGAATCGATGAACGCCATCTTCGTGCCGGGCACCCCCCATTCGTTCTCGGATGCGCAGGCCGCGTGGAACCAGGGCAAGTTCGGCTTCTGGCCCAAGTACAAGAACGTGCATTCGATGGGCTACTACCGCCGCAACGACATCCCGTTCCAGTACGCGCTGGCCGAAGCGTTCACCATCTGCGACGGCTACCACTGTTCCATCACCACCGGCACCGACCCGAACCGCATCGTGTTCTGGTCGGGTTCGAACTTCAACCCGGAACTGGGCCGGCTGGGCATCAACTGCACCGATTCCGACTCGGAACCGAACAACCTGCGCTGCTGGATCACCGGCGCGCTGCCCGAGCCCGGCTATACCTACCAGGGGTCGTCGTTCAAGTGGCCCACGCTGCCCGACCTGCTGGAGAAAGCCGGCGTCAGCTGGCGCTTCTACCAGGACCCCAACAACAACTGGACGGGCGCCATGCACGGCGGCCTGGCGTTCGAGTCGTTCCGCACGGCCGAGCCCGGTTCGCCGCTGTACGAGAAGGGCATGAGCCACTACAGCCTGGAAGACCTGGCCAACGACGTACGCAACGACACGCTGCCGGAAGTGTCGTGGGTGCTGCCCTCGCCGCCGGAGTCCGAGCACCCGGGCGGCGGCGGCAGCACGTCGCAGGGCGCCGACTACATTTCACGGGTGCTGGACGCGTTGACGGCCAATCCCCAGGTCTGGGCCCGGACGGCGTTCTTCATCACCTTCGACGAGAACGACGGGCTGTTCGACCACCTGCCGCCGCCGGCCGTGCCGTCGTACGACGCCGATGGCAAGCTGATGGGCAAATCCACCGTGCCGCTGGACGGCGAGTACTTCTCGGACCCGGCGCGCAAGTACCTGAAGGCCGACGACACCATCAGCGGCACCACGCGCCCATGGGGCCTGGGGCCGCGCGTGCCGATGTACGTGATCTCGCCCTGGAGCCGCGGCGGCTGGGTGTGTTCCGAGGCCTTCGACCACACGTCGATGGGCCGCTTCCTGGAACAGCGCTTCGGCATCACGGTCGACAGCATCAGCCCCTGGCATCGCGCCGTGTGCGGCGACCTGACCTCGGCCTTCGATTTCAAGCACCCCAACGACGCGGCCTTTCCGACACTGCCCGACAACAGCGACTACGCCGCCCAGGAGGCCCAGCAGCGCACCCTGCCGCGCGCCGACCCGCCCCTGACGGCCCAGCCGCTGTACCAGGAAACCGGTACCCGCTATTCGCGCGCCCTGGCGTATGAACTGCACGTCAGCGCCCGGGTGGGCGACGACGGCCGCGTGACGCTGCTCTTTAGCAACACCGGCAAAGTCGGCGCCGTGTTCCACGTGTACGACAAGCACCACCTGGACCTGATCCCGCGCCGCTATACGGTCGAGGCCGGCAAGATGCTGGAAGACGTATGGGACGCGCCGGCCGACGGCGGCGACTACGACCTGTGGGTCTACAGCACCAACGGCTTCGTGCGCACCTTCGGCGGCAACAGCGCCACGGGCGCCCGGGTCGAGACGCAGGTCTGCTACGACGTGCGGCAGGGCGCGGTGTATGCCAAGGTGGCCAATGCCGGCACGGCCGCGGCCAGCGTCACGCTGCAGGCCAACGCCTACCGCACCGACGGGCCCTGGCAGCTGGACGTGCCGGCCGGCCAGGTGGCCGAACAGCACTGGGCGCTGAAAGACAGCGGCAACTGGTACGACTTCACGCTGGTTGCCGATGGCGTCGAACGCCGCTTCGCCGGCCGGGTGGAAACCGGCGAACACGGCGTCAGCGATCCGGCCATGGCCACCACGATCTGAACCCCGCCGCGGGCGCGCCGCCAGGGGCGCCCGCGCGATGCGGCACGGGCCGCCTACTTTCCGAGAACGGACATGAAGACTCTACAGACGGCCCCGCGCGGGCCGGGGATGCGCTCGGCCATCGGGGCCGCGGCGCTGCTGGCCGCCGTCGCGGCGGCGCAGGCGCAGCCGGTGCAGTGGGACGGCAGCAACTATGCCGTGGGCAACGATGCCGGCCAGAACGTCTCGACCCAATGGAACCTGGCGGTCGGCCAGGCGGCCGGCTCGAACGTGTCGGGCGGCAATGCCAACCAGGCCATCGGCTTCAATGCCGGGCAGAACGTGCAGGGCGGCTGGAACCAGTCGTTCGGCCGCAGCGCCGGCCAGAGCGTCACCGGCAACTACAACAACGCCGTGGGGTATTGGGCCGGCACCGGCGTGACCGGCAGCCAGAACACCGCCATCGGCTCCAACGCCGGCCGCAATGTGGCGGGCAGCAACAACCAGGCGCTGGGCAACGGCGCCGGCCAGAACGTCACCACCAACTGGAACGTGGCGATCGGCGAAGGCGCCGGCTCGAACGTGGGCGGCAAGAACGCCAACCAGGCCATCGGCTATTACGCCGGCACCAACGTGCAGGGTGGCTGGAACCAGTCGTTCGGCCGCAGCGCCGGCCAGAACGTCACGGGCGACTACAACAACGGCGTGGGGTTCTGGGCCGGCACCGATACGCGCGGCAACCAGAACACCGCCCTGGGCTCGAACGCCGGCCGCAATGTCACGGGCGATTCCAACCAGGCCATCGGCCAGGACGCCGGCCGCGACGTGGCCGGCAACAACAACCAGGCCGACGGGCAGAACGCCGGGCAGCAAGTGCGCGGCGACGCCAACCAGGCCAGCGGCAAGAACAGCGGCCAGGCGGTGGCGGGCGACAACAACCTGGCCACCGGTTCCTATGCCGGCAGCGACGTCGCGGGCGACAACAACCAGGCGATCGGCCTGGGGGCGGGCCGCGGCGTGAACGGCTCGAACAACGTCGCGCACGGCACCGGCGCAGGCCTGGGGGTGCAGGGCAGCGACAATGTGTCGATCGGGTCGGGGGCGGGGCGCGGCATTACCGCCGACCGGGCCGTGTCGATCGGCACCGCGGCCGTGGCCGGCGCCAGCGACAGCGTGGCGGTCGGCGCGGGCGCGCAGGCGTCGGCGGCCAACAGCGTGGCGCTGGGCGCGGGCTCGCGGGCCGAGCGCGGGGCGCGTTCCGGCTACCAGGCCTACGGGATGGACAGCCCGCAATCGTCTACCGGCGAAGTCAATGTGGGCGGGCGCCAGGTCACCGGCGTGGCCGCGGGCAGCGCCGATACCGACGCGGCCAATGTCGGCCAGCTGCGCGCCGTGACCCAGAACACCGAACGCGGGCTGTCCAGCCTGCGGTCCGAGGTGCACAGCATGGATCGCCAGCTGCGCGCCGGGGTGGCGGCCGCCATGGCCACGGCCGGCTTGCCGCAGGCGTACCTGCCGGGCCGCAGCATGGTGTCGCTGGCCGGCGGTGCCTGGAACGGCGAATCGGGCTACGCGCTGGGCCTGTCGCGCGTGTCGTCCAGCGGCAGCTGGGTGGTCAAGGCGGCGGCGAATGGCACGTCGCGCGGCGACGTGGGCGGCACGGTCGGCGTGGGCTATCAGTGGTAGGCGGCAGGCGCCCGGGCGTTGCCCGGGAGTCGCCAGTGGCCTGAGTCTGACTGGCCCCGCCTTATTGCCACAGCAATGCGTTCATGGCTTCGACCAGGCGGTTGCGGTAGCGCGGCAGCAGTTGCCGGACCTGCGCCTGCCGCGCCTGCCAGTCCGGCGGTTCGGCGCCGGCGGCCACGCGCGGCGCGGCCCAGACGGCGTCGGGAAAATGCCGGTCGCCGCGCCAGCGCGGGATCACGTGCCAGTGCAGGTGCGGCACCATGTTGCCCAGCGAGGCCAGGTTGACTTTGTCGGGCGCCAGGATGTCGCGCTGGGCCTGTTCCACGGCATACACGGCGCGCATGAGCAGGTCGCGGCCGTGGGTGGACAGGCTGGTCATTTCCGGCAGGTGCGCGTTCCAGATCACGCGGGTGAAGCCGGGGTAGTCGGCATCGTCGACCTCGATCACGCGCAGGTGCGGGCCGCGCCACAGCAGCGCGCCGCCGTCTTCGCGGCACAGCGGGCATTGGGGGTCGCGCGTGCTCACAGCGTTTTCCGGTACTGGATGAAACCCGGGCGGTCGGCGATGCGGTCGTACAACTGCATGGCGGTATGGTTGGTTTCGTGGGTCAGCCAGTACACGCGGGCCGCGTTGGCGGCGCGCGCCTGGGCGTATACGTGTTCGATCAGGGCGCGGCCGTGCCCGCCGCCGCGCACGTCGGGCGCCACGAACAGGTCCTGCAGGTAACAGTAGTCGCCGGCCGTCCAGCACGAGCGGTGCAGCACCCAGTGCACCATGCCGACCGCGCGGCCGTTGTCGTAGGCCAGCGCGGCATGCATGGGTTCGGCCGGGTCCAGGAAGCGTTCCCAGGTGGTGCGGGTGACGGCGTCGGCGATATCGACGTTGTAGAACGCCTGGTATCCCTTCCACAGGGGCAGCCAGACGTCGAAGTTGGCGGCGGCGACGGGCCGGATGTCGGCAGGCGGTTTCGAGGCGGTTTTCATGGGTTTCGCGGGTCCAGGGGTCAAAGGGCGTCTTCCAGGGCGGCGACGATGTGCCGCAGTACCTGCACGCGCGCATAGCGCTTGTCGTTGGACGACACGACGTGCCAGGGGGCCTGCGGGGTATCGGTGCGCGCCAGCATGTCGTTGGCCGCGGCGGCGTATTCGTGCCACTTCTTGCGGTTGCGCCAGTCGTCGGGCGTGATCTTGAAATGCTTGAAGGGCGATTGCTGGCGTTCGCGAAAGCGCTGCAGCTGCACGTCGGGCGTAATGGCCAGCCAGAACTTCAGCACGATGGCGCCATGGCCGGCCAGCTGGCTTTCGAAGTCGTTGATCTCGGTGTAGGCCCGGCGCCACTGGGCCGGGGCGGCCAGGCCCTCGACCCGCTCGACCAGCACGCGCCCGTACCAGGACCGGTCGAAGATCGCGATGCGGCCCTGGCGCGGCAGCCGGCGCCAGAAGCGCCACAGGTAGGGGCGCGCCAGTTCGTGGGGCGCCGGCGCGCTGATGGGGCTGATGTCGAACTGGCGGGCGTCCAGCGCATGCGTCACGCGGCGGATGGTGCCGCCCTTGCCGGCGGCGTCCTGCCCCTCGAACACCAGCACCAGCGAGCGCTGCGCGAAGGCGTCGGAGCGCGCCGCCTGGGCCAGCCGCCCCTGCAGCAGCCCCAGCACGGACTCGTAGTCGTCTTTGTCCAGCCGGGCCTCGTAGTCGACGTGCGCCAGGCGGTCCGGGCTGTGGCCGGATGCCCGGCGCGACGCGGCTTCGGCGAAGGCGTGCGGCACGCGGGCGGGACCGCGCCGCTGCAGGGTCTGCAGCACCGCCTCGCCGGTGCGGATGGTGCGCAGGCGGTCGTCGGCGCTGGGAATGACGACCCAGGGGGCGTGCGCGCCGTCGGTCAGGCCGATGACCAGGCGGCCGGCGTCGCACAGCCGGTCGTACTTCTTCTGGACCTTGCGGTCGGCGCGGGTGACCTGCCAGGCGGTTTCCGGGCTGGCCAGCAGGCGCCGGGCGCGTTCGGCCTGGGCCCGGGCCGACAGGTGGTACCACAGCTTGACCAGCTGCACGCCCTCGGCGGCCAGCACGGCCTCGAAACGGCGCACGGCCGCCACTTGCGATTCGATGTGGCGCTGGCGCGGCTTCTTGCGCGCGGCCTCGCGCAGCAGCGGCGCGTACCAGGACCCGAAGACGATGCCCGTCCTGCCCTTGGCGGGCAGTTCGTTCCAGTAGCGCCACAGCGGCGGGCGCGCCCGTTCGTCGGGTTCGGGCGGGCCGAACGCCAGCGTCTGGATGTGGCGCGGGTCCATCCATTCGTTGAGCAGGTTGATGGTGGCGCCTTTGCCGGCGCCGTCGATGCCGGCCACCACCACCAGCAGCGACCGGTCGGCCTGCTGGAGCTGGCGGTACTGGGCTTTCAGCAGGGCCACGCGCAGGCGCGCTTCCTGGGCTTCGTAGGCCTCTTTGGCCAGGGTGGGGTCGGACTGCGCTTCGGCGAACATAGGGCGGCGCGGGCGAGCCATGCGGCGATGCACCGATGGTGCGGGATATTTCCGGGCGGCGCAAGCGCGGCGGCCGGGGCCGGGTTCAGGCGGCCGCCTCGTCGCCGTAGCCCTTCAGGCCTTCCAGGTCCAGTACCCGCACCGCCCCGTATTCCACTTTCAGCAGGCCCGCTTCCTCGAGCTTGCCCAGCGCCTGGTTGGCCCGCTGGCGCGACACCCGCGCCAGGTAGCCCACTTCTTCCTGCGTGATCGCCAGCCGCATGCCCATGCCCGGATACAGCAGCGGGTTGAACAGCTCGGCCAGGCAACGCGCCACGCGGGCGTCCGGGTCCAGCAGGCGGTCGTACTCGGCCTTGCCGATGAACTGCGCCACCCGCTCGTTGAGCTGGTGCAGCAGATAGCGGTTGAACGGAATGCTGGTGTCCAGCAGCCAGTCGAACGTGGCGGCCGGCAGCCGCGCCACCACCGAATCGCGCAGCGCCACCACGTCGTACTTGCGGACTTCGCGCTTGAGCAGCGACCCTTCGCCGATCCAGCCGCCGGCCGGCACGCCGGTCAGCGACGCGACCTTGCCTTCGGCATTGCCCACCGATACCTTGACCAGGCCGGCCAGCACCCCGATCCAGACCTGCGCAAGCTCGCCCTTGCGTTCTATGATCGTCCCTGCCGGCACCGGGTGCACCGCGACATCCCGTTCCACGCGCGACCGCTGCTCGTCGTTCAAGACGCGAAACCAGGCCGCGGCAAGGTGCAGGGAATCGGCTAGCTGCATCGGGAATACCCTAAATGTTCCTGGAATGTCGCAATCATGACAGTCGGTCGCAACCCAACCTTATACCTTAACTACTGCCGTATATCGAAAACGAACTGGTCAAGTGCCGCCCCGGTGTTCATGCCGCCAGCTTGAGCACCGCACGGGGCGGCCCCCAAACCGGAGGAGACAACGTGGCGCACGCACAGCCTGCAACCGGCGCATCGCCGGCCACGCCCGACACCTTTCCTGGCCTGCTGTTGCAGCATGCCAGCGTGCGCGGGTCGCGGCCCGCGATCCGCGAGAAAGACCTGGGCATCTGGCAGACCCTGACCTGGGGCGACGTCGCGCGCCACGTCCGGATGGCCGCGCACGGCCTGGCCGCGCTGGGCATCTCTTCCGGCATGCACGTCGCCGTGATCGGCGAGAACCGCCCGCGCCTGTATATCGCCATGATGGCGGCGCAGGCGCTGGGCGCCATCCCCGTGCCGTTGTACCAGGACGCCGTGGCCCAGGAAATGGTCTACGTGCTGCAGGACGCCAACGTGACCGTGGCGGTGGTCGAGGACCAGGAACAGGTCGACAAGATGCTGGACGTGCGCGAGCAGTGCCCGGCCCTGGCCCACGTGGTCTACGACGACCCGCGCGGCATGCGCAATTATGCCGACCCGATGCTGCGTTCGTACGAGCAGCTGGAAGCGCTGGGCCGCGAGCACGCCGGGCAGCATCCCGCGTTCTTCGACCAGGCCGTGGCGGCGGTGCGCCCGCACGATGCCGCCGCCATGTTCTATACCTCGGGCACCACCGGCAAGCCCAAGGGCGTGGTGCTGACCCACCATGCCCTGATCGACCGCGCCCGCGCCGTGGCCGACATGGAAAACCTGACCGACCGCGAAGACGTGCTGGCCTACCTGCCGCCGGCCTGGATCGGGCAGAACATGTTCTCGTACACGCAGCTGCTGGTCAGCGGCTTCACGGTGAACCATCCCGAATCGCCCGAGACCGTGTCGATCGACATGCGCGACATCGGGCCCACGTACTATTTCGCGCCGCCGCGCGTGCTGGAAGGCCTGCTGACGCACGTGATGATCCGCATGGAAGACGCCGGCCGCATCAAGCGCACGCTGTTCCATGCCTGCATGAACCTGGCCCGCCGGGTGGGCGTGCGCATCCTGGACGGCGAGCCGGTGGGCCTGTGGGACCGCCTGCGCTACGCGCTGGGCAATGTGCTGGTCTACGGGCCGCTGCGCAACGCGCTGGGCATGAGCCGCGTGCGCGTGGCCTATACCGCCGGCGAGGCCATCGGCCCCGACCTGTTCGTGTTCTACCGGTCGATCGGCATCAACCTGAAGCAGCTGTACGGCTCGACCGAGACATCGGTGTTCGTATGCGTGCAGCCCGACGGCCAGGTGCGCGACGACACCGTGGGCCCGCCGGTCAGCGGCGTGGAAATCCGCGTGGCCGACAACGGCGAGATCCTGGTCAAGAGCCCGGGGCTGTTCAAAGAGTACTACCGCAACCCCGAAGCCACCGCCGAGGCGCGCGACGCCGACGGCTGGTTCCATACCGGCGATGCGGGCTACCTGGACACCGACGGCCAGCTCAAGATCATCGACCGCGCCAAAGACGTCGGCAAGCTGGCCGACGGCAGCCTGTTCGCGCCCAAATACCTGGAAAACAAGCTGAAGTTCTTTCCCCACATCAAGGAAGCGGTGGCCTTCGGCGCCGGCCGCGACCAGGTGTGCGCCTTCGTCAACATCGACCTGGAAGCCGTGGGCAACTGGGCCGAGCGCCGCGGCCTGCCGTACGCCGGCTACACCGACCTGGCCGGCAAGGACGAGGTCTACCAGCTGGTGGGCGAATGCATCGAGCAGATCAACGCCGACCTGGCGGGCGACCCCAAGCTGGCCGCCTCGCAGATCGGGCGCTTCCTGATCCTGCACAAGGAACTGGACCCCGACGACGACGAACTGACCCGTACCCGCAAGGTGCGCCGCGCCTTCATCGCGCAGAAATACGGCGTGCTGGTCGATGCGCTGTTCGCCGGCCGCGACACGCAATACATCGAGACCGAGGTCAAGTTCGAGGACGGCCGCGTCGGCAAGATCGCCGCCGACCTGAAGATCCGCCCGGTCAAGACCTTCCCCGCCATCACCGCCCGGGCCGCGTAGACTCATGAGCCAACCAGACCGCGACCAGCGCATCGGCAAGGTCATGCTCGACCTGCAGAACATTTCCCTGTCGTTCGGCGGCGTCAAGGCCCTGACCGACATCTCGTTCAATGTGCGCGAGCACGAGATCCGCGCCATCATCGGCCCCAACGGCGCCGGCAAGAGCTCGATGCTGAACGTCATCAACGGCGTCTACACGCCGCAGCAGGGCGGCATCGAGTTCGAGGGCAAGCGCTACAGCCGCATGAACCCGCGCCGCGCCGCCGAGATGGGCATCGCGCGCACGTTCCAGAACCTGGCCCTGTTCAAGGGCATGAGCGTGCTCGACAACATCATGACGGGCCGCAACCTGCGCATGAAGTGCGGCCTGCTGTCCCAGGCGCTGCGCTGGGGGCCGGCCGAGCGCGAGGAAATCCGCCACCGCGAATTCGTCGAGAACATCATCGACTTCCTGGAAATCCAGGCGCACCGCAAGACGCCGGTCGGCCGCCTGCCGTACGGCCTGCAAAAGCGCGTGGACCTGGGCCGCGCGCTGGCCATGGAGCCGCGCCTGCTGCTGCTGGACGAGCCCATGGCGGGCATGAACATCGAGGAAAAGCAGGACATGAGCCGCTTTATCCTGGACGTCAACGAAGAGTTCGGCACCACCATCGTGCTGATCGAGCACGACATGGGGGTCGTGATGGACATTTCCGACCGCGTGGTGGTGCTGGACTACGGCAAGAAAATCGGCGACGACACCCCCGACGCGGTGCGCGCCAACGAAGCCGTCATCCAGGCCTACCTGGGCGTCTCGCACTAACAGCAAGAAGGCAAAGACATGGGATTTTTCCTGGAAACCCTGCTCGGCGGCCTGATGAGCGGCATGCTGTACGCGCTGATCGGCCTGGGCTTTGTGCTGATCTTCAAGGCATCGGGCGTGTTCAACTTCGCGCAGGGCGCGATGGTGCTGGTGGCCGCCCTGTCGATGGCGCGCTTTTCCGAATGGATCCCGGCCTGGCTGGGGTTCGAGAACCTGCTGCTGGCCAACGTGCTGGCCTTCATCGTCAGCGCGGTGCTGATGTTCCTGCTGGCGGTGGCGGTCGAGCGCTACGTACTGCGCCACCTGGTCAACCAGGAAGCCACCACGCTGCTGATGGCCACGCTGGGCATCAGCTATTTCCTGGACGGCCTGGGCCAGATCGCGTTCGGCAGCTCGGTCTACAGCATCGACGTGGGCATGCCCAAGGACCCGGCGTTCATCCTGGAAAGCATGTTCGAGGGCGGCGTGCTGATCAACCTGGAAGACCTGACCGCCGCCGTGGTGGCCGCGCTGCTGGTGGCCGCGCTGGCGGTGTTCTTCCAGTACACCAGCACCGGCCGGGCGCTGCGCGCGGTGGCCGACGACCACCAGGCCGCCCAGTCGATCGGCATCCCGCTGAACCGCATCTGGGTGATCGTCTGGAGCGTGGCGGGGCTGGTGGCGCTGGTGGCCGGCATTATCTGGGGCTCGAAATTCGGCGTGCAGTTCACCCTGTCGACCGCGGCGCTGCGCGCGCTGCCGGTGGTGATCCTGGGCGGGCTGACCTCGGTGCCCGGCGCGATCCTGGGCGGGCTGATCATCGGCGTGGGCGAAAAGTTGTCGGAAGTCTACCTGGGTTCGCTGGTGGGCGGCGGCATCGAGATCTGGTTTGCCTACGTGCTGGCGCTGGTGTTCCTGCTGTTCCGCCCGCAGGGGCTGTTCGGCGAGAAAATCATCGACCGGGTCTGATCCCCCGTCGACACTGAAAGGACCTGACCCATGTTCTATCGCGAAAACGGCCAGTTCAAGACCGGCTATCGCGCCGACCAGCAGATCTTCCCGATCCGCCAGGACCGCCTGTTCATCCTGCTGCTGCTGGCCGTGGCGTTCGTGGCGGTGCCGCTGCTGGCCAGCGACTACCTGCTGCGCGCCATCCTGATCCCGTTCCTGATCCTGTCGCTGGCGGCCGTGGGCCTGAACATCCTGGTGGGCTATTGCGGCCAGATCTCGCTGGGCACCGGCGCCTTCATGGCGGTGGGCGCCTATGCGGCCTGGAACTTCGGCGTGCGCTTTCCCGGCATGCCGCTGCTGATCCAGCTGCTGCTGGGCGGCGGCTTCGCCACGCTGGTGGGCGTGCTGTTCGGCATTCCCAGCCTGCGCATCCGCGGCCTGTACCTGGCGGTGGCCACGCTGGCCGCGCAGTTCTTCGTCGACTGGGCCTTCCTGCGCATCCCGTTCTTCACCAACTATTCGTCGTCGGGCAGCGTGTCGGTGCCGCCGCTGTCGGTGCTGGGCATGCCGATCCATACCTCGCTGCAGCGCTACCTGTTCGTGCTGGCCGTGGTGGTGGTGTTCGCCCTGCTGGCCAAGAACCTGGTGCGCGGCGCCATCGGCCGCCAGTGGATGGCCATCCGCGACATGGACGTGGCCGCCGCGGTGATCGGCATCCGCCCGATGTACGCCAAGCTCACGGCGTTCGCCGTCAGCTCGTTCATCGTCGGCGTGGCCGGCGCGCTGTGGGGCTATATCCACCTGGGCTCGTGGGAACCGCTGGCCTTCGACCTGGCGCGCTCGTTCCAGCTGCTGTTCATGGTGATCATCGGCGGGCTGGGCTCCATCATGGGCAGCTTCTTCGGCGCGGCGTTCATCGTGCTGGTGCCGGTGGCGCTGACCAACGTGCCGCACCTGCTGGGCCTGTCGCTGTCGGTGGATACGGCCGCCCACATCGAGCACATGGTGTTCGGCGCGCTGATCGTGTTCTTCCTGATCGCCGAGCCGCACGGGCTGGCCCGCCTGTGGAGCATCGGCAAAGAGAAACTGCGCATCTGGCCGTTCCCCCATTGATTCCCGGCCGCCGGGCCGGCACGAGCGGCGCGGCGGCCATTTCGACTACCCGGCTTCAGACCGGGCCAATCCCGGTGTCAAACACACCAAGCAGGAGGTAAATGGAGATGAAGCGTCTTAACCTGAAGTGGGCCGCGGCCGCCCTGGCCGCCACCGGCGCCATCGCGGCCGCCACGCCGGCGCTGGCGGCCGAAGAGCAATTCGTTCCGCTCTTGGTGTATCGCACCGGTTCGTTCGCGCCGCTGGGCATTCCCTGGGCCGACGGCAAGCTCGACTACCTGAAGCTGGTCAACGCGCGCGACGGCGGCGTCAACGGCGTGAAGATTACGTACGAAGAATGCGAGACCGCGTACGCCACCGACCGCGGCGTCGAGTGCTACGAGCGCCTGAAATCCAAGAACGGCGGCGCGTCGGGCTTCGACACGCAGTCCACCGGCATCACCTTCGCCGTGACCGACAAGGCCATGGTCGACAAGGTGTCGGTCGAGACCATGGGCTACGGCCTGTCGCAGTCGGTGGACGGCAGCGTGTTCGAATGGAACTTCCCGCTGCTGGGCACCTACTGGACCGCCGCCGACGTGATGATCCAGGACATCGCCAAGAAAGAAGGCGGCCTGGACAAGCTCAAGGGCAAGAAGATCGCGCTGGTCTACCACGACTCGCCCTACGGCAAGGAACCGATCCCGCTGCTGCAGAAGCGCGCCGCCGCGCAGGGCTTCGAGCTGCTGCTGTATCCGGTGACCGCGCCCGGCGTGGAACAGAAGTCTACCTGGCTGCAGATCCGCCAGTCGCGCCCCAACTACGTGCTGCTGTGGAGCGCCGGCATCATGACGCCCACCGCCATCCGCGAAGCCCAGGCCAGCGGCTACCCGCGCGAGAAGATGTACGCGATCTGGTGGGCCGGCTCGGAAGGCGACGTCAAGGACCTGGGCGCCGTGGCGAAGGGCTACAACGCCATCACCATCCACAACAGCGCCGGCCGCGGCAAGGTGTACGACGACCTGAAGAAGTACGTCTACGACAAGGGCCAGGGCAGCGACGCCTCGGGCAATACCACGCTGGGCACCATCGCCCATACGCGCGGCATGATGATCTCGATGCTGCAGGTCGAGGCCATCCGCACCGCGCAGGAAAAGTACGGCAAGGGCAAGCACATGACGCCCGAGCAGGTGCGGTGGGGCTTCGAGAACCTGAACATCACCCAGGAACGCCTGAACGAGCTGGGCTTCGGCGACATCATGCGTCCGGTCAAGACCTCGTGCGAGAACCACATGGGCGACGACTGGGCCCGCATCGTGCAGTGGGACGGCAAGGCATTCAAGGTGGCGTCCGATTGGTACCAGTCCGACAAGTCCGTGACCCGCGCGCTGGTGAAGGAAGCCGCGGCCAAGTACGCCAAAGAGAAGAACATCACCCCCCGCAAGTGCGAAGGCTGATGTGAACCGGCCGCCGGCGCCACAAGCGCCGGCGGCCACCACGCAGGAACCGCCATGACCGCTGCCACCACCGCCGGACCCGACAAGATGCTGCTGGACGTCAACGGCATCGAAGTCATCTACAACCACGTCATCCTGGTGCTCAAGGGCGTCTCGCTGCAGGTGCCCGAAGGCCGCATCGTGGCCCTGCTGGGCGCCAACGGCGCGGGCAAGACCACCACGCTGCGCGCCGTGTCCAACCTACTCAAGGGCGAACGCGGCGACGTGACCAAGGGCTATATCCAGTACCGGGGCCAGCGCATCGAAAAGCTGTCGCCGGCCGAACTGGTGCGGCGCGGCGTGGTCCAGGTGATGGAAGGCCGCCATTGCTTCGCCCACCTGACCATCGAGGAAAACCTGCTGACCGGCGCCTATACCCGCGACCTGGGCCGCGGCGACATGGCGGCGGCGCTGGACAGGGTGTACCAGTACTTCCCGCGGCTGAAGCAGCGCCGCGCCAGCCAGGCCGGCTATACCTCGGGCGGCGAACAGCAGATGACGGCCATCGGCCGCGCCCTGATGGCCAATCCCAACATGATCCTGCTCGACGAACCGTCGATGGGGCTGGCGCCGCAGATCGTCGAGGAAATCTTCGAGATCGTGCGCGACCTGAACCAGCGCGAGCGGGTCAGCTTCCTGCTGGCCGAGCAGAACACCAACATTGCCCTGCGCTACGCCGACTACGGCTACATCCTGGAAAACGGCCGCGTCATGATGGACGGCGCCGCCGACGACCTGGGGCGCAACGAAGACGTCAAGGAGTTCTACCTGGGTATTTCCAGCGGCGAACGCAAGAGCTTCCGCGACCACAAGTTCTACCGGCGCCGCAAGCGCTGGCTGGCCTGAGCCCGCCAGCCCATCCCGCCCCAACCGGCATCCCGAAGAGTGCGATCTCATGCCTGCGTTTTTTGATGCACTGGAAACCCGCGCGCCCGAGCAGCGCGAACGCGACCTGATGGCGGCGCTGCCCGGCGCCATCGAACGCGCCGTGGCGGGCGCCCCGGCCATTGCCGAGCAACTGCGCGGCATCGACCCGCGCGGCGTGGCCTCGCGCCAGGCCCTGGCCGCCCTGCCGGTCTTGCGCAAGCACGAGCTGCTGGAATGCCAGCAGCGCAGCCGTGCCGGCCAGGGGCCCGCCGGCCCGGCCAAGGCCTTCGGCGGCTTCGCCACCATCGGCTGGGGGCAGGCGCTGCGCGTGTTCGCCTCGCCCGGCCCGATCTACGAGCCCGAGAGCGCGCGCGCCGACTACTGGCGCTTCGCCCGGGCCCTGTACGCCGCCGGCTTCCGGCCCGGCGAACTGGCCTACAACTGCTTTTCGTACCACTTCACGCCGGCCGGCTCGATGATGGAAACGGCGGCCCATGCGGTGGGCTGCACCGTGTTCCCGGGCGGCACCGGGCAGACCGAACAGCAGGTGCGCGCCATTGCCGACCTGGCGCCCAGCGGCTATACGGGCACGCCCAGCTTCCTGAAGATCATCCTGGAAAAGGCCGACGAACTGGGCGTGCCGCTGCCGTCGCTGCGGCGCGCCCTGGTGTCGGGCGAGGCGTTTCCGCCGTCGCTGCGCGACTGGCTGGCCGCGCGCGGCATCGACGGCTACCAGGCCTACGGCAGCGCCGACCTGGGCATGATCGCGTTCGAGACCGCCGCCCGCGAGGGGCTGGTGGTGGGCGAGGACATCATCGTCGAGATCGTGCGCCCCGGCACCGGCACGCCGGTGCCCGACGGCGAGGTCGGCGAAGTCGTGGTCACCACGCTCAACCCCGATTACCCGCTGGTGCGCTTCGGCACGGGCGACCTGTCGGCCATCCTGCCCGGCGCCTCGCCGTGCGGCCGCACCAACATCCGCATCAAGGGCTGGATGGGCCGCGCCGACCAGACCACCAAGGTGCGCGGCATGTTCGTGCATCCGTCGCAAGTCGCCGAAGTGCTGGCCCGCCACCCCGAGATCGGCCGCGCGCGGCTGGTGGTCAGCGGGCAGATGGGCACCGACCGCATGGTGCTGCAGGTCGAGGCCAGCAAGCATTCCGACGCCCTGGCCGATCGCATCGCCGATTCCGTGCGCGAAGTGACCAAGCTGCGCGCCGACGTCCAGTGGGTCGACACCGGCAGCCTGCCCAACGACGGCAAGGTGATCGACGACGTGCGGTCGTACGACTAGAGATACCGGGAGGAGCCGCGCCAGCGGCCTTACTGAAGGCCGAGGTCGCTGGCCGCCTGCAGGACGATCCGCTCGAACTTGCCGATCAGGGGCGGCTGCTCGAAGTCCTTGCGCGAAATGAGGCTGATCGGCGCGAACTTGGCTCGGTGCCGGGGGCGCAGCCGGGCGATATCCCCGTCGATTTCCGCTTGCCGCGCAATAGAGCGTGGCAACACGCCGACCAGCCGGCCCGCGGCCACCACGTAGCGCATCTGGTGAAAGCTGCTGGAAGCCACCGATACGACCGGGCGCAGTACGCCCTGCGCGGTGAACATGTGCTCGGCCATCTCGCGTAATGGCGTGCCCTGCGCCGGCAGCACCCATCTTTCCATCGCCAGCTCTTTCCAGGTGACCGAGGCCTGGCGGGCCAGGGGGTGCTCTCGCGCGCACACCACCTCGAATGATTCGGTGTAGACCTTGGTCACCCGCAAGTTCCTCGCATGGCCGCTACTGAGCACCCGGCCGAAAATCAGGTCCAGGTTGTTGCGGACCAGTTCGCTCATCAGTTCGTTGGTGGCGCCTTCGGCCAGCTGCAAATGCACGTTCGGATGTTCGGCCAGCAGTTCATTGGCGGCGCGCGCCAACAGGCTGGACGACAGGGAGGGGATGATCCCCAGCCTGACGATGCCGGTTTCGCCGCGGGCGAGCAGGTCCAGGGTGGCGCACATGTTGCCGACGTCGGCCATCACGACTTGGAAATGCCGCTTGATCAGTTCGGCGTGGTGCGTGGCGCGCATGCCCCGGCGGTCGCGCTCGAACAGCGCGACGCCGAACATGGCTTCTAGTTCTTGGATCAGCTTGGTGGCCGCTGGCTGAGTCATGCTGCAGGCATCGGCCGCCTTCCGCAGGGAGTGCAGTTCGTACACATGGCGGAAAAGCTCCAGGTGCCTCAGTCGCAGCCGGGACTTGAAGACGGCCGGTACCCTGGCTTCGGCGTGGGAACGTTGGTCCACAGGCTTCCCTTGTGATAACTAAATTTTTGCACTTAGAGTGGATTTGTGATTATCCAAGAATGATAAGGCTGTGCATAGTGCATCCCAGCCACTACACAAAACAACAGGACAACGGGAGACACCATGCGATCACGACGCTTTATCCAGTGCGCGGCCGCCGCCGCGTTTGCACTTGCCTGTAGCGTGGCTACGGCCGCATTTCCGGACAAGCCCATCCGCGTAGTGGTGCCGTTTCCGGCAGGTGGTGCGACGGACCTGGTCGCGCGATTGCTAGGCTTTCGCCTGGGGCAGGTGCTGGGCCAGCCGGTGATCGTGGAAAACCGGGCGGGCGCGGGGGGCAATATCGGCGCCGACGTGGTCGCCAAGGCTTCGGGCGATGGCTACACGCTACTGCTGGCCTCGCCCGCCGAAGTGGCCATCAACCAGTACCTGTACGCCAGCATGCCCTACGACCCGGTCAAGGATCTGACACCCGTCGCCAAAGTCGCATCGGCGCCCCTGGTCCTGGTGGTTAACGCCCAGGTCCCGACCGACTCTCTGCCCTCGTTGGTCAAGGCCATGAACGCGCGGGGAACCGGCGCGAACTATGCGTCATCGGGCACGGGCGGACCGCAGCACTTGGCCGGTGAGTGGTTCAGGCTGATGTCCGGCATGAAGATGATTCATGTGCCCTACAAGGGAGGAGCACCCGCCATGACGGGCCTGCTGGGCGGTCAGGTCGATCTGTTCTTCTCGGGGCTGCCACCGGCCCTGCCGCACCTTCAGGCGGGCAAACTGCGCGCCCTGGCGGTGACGACCCCGGTGCGCTCGCCATTGTTGCCGCAGGTGCCGACGGTGGCCGAGCAGGGCTACCCGGGGTTTGCCATAGAGAACTGGCAAGGAGTCTTCGCGCCGAGCGGCACGCCGCCCGATGTGATCGCGTTGCTGGCTCGCACCATCGGCCAGATCGCCCGGGAACCCGAGTTCAGCTGGAAGTTGCAGGCGCAGGGCGCCAGCCCAGCCTTCATGGATGCAGCGGCATTCGCCGGGTTCGTGACGACTGAACGCGCGAAATACAGCAAGCTTGTGCAAGAGTCGGGCGCAAAGGCCGACTGAACCAGGAAGCAAGGAAGGAACGACGATGAACAATTCATCCGCGATGGATGCGGGAACCATGACGCTCGATGAAGAAGAGCAGGCCATGCTGCGCGGCGACAGGGGGGGCGCGGTGCAGGAGGCGATTCAATTCCAGATCCAGGTCGGCAACTTCTTCGAGGCGCGGCGCTTCGTGCGCATCACGCATGCCCACGTCATGGGCGATATCGAGGTGATGGGCGACGGCGGCCTGCAGCACCTGCGCCGTATGGGCGAGCAGCACGCGGCCTGTTCAGTGCCCACGTCCAGCAACGCCCAGTGCATGCATTTCCATGCCGATCCGAAACTGCGCCAGGACGAGACCGAGATCGTCAAGGAAAATGACATCCTGGCGCGATACCAGGCCATGCGCATCGCTACCACCGATTCCTGCATTCCTTATCAGAACGTCTATCAGCCCAAGTTCGGCGAGCACGTGGCATGGGGCGATACCGGCACCGTGATCTATGCGAATTCCGTGCTGGGCGCGCGCACCAACTTCGAGGCGGGTAAATCCAGCTTCGCCGCTGCGCTGACCGGTCGCACGCCCGAGTACGGTTTTCACCTGGCATCGGTGCGTCGCGGCACGCTGTCGGTGCGGCTGCAGGCAAAAATGGCCGACCGCGCCGATTGGGGCGCGCTGGGCAAGATCGTCGGCCACCCCCACCAAGACTACTTCGCCGTTCCGGTCATCGAGGGCTGCGACCAGATGCCCCTGTCGGATGACTTGAAACACCTGGGCGCCTCCCTGGCCAGCTACGGCTCGATGGCCATGTTCCACCTGGTGGGCGTGACGCCGGAAGCGCCGACCGCCAAGGCTGCTTTCGGCGGGCGCGCGCCTACCGACACCATGGTCGTCACCGACGCCGACATCCAGGCCGTCTACGACGCCTACCGTTACCGGGAAGACGGCGCCAGCATTGTGGTGTTTTCCGGGCCGCAGCTGTCGTTGTACGAGATGCAGCAGTTGTCCGAACTGTTTGACGGCCGGCAGGTGGCGCCTGGGATGTCCGCCGTCGTCACCACCAACCACATGGTGTACAGCGATGCCAAGCGCCTGGGTTACGCAGGGATCTTGGAACGGGCCGGCGTGACGATCCTACAGGGGGTGTGCTTCTACATCTTGCAGCGGCTGTCGAAAATTCGCGAAGAGAACGGCTGGACCAACCTGATCTCGAATTCCGGCAAGCTGGTCAACACGATTACCGCGCACCGCTTCAACACGGTGCTGCGTCGCACGGCCGACTGTGTCGACATTGCCTGTACGGGGGAACTGCGATGATTCGAGCGATCAAGGTGACGCGCGCCTGGGGCAGCGCGGTCGAGGGCCGGGCCCTGGTCATGCGCGAGGGCTTCAGTCCACGCTACGATCTGGATCGCTGGACGGGTGTGATTTCTCGTATCGGACACAGTTCGGAAGGCGAGTCGATCAAGGACCGGATCCTGGTCATCCCAACCTCGAAAGGGGGCGTGGCAGGCGGGTGGGCCTTCTACGATTTGCTGCACAAGGGCATCGCGCCCAAGGCCATGGTGTTCGGCAAGCTGAACCCGGTGATGGTGCAGGGGGCGATTCTTGCCGGCATGCCGATCATGGAAGGCTGGGAGGAGAACGTGCTAGAGCTGATCGGTAACGGCCGGCTGATTCGCTTGGACCCGGCTCTCAAGACGATTTCCCTGCTGGACTGAGCCCGGGCGCTACCCCAGGCCGTTATACGCCAGCCGCATGGCCAGCGCCGCCATCACGACGGCGATCACGCCGTCCAGCACGCGCCATGCCTTGGGGTTGGCGAACAGCGGCGCGAACAGGCGCGAGCCGATGCCCAGCACCGCCAGCCACACCACGCTGGCCGTCAGCGCCCCGGCGGCGAATGCCAGGCGGGCGTCGTCGAAACCGTGCGCCAGCGAGCCCACCACCATGATGTCCAGCCAGAAATGCGGGTTCAGCAGCGTGAACCCCGCCGCGCCCAGCAGCGCCGCGCGGCGCGACGGGGCAGCATGCCGGGCCGCCAGCAGGCCGCCGCGGGCCCGCAGCGCGCGCCGCGCCGACTGCGTTGCGTACCACGCCAGGAACGCCACGCCGAACCACAGGATGGCCTGCGTCAGCCAGGGGAACCAGGCGGCCACGGCCTGCAGGCCCCATACGCTGGCGAAGATGAACACCGCGTCGATGGCCGCGCACAGCGCCAGGATGCTGAGCAGGTGCGCGCGCATCAGGCCCTGCCGCAGGATGAATGCGCTTTGCGCGCCCACCACGGCGAACAGCCCCAGGCCGGTGGCGGTGCCACTGGCCCAGGCGGTGAACAGGGTGGGAAACGAGGCAAGCGTGAACATCGTGGGGCGATCCGGAAAAAACAGCGCCGCGGCAACCCGCCGCGGCCAGGAACGCATTGTGGCTTGCCTGGTCGATGAAATACAGCTAATTTAATTTAATCTGATTAAGAATCTCTAAATCGATGAAACTCGACCATGGCAATTTGCGCGCGCTGGCGGCGGTGGTGCGCGAAGGCAGCTTCGAGCGCGCCGCGGCGGCCTTGAACGTGACGCCATCGGCGGTATCGCAGCGGGTCAAGACGCTGGAGGCCCGCATGGGCCGGCTGCTGGTGCAGCGCACCGTGCCCGCGGTGGCCACGCCGGACGGCCAGGTGCTGGTGCAACTGGCCGACCAGACCGCCTTGCTGGAGCACGACGCGCTGGACCGCCTGGGGCTGGAAGGCGACACCCTGCCGCACGCCAGCCTGGCGGTAGCCGTCAACCACGACAGCCTGGAAACCTGGTTCATGGATGCCGCCCGGCTGTTCGCCGCGCGCACGCGCGCCACCCTGGACCTGCAATCCGAAGACCAGGACCACACCGCCGCGCTGCTGCGCAACGGCTCGGTGCTGGGGGCGGTCACCGCGCTGGCCGATCCGGTGCAGGGCTGCCGCATCCATGCGCTGGGCAGCATGCGCTATGTGGCCACCTGCACGCCCGAATTCCATGCGCGGCATTTCGCGCAAGGGGTCAATGCGCGCACGCTGGCCAGCGCGCCAGTGCTGGTGTTCAACCGCAAAGACGCGCTGCAGGCGCGCTTTGCGCGCAAAGTCATGGGCGATGCGCCCTGGCAGCCGCCGGTGTGGTGGCTACCCTCGTCGCGCGCCTTCGTGCAGGCCACGCTGGACGGCCTGGGCTGGACGATGAACCCCCTGCCGCTGATCCAGGCGGAACTGGACGCGGGGCGCCTGGTGCCGCTGCGCGCGCGCGCCACCGAGGACGTGCCGCTCTATTGGCAGCACTGGCGAGTAAACTCGCAGGCTATGGAAGCCTTGACCCAGTCGGTCCTGGCGGCCGCCGGCAGCCTGATCCGGCGGCGTTAACCCGCCGCGCCCCTTCGCGGGCCGGCAGCATCACGGAGGTGTCCCTCATGAAAATCCGTCAATGGGCGCTGGTCGCCGCGTTGGGCCTGTGCACGGCCACGTCGGCCTGGGCTAAGGACTACAAGGTCGGCCAGGTCGAAGTCGACGACCTCTGGGTGCGCGCCACGGCGCCCGGCCAGGCCAACGGCGCGGGCTACATGGAAATCGATAACGACGCCAAGGCGCCCGACCGCCTGGTCTCGGTCTCGTCGGACGCCGCCGAGCGGGTCGAGCTGCACACCGTGCAAACCGAGAACGGCGTGGCCCGCATGCGGCACCTGCCCGACGGCATTCCGGTGCCGGCCGACGGCGACGTCAAGCTGGCGCCGGGCGGCTACCACGTGATGTTCATGAAGCTGAAGCAGCCCTTCGCCGAAGGCGCCGAAGTGCCCGCCACGCTGAAGTTCGAGAAGGCCGGCGAAGTGGCGGTGAAGTTCAAGGTCCAGCCCATCGGCCATCAGGCCGGCATGGGGCATGGCATGAACATGAAGCACTGAGCCTGGCGGGTGCCTGGCATCGGATGGGGCGGCTGTCTTGCTAACCGAACGGTGTCAGACACCCCGGCGGCCACGCAGGCATGCCACGAGCACCTCTTGGAGGGTGTCTGACACCTGCCCACACCGCCGGGTGTCGCAACGGCGTCCGATAGCACGCGGCCCGTCTTGCCAGAAGTTCGACAGCATGCCGGCAGTCTTGCCAGGTGTCTGACACCCCGCAGGGTGTCTGAAGTGAAAACCCACCCCCGATTCGGCTACACCCGTTTTCATCACGGGCCGGTCGCGCTCGGCGCGGTGAAACACTGACACCTTCCGCCAGCCGCTATCCCCTCCTACGCATAATCCCGCGCCCCGAAAATAGCGCTGCCGATGCGGACTTCGGTGGCGCCTTCCTCGACGGCGATCTCGAAATCCCCGCTCATTCCCATCGACAGCCGGTCCAGCCGCACGCCGTCGATCGCCTCGTCGCGCAAGCGGTCGCGCAATTCGCGCAGGCTGCGAAAGCACCGGCGCACGGCCTCGGCATCGTCGGACTGCACCGCCAGCGTCATCAGCCCCCGCACCCGCAGGGCCGGGCATTCGCGCGCCAGCGTGCGCAGGAAGCCGGCGGCTTCTTCCGGCGGCAGGCCGTGCTTGCTGGGTTCGGGCGAGGTCTTCACCTGCACCAGCACGTCGATGGCGCGGTTCTCGGTTTCCAGCCGGCGCTGCAGCGCCCGGGCCAGTTCCAGGCGGTCGAGCGACTGCACCTCGGCGGCGTCGCGCGCCGCGTCCTTGGCCTTGTTGGTCTGCAGGTGGCCGATCATCACCCATTGGATACCCAGGTCGGCCAGCGCGCCGGCCTTCTGGCGGATTTCCTGCGTCTTGTTCTCGCCGAAGCGCGTAAAGCCCAGCGCGGCCGCCTGGCGTACCGCTTCCGGCCCGAACGTCTTGCTGACCGGCAGCAGCGCCACGCTGCCGGCCGGCCGGCCCGATCGCGCGCAGGCCGCGTCGATGCGCTGCCGCAGCGCGGCCACGCGCGCCGCCATGGAGTCGTCGACACTCATGTCTGTGGGGGATTCCATACAAAAAGGCCATCATAATCGCCGCCCGCGGCGCCTGCCGGCCGCGCCGCCCGGCAACGCGTTGACCGCCCTGGGGGGCAGGCATAGAATCAACCGGTATTTGCTTATATTTCAAGGTTCTATGCCGTCCCGCGGCCATGCGCCGCGCCGATGCCCCTTTATCCTGCCGGCCTCGTGCTTCCCATGTCTTCCCCCGCAGCGCCCCGCTACGCTTTCGCCGCCCCCTTCGAAACCCCCGCCGCCTCGCCCATTCGCTCGCTGATGTCGTATGCCATGCGCCCGGGCAGCATTTCCCTGGCGGGCGGCTACCCGGCCCAGGAACTGTTCGACATCGACGGCCTGACCACCGCCTCGAACCAGGTGCTGGCCCGGCTGGGCGCCTGCCTGCAGTATTCCAACATCGACGGGCAGGCCAGCCTGCGCGCCGAGCTGGCGCGCCTGACGGCCGAACGGGGCCTGGCGTGCGACCCCGACACCGAACTGGCCGTCACGGGCGGGTCGCAGCAGGCGCTGGCGCTGGTCAGCCGCGTCATGCTGCAACCGGGCGACCATGCCTTCATCGAAAGCCCGGCGTTTCCCAACTCGGTGCAGGCACTGCGCTACACCGGCGCCACGGTGCATCCGGTGGCGTCCGGGCCGCAGGGCATCGACATCGACGCCCTCGACGAAATGGCCGGCCGCATCAAGCCCAAGATCGTCTGCGTGGTGGCGTCGTTCTCGAACCCGTGCGGCGCCACCCTCAGCCGCCAGCGCCGCCTGCGGCTGCTGGAACTGGCCGTCAAGCATCGCTTCCTGATCGTCGAAGACGACCCCTATGGCGAACTGCGCTTCGCCGGCGAGCAGGTGCCGCCCATCGCCGCGCTGGCCGAAGGCGAGGCCCGCCACTGGGCGGTGTACATCTCGACCATGTCCAAGACCATGGCCCCGGCGCTGCGCATCGGCTGGCTGGTGGCGCCGGCCGAAGTGCGGCGCCGCTGCGTCGGCGCCAAGGCCGCCGACGACATGGCCTCATCGGCCTGGATCCAGGAAGTGGTGGCGCAGTACCTGGCCAACGGCCGCTACCACCAGCACGTGCCGCGCATCCAGGCCGCCTACGGCGCGCGCTGCGACGCCCTGGCGCAGGCGCTGGAGCAGTCGCTGGGCGGGCGCGTGGCGTTCCGCAAGCCCGAGGGCGGCATGTTCTTCTGGGTGCGCCTGAACGGCGACCTAGACGCCACGCGGCTGTTGCCGTATGCCATCGAGCAGGGCGTGGTGTATGTGCCCGGCAAGGTGTTCTATGCCGACCCGGCGCAGGCCGACCTGAACGCCATGCGCATGTCGTTCGCCACCATGAACGAAGGCCAGATCGCCGAAGGCATCGCGCGCCTGGGCCGGGCGCTGGATGCCTGCGAGGCCAACGCGCCGGTATCAGTGTCGCTGGCGGCCTGACGGCCGGCGCGCGCCCTAGCGCTTGCGCCGGTACAGCAGCGAGATCTTCGCGAAGGCGATCTGCAGTTCACGCGTGCCGCCCTGGAACACCACCGGGCGGCCGCGCTGCGTGAACACCACCAGCCGCTTCGAGAACATCAGCGGCACGAACTTGGCGAACTGGATGTCCTGCCAGGTGACTTCGCGCCGCGTGATCCAGGTCTGGCGCAGGCCCGCCTCGTCGATGGTGGTGATGGACTTCTGCATGTGCCACGACACCAGCACCAGCCCCAGGAAGCACAGCACCACGATGACCCCCAGCACCGTGCTGACCTGCCCCGGCGGCAGGCGGATGGCCGACGAGACGATCTGCACCCCGATGACGGCCAGGATCACCCACGCCAGGATGCGCACCCAGTCGGGCCAGGCCTGGCCCGACAAGGGCAGGGGGCCGATCTCGCGCAGCAGCGCGTCGCGTTCGTCCGCCGAGGGCGGGGCAAATAATGGGTTCATGGCGGACGGGTTCCCGGTGATGCGGCGCGGGCAGGGGCCGGAAGGCCGTGCCTGGCGCGCATTCTACGTCGGTTTCGGTCAGGCGGCCCGCTTGGCCGCCACGGCGTTGCCTGCCCGGCTGCCGCCCTTGCGGTTCAGGTTGGCCGACATCCACTGGCCGATGTCGACCACGGCGTCGAAGTCCACGCCGGTGTCGATGTCCAGGCCGCGCAGCATGTACAGCACGTCTTCCGTGGCCACGTTGCCGGTGGCGCCCTTGGCGTACGGGCAGCCGCCCAGGCCGGCCACCGACGTATGGAAAATGCTGATGCCGGTTTCCAGCGCCGCCAGGATGTTGGCCAGCGCCTGGCCGTAGGTGTCGTGGAAGTGCCCCGACACCCGGGCCGGGTCGATATCCCGGGTGACGGCGGCCATCACGTCGCGCACGCGCTGCGGCGTGCCCACGCCGATAGTGTCGGCCACATCGATCTCGTCGCAGCCCAGCGCCATGAAGCGGTGCGCCACGTCCACCACGGCTTCGATGGGCACTTCGCCCTGGTACGGGCATCCCAGCGCGCAGCTGATGGCGCCGCGCAGGCGCACGCCGGCCGCGCGCGCGGCCTCGGCCACCGGCTCGAAGCGCGCGATGGATTCGGCGATGGAACAGTTGATGTTCTTTTGCGAAAACGCCTCGCTGGCCGCGCCGAAGATCACCACTTCGTCGGCCTTGGCGGCCAGCGCGCCTTCCAGCCCCTTCATGTTGGGGGTCAGCACCGAATAGATCACGCCCGGCTTGCGCTGGATGCGCGCCATGACGTCGGCGGCATCGGCCATTTGCGGCACCCACTTGGGCGACACGAACGAGGTGGCCTCGACATTGGGAAAGCCGGCGGCGGTAAGGCGGTCGACCAGTTCCACCTTGATGTCGGTGGAGATCAGTTCTTTTTCGTTCTGCAGGCCGTCGCGAGGCGAAACCTCGACGATCTTGGCGCGAGTGGGCAGCGGCATGTCTCTTCCTGTGGTTGTGAGGCGCGCGCCGGGGCGCGCAGGCGGATGCGGTTGCGGATAATCATAATAGTAGCCCCGCGGGTTATTTCAGGCGCTGGAACCGCCCGCCGTCCAGCCGCGCCACCCGGCCGGCCAATTCCAGTTCCAGCAATTGCGCGTTCAACGCCGCGATGTCCAGGCCGGTGCGGGCCTGCAGGGCGTCCAGGTGCAGCGGGTCGTGGCCCAGCGCCCGCAACAGCGGCGTGTCGGGCCCGGCCGGTTCGTCGGGCGCCTGGGCCGGCGTGGCGCGGCGCGCCGGCGGCCCGCCGCCGCCCAGTTCATCGGTGATGTCCTGGGCCGTCTCGACCAGCTTGGCGCCTTGCCGGATCAGCGCATGGCAGCCCCGCGACAGCGGCGAATGAATCGACCCCGGAATGGCGAAGACCTCGCGGCCGTTCTCGCCCGCCAGGCGCGCGGTGATCAGCGACCCGCTCTGGCGGGCCGCCTCGACTACCAGCACGCCGCGCGCCAGGCCCGCCACCAGGCGGTTGCGGCGCGGGAAGTGGTGCGGCAGCGCGCCCATGCCCAGCGGCAGTTCGGACACCAGCGCGCCGCGTTCGGCGATGCGATGGGCCAGGTCGCGGTGGCGCGCGGGGTAGACGCGGTCGATGCCGGTGCCCATCACCGCCACCGTGCCGGCGCCGTCGGGCCCGGCCAGCAGGGCGCCTTCGTGGGCGGCCGCATCGATGCCCTGCGCCAGGCCGCTGACCACGCACCAGCCGTGGCCGGCCAGGTGGCGGGCGAAGGCGCGCGCGTTGTCGCAACCGCCCGGGGTGGCGCTGCGCGCGCCCACCACGGCCAGCGCCGGCACGTTCAGCCGCGCCGCGTCGCCATTGACGTACAGCAGGATGGGCGGGTCGGCGATGGTCAGCAGGCTTTGGGGGTATGCCGCGTCGGCCAGCGTCACGATGTGCCGGCCCGGCTGGGCCACCCATTCCAGGGTGCGCTCGATTTGCGCCCGGATGTCGGCCGGCGCGGGCGCGGCCAGCTGGCGCGCCAGGTCTTGCGGCACATGGCGCGCCAGAGCCGCGGCGCCCAGGTCGTAGATCTGTTCCGGCAGGCCCACGGCGGACAGCAGCGGATAGACAATGGACGGGCTGACGCCCGGCTCCAGCGACAGGCGCAGCCAGGCGGACAGTTCGGCGTCGGAATGCGTAAGCGGCATGGGCGGGTCGGGGCCTTGCGGGCGGTTCGCTAGTGTCGCACGGCCCTTGCCCGGCGCCGGCGCCAGCGCGACCAAAACGCCCCGCCCGTGGCGGCCGCGCAATGGCCGAATTAGGCGGAATCTATTAGAAATCAAGACTCTAATGAATTATCATTAAATCATTGCTGATTCACCAGCCCCACTATTTTTGTTCGCCATGGCTTTGCTTCCCATCCTTCATTATCCCGACCCGCGCCTGCACAAGAAGGCCAAGCCGGTCGCGGTGGTGGACGACCGCATCCGGCAACTGGTGCGCGACATGGCCGACACCATGTACGAAGCGCCCGGCGTCGGCCTGGCGGCCACGCAGGTCGACGTGCACGAACGCGTGGTGGTCATCGACGTGTCCGAGGCCGGCAACGAATTGCGCGTGCTGATCAACCCCGAGATCACCTGGAAAAGCGACGAACGCCAGACCTACGAGGAAGGCTGCCTGTCGGTGCCGGGCATCTACGACGAGGTCGAGCGCGCCGCGCGCATCCGCTATCGCGCGCTGGACATCGACGGCAAGCCGTACGAGGCCGAGGCCGACGGCTTGCTGGCAGTGTGCGTGCAGCACGAGCTCGACCATCTGGATGGCAAGGTGTTCGTCGAATACCTGTCCAACCTGAAGCAGACCCGCATCAAGACCAAGCTGAAGAAGGCCGAGCGCGAAGCGCTGCGCGCCTGACCGCCATGCGCCTGGTTTTCGCCGGAACGCCGGAATTCGCCCGCGTCGCGCTCGACGCGCTGTTGGCCGCGGGCCACGACATCCCCCTGGTGCTGACCCAGCCCGACCGGCCCGCCGGCCGCGGCCTGAAACTGACGCCCAGCCCGGTCAAGCAGGCCGCCGTGGCGGCCGGCATCGCCGTGGCCCAGCCGCGCAGCCTGCGCCTGGACGGCCGCTATCCCGACGATGCCGCCCAGGCGCGGGCGCAGTTGCAGCAGGCCGCGCCCGAAGTCATGGTGGTGGCGGCCTACGGCCTGATCCTGCCGGCCTGGACGCTGGAACTGCCGCCGCGCGGCTGCCTGAACATCCATGCCAGCCTGCTGCCGCGCTGGCGCGGGGCCGCGCCCATCCAGCGCGCCATCGAGGCGGGCGACGCGCAGACCGGCATCACCATCATGCAGATGGACCAGGGGCTGGACACCGGCGACATGCTGCTGGAACACCGCGTGCCCATCGGGGCCGACGACACGGCCGCGCAACTGCACGACACGCTGGCCGCCGCCGGCGGCGTCGCCATTGTCCAGGCCTTGCAGGCGCTGCAGGCCGGGCGCCTGGCGCCGCAACCCCAGCCGGCCGAAGGCGTCACTTACGCCGCCAAGCTGGACAAGGCCGAAGCCGCGCTGGATTTCACCCAGCCCGCGGCCGTGCTGGCACGGCGCATCCGGGCCTTCAACCCGGTGCCGGGCGCCACCCTGCGCCTGCCCGGGCTGGACGAGCCGGTCAAGGCCTGGCGCGCCCGGGCGCTGGAATCGCCGGTCGCCGAAGCCCCCGGCAGCGTGCTGCGCGCGGGCGCCGAAGGCATCGACATCGCCACGGGCCAGGGCGTGCTGCGCCTGCTCGAATTGCAGAAGGCCGGTGGCAAGCGCCAGCCGGTAGACGTGTTCGTCCGCGGCTGGCAACCGCCGGCCTGAGCGGGATCCGGCACCTTCACCACCCCGCCGCAAGTCAGTACAACGTCTCCCGCACCCTTCCGGGCAGCGCCCGGTCGTAGGTTTCCCCGTCGATCGTGCCGGCGCTCAGGTCGGCCAGGATGCGGCCGGTGCTGGGCAGGCGGGTGCGCGCGATCTGGGTGGCCGGGTCCCACAGGGCCGAGCGCACGATGGCGCGCGAGCACTGGAAGAACACTTTCTCTACCTGCACCACCACTACCGAGCGCGGCGGCTTGTCCTGCATGGCGAAGCGCGCCAGCAGCGCCGGGTCGGTGCTGATGCTGGCGCGGCCGTTGACCCGCAGCGTCTCGCCCACCCCCGGCACCAGGAACAGCAGCGCCACGCGCGGGTCGGCCAGGATGTTGCGCAGGCTGTCGATGCGGTTGTTGCCGCGCCGGTCCGGAATCAGCAGCGTCTTGTCGTCGGCCACCGTCACGAAGCCGGCCGGGTCGCCGCGCGGCGAAGCGTCCAGGCCGTCGGGCCCGCTGGTGGCCAGCACGACGAACGGCGCGGCCTCGATAAAGGCCCGGTAGTGCGGATGCACGTGGTCCACTTCCTTCAGGACCGAGGCCCCCTGGGGCTGGCCGTACAGCGCCAGCAACGTGTCGGGGTCGGTGATGCGGTGGGCGTCGTCGATGTCCATGGTCGGGTCCGGATCAGGCTTGGGTCAGGATGGCCGGCAGGTCGGCCACGGTCAGGATGATTTCGTCGGGGGCGTGCTCGCGCAGGGCGTCCAGGTGGTTGTAGCCCCAGGCCACCGCGCCCACGCGCACGCCGGCCTTGCGCGCGGCGTCGATGTCGCGCATTTCGTCGCCCACCAGGATGCAGCGCTGCGGCGCGACCCGGTGGCGGGCCAGCAGCCGCTTCAGTTTCGCGGCCTTGCCGAACATGTCGGTGCCGCATTCGAAGTCGTCGAACCAGTGCGCGGCGCGCGGGCCCAGCACCCGGCGCACATTGGCGGCCGAGTTCGAGCTGACCACCGCCAGCCGCAGGCCGGCCGCGCGCAGCTGTTCCAGGGCCTGCGCCATGCCGTCGAACATCCGCACGCCGGGGTCCCCCTCGCGCATCAGCTGGCGCACATGCGCCATGATGGCCGGCATCTTCCACAGCGGGATGCCCAGGTACTTCAGGATCTCGTGCGCGTTGCGGCGGCGCAGTTCGGCCCGCTCGACGGTATTCACCTTGCGGAAACCGTACCGGTCGGCCACGCCGTCCAGAATGGACTCGAACCAGGGCAGCGTATCGGCCAGGGTGCCGTCGAAGTCGAATGCCGCGAGGTCGTATTTCAAGCGGTGCCGTCCGCCGGGTAAGCGATGCGGTCGGCGCGGCGGATCCAGTGCATCACGGGGGCCAGGGCTTCGATGGGCGGGGCGCTGCCGACCACGCGCTGGGGGTCGGTCCAGGGGTAGGGCAGCGCCGTCAGCCAGGCGAACACCGCCGGCGCGGTGTCGGCCGGCAGGGTCTGCATGTCCTCGATGGTGATGGTCAGGCGGCGCGCCAGGTGGGGCGAGGCCTGGAATTCCCATTCGTAGCGGCCACAGCCCACGCGCACCTGCCCGGTGGCTTTTTCGGTCATGCCCACGAACCAGTCGCACGTGTAGTCCGGCAGCATCGCATCTTCGCCCGGGTGCGCCAGGTAGAACGTGAACACGTTCTCGTAGGTCTGGCCGAAGGTGCGCACCAGGGCCTCGGTGATGGCCTCGCGCCCGCGTGCCTCGGGCGGGAAGGCGATGGCCTGGGTGCGCAGCGTCATCTTCAGCACCGCGTCGGGCGCGAAGGCGCGCGCCATGTAGAGAGGGCGGTTTTCGTCCTTGGCGCGAAGGTAGTTTCGCATCAAGGACGCCGTACTGACTGGGGGGACCGTGGCTGTAGGCATGGCGATGATAGGCGCGATGGACAGGGGGTTCAGTATCAGTGTTCGCCCTGGTCGATCCATTTGGATACGGTGGGCGGCGTGTATTCGGCGTAGCGGTCCAGCAGGTCGGCGGGTCGGCTTTCGACGATCAGCATGGCGCGGTGTTCGGCGCGCATGAACGATTCCTGCACGGAGTGGTCCAGGAAGCCGGCCAGCTTGTCGTAGTAGCCGGCGATGTTCAGCAGGCCGCAGGGCTTGTCGTGCATGCCCAGCTGCGCCCAGGTCCAGGTTTCGAAGATCTCTTCCAGGGTGCCGGCGCCGCCGGGCAGCGCCACGAAGCCGTCGGCGCGCTCGGCCATCATGGTCTTGCGTTCGTGCATGGACTGCACCACGTGCAGTTCGGTCAGGCCGCGATGGGCCAGTTCCTTGCGCATCAGCGGTTCGGGAATGACGCCGATGACGCGGCCGCCTTCGGCCATGACGGCGTCGGCCACGATGCCCATGATGCCCACGCTGGCCCCGCCGTACACCAGCCCGATATCGCGCCGTACCAGTTCGCGCGCCAGCTCGCGCGCGCCGTCGGCGTATTCGGGGCGGCGGCCGCCATTGGAACCGCAATAAACGCAGATGTTCTGTAATTTCATGGTTGAAAAGCGTACGCCAGTTACAAAATACGTCGACTGCCGGACCGGCATCCAGTAACTAGTTTACGCAAGTTGGCGAACCTGCCCGGCGCGGGCGGGGCAATGTTTGGACACAGCGTGGGCACGGACAGGTCGATACACTGGATCGGTAGGCGCTTTCGGCGCCGTCGTCGTCTTGCCCTGTGCAACACCAACAAGGAGCCAGCGATATGCAACAAGCCAACCCCCCATCCTCATCCCGCCAAGGCGGCTCGTTCACTATGGACGTGTCCGCGATCCGCGCCAGGGCCCGCCAGGACATCGAATCCGGGGCCGTCACCGAGGGCTACCGGGCCGACCGCCAGGCGGTGCTGAAGCTGCTGAACGAGGCCCTGGCCACCGAGGTGGTCTGTGTGCTGCGCTACAAGCGCCACTATTTCATGGCCCGCGGCCTGAACGCCGAGCCGGTGGCGGCCGAATTCGCCGAGCACGCCGCCGAAGAACTGGGCCACGCCGACCGCATCGCCGAACGCATCGTGCAACTGGGCGGCGAACCCAACCTGTCGCCGGTGGGCCTGCTGGACCGCAGCCATTCGGAATATGTCGAGGCCAGCACGCTGAAGGACATGATCAAGGAAAACCTGATCGCCGAACGCATCGCCATCGACAGCTACCGCCAGATGGTCGACTACGTGGGCGACAAAGACCCCACCACCCGCCGCCTGCTGGAAGAGATCCTGGCGGTCGAGGAAGAACACGCCGACGATTTGTCGGACTTCCTGGCGAAGAACTGAAGCCGGACCGAACCCCGCGGGGTGTCAGACACCCTGCGGGATGTCAGACACCGACCTGCATCTGCCTGCATCGATGCCGGTGTTGAAGGATACGCCAGGCGCTTGAGCCGGCCTGCCAAGGTGTCAGACACCCCGAAGGTGGGGAACCCTCAGTGTCTGACATCCTTTCGGTATCGATCCGTTCAGGCTGCGTCCCCGTACAGGTCGTACTCGTCCGCTTCCGTGACGCGCACGCGCACCAGGTCGCCCGGCTGCAGCTTGCGGTCGGTCGTGACGTACACATTGCCGTCGATCTCGGGCGCGTCCGCGCTGGACCGGCCGACCGCGCCGTCGTCGTTGACCTCATCGATCAGCACGTCGATGTCGCGGCCCACGCGGGTTTGCAGGCGCGCCGCCGAAATGGCTTGCTGGTGCGCCATGAAGCGGTCCCAACGGTCCTGCTTGACCTCGTCGGGCACGGCGTCGGGCAGCGCGTTGGCGGGCGCCCCGTTGACCGGCGAATACTGGAAACAGCCGACGCGATCCAGCTGGGCCTCGCTCATCCAGTCCAGCAGGTACTGGAAGTCTTCTTCCGTCTCGCCGGGAAAGCCCACGATGAAGGTCGAGCGCAGCGTCAGGTCGGGGCATTCTTCGCGCCAGCGCTTGATGCGCGCCAGCGTCTTGTCTTCGAAGGCCGGGCGCTTCATGGCCTTCAGGATGCGCGGGCTGGCGTGCTGGAACGGGATATCCAGGTAAGGCAGCACCTTGCCCTGCGCCATCAGCGGAATCACCTCGTCGACGTGCGGGTAGGGGTACACATAGTGCAGGCGCGTCCATGCGCCCAGTTCGGACAAGGCCGTACAGAGCTCGGTCATGCGGGTCTTGACCGGCCGCCCGTTCCAGAAGCCGCTGCGGTATTTCAGGTCGACGCCGTAGGCGCTGGTGTCCTGCGAGATCACCAGCAGCTCTTTCACGCCGGCCTTCACCAGGCGCTCGGCTTCGTTCAGCACATCGCCCACCGGGCGGCTGACCAGGTCGCCGCGCATCGACGGAATGATGCAGAAGCTGCAGCGGTGATTACAGCCTTCGGAAATCTTCAGGTAGGCATAGTGGCGCGGCGTCAGTTTCACGCCCTGCGGCGGCACCAGGTCGACATACGGATTGTGGTCGGCCTTCGGCGGCGCGGCCCGGTGCACTTCGAGCACGACCTGCTCGTACTGCTGCGGGCCGGTCACGGCCAGCACGCTGGGGTGCACCTGGCGGATCACCGATTCCTCGACGCCCATGCAGCCGGTGACGATCACCTTGCCGTTCTCGGCGATGGCCTCGCCGATGGCCTCGAGCGATTCGGCCTTGGCGCTGTCGATGAAGCCGCAGGTGTTGACGACCACCACGTCGGCGTTGTCGTAGCTGGGGGTGACCTGGTAGCCCTCGGTGCGCAGCTGGGTCAGGATGCGTTCGGAGTCGACCAGGGCTTTCGGACACCCTAAGGAAACCATCGCGATATTCGGGGGTCGGCTCGTTGCCATCTGAATCCAATTCGTGAAGAGAAAACTTATATTTTACAGCGACTTAAGGCGTCTTTGCCGAATTGGCCGGCTTGGCTTTCGAGGCGGCGGGTCGCCAGCCTGAACCCGCTGCCGGGCGGGCCCCGGTGCCGGGTGTCTGCGCGACGGCGCGCGCGACCTACCCGGATCGGCTGGAGGTTTCCGGGTCTTGCGCCTTATAGGCAAACGTGTCGTCCAGCGGAGGGAACCAAGGTTTCGTCGCGAGCTTGCCGACGCCTTCGACCCAGTATTTTTTCAGGTGGTAGGCGTCAGAGACGGCATCCAGCCGCCCGCGGATACGGTCGAGCAGCGCGGCGGGTTGCCTGCCTTGTTCCCAGCCGAGGCACGCGTAGGCGAACATCAGCTCGATATCGTTCACGAAGAATCCATTGGCAAGGCGAAGCTCGCGTCGCTGCTTTTCCAGCACATCGAGAGCGTTGCCCTGCAAGAGAGCACGCAGAGGCTTGCGGTGGAAATCGAAGAACGGTTCCGCATGCGGCCAGTGACGGAACAGGCTGGCCAGGCGCTTTTTCAGCAGGCTTTCCGACTGGCCGATCTTGTATTGCCAGCCGCCCATCGAGTCGAGGTCGCGATCCTGCAGGAATGCCTGCTCGGGGAAATAACCGGCGATGTTGGCATAGAAATGCATGTCTTCCAGGCGTGAGCCGAAGCCGCGTTCTTGCCAGCGGCAGAGCAAGCCATGCTGGACAGCCAACTGCGCGCGGATGAAACCCACCGACTGGTCATGCGTGACGATCAGGTAGAACGATGCGCCCTCTGGGTCGGATGGCGGCGCGCCTGCGGCAAACACGAAATGGCGATAGTGCCGCTGCCGTTCGGTCGCCAGGAAAGCGTGTCCGGCCATTTCGCCGACCAGCGCGGGAATGCGCGAGAGCGGGCCATTCTCGATGTCGGCCAGCGTGCGGCGCGCCTTCTCGCAGTCGGCCCTGATCTTTGCTTCGTCGGCGTCCAGGTCGGTAAGGTAGCGGATCTGGTGCTTGCGCTCGATCTCGGCGGCATCCAGCTCGGGCAGGGTGTCTTTGTGATAGCGCCATGGCGTCAGGCGCATATAGGCGTTCCGGCCGGAATACCGCAGCACGCGCTGATCGCGGGCGGCCTGCCGGATCACGGCGGCATCGCCGGCCGCCAGCATGGCCTCGAAGGTCTGCGGCCGTTCATCGCCGATGTCCAGGTCGGCCAGGGCCCGGGTCACAGCCGCCAGCCAATGGTGCACGAGTTGGCGGTCGCCCCGTTGGCTCGCGTCGCGCATGATCGTGGCGGCCAGCGACAAGACCGGGATCGTTTCGTACGATTCCTGCTCGAAATAGCCCAGCGCCTGCAATGCCTCCTGAAGGCGCCCCGTGGTTTCGCCCGTGTCGAACCAGGCCTGGAAGCGGTAAAGATTGAAAATCAGTCGGCGCTTGTCTTGCGCGGGCCTTTCCGAGGCCAGCACCAGGCGGACGGTATCCTCGACCAGGTCTTCTATTTCGTGCATGGACATGGGGCGCGTCTCCGCTCAGTCGTGCCGCGTCGTGCCATCGCGGCAGTGCCTGGCGACGTCATCGCCGGGCCGGCATAGAGGTGGGGATGGGTGGCACGGACGCGCCGGAGCATGGGAACCTCTCGTCGATGCCGGGCGTATTGGCAACAGCGTAGCCGATTTCCGGGCCGCCCCGGCCAAGAGGCGCGGCCGGCCGGCGCATTGGCTCGCGGATAGGGCGGAAACGACGGAAACAGCCCGCATTCCACCTATGCCGATGCGGAAAATCCTTGATGTTTCAGCCAATGAAACCGCGTTTGCCGCCGGCAAGGTTGCACTTCTATATTGGCACAAAGAGACAGCCGCCTTCAGCGGGCAGGAGACAGAATAATTATGGGCAGCCTCACCTCGACTCCGCCAAGACGCACGGCTTTCCCCACGAGAACGGCCAGCGCGCTCATCGCCGAAGCCTGTCAGTTCGGCTGCAAATCGGCGGCGGCCGCGATGCCGGGCGCCAACGAGCCGGGGGGAACCTCGACCCGCACGCTATTGCGGGGCCTGGCGATTCTGGATTGCTTTCGCCTCGAAGCCGCCGACCTGACGCTGCAGCAGATCGTGCAGATGACGGGGCTGCCGAAAGCAACGGTCTTTCGCCTGGTGCACACGCTGGAAGCCGCGGGGTACCTGGTGCACCGCGATTCGCAGAAGTACGCGCTGTCGAGCAAATTCGGCTCGCGCACGCTCGTATCGGCCGACAGTGCGCACTTGCGGGCGCAGGCGCTTCCGGTCATGCGCGAGCTGGCCGAGGCGTCCGGACATGGCGTGACCTTGCACACCATGGTCGGCAATCGGCGCATCTGGCTGGATGCGGTGGCGACCGAACCCATGCGGCGCGCGATTCACTATTCAAATCAACCCGTGCCATTGTGCCTGGGCGGCGCGACGCTGGTACTGCTTGCCTCGATGCCGCCTTTGGAGCTGAAGGCGATGTTGTCGTCCGCCGCCGAAAGCTCGCGGTGTCCGCCCGAAGAATTATTGGCCATTGTCGAGACCACGCGCAGGCAGGGTTATGCCGTATCGCATGGCGGCGGCGCCGCCGGCATCACGGGCATCGCGGCGCCCATATTCACGGGGCCGAACGGAGGGCTGCTGTGCATCACCATCGTGCTTCCCACGGCAGCCGCGAAAGGAAAAGTGGCCGACCTGGTATCGCTGACATTGAACGCGGCGCAGCGCATTTCAGAAAAACTCGCGTGAGGCGGCCTGGCTGCTGAACGCCCGCCGCGCGCCCCGCGCCCCGCGCCAGCGCGCGGGCACGCCATGCGGCCGAATTCCCGAAGTCATTTTGCAAGGAGAGGATGGATGGACATTCGCCCTATCGACGACAGCCCTGCCAGAGAGGTCGTCGGCATCTCGCTGTGGAACCGCCTGAAGGCCGACGAACTCGAGCAGATACGCCAGGCATGGACTGACAGCGGCATCCTGGTATTTCGGCGCCAGAGCCTGTCCGAGGCGGAACTCGTTGAAGTCACCGCCCAGCTCGGCAGGCCGCATGTGGTGCACCGCACCGACTGGATTTCGCCAGAGCATCCCGAGGTGATCCTGGTGTCGAACCTGAAGGACGCGGAGGGGCGGCAGATCGGCATGCCCGGTTCGAACGATGTGGAATGGCACACGGACCAGTCCTACGTCAAGGACCCCGCTACCGGGGCGATGCTCTATGCGGTAGAGATCCCCAATGACGGCGGCGGCTCGACCTGGTGGACGAACATGCGGATCGCATGGGACGAATTGCCGCAGGACATGAAAACGCTGTGCGAGGGGCGCCGGGCAATTCTCAGCTATGTGAAGCGATTGGCCGGATACAACGAGCAGGCGGCGAAGGTCACACAGGAAATGCTGCGCAAGACGCCGCCCGTGGCGCAGCCCCTGGTCTACACGCATCCGTATACCGGCCGCAAATCGTTGTTCCTGGATCCGACCACCACCATAGGCATCGAAGGCATGGAACGCGCGCAGGCCATGGCGTTCCTGGACCGCCTGGTGAAGGCCTGCACCCAGCCGCACCAGGTCTACAAGCACCGGTGGCAAGTGGGCGATGTCGTGCTGTGGGACAACGCCTGCACGATGCATCGGCGCGACGAATACGAATCGGTCCAGCGGCGCTTCCTGAAGCGAACGACGCTGCACCTGCCCGAGGCGCGCCACATTATTCCCCACGGGCAGGAAGTCGACGTGGAGGTCCTGGTCTAAGCGGCCATAGGGGGCCGGTTGCTTTCATGACAGAACATCAACCATCCGGCCCCGATCCATCCGGCCAGGGTGAGGAGACTCGCATGACACATACAGGACAGGTTGGAAGCCTTGCCGAGCGCATGGATGGCTTGGCCTTGAATGCATTTCACCGGCGGTTGCTGGCCCTGATCGGCGCGGGCCTGTTTCTGGACGGGTTCGAGCTGTACCTGACCGCGGGCGTACTGAGCGCCCTGGTCCAGGGAAGCTGGGCCACCATGGGCCAAAGCGCCAGTTTTGTTTCCGCGACCTTCATCGGCATGGTGGTTGGCGCCTGGAGCGCCGGCATCCTGGGCGACCACTATGGGCGCCGCTTCACTTACCAATTCAATTTGCTGTTGTTCGGCGGCGCTTCGCTGGCCGCGGCGTTCGCGCCCAATATGGAAGTGCTGATCGGCTTGCGTTTCCTGATGGGCATCGGCTTGGGCGCCGAGGTGGTCGCCGGGTATGCCACGCTGACCGAGTTCGTGCCCGCCCGATGCCGCGGCCGCATGATCGGGTGGCTTGCGGTGATCACGAACTCTTCGCTGCTGGCGGCCACGTTGCTGAGCATGTGGGTCATTCCCACCTTGGGATGGCGCTGGATGTTCGGCATCGTGGGCGTGTGCGCCGTGGGCGTATGGTTGATGCGCAAGAACCTGCCCGAGTCGCCGCGATGGCTGGCAAGCCAGGGGCGGCACGCGGAAGCGGCGGCGGTTGTCGCGCAGATGGAGCGCGAAGGCGGCATGCAGCCCGTGCCCCCGCCTGCCGATGCCGCGGGGCAGCCAGCGGCGATGCCGGCGTGCCCGGCCAAGCCGGTCTCGATCGGGGTGCTGTTCAAGCCGCCGGTGCTGCGGCGCACGTTGGTGGGGATACTGATCAACGTCGTGGTCGGATTCTGCCTCTATGGGTTCATCAACTGGCTGCCCACTTTCCTCGTCAAGCAGGGGGTGAGCATCGCGTCATCTTTGCTGTGGCTGACGGTCATGGCGCTCGGAGCGCCCGTCGGCGCGGCATTGGGCCTGGTCATGTCCGACCGGATCGGGCGCAAGCCGGTGATCGTGGGCGCATCGCTGTGGTCTGCCGCGTTCGGCATGGGCTTCGCCTATTTCGGTGTGGCGGCCGACGAAACCTGGCTGATGCTGACGGGCTTTTCCCTGTTTGTCGGCGTGTACGTGATCCTGGCGGTGGGCTTCGCATTGCATGTGCCCGAGTTGTTTCGCACGGAATACCGATTGCGCGGAACCGCCGTCTGCAGCACGGTTGGGCGCCTGGCCACCGGCGGCGTGCAATACATCGTGATCTGGCTGTTCGCCACGAGCGGGCTGTCCGGTGTCGTGGGCCTGCTGGTGGGCATGCTGCTGTTGCAGGCGCTGGTCGTCGCGGCTTTCGGTATCGAAACCGCGGGCCGGTCGCTTGAATCCATCGGCAATGACGACGTTCGCGAGCCGGCGGACGCGGGCTTGCTGGCGGCGGGCACGGCCAAGCGGTCTTGACGCCGATCCGGCCGAATGGACGCCACTGCAATGCCCAAGACGACGCTGCCCATCGAAGACCCGCCCCCGGCGCGCGCGGCCGACCTGGACGGCATGCTGCTGGCGATCGACCGCCTGCCGGTGCATGCGCGCGACCTGGCCGCCGCCTGGACCCTGATAACGGACGCTGTCGGCTGTGTTCTGGGCGCCGCCGCGACGCCCGCGGCGCGGCCGGCCCTGGCCTGGTCAGCCGAACAGCCCCAGGGGCCCGTGCCGCTGGCCTGGACCCTGGGGGCGTTGTCGAACATCCTGGAACTCGATGCGATGCATGTCGGTTCCTCTGTGCACCCCGGCACGGTGGTCGTTCCGGCGGCCCTGGCGCTGGCCCTGGTGCTGGACAGCCCGGCCGAGGCCCTGGCGCGTGCCGTGCTGCGCGGCACGGAAGCCGCGATCCGGATCGGATGCTCGACCGGCGCCACGCATCGCCGGCATTTCCAGAGCACGTCGACCTGCGCCGGTGCGGGCGCCGCACTGGCGTGCGCAGACCTGCTGGGGCTTCAAGAAGATGCGAAGCTCGACGCCATGGGCAACGCCTTGAGCACGGCCGGAGGGCTGTGGGCGTTCGTGGACGAAGAGACGATGACCAAGCAATGGCATGCCGGGCATGCCGCGCAGAACGGCCTCGCGTGCGCACAGCTTGCGGCCCATGGCCTGCGCGGGCCGCGGCAGGTGCTTGGCAGCCGCCGCGGCTTTCATGCGGTATTGTGCGCCGACGCCGTGCCCGGGGAATTGGTGCGCGACCCGCCCGGCTGGCAGATTCATGCCACCGCCTACAAGCCCTGGCCCTGCCCGCGGCCGGTTCATGCCGCGATTACCGCGGCGCTGGCATTGCGGCAGCGGATAGGCAGGGCGGATTCGATACGAAGCATTGACCTGCGGACTTTCGCCATGGCCGTGGATCTTTGTCATTGCGCGATGCCCACGACCGCGCACGAAGCGCGATTCTCTTTGCAGTATTGCGTGGCGGCTGCCTTGCAGGATGGCGCGGTCGATTTCGATACGTTCGATGCCGGGGCGATCGCGCGCCACCGCGACTTGGCGGGGCGTGTCGTGGTCCATGCCGACACCGCCATGACCCGGGACTACCCGCTGCAATCGCGCGCCGCCCTGGAACTGGTGCTGGATGACGGGCAGGTGGTCGCCCAGGACACCCGCCATGCGCTGGGAGACCCGGAACAGCCGCTGGATGCGGCATGCCGCCAGGCCAAGCATGCCGCGCTGGTCCGATTGTTGCCGCAGGCCGGGCGCCAGCCGGCGACGGCCGCGTTGCGGGCGGCCTCTGCGGGCCAGGCCGGGTCGCTGGCAGCAATACGGCTTGCCTTGCGGGCTTGCGGCGTCCCCCCGAGCCTGCCGTAAGCGTCGCCCCGGCCCGGGATGGGCGGGCACCTTGGCTGTACCCGGGCAGACCTCAATGCCGTGCCATGATGCCTTCCGGGGCTGGGCGGGTCGCGGACGCGCCGCTCAGGGCGCCCCGCGCCGGTACAGCGCCAGCGTGGCGGCCATGGCGACCAGGGCGCCGCCGCACAGGCGGTTCAGCCAGCGCAGGCCGCCGGCCTTCAGCGCGCGCATCATGCGGGCGCCCAGCAGGGCATAGGCCAGCATGGCGGCCAGGTTCAGCACGGCCAGGATGGCGGCCAGCGCCAGGTATTGCGGCAGCAGCGGCGCGGCCGGGGCGATGAACTGCGGCAGGAACGCCGACATGAACAACAGCGCCTTGGGATTGGTGATGGCGACCAGGAAGCTGCGCAGGAACAGGGCCCGGGCGGTGGGCGCGGCGGCGCGTTCGGGGCCGGGCAGCGGCACGGGGGCGTCGGTGCGCAGCAGGCGCCAGCCCAGGTAGGCCAGGTAGGCGGCGCCAGCCCATTTCAAGGCCTGGAAGGCGACTTCCGAGGCCGCCAGCAGCACCCCCAGGCCGGACGCCACCACCGCCACCAGGATCATGTCGGCCAGGACGGCGCCGGCCATGCCCCAGCCGGCCGCGCGCACGCCATGGTGCGAGCCGTTGCTCATGGCAAGCAGCACGGTGGGGCCGGGGGTGGCGATCGTGACGCCGGAGGCCACGGCGAACAGCAGCAGGGTAGCGAGCGTCATGGTGGGCGGGCCGGCGGCGGGCGTGGCGCCGAAGGTGCCAGTGTGAGCCCCGGCGGCGGATTCGTCCAGTCAGCGGCTACCATAGCGGGGTTGCATCCGTTGTGTCCTTTTCATGCCCCCGCGTTCCGCCTCTCTGGATTCCCCCGACACGCCGCCGTCCCGGCCGGCGCTGTCCGACGTGTTGCTGGCCGCCGCCGGCGCGGTGTGCGCCGTGCGCGACGGCCGCTCGCTGACCGACGCCCTGGCCGCCGTGCCGCCCGCGCTGCGGCCCGCTGCGCAGGCCGTGTCGTTCCACGCCATGCGCCAGCTGGGGTGGGCCGACGCCATCGCGCGCGCCCTGGTGCAGCGTTCGCCGGGGCCGCTGTTCGACGCGCTGCTGCGCGTGGCGCTGTCGCTGCTGAAGGCGCCGCCGGCCGACGCCGCCCCCGGCCAGGCGCCCGGCGAGCCGGCCGTGGCGCTGCCCGGCATGCCGGTCTACGCGCCGCACACCGTGGTCAACCAGGCCGTCACGGCCGCCGCCGGCCAGCGCGCGCTGGCCGCCTACAAGGGGCTGCTCAACGCCTGCCTGCGCCGTTTCCTGCGCGAGCGCGCGGCGCTGGAAACCGCCGTGGCCGACCTGCCCGAGGCGCGCTGGAACCACCCCGCCTGGTGGGTGGATCAACTGGCCCAGGCCTACCCGGGCCAGTGGCAGGCCATCCTGGCGTCGGCCAACGTGCCGGCGCCGCTGACGCTGCGCGTCAATCCGCGGCGCGCCAGCCGCGAACAGGTGCTCGACGCGTTCCGGGCGGCTGGCCTGCAGGCGCAGCCGGTGGGCCCGGCCGGCCTGGTGCTGGCCGAGGCCCGGCCGGTGACGCAGCTGCCCGGCTTCGAGCAGGGCTGGTGGTCGGTGCAGGATGCGGCCGCGCAGCAGGCGGCGCCGCTGCTGGCGGTGCGCGACGGCCAGCGCGTGCTGGATGCCTGCGCGGCGCCCGGCGGCAAGACGGCCCATCTGCTGGAACTGGCCGACCTGGATCTGCTGGCGCTGGACGCCGACCCGGCGCGCCTGGCGCGCGTGGGCCAGAACCTGGATCGCCTGGGCCTGCGTTCCGATCGCGTGGCGCTGGCCGCGGCCGACGCGGCCGACCCGGACGCCTGGTGGGACGGGCGGCCGTTCGACGCGGTGCTGGCCGACGTGCCCTGCACCGCCTCGGGCATCGTGCGCCGCCATCCGGATATCCGCTGGTTGCGCCGCGCGCCGGACGTGGCCCGCACGGCGGCGCTGCAGGCCCGCATCGTGGACGCCCTGTGGCGCACCGTGGCCGCCGGCGGGCGCTTGCTTTATGTGACGTGTTCGGTCTTTCCCGCCGAAGGCGAGCGCCAGGCGCAGGCCTTCGCGCGCCGCCATCCCGACGCACAACGCCTGGATGCCCCCGGCCAGTTGCTGCCTGTTGCCATCGGCGCAACACCGCAGGCCCAGCACGACGGCTTTTTCTACGCGTTGTTTGCCAAGCAGTCCTGAATCGCCAAGAATAGCTGAATAATGCCGTCCGGTTGCGAATGTCGATGATCTCTCGCCTATGTTGCGCGCTACTGCTGGTATTCCTGCTGCTTCCCGTCGCGGGCGGGCAGGCGCGCGCCGACGAGCCGCGCGTGGCCCGCATCGAGCCCGTCATCCGCGACGGCAAGCTCGAGCTCGACGCCGAAATCGAGATCGCGCTCAACGATCAACTGCGCGACGCCGCCGAGCGCGGCCTGCCGCTGTATTTCACGGCCGACCTGGTCATCAGCCGCTCGCGCTGGTGGTGGTTCGATGAAACCGTGGTCGACACCACGCTGACCTGGCGGGTGGTCTACAACGCCCTGACGCGGCAGTGGCGCGCCGGCGCGGGCGAACTGACCCTGCCGGTGTCGTCGCTGGACCAGGCCATGGACATGGTGCGCCACATCCGCAATTGGCAACTGGTCGATGTCTCGGACCTGGATTACGGCGTCACTTATAGCGGCCAGCTGCGCCTGCGGCTCGACACGTCGCAGCTGGCGCGGCCGTTCCAGGTCAACGCCCTCAACAGCAGTTCATGGTCGCTGGCCACGCCGTGGGCCGACTTCTCGTTCTCGCTGGCCGAGCCCCGGGATCCCTCATGAGAATGCTGCTACGCGTAGCCCTGATCATCGGGGCGATCAGCGGGCTGGCGCTGCTGGGCCTTTTGGCCTGGTCCACCGGCAACGCCTCGCGCTTCGCCCGCTACTACGACACCTTGCTGGTGCTCAACGGCATCTTCGCCCTGGCCCTGTTCGTCTGGGTGGTGGCGCTGACCACGCGGCTGATCCGCCAGATCCGGCGCCGCCAGTTCGGCGCGCGCATGACGGCCCGCTTCGCGCTGGCCTTCGCCCTGATCGGGGTGGTGCCGGGGGCCCTGATCTACACCGTGTCGGTGCAGTTCATGTCGCGCTCGATCGAGTCCTGGTTCAACGTGCGGGTCGACAGCGCGCTGGAATCGGGCCTGAACCTGGGCCGCGCCGCGCTCGATTCGCTGCTGGCCGACATGGACGCCAAGGCGCGCGCCATGGCGGCCGAACTGAACAACACACCCGACCGCGACATCCCGCTGGCGCTGACGCGGCTGCGCGAATCCAGCGGCGTGCAGGACGTCATGGTGTTCACCGGCGGCGGCCGGCTGGTGGCGTTTTCCACCGACCAGTACGGCCAGCTGCTGCCCGAGATGCCGCCCGCCACGGTGCTGAACCAGCTGCGCCTGGGCCGCGGCTACTCGGCCGCCGAGGCCGAGGACGCCGGCGTGCCGGGCGGCAAAGACCGCCTGCTGCTGCGCGTGGTCATTCCGCTGGGGGCGCCGGCGCGCTTCGACAGCCTGATGTCGCCGCCGTCCGAGCCGCGTTGGCTGCAGCTGCTGCAGCCCGTGCCCGAGCAGATCGCCGACAACGCCAACCGGGTGCAGCAGGGCTTCCGCGACTACCAGGAACTGGCCCTGTCGCGCCTGGGCCTGCGCAAGCTGTACGGCATTACGCTGACCCTGGCGCTGCTGCTGGCGGTGTTTGCCGCCATCGCGGTGGCGCTGTCGCTGTCCAAGCGCCTGGTGCGGCCGCTGCTGCGGCTGGCCGCCGGCACCCAGGCCGTGGGCGTGGGCGACTACCGGCCGCTGCCCGAACCGCCCGAGCGCGACGAGATCGGCCAGCTGACCCGGTCGTTCAACGCCATGACCCGCCAGCTGGACGAAGCGCGCCACATGGTGGAAAGCAATCGCCGCCAGCTGGAACGGTCCAACGTGTATCTGGAAAGCGTGCTGTCGAACCTGTCGTCCGGGGTGCTGGTCTTCGACGAGGGCTTCCGCGTCACCACCGTCAACCAGGGCGCGCAATCCATCCTGCAGGCCGACCTGCGCTCGGTCATCGGCCGGCCGCTGGAAACCGTCGACGGCATGCTGGAATTTATCCAGATCGTGCGCCAGGCCTTCGCGCAGCACGCCGCGGTGGGCTCCGAAAGGCTGCACTGGCAGCAGCAGTTCGAGATCACGCTGGCGCCGCCGGCCGATGCCACCGAGCCGCCGCAGTCGCTGACCCTGCTGGCCCGCGGCACCCACTTGCGGGTGGACGGGCGCGGCAACGGCTACCTGGTGGTGTTCGACGACATCACCGAAGTGATCTCGGCCAACCGCACCGTGGCCTGGGGCGAGGTGGCGCGCCGGCTGGCGCACGAGATCAAGAATCCGCTGACGCCCATCCAGTTGTCGGCCGAGCGTCTGGCCATGAAGCTGGCCGACCGCCTGCAGCCGGCCGATCGCCAGATGCTCGAGCGGTCCACCAACACCATCGTCAACCAGGTCGGCTCGCTCAAGCAGATGGTGGACGACTTCCGCGAATACGCCCGCACCCCGCCGGCGGTGATGCAATCCATCGATTTCAACGCCCTGGTGGCCGACGTGCTGGCGCTGTACGGCTGGGAACCCGGCGAAACCGACAAGCCGGCCGCCCGCCTGGGCGTGCCGGCCCTGAACCTGGACGTCGAGCTCGAGCCCGGGCTGCCCGCCATCGAGGGCGACCCGACGCAGCTGCGCCAGGTCATCCACAACTTGCTGTCGAACGCGCGCGATGCCATCGCCGAGCAGGGCCCGCAGGGCCGCGTGCGCGTGACCACCCAGCTGATGCCCAGCCCCGAGGGCGAAGACGCGGCGCAGCCCGCGGTGCGCTTCACGGTGGCCGATACCGGCCCGGGGTTCTCGCAGAAGGTCATGCAGCGGGCCTTCGAGCCGTATGTCACCACCAAGGCCCATGGGACTGGGTTAGGATTGGCAATTGTGCGCAAAATCATCGAAGAACATGGCGGCAAGATCGATCTTGCCAACCGCAAGGAAGGCGGGGCGCGGGTTTCCATACTGCTGACCCGCCTGGCGTCCAAGGCCGTTACTATGGACGCGACCGCGCAAGAAAAGGATAATGCGGCTACGCAATAGGTGGATGGTTTATGGCCAGAATTCTGGTGGTTGACGACGAAGTCGGCATTCGCGAACTTTTGTCCGAGATTCTTTACGACGAAGGTCACACGGTCGAATTGGCCGAAAACGCGGCGCAAGCGCGCGCCGCGCGGCTGCGCACGCGCCCCGATCTGGTCCTGCTGGACATCTGGATGCCCGATACCGATGGCGTCAGCCTGCTCAAGGAATGGGGCTCGCAGGGCCTGCTGGACATGCCTGTCATCATGATGAGCGGCCACGCCACCATCGATACCGCGGTCGAGGCCACGCGCATCGGCGCCATGGATTTCCTCGAAAAGCCCATCACGCTGCAGCGTCTGCTGAAAACCATCGCCGCCGGCCTGGCGCGCGGCCGCGCGCCGCACGCCGCGCCGGCCGTGGTGCCGCTGGCTCCGGTGGCGGCGGCGGTGCCCCTGGAAGACGAACTCGACCCGCCCACCGCCCTGGCCGCCGTGCCGGCCGCGCCCGAAGCGGCGCCGCTGTCCAGCGGCCGGCTGGGCAGCATCGCGCTCGACCAGCCCCTGCGCGAGGCCCGCGACGAATTCGAACGCATCTATTTCGAATACCACCTGGCGCGCGAGAACCACAGCATGACGCGCGTGTCCGAACGCACCGGGCTCGAGCGCACCCACCTGTACCGCAAGCTCAAGCAGCTGGGCATCGAATCCGCGCGCAAGCGAGGCACATGAAGATCCTCATCATGGGGGCCGGCCGCGTGGGCACCAGCGTGGCCGAAAACCTGGTGTCCGAGCAGAACGACATCACCATCATCGACACCAACGTCGATCATCTGCGCTATTTGCAAGACCGCTTCGACCTGCGCGTCGTCCATGGCGACGGCACCCAGGTCGCCGTGCTGGAATCGGCCGGCGCCGCCGATGCCGACCTGTTCATCGCCTGTTCGGCCTCCGACGCCGCCAACATGGTGGGCTGCAAGATCGCGCGGCAGCTGTTCAACGTGCCGCGCCGCATCGCCCGCATCCGCATGCCGGATTTCGCCGAGCATCCCGAACTGATGGGCGAGGAAGGCTTCTGCATCGACGCCCTGATCAGCCCCGAGCGCAGCGTCACCACCTACCTGCACAGCCTGATCGAGTTCCCCGAGGCCCTGCAGGTGGTCGAATTCGCCGACGGGCGCATCAGCGTGGTCACCGTCCGGGTCGGGCACGGCAGCCCCATGGCGCACCACCCGGTGGCGCAGCTGCGCGAAGTCTGGCCCGACGTGGCGGCCCGCGTGGTCGACGTGGTGCGCGACGGCCGGCCGCTGCAGGCCGACCGCGGCACCGTCATCGCGCCGGGCGACGAGGTCGTGCTGGTGGTCGATTCGCGCCACGCGCGCCGCGCCGTGCGGCAACTGCGCGAGGCCGAGAAATCCGTGCGCCGCGTCATGATCGCCGGCGGCGGCAACATCGGCCTGCGCCTGGCGCGCCAGCTGGCCGAAGAAAACTACAGCGTGCGCATCATCGAGCGCAACGAAAAGCGCTGCGAATACCTGGTGGCCGAACTGCCCAGCAGCGTGCTGGTGCTGCACGGCAGCGGCACCGACGAAGAACTGCTCGAGCGCGAGAACATCGGCGACATGGACACCTGGCTGGCCCTGACCAGCGACGACGAAGACAACATCATGTCGTCGCTGCTGGCCAAGCGGCTGGGCGCGCGCAAGGTCATCGCGCTGATCAACCGCCAGGCCTATGGCGAACTGATGCAGGGCAGCCATATCGATATCGCCGTGTCGCCGTCGCAGGCCACCATGAGCGAACTGCTGCGCCACGTGCGGCGCGGCGACATCGCCGCCGTGCACCGGCTGCGCCAGGGCGTGGCCGAGGCCATCGAGGCCGTGGCCCACGGCGACCGCAGCAATTCCAAGGTCGTGGGGCGCGCGGTGGGCGACATCCGGCTGCCCAAGGGCGCCAGCATCGGCGCCCTGGCGCGCGGCGACGAGATCCTGATGCCCGACGACGACACCGTCATCCAGACCGACGACCACGTCATCGTGTTCGTGCCGTCGCGCCAGATGATGCCGCGCGTCGAAAAGCTGTTCCAGGTATCGGCCTCCTTTTTCTAAGCCCGGACGGATCCTTCCCATGCGCCATACGGCCCGGTACGCTGAGCGGATTGCATGAGACGCCTGCTGGCAACCTTCTACGTGGCCGGCCTGACCATGGTCGTGTTCGCGCTGACCATGCTGCTGCCGCTGCTGGTGGCCTACCTGGGCGACGACGCCGGCTTCACCGCCTTTCTCGACGGCTTCCTGCTGGCCCTGGGCGGCGGCGGCGCGGTGTGGCTGGCCACGCGGCGCGGGCGCAGCGAACTGCATGCGCGCGACGGCTTCCTGCTGGTGTCGGTGGTGTGGATCTGCCTGCCGCTGCTGGCCGCCATCCCGCTGCTGATCTACTACGGCCGCGCCGACCTGCCGCTGTCGTTCACCGACGCCTACTTCGAGGCCATGTCGGGCCTGACCACCACCGGCGCCACGGTGCTGACCGGGCTGGACCACCTGCCGCCATCCATCAACCTGTGGCGGGCCACGCTGGTCTGGATCGGCGGCCTGGGCATCCTGGTGCTGGCCGTGGCCATCCTGCCGCTGCTGGGCGTGGGCGGCCACCAGGTGGTGCGCGCCGAGACCCCCGGCCCCATGAAAGACGAACGCCTGACGCCGCGCATCGCCAGCACGGCCAAGGCGCTGTATGCCGTGTATTTCGGGCTGTCGCTGCTGTGCCTGGTGGCCTATCGCGGGGTCGGCCTGTCGTGGTTCGACGCCTGGTGCCACACCGCCACCACCATGGGCCTGGGCGGCTTTTCCACGCGCGACGAAGGCTTCGCCTATTTCGACTCGATCTCGGTCGAGATCGTGGCCATGGTCTTCATGACGCTGGCCGGCATCAACTTCGCCACCCACTTCAGCGCGCTGCGCCAGGGCCGGCTGCGCGCCTACCTGGTCTGCCCGCAGACCGTGCCGTACCTGGTCATCATGCTGGGCGCGGGCCTGGTCATCTCGGCCTACCTGTACTTCCGCGGCGTGTACGACCAGCCCCTGGAAGCCCTGCGCTACGGCATGTTCAACACCATTTCGGTGGCCACCACCACGGGTTTCGCCACGGTCGACTACAACGCCTGGCCGCTGGTGGCGCCGCTGACCATGCTGCTGCTGTCGGGCTTCGTTACCTCGGCGGGCTCTACCGGCGGCGGCATCAAGATGATCCGCGCGGTGCTGCTGGTCAAGCAGGCGCGCAACGAGCTCGTCACCATGCTGCACCCGCATGCCGTCAGCCCGATCCGCATGGCCGGGCGCCTGGTCGACCAGCGCGTCATGGCCTCGGTGCTGGCCTTCATGCTGGTGTATGGCCTGTCGATCGGCGTGCTGACCAGCCTGATGCTGGTGTCCGGGCTGGAGCCCATCACCGCCTTCTCGGCGGTGATCGCCAGCATCAACAACACGGGGCCGGGGCTGGGGCCGGTGGGGCCGATGGGCAACTTCTCGGTGCTGACCGATTTCCAGACCTGGATATGCACCTTCGCCATGCTGATCGGCCGGCTGGAACTGCTGACGGTCGTGGTGCTGTTCACGCCGATGTTCTGGCGCAAGTAGCCGGCGGCTAGGCGGGCGCCACGCGATAGCGCGCCAGCGCCGCCAGGTCGGGCTCGACGCCCAGGCCGGGCGTATCCGGCAGGCGCAGCCAGCCGTCTTCCAGGCCGTCCAGCGGGCACACTTGCTCGCGCAGCGGGTTGGGGTTCGCGTCCACCTCCACCAGCCCCGCCGGGCCCAGGGCGGCGCGCAGGTGCATCGACGCCGCCAGCCCGATGCCGCCGCCCAGCCAGTGCGGGCAGAACACCAGCCCGGCCTGCTCGGCGCGGCGCGCCACCGCCAGGCAGCCGGAAATCCCGCCCCATTTGGCCACGTCGGGCTGCAGGAAGCGCAGGTGCCCGTTGCGGATGGCGGCGTCGAAATCGGCATGGCCGCGGATGTTCTCGCCGGCCGCCAGCGGCACCGGCGTGCCGGCGGCCAGGCGGCGCCATGCGTCCAGGGGTTCGTCGGCCGCCAGCGGCTCTTCGATCCAATAAGGCGCGTAGCGCTCCAGGGCGGCGATCCGCCGCGGCGCGTCGTCCGGTTCCCACGCCTGGTTGGCATCGACCATGATCTGCGCCCGCGGCCCCAGCGCGGCGCGCATGGCTTCGAAGTCGGCGATGTCCTTGTCGGGCCGGAAGCCCACTTTGAATTTGAACGCCGTGTAGCCCTGCGCCTGCTTGGCCAGCGCGGTGTCGGCGACTTGCTCCGGGCCCAGCCCGCTGGCGTACAGGCGCACGCGGTTGCCGGCCTGCGGCGTATCGGCCAGCAGGCGCCACAGAGGCAGGCCGGCGCGCCGGGCCTGCAGGTCCCATAGCGCCTGGTCGAGCGCGGCGACGGCCTGGGCCAGCGGCCCGGGCTCGCCGGACTGCAGGGCCATGCGGCGCAGGCGCTGCGTCAGGCTCCGCCAGGTGTCGGCCGGCCGGTCGCTGGGCGTGCCCTCCACCAGCGGCGCGACGATCTCGCGCACCAGGCGGGCGCGGTGCTCGGCCCCCACGGTGGGGAAATTGCAGAACACTTCGCCCCAGCCCCACGCGCCATCGGCGGCGCTGGCGCGCACGAACACGGCGGGGCGGTCGGTCATGCTGCCCACGGCCGCGGCAACGGGGCGTTCGATGGGCGCGCGAAATACCCAGCACTCGACTTTGGCAATGGTCATCGGGCGCTTATTCCACCGAGATGCCGATGTCGGTGGCCACCTTGCGCCACTTGGCCAGTTCATCGCCGATGTATTGGCGGAACGCCTGCGGCGTGCCGGCGTCGGTGGTCAGGCCGGCTTCGGCCAGGCGCGCCTTGATGGCCGGGTCGGCCTGGATCTGGTTGATGGCCTGGTTCAGCTTGTCGACGATGGGCGCGGGCAGGCCCGCCGGGCCGGCCAGGCCTTGCCACGCCACGGCCTCGAAGCCCGGCAGGCCGGCGGCCTCGGCGATGGTGGGGATGTCGGGATATTCCGGCCGGCGCGTCAGGCCGCACACGCCCAGCACCACCAGCTTGCCGGCATTGACCTGCTGCATCATCGAGCCCTGGTCGGCGAAGATCATGTCGACGTGGCCCGCCACCAGGTCGCCCACCAGCGCGCCCGTGCCCTTGTACGGCACGTGCAGCAGCTTGGTGCCGGTGCGCGACTGGAACAGCTCGGCGGCCATCTGCTGCATGCTGCCGGTGCCGGACGACCCGTACGTCAGCTTGCCCGGGTTCGCCTTGGCATAGGCGATCAGCTCGGCCGCGCTGCGCGCCGGCACCTGCGGGTTCAGCACCAGCACATAGTTGACGTTCACCGTCTTGGTGATGGGCGTCAGGTCGGCCAGCGGGTCGATGGGGTTGTGCTTGTAGACCACCGGGTTGATGCCCAGGATGGCGATGTTGCCGACCAGCAGGGTATGGCCGTCGGCCGGCGCGCGCTTGACCAGTTCGGCGCCGATATTGCCGCTGGCGCCGGGGCGGTTCTCCACGATGACGGTCTGGCCCAGCAGTTTCGACAGTTCCGGCGAGACGATGCGCGAATAAATATCCACCGCGCCGCCCGGCGAAAAGGGCACGATCAGCCGCACGGGCTGGCTGGGATAGGCGGACCCGCCCTGGGCCCGGCCACCCGCCGAATACGCCACCGCGGCCAGCAGGGTGCCTTGCAGGAACCGGCGTCTTGTCGTGGGGGAAAAAGGGGTGTGCATGTGTTGTCTCCTTTTATAGGTGTCGTTCGTTCCGTGCGGTCTTGGGGGCCGACCCCGGGAATTATCGGCACGCCACCCTTAAGCATCAATTATTAAGATCTCATTAGCCCATATAATTTTCGTATGAGCGCCATGCACCCTTCATCGCCCGACGGCAGGCCGCTTTCGCGGTCCGCGGCCTATCGGCTGGACCGCCTGCGCCTGCGCCACCTGCGGTTGCTGGAAGTGATCGACCGCGAAGGGTCGCTGGGCGCGGCGGCGCGCGAACTGGGCATCAGCCAGCCGGCCGTCACGCTGCTGCTGCGCGAAGTGGAAGACGTCTTCGGCGTGCACCTGGTCGAACGCGACGCACGCGGCGGCCGCCTGACGCCTGCCGGCCGCCATGCGCGCGACCGGCTGGTCATTGCCATGGCCTCGGTCAACTTCGCCATCGGCGCGGCCCAGCAAAGCGGCCGCGATCCCACGCTGCGGGTGGGCTGCGTGCAGCTGGTGGGCTTCAGCGCGCTGCCCGCGGCCCTGACGCGCCTGCTGGCCGACGACGCATTGCCCTACCTGCATATCGAAGAAGCCGAAGCCGTGACGCTGGTCGCCGCGCTGGCCGCCGGCGAACTCGATTGCGTCATCGGCTGGCTGGACGAAACCATCGCCTCGGCCGTCGACCTGGACACCATCCACGTCGAACCCCTGTGGTCCGGCCACATGCAGGTATTCGCCTCGGCCGCGCATCCGCTGGCCCGGCGCCGGCAGGTGCGCATGGCCGACCTGGCGGAATGCCCCTGGGTCGTGCCGCACCGCGGGTCGCGCACGTACGCGGCCTTCCAGCGCCTGTTCCTGAACAACGGCCTGGCCGCGCCGCGGCCGCGCGTGGTGTGCACGTCCATCCATTCCGGCATGCACATGGTGGCGGCAAGCCGCTTCGTCAGCATCGGCCCCGATCGCCTCATCGCCCAATACCGCGACAGCCTGGGCATCCAGCCCCTGCGCGGGCGCGAGCTCGACAGCGGACGCGCCCAGCTGTCGTTTTTCACCTTGAAAGAAGCCGCCGGCTTCGAGCCGGCACAGCGGTTGCGGCAGGCCTTGCTGGCCGCCCAGCCGGCCGGGGCCGATTGATACCTTGCGGCCCCGCGCCCGGCGCGCCCAGGCCGCCGCCACGTTCGCTTGCAACTGCCGGCGCGGCCGCGGGATTCTGTCACGATCCGGTCAGCCAGCGGTCCGAAAATATAGGGGATAACCCGAATTAGGGTTATCCCGCCCCTATCGCATAAGGCCATTTTTGGCGCTATTGCGCGGGGTGCCGGGCTGGCAGCCGCGCCGTTATTGGGCTGTGAGCGTTTACTCACATTGTCGTCACAGACAAAAACGCATTGACTCCGGAAGTTGCGCACAAATGTCACGATTTCGAATCTTCCCGACATAAAGTTGCGGCTATCATGCAGACATAAGACGCCGTCTAGAGCCCCCCGGGAAGCTGCCGGGCTTCAAGGCCGAACGGTGCACCCCTACCAACGTACCTGAAGGAGTCGGAGATGGAACAGATCCCGTTCAATTCGTCCGCCCCCAATACGCTCGGCATCGAACTCGAGCTGCAACTGATCAATCCACGCAGTTTCGACCTGGCCGCCGCGGCCGACGAACTGCTGGCCCAGATGGCAAACCACCCCATCGCAGACCGGGTCAAGCCCGAGATCACCCGGTCGATGATCGAACTGAATTCCTCGGTGCACGAGCACCCCGTGGGCCTGTTGGCCGAAATGCGCGAAATGCGCGACGCCCTGTGCGAAGCGGCGGATGCCGTGGGCGTTGGCGTGGCCGGTGGCGGCGCGCACCCCTTCATGCGCTGGCAAGAGCGCGCCATTTCCGATTCGCCCCGCTTCCAGTACCTGGCCGAGATGTACGGCTACCTGGCCCGCCAGTTCACAGTGTTCGGCCAGCACATCCACCTGGGCGTGCCCTCGGGCGATGCCGCGGTGCGCATGGTGCGCAGCCTGTCGCCGTACGTGCCGCACTTCATTGCCCTGTCGGCGTCCTCGCCCTATTACGAAGGGATCGACACCCTGTTCTCGTGCTGCCGCCTGAATGCCGTCAGCAGCTTCCCGCTGGCCGGCCACCTGCCGGCCGACGTCACCGACTGGTACCGGTTCGAGGCCCACATGGCGCAGCTGCGCGCCAGCGGCCTGGCCGAAAGCATCAAGGACCTGTACTGGGACATCCGCCCCAAGCCCGAATTCGGCACCGTCGAAATCCGCGTGTGCGACACCCCGCTGACGGTCGAGCGCGCGTGCCAGCTGGCCGCGTTCGCCCAGGCGCTGGCGGTGCTGGTGTCGCGCGAGCCCGAGCCGGCGCCCGCCGCCTGGCTGGCCTACCGCAGCAACCACTTCCAGGCGTGCCGGTTCGGCCTGCAGGGCAGCTACGTGACGCCCGATGGCCAGCGCCTGCGGCTGATCGACCACCTGCGCGGCTTGTTCCAGCGGCTGATGCCCATCGCCGACGAGCTCGGCACCGGCGACATGCTGGCCGCGCTGCGCGACGAGTCCATCCGCAACGGCAACGATGCGCGCTGGCTGCGCAGCCAGTTCCATCGGGTGCGCGACCTGCCGCTGGTGGTCGAGGCCATGGCGCGGGCCTGGCGCGGCGAGCGCGATACCGGCCCGGCGGCCGAAGTGCCGCGGCGCCGCATCCGCGCGACTTCCGAGCCGGTGCATGGCGGGGTGCAGGCCCTGGCCACGCCCGAGCCGATGCCGGGCTGGCGGCCCGACCGCCTGCACTGAGCGCGCGCGGCGCGGTTCAGCCGCCCGCGCGGCGCCCGCCGATGGCGCTGACGGACAGGCGCGTCTCGCCCGGCGCGCCGCGGTGCGCGGCCGCGCGCCAGGCATGGCCGTAGGCCACTTCGATCGTCAACGGAATCACCCCTTGCGCATTGCGCTGCGCTTGCAGCGCGGCGCACAGGCGGTCGCGCCACGCGCGCCCGACCAGGCCGCGGCGGCGGTCGCGCGCGGGGTTGCCGCCCAGCGCGCGCACGTCTTCCAGCAGCCGCTCGGGGCTGCGATACGTCAGCGTCAGGGTTTCCTGGTCCATTACCGGGTCGGCGAAGCCGTTTTCCACCAGCAGGTCGCCGAAGTCGTGCATGTCCACGAACGAAGGCGTGGCGGTGCGCAGGCCGGCGTCGTCCAGCGCCTGGCGCAATTCGCGCAGCGTGCCCGGCCCCAGACAGGAAAACATCGCCAGCCCGCCCACCTTCAGCACGCGGCGCCATTCGGCCAGCGCCGCATGCGGGGCGGGGTGCCAGTGCAAGGCCAGGTTCGACCACACTAGGTCCAGCGATTCGGGCGGCAGGCCGGTGTCGGCCAGGTCGGCGCGCACGAAGCGCGGGCCGGTGCCGGCGCGGCCCACCAGCTTGCCCAGCCAGTTGGCCATGCCGCCGGCCGCATGGCGGCGGCGGGCGTGCGCCAGCAGGGCTTCGCTGGCGTCCAGCCCCAGATACGCCGCATCGGGATAGCGCTCGCGCAGCAGCGGCAGGTTGTCGCCGGCGCCGCAGCCGGCATCCAGCAGCGCGGCCGGCTGCAGGCGGATGTACTGCAGGCGGCCCAGCATGCGGCGGGCCACCTCGCCGTACAGGAACTGGGCGTCGGCCAGGTCGCCGCGGCGCGAGAACTGCTGCACCACGTGGGCCGGCACCAAGGGCAGGGTGGGGGGGGAAGCGGGCGAAGGCTGGGACATGAAGGTCGCACTGCCCGCAGGCAGCGCAGGAAAAGCGTGATGTGATATGGCCCCGTTCGGATCCGGACTGGCCGTCATGCCGCCCATTATTGCCCATTCGCGAGTTCTCTTCCCGCTGCGCACGGCGGTCCGGCGCCTGCTGGGCGCCTTGCCGTCGGATTGCCCGCTGTGCGGCGGCGCCGCGGCGGGCGGGTTGCTGTGCGCCGGTTGCGCCGCCGACATCACCCACAGCATGCGCGCGGCGGGCCCGCGCTGTGCCCGCTGCGCCCTGCGCTTGCCGGCCGGCATGCGGCGCTGCCCCGATTGCACGCGCCTGGCGCCGGCCTACGCGCGGGTGATCGCCGCATTCGATTACGAACCGCCCTACGACAGCCTGATCGGCCGCTACAAGGCCGAACGGCGCTACGGGTTGAGCACGGCCCTGGCGCAGTTGCTGGCCCAGGCCACGGCGCGCGCCAGCGGGCTGCCGGCGGGCACGCTGCTGGTGCCCATTCCCTCCAGCGCCGCCTCGCTGCGGCGGCGCGGCTTCAACCCGGCCGCCGAACTGGCCGCCGGCCTGGCGGCGCGCCTGCGGCTGCCGCTGCGCCGCGGCATGCTGCGGCGGGTGCGCGAAGGGCCGCGCCAGGCGGCCGGCAATCGCCAGGCGCGCCGCCAGGGTGCCCGCGGGCTATTCCATTGCGCGCAACCGCTGGCAGGTTGCCAGGTGGGCCTGGTCGACGACGTCATGACCACCGGCAGCACCGTGGACGCCGCCACCCGCGCGCTGCTGCGGGCCGGCGCCGCCACCGTCACCGTGCTGGTCGCGGCGCGCACGCCCGAGCGCGATCCGCCCGACGCGCAGGGATGAATCGCGCCGGCCGCTTGAACCGCCCAGCGGCCGGCCGGGGTCAGCGCATCACGAACGGGTTGCCCACCGGCGCGCCCGCGTTGATGACCACGCTTTTTACTTGCTGGAATTCGCGGATGGCGTCGATGCCGCTTTCGCGGCCCAGGCCGGAATCCTTGTAGCCGCCGAACGGCATCAGGTAGCTGACCAGGCGATAGGTATTGACCCACACCGTGCCCGACTGGATGCGTTCGGCCATGCGCAGCGAGCGGCCGATGTCGCGCGTCCAGACGCCCGCCCCCAGCCCGAAGCGCACGTCGTTGGCGATCCGGGCGGCCTCGTCTTCGTCCTTGAAGCGGATGATCGACAGCACCGGCCCGAACACTTCTTCCTGCGCGATGCGCATGGCGTTGTCCACGTTGCCGAAGATGGTGGGCTGGATGAAGCGGCCGTCTTTCCAGGGGCCTTCGCGCACCGCTTCGCCGCCCAGCAGCAGCCGCGCGCCTTCGTTGCGCGCGATGTCGATGTATTCCAGCACCTTGCGGTACTGCGGCGGCGTGGTGATGGGGCCGACCTGGGTGTCGGGCTGCATCGGGTCGCCCATGCGGGCGGTGCGCGCCAGCGCCAGCAGCTTCTCGACGAAGGCATCGTAGATGCTGTCTTGCAGCAGCAGGCGCGAACCGGCGATGCAGGTCTGGCCGGTGGCCGCGAAAATGCCCGACACCGCCCCGTTGACGGCGTCGTCCAGGTTGGCGTCGTCGAACACGATATTGGGCGACTTGCCGCCCAGTTCCAGGCTGACGTGCTTGAAATCGCGGGCCGCCTGTTCGTTGATCATCCGGCCGGTGGCGTCCGAGCCCGTGAAGGTGATCTTGCGCACCTTGGGGTGCGTGACCAGCGGCGTGCCCACGTCGGCGCCGAAGCCGGTGACCACGTTCACCACGCCGGGCGGAAAGCCCGCTTCCTCGAACAGCTTGACGAATTCCAGCGTCGAGGCCGACGTGAATTCCGACGGCTTGAGCACCAGCGTGCAGCCCGCCGCCAGCGCCGGCGCGATCTTCCACGAGGTCAGCAGCAGCGGCGAGTTCCAGGGGGTGATGGCGGCCACCACGCCCAGCGGCTCGCGGCGCGTGTAGCCGAAGTGGCCGGGCTTGTCGATGGGCGGCACCGTGCCTTCGATCTTGTCGGCCAGGCCGCCGTAGTAATAGAACCATTGCGGCACGTATTTCAGCTGCCCGGCCATCTCGGCGTACAGCTTGCCGTTGTCGCGCACTTCGGTGCGGGCCAGGGCTTCGGCGTCGCGGGCGATCAGGTCGCCCAGGCGGTGCAGCAGCTGGCCGCGCTGGCTGGGCGTGAGGCTGGCCCACGGGCCTTCGCGGCCGGCACGGTAGGCAGCCTGCACGGCGCGGTCCACGTCTTCGGCATTGCCCTTGGGGATGCTGGCCCACGGCTTGCCGTCGCACGGGTTGTCGGTGTCGAACCATTCGCCCGAGGCGGGGTCGGTGTATTGGCCGTCGATGTAAAGCTGGTAGCGTTTCAAGGTCTGCCTCCGTTTCGTATTCGTCTATTGTGGCCCAAGGCCCGGCCCGGCGGGCGTCCGGCGGCGGCATTGCGCTTCGCCTTTCTGAAAGGACGGGTTCGCGGTTGCATAAGCCCACCGGCCCCGCCCTGGCAAAATAACGGTCGTCATGCGCCGCATTGCCGGCCCGCCAGGATCCGAACCATGTTTCACGTCGTGCTCGTCTGCCCCGAAATCCCGCCCAATACCGGCAACGCCATCCGCCTGTGCGCCAACACGGGGGCGCAGCTGCACCTGGTGCGCCCGCTGGGCTTCGAACTGGACGACGCGCGCCTGCGCCGGGCCGGGCTCGATTACCACGAATGGCAGCCCATGCAGGTGCACGACACGCTGCCGCAGGCGCTGGCCGCCACGGGCGCGCCGGCCGCGCACATCTATGCGCTGACCACGCGCGCGCAGCGGCACGTGGCCGACGTGGCGTTCAAGCCCGGCGATGTCTTCGTGTTCGGCCGCGAAACGGCCGGCCTGTCCGGCGAGCACATGGCGCTGTTCGCGCCGCAGCAGTGCCTGCGCCTGCCCATGCGGGCCGGGCAGCGCAGCCTGAACCTGTCCAACGCGGTGGCCGTCACCGTGTTCGAGGCCTGGCGCCAGAACGGCTACGCCGGCGCGTCGTAGGGTTCGTCAGCGGCCGTCGTATTGCGCCGGTTCCAGCGGGTACAGGGGCCGCGCGCGCTTGCGGTACGGAAACACCGCGTAGTCCGATGTGGTGGCGCCCGGGCTGTCGCATTCCACCAGGCCGGCCGAGATCGGCACGAACACCGGGCGGCAATACATGCGCGACTTCAGCAACAGGTAGCGGGCCCGCCGCGGGTCCTGGTTCACGCTTTCGAACACGCCCAGGTCCCAGGGTTCGTGGGGGCGTTCGCACAGCACCAGGCGCAGCGGCCCGGTATCCAGCACCGCCGTGCGTCCCATGTGGCACAGCATGCCGGTGTATGTGGGGCCGCTGATGCGGTACTGGCCATCGGTGACGGCGCGCACCACGCCGGTCAGTGCCAGCGGCCGGGCCTGAATGCCCAGGTGCGCCAGCGAGCGCTTGTTGCCCACCGCCACCGAGACGCGCGCGCCTTCGCCGGCCGCGGCCAGCTGCGCCACGGCTTGCGGGTCGCACAGCGGGCCGGCCAGGATGTCTTGCATGCCTTGCGCCAGCGCGGCTTCCAGTACCGCGGTGGTATCGCAGGTGCCGCCCGAATTGCAGTTGTCGCCGTGGTCCAGCAGCAGGATGGGCCGGTCCTGGCCGGCGGCCAGTTCGCGGGCGCGCGCCAGCGAGGCATCGAGCGGCTCGCCGCGGTACACGAAGCCGTCGCGCTCGCGCCAGATCTGCGCGGCCACCCTGGCCGCGGCGCGGTCGGCGGCGGCCGGGTCGCCGTCGGCCACGGCAATCACGCTGATGCACGGGTGGGGGATGTCGGCCAGGCTGAAGCCGGCCAGCACCGACACCGCCAGCAGGCCGTCGGCCTCGAGCTGGCGCGCCGCCTCGACGGCCGCCTGCATGGCGCCCCGGTCGGTGGCCGAGCGCAGCGTATGCGTCATCAGCGGCAGGCGCCGCCACGCCATGGCGGGGCGGCAGCGTCCGTCCAGCATGGCGAACAGCAACCGGCCGGCGTGTTCGCCGGTTTCGTACATATCGATGTGCGGATAGGTCTTGAAGCCGACGATCACGTCGGCGTGGTCGACCATGGCCTGGGTGACGTTGCCGTGCAGGTCCAGCGCCACGCCCACCGGCACGCCGGGCGCGGCCGCGCGCACGCGCCGCAGCAGGTCGCCTTCGCCGTCGTCGCAATGCTCGGCCACCATGGCGCCATGCAGGTCCAGCAGGATCGCGTCGCAGCCCGGCGCGGCGGCCACGATGCGCGCGCACATCTGGTCGTAGGCCTCGGCCTGCACCGGGCCGCTGGGATAGGCCCAGCCCGACACGGGCGTCACCAGCGTGGCGCCGCGCGCCTCGGCCAGGTCGATGAAAGCCGCCATGGCGGTGCGCTGGCCGCGGTTGGCCCGGCAGGCATCGTCGTCGTATTGCGGCCCCTGGTCGCCGAACGCCGCCAGCGGCGTCGGCACCGGCGAGAAGGTATTGGTCTCGTGGTTCAGGCGGGCGATCAGGACTTTCATGCGCGGGCTCTCCGGATGAGTATGGCGTCCGTACGCCACACGGTACCAGATCGCGCGCCGGCTCAGCGCTGCTTCGGATAACGCAGCATCAGCACTTCGGCGCCGTCCGGGCCGGCCCGCAGCGGCAGGCGGGCTTCTTCCGGCGGCACGAACAGGCACGACCAGCGGGGGAACACGCCGTCGTCCTGCTGCAGGCTGCCCGCGGCCACCATCAGCGTCACGCCGTCCCCCAGCGAGGCATCGATAGCGTGCGCCGACGCCCCTGGCGCCAGGCGGTACAGGCACACTGCCAGGCCGTCGTCGAGTTCCAGCGCGGTGTCCAGCTGGCTGTCGGTGCGCTGGCGCAGCGCCTCCGGCGGGGTCAGCGGGATCTGGTCGACGATTTCGTTGCGGCGCCGGCCAGGGCGCATGCGGCTGCGCGCGGCGGGCAGGTATTGGGCGCCGGTTTCGTCGGCCGAGGCCCGGAAGGTGAAATACGACAGGCCCTCGGCGCCGGGCTCGATCGGGCCGTAGCCGGTGCACGCGGCGGCAAAATGCACGCTCAGCGGCGCCAGCTTGTGCCGCCCCAGCGACCCGCTGCCCGCCGCCACCACCTGGAACTGATCCACGAAATGGAAATGCGGCTGCACGGTGGCCCCGGGGTCCTGCTCGATCAGGAAAGCCTGCGGTTCGCGCGGCTCGCCGGGCAGGCGGTCGACATAGACCGTCTCGCTCAGCGCCGGCATCAGCGACGACGAGCTCTCGGGCGAGGGCGGCGGCCCGAAGTAGCGGCTGCGCCAGATGTGCCGGCCGTCGGGGGTGGTCCGGGCGAACCGGTTCGTCCGGGCTTGGGCATGAGTGGCAGCAAACATCCGCGTTCCTTGTCGGGATCATCAACCACACGAAACGGCCAGGCGGCCGCGCCGGGTGTCCATCTTTATTGCTATTTTGTATGGACAATTAATCGGCAAATCTTAGCCAAGGCCGGCCGGCACTGTCAACGCCGCGGCCAGGCGGGCCGCTTCAGCTCCATTCGCGCTTGAATACCGAGCTGTACGTGAAGCGCTCGGCCGCGTGCGTGCTGACGGCGCATTCGATCAGTTCGCCGCGGCGGTTGCGGTAGTAGCGGGTAATCTTCAGCCCGGCCGCGCCCGGCTTGCTCGACAGTTCGCGCGCCATCGCGGCGCGCAGCGTCACCGCATGGATTTCTTGTTCGACGGTGAACACTTCTTCGCCGAACTGGTCTTCGATCAGCGAGTGCACCGCCTGGTGCAGGTCGCCTTTCAGGCCCTGCAAGGCGCGAAACGGCGGCGCGATCCAGATTTCCGTGTAGGCGATCGGCAGGGGGTTGCCCCCGACATAGCGGCGGCCATGCACGTGCAGCCACACCTCGCCCACCGAACACCGCAGGAAGCGGGCGGTCTCGGCATCGATCGATTCCTTGTCGCTGCGCTCGACCCGCAGGGACGTATCGGTGGCGTACTGGTACAGGTCGCTGACCGACCCCAGTTGCTGCCGGTAATTGCGCTGCGCCTTGTCCGCGATGACGATGGTGCCCACGCGGGCCTGCCGGCTGACGATGCCCAGCTCTACCAGCCGCTTCAGGGCTTCGCGCGCTGTGAAGCGGCTGACGCCGAATTGTTCGCACAGATCGAATTCGGTTGGCAGCTGGTCGCCGACCTTGAAGACGCCGCTATCGATTTCGTTCAGCAGCGCCTGGGCCAGCTGGACATACTTGGGCTGAGAGACGTAGACGGCGGACTTCTTCATGCGTATCGTCGCGAAATGGGCTGAGGCGTAGCGTACACGAATGCAGCGCCGCCGCGCACGGCGTCCCGCCCATCGCGCGGGGCCCGCCGGCCTACTGCTTGGGCACGCCCGCCTGCTTGATGGCGTCGCCCCACTTGCCCAGCTCGGACACCAGGTACCGCTGGAACTCGTCGGGCGTCGACAGCGACACGATCGCGCCCAGCTTGCCCAGGCGTTCGGTCAGCGCCGGCGAATTGACGGCCTCGTGCACGGCGGTGTTCAGCGTCTTGACCACGTCGGCCGGCATGCCCGCCGGGCCGACCACGCCCAGCCAGGCTGCCATGTCGAAATCGGCCACGCCGGTTTCCGTCAATGTCGGCGCATCGGCCAGCACGGGCACGCGCTGGCGCGTGCTGACCGCCAGCGCGCGCATCTTGCCGGCGCGCACCTGCGGCTCGGTGGCCAGCGTCGTGTCGAACAGGAAATCCACCGCGCCGGACAACAACGCCACCACGGTTTCGGCGCTGCCCTTGTACGGAATGTGCAGGTACTGGGTGTCGGTTTCCTTGGCGAACGATGCGGCGATCAAGTGGCTGGTGGTGCCGTACCCCAGGCTGGCGTAGTCCAGCTTTTCCGGCTGGGCCTTGGCGGCCTGCACCACATCCTGCACCGAGCGGTAGGGCGATTCGGTGCGCACCACCATCACATACGGCAGCACGGCCACTTGCGAAATGGCGGTGAAGTCCTTGGCCGGGTCGTAGCGGATGGCCGAGTACAGGTTCGGGTTGGTGGACAGGGGGCCGTTGGCCGACAGCAGCAGCGTATAGCCATCCGGCGCGGCGCGGGCGACGTCGGTGGCCGCCATGCTGCCGGCCTGCCCCACCTTGTTTTCCACGATGATGGTCCAGCCGTTCTTGTCCTTGAGCTGTTCCGCGATCAGCCGGGCCACGGTGTCGGTGGCGGTGCCGGGCGGAAAGCCCACCATCAGCCGGATCGGCTTCGAGGGATAGGCGTCGGCGGCCCGGGCAGGCAGCGGCCCCAGGCAGGTCAGGCATACTAGCAGCGCGCTAAGCGCGTATCGCAGTCCGCACATGGTTGTCTCCTCGTTGTCTCGTTTTGTATGGACAATACGATAATAGAGGCAGACACGCCTCGCCTGTCAAGCAACGCACGGGCGGGGCGGCGGCTTGGGCGGACGTGGGTAGGTGGGGTGCGACAGCCTGGGTTCAGTCCAGCGACAGCCCCAGCTTTTCGATCACGGCGTCCCAGCGGGCGCGGTCTTTGGTGATGCGTTCCGTCAAGCCTTGCGGGGTGGACGGCGCGGGGGTGAAGTACTGCTTGGCCAGTTGCTGGCGCACCGCGTCGCTTTCGATGATGCGGGCCAGTTCGCGATTCAGGCGCTCGACGACGGGCGCCGGGGTGCCCGCGGGCGCCAGGATGGCGTTCCAGGAAATCGCCTCGAAGCCCGGGTAGCCCTGCGTCGTCATGGTGGGCACGCCCGCCAGCGACTCGCTGGGTTCCAGGCTGGTGATGGCCAGCGCCTTGACCTTGCCGGCGCGCACCTGCGGCATGGCGATCGCGGGCACCATGAAGCCGGCCTGCACGTCGCCCGCGATGATGGCGCTGATCACTTGCGGAAAGCCCGAGTACGGAATGTGCGCCAGGTCGATCTTGGCCTCGCTCTTGAACATTTCCATCGCCAGGTGGGCCGAACTGCCGGGGCCCACCGAACCGTAGTTCAGCGCGCCGTTGCGTTCGCGCGCCAGCTTGACGAAGTCGGCCACGTTATTGACGGCCAGGTTGCCCGGCACGGTCAGCACGTTGGGGCTGGTGGCCACCAGGGTGATGGGCGCCAGGTCTTTCAGCGGATCGTAGCCCAGCGTCTTCTTGTACAGCGTGGGCGCCGTGACCAGGGGGCCGTTGATGGTGTAGAGCAGCGTGTAGCCGTCGGGCGTGCCCTTGGCCACGATGCGCGTGCCGATATTGCCGCCGGCGCCCGGCTTGTTGTCGATGACCACGGGCTGGCCCAGCGCCTGCGCCAGCGGCTCGGAAATCGTGCGCGCCAGCAGGTCCGGCGACGAGCCGGGCGGGAAGGGCACCACCATGTGGATCGGGCGGTCGGGCCAATCGGCGTGGGCAGCGGCCGGCAGCAGGGCGGCGGCGGCCAGCGCCAGGGACAGGCGGCGCAGCAGCGCGCCGGCCCGGAACGGGCGGGCAGAAAACATGGCAGGAGCTCCTTTGGTATGTGTTCTAAGTGCTTGGTTTGGTTATCCGGCACAGAGGGCGCAGCGCTTTGGCGGTGGCGTCATTCCAGTCGCGCCTCGCGCGCCAGCAGCGCGGACACTGCCGTCATCGGCGCGACGCCGTCGAACAGCACGGCGCACACCGCTTCGGTGATCGGCAGTTCCACGCCCAGCGCGCGGGCGCGCTGCAGCGCGGCGCGCGCGCAGCGCACGCCTTCGGCGGTGATGCCGCTGGCCAGGATGTCGGCCAGCTTGCGGCCGGCGCCGATCTCCAGGCCCACGCGGCGATTGCGCGACAGTTCGCCGGTGGCGGTCAGCACCAGGTCGCCCAGGCCCGTCAGGCCGGCGAAGGTCTCGGCCTGGGCGCCCAGCGCCACGCCGAAGCGGCTCATTTCGGCCAGGCCGCGGGTGATCAGGGCGGCCCGCGCATTGGTGCCCAGCGCCAGCCCGTCGGCAATGCCGCAGGCCACCGCGATGACATTCTTCAGCGCCCCGCCCACTTCCACGCCCACCACGTCGGTGCTGGCGTAGACGCGCACCGCGCCGCCGTGCAGGGCCCGGGTGGCCAGGTCGCGCACCGCGTCGTGGGTGCTGGCGATGGTCAGCGCCACCGGCAGCCCCTGGGCCACTTCGCGCGCGAACGACGGGCCCGACAGCACGCCGCCGGCAAGGTCGGGCATGCCGGCCAGCGCATCGGCCACGATTTCGTGCGGCAGGCGGGCGGTATCGGCCTCGAAACCCTTGCAGGTCCAGACCACCGGCGCGTGCGCCAGGCCCAGCGCGGGCAGGCGCGCGGCCAGGTCCCGGCAGGTGGCGTCCAGGCCGGCCACGGGCACGCCCAGCACGATCAGGGCGTGCGACGGGTCGGCGGCCAGCGGCGCCAGCGCCGCGGCCAGGTCGCTGGTAACGGCCAGCGCGTCGGGCAGGGCGACGTCGGGCAGGTAGCGTGCGTTCTCGCGGGTATCGGCCATGGCGCCGGCCTGGGCGGCGTCGCGCGCCCACAGCACGGTGCGATGGCGGCGGCTGGCCACGGCGGCCAGCGCCGTGCCCCAGCTGCCCGCGCCCAGAACGGCGACGCTCAAGGGGGCGGGCGCTCGGTTCATGGGGCGCGGGGGGTTATTGGCGCGTGGCGCCCGGCGGCAGGATGATGCCGGACTCGGAGCCGTTGGCGCCGCCTTGCTGCTGTTGCTGCTGGGCCAGTTCGGCCAGGCGCTGTTCGTACAGGGCCTGGAAGTTCACTTCGGCCAGGTGCAGGGGGGGCAGCGAGGTGCGGGTGATGGCGTCGGCCACGTTGGCGCGCAGGTAGGGGTACAGCATGGTGGGGCACACGATGCCCAGCAGCGGGTCCATCTGCTCGGCCGGGATGTTGGCCAGTTCGAAAATGCCGGCCTGCGTGCCTTCGACCAGGTACAGCACCTTGTCGTTGATGCGGGTGGTGACGGTGGCGGTCACGGTCGACTCGAACACCGTTTCGGCCAGGCGCTGGCCGCCCACGTTGATGCTGACTTCGACTTGCGGCTGCTCTTGTTCCAGGAACACGTGAGGCGCGTTGGGCATTTCCAGCGACAGGTCTTTCAGGTAGACGCGCTGCAGATTGAACGAAGGCGCGTCGCCGCCTGCTTGCTGGGTGTTTTGGTCCTGTTCAGCCATGAGAATTTCCGGTTGGGGGTGGGCAAAAGGTAAGGCGGGCGGCGCGTGGCCGTCAGCCGTTGAGCAGCGGCGCCAGGCCGCCGGCGCGGTCCAGCGCCATCAGGTCGTCGCAGCCGCCGATGTGCTTGTCGCCGATGAAGATCTGCGGCACGGTGCGCCGCCCGGTGCGGGCGATCATGGCGTCGCGCTGGGCCGGGTCCTGGTCGATGCGGATGATTTCCAGGTCGGTGACCCCGCGCTGCTTCAGCAAGGCCTGCGCGCGGGCGCAGTACGGGCAATAATCCTTGGAATACATGACAACTTTGTCCATGCGGGGCTCCGGTCAGGGTTTCTGGGTGACGGGCAGGCCCGCCGAGGCCCAGGCGCGCATGCCGCCTTCCATGACGGACACTTCGGCGAAGCCTTGCGAACGCAGGCGGCTGGCGACGCGGCCGGCGTCGCGGCCGGTTTCGCACACCAGCACCAGCGGCTTGTTCTTGGGCAGCGAGCCGGCCTTCTGCTCGAGCTCGGCCGCCGGCAAGCTGCGTGCCTGGGCGATGTGGCCCTTGCGGAAGTCGTCCGCCGGCCGCACATCGACCCACACGGCCTGGCGCTGGTTGACCTGCTGGATCGCTTCGGCCGTGCTGATGCCCGAGCCGCTGCGGCCCTTGCGCAGCGCCGGGATGGCCAGCATCACGCCCGAGACCACCGCCACGGCGACGATGAAAATGTTGTTTTTGTCTACCAAGAATTGCAGAAGATCCACGGACATTCCTGAAATATGGCGGGGCGGCACGAAGCAGGCAGCACCCGCCTGGAAACGGCGGCCCGGCCGGGGCCGGCAGGCGCGCACGAGGGCGGGGCCTGCCGTTTGCCGGTGAAAACCGGGGGCAAAATCGCTCAATTATAAAATGAGCGCATTCGTCAACTTCAAACCCGCGTCCGCGCGGCCAAAAACCATGTACAAACTCGTTCTGATGCGTCACGGCGAAAGCCAGTGGAACCTGGAAAACCGCTTCACCGGCTGGACCGACGTCGACCTGACCGACACCGGCCGCGAACAGGCCCGCAAGGCCGGCGAGCTGCTCAAGAAAGAGGGCTACGAGTTCGACCTGGCCTACACCTCGGTGCTCAAGCGCGCCATCCGCACCCTGTGGATCGCGCTGGACGCCATGGACGCGATGTACACCCCCGTGGGCATCAGCTGGCGCCTGAACGAGCGCCACTACGGTAACCTGCAGGGCCTGAACAAGGCCGAGACGGCCGCCAAGTACGGCGACGAACAAGTCCTGGTCTGGCGCCGCGCCTACGCCATCGCGCCCGAGCCGCTGGCCGCCGACGACAAGCGCCACCCGCGCTTCGACAGCCGCTATGCCAAGATCCCGGCCGACCAGCTGCCCGCCACCGAATGCCTGAAAGACACCGTGGCGCGCGTGCTGCCGTTCTGGAACGAATCCATCGCCCCCGCCATCCGCGCCGGGCGCCGGGTGCTGGTGGCCGCCCACGGCAACAGCCTGCGCGCCCTGATCAAGCACCTGGACAACATCTCGGACGACGACATCGTGGGCCTGAACATCCCCACCGGCCAGCCCCTGGTCTACGAGCTGGATGAAGCGCTGCGCCCGATCCGCCATTATTATCTGGGCGATGCCGCTGAGATCGAGGCCGCCATGGCGGCGGTCGCGGCCCAGGGCAAGGCGAAAAAGGACTGATTCATGCGGTTTGCGGCGGGTTTGCTGTTGACGGCGGCCGTGGTGGCCATGCCAGGGCCGGGGGTTGCGGCGTCGGCGGACCTGGCCGACCGCCAGTCCGAAGCCGAGAAACAGCAAGCCGCGCTGCGCGACCGCATCGGTTCGCTGCAGAAAGCAATCGAAGGCCGCGAGGCCGCCCGCAAAGAGGCGGCCGACGCGCTGAAAGAATCCGAATCGGCCATTTCGCGCATCAATCGCCGCCTGCGCGACCTGGCGGCCGACCATCGCCGCGCCGAGGCCGAGCTGGCCGGGCTGGAAAAGCAGATCGGCGCCCAGCAGCAGGCCTTGCAGCAGCGCCGCGCCGAACTGGCCGAACAACTGCGCACGCAATACACCAGCGGCCTGTCGCCCTGGACGGCGCTGCTGTCGGGCGACGACCCCCAGCAGCTGGGTCGCAACCTGGGCTACCTGGGCTACGTGTCGCGCGCCCGCGCCGACACCGTGCAGGCGCTGCGGCAAGACCTGTCCCGCCTGGCGCAGCTGCAGGGCCAGGCCGACGCCCGGCGCGACGACATCCAGAAAACGGTGGTCGAAACCGCCGAACAGAAAACCGAGCTGGTGGCCCAGCAGAAAGAACGCGCCACGCTGCTGGCCCGCCTGGAAGGGCAGATTGCCGCCCAGCGCGCCGAGGCGCGCCAGCTGGGGCGCGACGACAGCCGCCTGTCGCGCCTGATCGGCGACCTGGAAAAAGCCATTGCCGAACAGGCCGAGGCCGCCCGCCGCGCCGAAGAGGCCCGCCTGCGCGCCGAAGCGGTGCGGCGCGCCCAGGAAGCCCGCCTGGCCGAAGAAGCCCGCCGCAAGGCCGAAGCCGAACGCAGGGCCGAGGCCGCGCGCCAGGCCCAGGCGCGGCGCGACGCCGCCGCGCGCGAGGCCGCCCAGGCGCGCGTACAAGTCGAGGCCGCCTCGCACAGCCGCGATCCCGAGCCGGACGGCGGCCGCGGCCCGGTGGCGCTGGCCGACCCGGATGCCGCCGGTCTGCGTCCGGCCGGCCAGGGCCAGTCGCGCGTGGCGCAGCCGCCCGCCCGCCCGGCCGAACCCGCCGAACCGCCCCCGCGGGCCGAGCCGCCGGCCGACGACGCGTCCGACGAAGCCCGCCCGCCCGCCCCGCGCCGCACGGCAAGCCTGCCCCCGGGCGGCGGCAACGGCCTGCGCCATGGCCTGCCGGCGCCCGTGCGTGGTACGGTGCAGGGGCGCTTCGGCGTCGACCGGCCCGACGGCGGCGTGTGGCGCGGCATCGTCCTGCGCACGGCGGCGGGCACGCCGGTCAAGGCGGTGGCGCCCGGCACGGTCGTCTACGCCGACTGGCTGCGCGGTTTCGGCAACCTGATCATCGTCGATCACGGCAAGCAATACATGACCGTGTACGCTTACAACCAGAGCCTGCTCAAGCAGGTCGGCGACCCGGTCGCCGCCGGCGACGCCATTGCCACGGTCGGCGCCACCGGCGGGCAGGTGGAATCGGGCCTATACTTTGAGATTCGCTATCGTGGCGCTCCGGTGGATCCGGCCCAATGGCTGGCCCTATAACCCGGTATCAAAATCAGGAAGTGTGCATGGGCACTCGCAAGTTTCGCGGTTTCGGTTTGGTTGCCATCGGCGTGGTGGCCGGCATCTTGCTCAGCGTAGGTGTCACGGCGCTGGCGCAGCGCGGCAGCCCGCTGCCGCTCGACGAGCTCAGGCAGCTGGGCAACGTGTTCGCGGCCATCAAGAACAACTATGTCGAGGCCGTCGACGACAAGACCCTGATCGACAACGCCATTTCCGGCATGGTGTCCAACCTGGACCCGCACTCCGCCTACCTGGATGCGGACGCGTTCCGCGAGATGCAAAGCACCACCCAGGGTGAATTCGGCGGCCTGGGCATCGAGGTCGGCGCCGAAGACGGCTTCGTCAAGGTCATCTCGCCCATCGAAGACACGCCCGCCGCGCGCGCCGGCGTGCTGGCCGGCGACCTGATCATCAAGATCGACGACACCCCCACCAAGGGCATGTCGCTGAACGAGGCGGTCAAGCTGATGCGCGGCGCGCCCAAGACGCCCATCACGCTGACCATCATGCGCGCCGACAACCCGCAGCCCGTGGTGGTGCATATCGTGCGCGACATCATCAAGGTGCGCAGCGTGCGCAGCAAGATGCTCGACGACGGCGTGGGCTACGTGCGCATCTCGCAATTCCAGGAAAAGACCGGCGCCGACCTGGCCCGCCACCTGAAAGAGCTGGGTGCCAAGGGCGCGCCCAAGGGCCTGGTGCTGGACCTGCGCAACGACCCGGGCGGCCTGCTGACCAGCGCCATCGGCGTGTCCGCGGCGTTCCTGCCGCCCGACGTGCTGGTGGTGTCGACCGACGGCCGCACGCCCGATTCGCGCCACAAGTACCTGGCCACGCCGTCCGAATACGCGCGCGGCGAAGGCAACTACCTGTCGGGCCTGCCCGGCTGGGTCAAGACGGTGCCCATGGTGGTGCTGGTCAACGTGGGCTCGGCCTCGGCGTCCGAAATCGTGGCCGGCGCGCTGCAAGACCACAAGCGCGCCAAGGTGCTGGGCAACCGCACGTTCGGCAAGGGCTCGGTGCAGATCATCCTGCCGCTTTCCCAGGACACCGGCGTCAAGCTCACCACGTCGCGCTACTTCACGCCCAGCGGCCGCTCCATCCAGGCCACCGGCATCGAGCCCGACTACGTCGTGGCCGATACCGCCGAAGGCGACCTGTTCCGCCTGCCGCGCGAAGCCGACCTGCAGCGCCACCTGTCCAACAACCAAAGCGACGAGATCAAGTCCGCGCTCGACCCCGACGCCACGCCGCTGCCGGCCAAGATCTTCGAATTCGGCAGCAAAGACGACTTCCAGCTGCAGCAGGCCATCAACCTGCTGGCGGGCAAGCCGGTGCAGAAGGGCAGCGCGCGCGCCCAGGCCAAGGCCAACGCCAAGCCCGGCGTCGGCGCGCCCGAACGCCTGACCATCACGCCGTCCGGAGTCGAGCCGACCAAGGGCAAATGAACGATCAGCAGTTGCTGCGTTATGCCCGGCACATCCTGCTGGATGAGCTGGGCATCGAAGGCCAGGAAAAATTCCTGGCCGGCCGCGTGCTGATCGTCGGCGCGGGCGGCCTGGGTTCGCCGGCGGCGCTGTACCTGGCCACCGCCGGCGTGGGCGACATCACCCTGGCCGACGACGACATCGTCGAGCTCAGCAACCTGCAGCGCCAGATCCTGCACGTCGATACCAGCGTCGGCCGGCCCAAGGCCGAGTCGGGGCGCGACACGCTGGCCGCCTACAACCCCGAAACCCACGTCACGCCGCGCGTCGAGCGCCTGGACGGCCAGCGCCTGGACGAAGCCGTCGCGGCCGCCGACCTGGTGCTGGACTGCACCGACAACTTCACCACGCGGCACGCCATCAACCGCGCCTGCGTGCGGCATCGCAAGCCGCTGGTGTCCGGCGCGGCCATCCGTTTCGACGGCCAGGTCAGCGTGTACGACCTGCGCCGCGACGACGCCCCCTGCTACCACTGCCTGTTCCCCGAGGCCGACGACATCGAAGAGGCCAACTGCGCCACCATGGGCGTGTTCGCGCCGCTGGTGGGCATCATCGGCGCCATGCAGGCCGCCGAGGCCCTGAAACTGCTGGCCGGCGTCGGCGAAAGCCTGTCGGGCCGCCTGCTGTGGCTGGACGTGCGCACCATGCAGTGGCGCAGCGTCAACGTGCAGCGCGACCCGGAATGCCCCGTGTGCGCGCACCGCGGGCACGCGGCGGCCGCGGCCTAGGCGCGGCGCCTCAGGTGCCGCACGCGTAGATCATGAACTGCCGGAACGCCTCGGCCGGCTTGGCCAGGCTGGCGCGCGGGTGCCACAGCAGGCCCATTTCCATGGCCGGCACGGCATCGGCCACCGGCACGGCTTCGATCTTGCGGCCTTCCAGCGACCACGGCCGGTAGACCATGTCCGACAACATGGTGACGCCGAAGCCGTGCGCCACCAGCCCGCGCAGGGCTTCCATCGACCGCGTCCGGAAAGCGATGTCGGGCCGCAGGCCGTGGGCCTGCCAGTAGCCCAGCGTGGACCGCTCGCCTTCGTCCATTTCCAGCAGGATGTACGGATACCCGGCAATGTCGGCCAGGGTGGGGGCGGGCCGTTCCAGCAGCGGGTGCCCCGATGCCGTCCATAGCTGCCGACGCGACTTGACCAGCACGTGGTGCCCGAAGCGTTCGCGCTTTTCCATGTTGGACAGCAGCGCCACGCCCAGTTCCATCTCGCCGCTGGCCACCGCCGCCTCGATGGCGGGGCGGTCCATGTCCACCAGGTCCAGCACCACGTCGGGGTAGCGCCGGCGAAAGCGCGCCAGCAGGTCCGGCAGGAAGTATCCCAGCACCGTGTACGACGCCGCGATGCGCACCGAGCCGCGCAGCGCATAGCGCTGGAAGCCCGGCTCGCGCAGCGCGTCGCCCAGGGTGTCCAGCACCTCGCGCGCGCGCTGGTGAAAGCGGTGTCCTTCGGGGGTCAAGGTCACGCCGTGCGGGTGGCGGTCGAACAGGCGCACGCCCAGCTGGGCTTCCAGCGCCAGCACGGCGTTGGTAATGGCCGACTGCGAGACATGCTCGGCGGTGGCCGCCATGGAAAGCCGCCCGGTGCGCGCCGCCGCCACGAAGTAGCGCAGCTGGCGCAGGGTGATGTCCTTGGGCATGTGTTTTTCAGATACCTGATACCAGAATATATGAATATACGATAACCATGCGGCTTCCTACACTGCGCGGAAATACCCGGCACCGAGGAGACACCCGCCATGGATACCCCGCTTTCGCCCGCCGCATCGGCGGTGGATGGCCCGCCCCACGCGCCCGACAGCGGCCGCGCCTACCTTAGCGGCACCCAGGCCCTGGCGCGGCTGCCGCTGCTGCAGAAGGCGCGCGATCGCCAGGCCGGCCTGAACACCGCCGGCTACGTGTCCGGCTACCGGGGCTCGCCCCTGGGCGGGCTGGACATGGCGCTGTGGAAATCCAAGGCGCAGTTGCAGGCGCACGACGTGGTCTTCCAGCCGGGCCTGAACGAAGACCTGGCCGCCACCGCCGTGTGGGGCACCCAGCAGCTGAACCTGTTCCCGGGCGCCACGCGCGACGGCGTCTTCGGCATGTGGTACGGCAAGGGCCCGGGCGTGGACCGTTCCATCGACGTGCTCAAGCATGCCAACTCGGCCGGCACCGCCCCGCATGGCGGCGTGCTGCTGCTGGCCGGCGACGACCACGCCGCCAAGTCCTCGTCGGTGGCGCACCAGTCCGAACACGTGCTGATCGCCAGCGGCATCCCGGTGCTGTACCCCTCGAACGTGCAGGAATACCTGGACTACGGGCTGCACGGGTGGGCCATGAGCCGCTACACCGGGCTCTGGGTGGCGATGAAGTGCGTCACCGACGTGGTGGAGTCCAGCGCGTCGGTCGCCGTCGACCCCGCGCGTGTGCAGGTCGTGCTGCCGGCCGGCCCGCTGCCCGAAGGCGGCCTGAACATCCGCTGGCCCGACAGCCCGCTGGCCCAGGAAGCCCGGCTGCTGGACCACAAGTGGTACGCGGCGCTGGACTACGTGCGCGCCAACCGCCTGAACCGCGTGGTGCTCGACAGCCCGCAGGCCCGCTTCGGCATCATGGCCGCCGGCAAGGCCTACCTGGACGTGCGGCAGGCGCTGAACGACCTGGGGCTGGACGACGACGCCTGCCGCGCCGTTGGCATCCGCCTGATGAAAATCGGCTGTATCTGGCCGCTGGACGCGCAAGACGCCCGGGCCTTCGCCACCGGGCTGCAGGAAATCCTGGTGGTCGAGGAAAAGCGCCAGATCCTCGAATACGCCTTGAAGGAAGAACTCTACAACTGGCGCGACGACGTGCGTCCGCGCGTCTACGGCAAGTTCGACGAACGCAACCACGGCGGCGGCGAATGGTCGGTGCCGCGCGGCGGCTGGCTGCTGCCCGCCCGCTACGAACTGTCGCCCGCCGTGATCGCGCGCGCCATCGCCGCCCGCCTGGAAAAATCGCAGATGCCGCAGGCCCTGCGCGAACGTATCGCCGCGCGCCTGGCCGTGATCGACGCCAAGGAACGCGAGGCCTCGCGGCCCATCCTGGTCGAAGAGCGCAAGCCGTGGTTCTGCTCGGGCTGCCCGCACAACACGTCCACGCGCGTGCCCGAAGGCTCGCGCGCGGTGGCGGGCATCGGCTGCCACTACATGGCGATGTGGATGGACCGCAATACCGACACCTTCAGCCAGATGGGCGGCGAAGGCGTGGCCTGGCTGGGCCAGAAAGACTTCACCACCGAACGCCACATCTTCGCCAACCTGGGCGACGGCACCTACTTCCATTCCGGCCTGCTGGCCATGCGCGCGGCGGTGGCCGCGCAGGCCACCATCACCTACAAGATCCTGTACAACGACGCGGTCGCCATGACGGGCGGGCAGCCGGTGGACGGCGTGCTGACGGTGCCGCAGATCGCCGCCCAGGTGCAGGCCGAAGGCGTGGTCCGCGTCGTGGTGGTCACCGACGAGCCGGAAAAATACCAGGGCCGCGACGGCAGCCCGAACGCGCCGCGGCTGCCGGCCGACGTGGCGGTGCACCACCGCCAGGAACTGGATGCCGTGCAGCGCGACCTGCGCGAAGTCGCCGGCACTACCGTGCTGATCTACGACCAGACCTGCGCCACCGAAAAGCGCCGCCGCCGCAAGCGCGGCACGTATCCCGACCCCGCCCGGCGCGCCTTCATCAACGACGCCGTGTGCGAAGGCTGCGGCGATTGCTCGGTGCAATCGAACTGCCTGTCGGTCGAGCCGCTAGAGACGCCCATGGGCACCAAGCGGCGCATCAACCAGTCGTCGTGCAACAAAGACTATTCCTGTGTCGACGGCTTCTGCCCCAGCTTCGTCACCGCCGAAGGCGCCGTGCCGCGCAAGCCCCAGCCGGCCGCCGCGGCCCCGGCGCTGCCCGAGCCGCCGCCCGCCACGCCCGCCGCCATTGCCGCCGGCCAGGCCTATCGCATCGTGGTGGCGGGCGTGGGCGGCACCGGCGTGGTCACCATCGGCGCGCTGCTGGGTACCGCCGCGCACCTGGAAGGCAAGGGCGCCACGGTGCTGGACATGGCCGGCCTGGCCCAGAAGGGCGGCGCCGTGCTCAGCCACGTGCAACTGGCCGAACGCCCCGAGCACCTGCATTCCACGCGCGTCGCGCTGGGCGAGGCCGACTTCGTCATCGGCTGCGATGCGCTGGTGGCCGCCTCGCCCGATGTGCTGTCGCGCGTGAAGCCCGCACGGGGCCGGGCCGTCGTCAACAGCACCGCCGTGCCCACCGCCGCGTTCCTGTCCAACCCCGGCTGGCGCTTTCCCGCCGAGCGCGCCGAACACGCCTTGCAGCAGGCAACGTCGGGCCAGTGCGATTGGCTGGATGCCGGCGCGCTGTCCGAAACGCTGCTGGGCGACGCCATCTACGCCAACCCCTTGCTGCTGGGCTATGCCTGGCAGAAAGGCGGGCTGCCGCTGGCTCTGGAAAGCCTGCGCGGCGCGATCGCGCGCAACGGCGTGGCGGTGGACAAGAACCTGGCCGCGTTCGAGCTGGGCCGCCAGGCCGCCCATCGCGGCGTGCAGGCGCTGCGGCCCGCTACGCCGGGCCAGGTCGTGCGCCTGCCCGAATCGCTGGACGCCATGGTGCGCCGCCTGGCCGACCACCTGCGCGACTACCAGGACGACGCCTACGCCCAGCGCTACCTGGCCGCCGTGCAGGCGCTGCGCGCGCGCGAAGCCGCCTTGCCGCAAGGCCAGCGCCTGGAACTGACCCGCGCCGTGGCGCGCAACCTGGCCAAGCTGATGAGCTACAAAGACGAATACGAGGTCGCGCGCCTGCACACGCACCCCGCGTTCAAGGACCGCCTGCGCGCGCAATTCGCCGGCGAACCGGGCAAGGACTATCGCCTGCGCTATTACCTGGCGCCGCCCATCCTGGCCCCGCGCAACGCGCAGGGCCGGCCCGCCAAGCGCGCCTTCGGCCCGTGGGTGGAATGGGTGTTCCGCGCGCTGGCGCCGATGAAGCGCCTGCGCGGCACCGCGTGGGACGTCTTCGGCAAGACCGCCGAACGCCGCATGGAACGCCGGCTGGCGCGGGAATACCTGGACCTGGCTGCCGAGTTCGCGCGCACCCTGGGCCCGGACAACCGCGACGCGGCGCTGGCGCTGGCCGAACTGCCCGACGCCATCCGGGGCTACGGGCACGTCAAGGAACGCAGCGTGCAGCAGGCGCTGCGCCAGCGCGACGCGCTGCTGCAGCGCTATCGCGGCGCGCGGCCCATCGGCAAGGCGGCATAGGCGGGGGGCGGCTGTAGTACCATCATCGCCCACCCTCTGGAAAGGGCGGGGCGCACCATGGAAAACCTACTTCGCAAGCTGGACTTCACCACGCTGCGGCTGTTCGTGGCCGTATGCCAGGAAAACAGCATCGCCCGGGCGGCCGAACGCGAATTCATCGCGCCCTCGGCCGTCAGCCGGCGCATCGCCGAAATGGAAGCGCTGGTCGGCCTGCCGCTGATGCGGCGCCACGCCCGCGGCGTCACCGTCACGCCCGCCGGCCAGACCCTGCTGCGCCATGCCCACCAGATCATCGGCGACGTCGAAGCCATGGGCGCGGAACTGTCGCGCATGTACAGCGGCGTAAAAGGCCACGTGCGCGTGGTGGCCAACCTGTCGGCCATCGTGCAGTTCCTGCCCGAAGACGTGGCCGCCTTCCAGCGGCTGTTTCCCGAAGTCGACATCGACCTGGAAGAACAGCACAGCCCCGACGTGCTGCGCCTGGTGCGCGAACGCGCGGCCGACTTCGGCATCTGCAACCGCATCGCGGGCACGCAAGACCTGATCGTCAAGCCCTACCGCCGCGACCGCCTGGCCGTGATGCTGCCGGCCCACCACCCCAAGGCCGCCACCCGCCAGTTCCATTTCCGCGACCTGGTCGACGAAACCTTCGTGGGCCTGCGCGAAAACAGCGCGCTGACCCAACTGCTGGCCGCGCAGGCCGACGCCATGGACGCCGTGCCATCCGTCAAGATCCGCGTCGCCAGCCTGGACGCCCTGTGCCGCATGACCCACGCCGGCCTGGGCATCGCCATCATGCCGCAGCAAGTGGCCGAACTGTACCTGCAGGCCCTGGACGTCGTCGTGCGGCCCCTGGCCGACCCCTGGGCGCAACGCGACATCTGCATCGTGTTCCCTCGCGAAGAACAGCTTTCCGCCTCCGCCGAGGCCCTGGTCCGCTTCCTGGCCCAGCAACCCTGAAGGCGTCTCGTCCGCGGGGCCGTGCGGCCCCCAGGCATCTCGTTTCGCGATGGCCGCCATGCCGAGATGGCGCTTCGGCGCGCGGCCGCATCTTCTTATAGTCAAACCCGTACACCGCAACGGCATCGAGCCGGGCGCCAATGGTTCGGCCCGCCCAGTCAAAGCGAGTCCCTGCCAGACAAAGCGGTTTGCCAGGGCAAAGAGAACCTCTGCCAGGTGTCAGAGTTCGTGGCGCTCCCGGTCGTCGCCATAGCGCCAACCCGGTTCGCCACGGAGTCTGACACCCTCCGCGCCACCCAAAAAACCCATAAACAAGGAGACTCCCCATGAACATCTTTCCCTTCCTAGCCGCCTGTGCCGTCAGCATGGCCGCCCTCATCCAACCCACCCTCACCCTGGCCGACACCTACCCCGACCGTCCCATCCGCCTGATCGTCCCCACGTCGCCGGGTTCCACCGCCGACGTCGTGGCGCGCGTCGTCGCCGACAAGCTGGGCCAGACCCTGGCGCAGTCGCTCATCGTCGAAAACCTGGCGGGCGCCGCCGGCATTCCCGGCACCCGGCAACTGGTGGCCGCCAAGCCCGACGGCTACACGCTGGCCATCGTATCGTCCAACCACGCCATCAACCCCAGCCTGTACAAGACCATCCCGTACGATTCCGTGCGCGACATCACGCCCATCTCGGTCATCGGCACCACGCCACTGGTCGTCGTCGTGTCCGACTCGTCGCCCTACACTTCGATCGACGCGCTGCTCAAGGCCGCCAAAGCCCAGCCCGGCAAGATCAACTACGGGTCGTCCGGCACCGGCAGCGTGCTGCACCTGGCCGGCGAACTGCTGAAATCCAAGGCCGGCATCGACATGATGCACATCCCCTATCGCGGCGGCAACGCGCTGATCACCGACGTCATGTCCGGCCAGGTGCAAACCGCCTTCCTGGCCGTGCCCTCGGTGCTGGCGCAGATCCAGGCCGGCAAGCTGCGCGCCCTGGCCGTCAGCACCCCCAAGCGGCTGGCCGTGCTGCCCGACGTGCCCACCCTGGACGAGGCCGGCGTCAATGGCTACGCCTACGATGCCTGGATCGCCCTGATCGGCCCCGCCGGCCTGCCGCCCGCCATCGTCGCCAAGCTGCAGCAAGCCACCCAGCAAGCCATGCGCGACAAGCAGGTGCTGAACGCGCTGTCGCCGCAAGGCTTCGTCTCCGACGGCGGCACCAGCGAACAGGCCGCCCGCACCCTGGCCGACGAGATCTCGCGCACCCGCACGCTGGTATCCGCGGCCGGGCTGACCCCCGAATAACACCATTCGCCCCATGCCCGACGCTTTCCTGTCCGATACGCCCGCGCGGCTGCTGTTCCTGTCCAGCAAGCCGGCCTGCATCGCCGCCCAGCTCGATGGGGCAGCGGTGTCTCTGGCCGACGCGCGGCCGCTGCGCGACGACGTATCCACCGACGAGATCACGCCCGTCCCGATCCTGACCCACTTCGACCAGAAGCTGGGCCGCTACCCGTACACCGGCCTGACAGTGGGCGATCAGCGGCCCATCGCGGCCGGCGCGATCCAGCAATCGGCATTCAACGTGGTGGTCGCCGGCAAGCGCTACGGCAAGGGCTCGTCGCGCGAGCACAGCCCCATGGCGGAAAAACTGGCCGGCATCCGCCTGGTCATCGCGGAAAGCTTCGAGCGCATCTACCGGCAGAACGCCGACAACATCGGCCTGTACACCAGCACCGACCTGGGCCTGGTCGAGCGCCTGCAACGCGGCGACGCCATCACCGTGGACGAACTCGTCGCCGGCCGCGACGCCCTGGCCGCCGCCATCCTGAAAGCGGGCGGCCTGCTGGCCTTCGGGCAGGCCCACCTGGCCCAAAGCCGGCCCGCGCCGGCCGGCCCGCCAGGCGGGGCCGGCGCACCCCAGACCCTGTTCGAGAAAATCGTGCGCCGCCACCTGCTGGCCACGCCCGTCACGCCGGCCTGCCCCGCGCCGGGCGAGGGCATGTTCGTGCGCGCCGACTGGCGCTTCATCCACGAGTACTACACCGGCATGGCCGCCCACATGCTGCATGCCAAATTCGGCCAGCCGCTGCGCCTGGTGGAACCCGACCATATCGTCGTGTTCGAAGACCACACCTCGTACGTGGACGACAGCCCCAACCACGTACGCGCCGGCATCGTGCCCAACGTGCGCGCCATGTGCCAGGCCCAGCGCGACTTCGTGCAAGCCTATGGCCTGCGCCAGTACCGCACCCCGACCGAGGCCGAAGCGGCCGCGGATACCGGCGCCACCGTGGCCGGCATTTCCCACGCCATGATGGCCGAGCACTACGCCTTGCCCGGCCAGGTCGTCGTGGGCACCGATTCGCACACGCCGCACAGCGGCGCCCTGGGCTGCGTCGCCTTCGGCGTCGGCACCACCGACATGGCCAACGCCTTCGTCACCGGCGCCGTGCGGCTGACCTTGCCGCAATGCCTGAAAGTCGAACTCGACGGCGCCTTGCCGGCTGGCGTCACCGCCAAAGACATCGTGCTGCACCTGCTGGCCCTGCCGCAGATACGCGCCGGCGCCGGCGTGGGCAAGGTCTTCGAATTCACCGGCCCGGCCGTGGCCCAGCTATCCGTCGACGAACGCGCCACCCTGACCAACATGACTGCCGAACTGGGTGGGTTGACCGGCATCGTTGCGCCCGACGCGGAAACCCTGCGCTTCCTGCAAGCACGGCGCGGCGTCACCTTCGACATCGAACCCTGGATGCACAGCGACCCCGGCGCCGCCTACGCCGCCGAACTGCGCGTGGATTGCGCATCGCTATCGCCTTGGGTCGCGGCGCCGGGCGACCCAGGCAACGGCACCGCGCTGGCCAGCCTGCGCGACCGGCCGCGCGTCGACATCGCCTACGGCGGCTCGTGCACCGCCGGCAAGCGCGAAGACTTCGACCACTACCATGCCGTCCTGGCCTGGGCGGTCGAGCGCGGCCTGGGCATCGCCCCGGGGGTGTCCCTGTACCTGCAATACGGCACCACCGCCGTGCGCGACTATTGCATCGAACGCGGCTACGACCGCGTCTTCGCGGCCGCCGGCGCCCGCATCCTGCAGCCCTCGTGCGGGGCCTGCGCCAACTGCGGGCCCGGGTCTTCCACCGACGCCTCGCAAGTGACCATCAGCGCCATCAACCGCAACTTCCCGGGTCGCTCGGGCCCCGGCAAAGTCTGGCTGGCCAGCCCGCCCACCGTCGTCGCCAGCGCGCTGGCCGGCGAACTGGTGTCGTTCGCGGAACTCCAGGCCCGCCACCCCGGTTAGGGCTTACGGCCTCAGCCGGCGCGCAATTCCGTGTGCCGGCGGGCCAGCACGATCACGCCATCCTCGTCCGCATACAGCCAGTCGCCGGTGCGGAACGCCTGGTCATGCAGCGTCACCTGCGTGCCAGCGGCCGCCGGCACCATCACCCGCGACCGGTTGGGCAGGCTGCCCAGCGCATGCACGCCCAGCGGCATGCGCGCCAGCACCGACGTATCGCGTACATAACCGTGGATCACGATCCCGCTCCACCCACTCTGCACCGCCATCGCCGCCATCCGGTCGCCCAGCACCGCATGCGTCGGCGCGCCGCCCGCGTCCACCAGCAACACCCGGCCCTGGCCCGGCGTCGACAGCAGGCTGGATAGCGAAGGTGCGTTTGCCGGGGCGGGCAGGGGCACCACCACCAGCTCGCCGAAATACCAGCTGCGGCCACCGAAGGCGCGATAAGCCGGCGGCAGAACGCGCAGGCCGGCCTCGGGCGCTTCCAGCGCCAGGTCGCAGAGATCGGCGGTGGCCCAGGTAGCGTCGGGGGCGTTGTCGTAGCTGGGGGGAACGAAGGGTTGATTCATGGGGAGTGGGGTCAGGTGATTGTGTTTGGCTATTCCGGGTGATGGCAGACCACACACAACTTATTGCCATCCGGGTCGCGGAAGTAGGCGCCGTAGTAGTGCGGATGGTACTGCGGGCGCAGGTCCGGTGGCCCCTCGCAGGTTCCGCCTGCTTCCAGTGCGGCGGCGTGGGCTTGGCGGACTTGCTCGCGCGTGGCGGCCAGAAAGGCGGTCATCTGGCCGTTGCCGGGTTCGTGAGGGGCGCCGTTAAACGGTTTGGCGATGGCGAATAGCGGCCGGTCGACGCCGGGGGACTGCCAGCCGGCCCACGGGATGTTGGCGTCGAAGAAGCGTGGCTCCAGGCCCAGGACTTCGAATAGGCGTTCGTAGAAGTGCAGGGCGCGGTCGAAGTCGGTGATGCCGACGAAGATATGGGAGAACATGAAGGGAATGCCATAAGAGTTTCGATGCAATGATTATCAGGAGGCTTGGGGAGGGTGTCCAGCGAAGGAGGATTTCTTCTTCTGGTGCTCGCTTCCTGTTCATTGGGATGCTTATGGCTTATCTTTTATGAGGAGCTGTGCATGAGAATTCTGAGTGGCTTTTCTCTTATGGCGGTTTTCGGCCAAAAGCGGACATCTGAGGGTGCGACCAGCAGTGAAGGCTCAGCCCCTGCTTTTAATCCGATCGCTCAATGGGAGTACGCGACAAAGCCCGGGGCCACCTACTGCTGCGGGCATGTCCCCGTAGATTGCACCATGTGAGCAGTCACAATGGTTCAGGCATACATACAGGACGAGCGGTTGGCGGCCAAGGCCAATACGTCGCGCTGTAGCGATTGTTGCCCAGAAAGAACGACCGCCTGCATGCAAGGGGCCGTTTGCGTTCGCAGGACGTTTGAAGCAACTGCTCGCGATAACCGTCGTCATGCCGACAAATTGGGGGGATGCCCGCACGAGCATAAGAGTTCAGCGCCTTCTGGAAGTACCAAGGCTGCACCTCAATCATTACTCACATCTTTGTCCGCCTCGGCAAAAGAGTTGCTATTGTGCTGGAGAATGCACCAAGACCGAAGTCGCTGCCGATAATCGCGCCTCCTTGGCATCGCGGGCGCCGACATTTGCCAAGAGCCCCGTCGAGGCTCGCTCGTGATGCTGGGCTCGCGACCGTGAGAAATGCTGCCCACACAGCCTATCTGGCCAGCTGCGCGCTGGCCGTATCGGCATACGAATTGTCTGTGAAATTCATGCGAGGACCGCTGGCGCCGTCCAGCAAAAACCGAATACCCCGCGAATCACTTCATCTGGTCAGCATTGAACGTGAGGCGTCCGATCACTGGATGAATTTCCAGAAGATTCAGTTTTGATATTTTGTTACAGTAGTTTCACCTTAACACTTCGGCCTTTTGGCAACGTGCAACGTGAGCAAGAAAAAGGAAGGAAAGTGGGTCTGGCATGTCGACCAAAATGCGCCGCCAATTGAGGCGCACAGTCGGGTCAAACATCTAGTAATCGAGGATTATCTCAGTCGATACATCAAAGTGTTGATGGCAAACCCTCTACGGCCGAGACTTCCACTTACCCTGGTAGACGGCTTCGCCGGTGGCGGCATCTATCGGGCGGATGACGGAAACGACATTCTCGGCTCGCCTCTACTTCTTCTCAAGACGGTTGCAAACGCAGAACGCGAGCTAAATTGCGATCGCCACACCACTAGACGCCAGGTCGACGCGACTTATCACTTCGTTGAACCGGAAGTCCCAAGTTTCCAATATCTGAATCGGGCCCTCACCGATCGTGGATACGGGCCGGAAATTAGTAACCGAATTCATCTGCATCAAGCTGAATTTGAGGTTGTTGCTGACCGCATCATTGCCGTGACGGCGGCTCGCGCAGGCGAGCGTGCACTCTTCCTGCTGGATCAATACAACTACTCCGATGTAGATCTGCGACTCGTTCGAAAGATCCTCACTACACTGCGGGGAAGTGAAGTAATTCTGACCTTCAACGTCGGATCGCTAATCAGTTTCCTGTCTGATACCCCCCGAGCGCGCACGATTGCGGCCAAGATTGGGCTGGAGCAATTCATCCACTGGCCAAGCATCAGCATGCTGAAAGCGACAAAGCGCTTCCGAGAGGGAATTCAACGACAGTTAGCCGACGGAATCCACCAGGCGAGCGGAGCGCAGTTCATGACTCTCTTCTTCGTCACTCCGCAGGGCGCTTCGCCTTGGTCATACTGGTTGGTCCATCTGTCCAACGCGTACAAGGCTAACGATGTGATGAAGGAGGTGCATTGGTTGCACGGCAACTCCTTCGGCCACAGCCTCGAACCTGGCTTGTTCCGGCTGGGATATCAAGCCAGCCGCGATGTCCTGCTCACTGGTCAGAGCCCTCTGGCGTTTGACACACCCGCGGCTTTTGATGCGAAGCTGCATACAGAAAGCGTCGACAATCTTCGTCAACATCTCTGTACAACACTATTCGAGTTAACAAGCGGACGTAGGTTCGACGAGATGGTGCTTGGTTTGGCAAACAGCACAAACGCGACAGCGGAGATGATCAAAGAGGCCCTGCACACGCCAATCCTTTCGGGCGAGATCATTGCCATTACGTCCGATGGAGGTCGTCGACGAAAAGGAGCTTCAATTGCGGCTGACGACCAACTGAAGTTTAAGCAGAACGCGATTCTGTTTACATAGCCTTCGTATCTCCTGCTGACCTACAATCCCGGTAGGTCAACGTCACACCAGACTGCAAGGCAATGAAAAATGGGCAAGGATTCTCGAATCGAGTGGACGCACCATACGTTCAATCCGTGGTGGGGATGCGTCAAGGTTTCCGACGCGTGCGACAACTGCTACGCGGAGACTTGGGCAAAGCGGCTCGGCGAGCAGATTTGGGGCCCACATGCCGAACGGCGCTTTTTTACCGATGCACATTGGAAAGAGCCCCTTCGTTGGAACCGAGATGCAGAAGCAGAAGGGGCGCGCAGACGCGTTTTTTGCGCCTCGATGGCTGACGTATTTGAAAACCGTGCCGAACTTATCGAGCCTCGCCTGCGCTTGCTTGCACTCATTGAGGAAACACAGCACTTGGACTGGCTACTTTTGACCAAGCGAATTCACTTGGTTAAGAGGCTGCTACCCAAAGACTATTCGCTACCGAAGAACGTGTGGCTCGGCACTACGGTTGAGAATCAGAAGGTCGCCGATAAGCACATCAAGTATCTGCTGGAGTTCCAGTCACCGTCAGTTCGCTTCCTGTCCTGCGAACCTCTGCTGGGTCCGTTAGACCTGACCGAATATCTCACCGAGGGCAAAAACGGCACACGCATAGATTGGGTTATCGCAGGCGGAGAGTCCGGCAATAACGCCCGCCCCATGAACCCGCAGTGGCCTGCAGAGATTCAAAAACAATGCAGGAAGGCTCGTGTGCCATTTCACTTTAAGCAATGGGGTCACTGGGCTCCGCTGGAGCTTATGCCTGATCTGGTGACCAAGCGCACTCCTATATACATTATTCAGGAAGGTCGCAAAGAGGTTTCGGTTGCAGCGCTAGGTAAGACGAAGACCGGTCGTCATCTAGCTGGCCGCGTCTGGGACGAATTTCCCCAAACTCGTACGTAGAAAATGCCTAATTGTGAACGGATAGACCCGGCGGATGGCCTTCCCATCATGGAGGTCGGGGCTTGGGCGTTGGATAAGCACGCACTGATTCGTCGCTACGTCGATGCTTCGCGAGAGGCACGACGTAAGTGGCCAAAACGCATACTTGTAGATCTTTTTTGCGGCCCCGGACGCGTAGCGGATCGGAACCGGCCAGACGAAGTACGGGATGGAGGTGTGCTAACTGCATTCTCACAATCCCTCCTCAATAGGGCGCCATTTTCACATGTCATCATCGGAGACACGGATCCTATCTCACTCGCCGCCTGTCAACGCCGATTGGAGAAACTCGGCGCCACGGTGACAGCGATCTGTGAGCCAGCGGTAATAGCCGCTCCTCAAGTAATTCGACAGGTTCCCGCGAGTGGTCTACATCTTGCTTTGCTCGATCCATTCAACATCGGTCACTTACCGTTTTCCGTAATCGAGACGCTCGCTAAACGCAAACACTTGGACATGATCATTCACTACAGTCTGATGGACGTGGCGCGCAATATCGAGATGAACTTTGTCCGAAACGCCCCAACCTTTGACGCGTTCGCACCCGGTTGGAAAGAAGCAATCAGAGTTCCGAATTTGACCAAGGCGGAGGGTCGCCGAAAATTCGGCGAGTACTGGCAAGACTTGATCCGAGACTGCGGATACAAGATAGCTGCCAAACGTCCGATAATGAATCGGCCAGGCACTCGTAATCAGCTATATCAGATACTTCTCTTGAGTCGCCACCCGCTTGCGGAACATCTCTGGAACGACATTGCAAAGCCTACGCAAGGAACATTTTCTTTCTGAGCAGCGCCTCATGCGTGCTACCTGCCGAAGCAGACAGGTCACCAGTGAGCAGATCAGTTGTTGGGGCGAATAGGAGCGGTGCCACAAAGAATGCTTTGCCTACATATCTTAGGGCCACTCATTCCTTTCGGAATACCCACATTGGAGTTTTATCATAGCCGCCAATGCGTTAAACGCGACTGGCTACGTTGTAGTGGCCGCTAGGCTAATTCTCATGCGGTATTGGGCTGCCGAACGGCGACTTTGGGTCGGAAGCCGCCGTTCAGACCGGCGGTTATCGGCCAGAACCGGACGGCCAGTCACGTCGCTGTTCGCTGCATGTCGGGATGTAAACTTCTACCGCGCCGACAACTTTACCAAACGCGAGCGGCATAAAGTTAGTTCGCTCCACTCATGAGACGGGTTGATCCCGCCAGTTTAATATCAACCCTTTTATTTGAACCCGTTGAGAAGAGAATTACTGTCCTTATGCCGCACTTGACTCGCGATGTGTTTACACCTACCAGGCCAGCTCGTATTGCATTTGTGGAGCGCGATTCTGTAAATGACAAGTTGGTGAACTCGCTCACTACACCAGGCAAGCAGATCGTCGTCTACGGCCACTCGGGTACAGGTAAGACGACACTGCTTGTCAATAAGTTGACCCAGCTGTATGAGCGCCACATCACGACGCGCTGCATGAAAGGGGTGAAATTCGAGCAACTAATTCTGGATGCCTTTGACCAGTTAGAGCCCTTCTACACGCAGGAGCGCCAGAAAGTTATTAAGACTAGCAACGGGATAGACCTTGGGGCTTCGTACCAAGCCCTTCAAATCAAGTTGAGTAGCAATACATCTACAGATGCCGGCGAGAAAATATCCCGAATCCTTCCTCCGCAATTAACGCCACAAGCTCTTGGGCGCTTCCTTGGCGCTCAACAGGCCTGCTGGGTTCTGGAGGATTTTCACAAAATTGACGATGAAGAAAAGGTAAAGCTCTCCCAGCTGATGAAGGTCTTCATGGACCTCGCCGACGATTACCCCGATCTCAAAATCATAGCGCTCGGAGCAGTAGACACAGCGCGTCAAGTGGTTGATTACGACAGCGAAATGCGCAACCGTGTGGCGGAGATTAATGTTTCACTAATGACAGAACAAGAAATATCGGCAATCATTGCAAAGGGCGAGCAAGCATTAAACGTTCGCTTCAGTCACGAGATCAAACGACTGGTCGCACGGCACTCGAATGGACTTGCCTCTGTTTGCCACCATCTTTGTCTGAACATGTGTTCTGCGGCCGGCGTTACAGAAACGGTTGAAGTGGAACCTCTGATCCTCACTCGGGAGCACTGTGAGCATGCGGTAAAAACCTATGTAGATGAGGCGTCTGATAGCATTAAAAGTGCGTTTGATAAAGCTATGAAACAACGTCGTAAGACGCGGTATGCGGATGCTCAATTAATCATCGAGGCTTTGAGCGTGCTGAATGAAAGCGGTGCGGCTCGATTCGATATTTACAATCGCATTCGACAGGCCGAACCTAAGTACCAAGAAGCGAGTTTGAAGCGCCATCTGCCAAAACTATGTACGTTGGAATACGGTGAAATTTTGCGGTTTGATTCCAACTCCGGACGTTATTCCTTTTCGGATCCAATTTATCGGGCGTATGCTTTGGCTCGATATCAGAAGCGAACGCAGCGGGATCCTTATGATGAACAGAGCAAGTTCCAAGATATGCTTCTTAAATTTCTCACCGAAAAGCTCGTTGACGGCAAGGGAAACTTTCGCCTAATGGTGAAAGCCGTACAGAATGGGTGAGATGAAAACCATGTGAAGGAAGCGACTCGATCTCTAGCAGTTCGCTTTACCTTCTCCTTATTATGTCTGCTTTGGGTCGAAACCTGCCGTTGGTTAATGTCGGTGTTCGACCCTGAGCGGAAGTCTGTCGCGCCTTCTGGCGTGCCGCAATACAGACGCTCAACGTCTGAGCTCAGGATGCGGCCCGTCAGGGCCGTCGATCTTGCAGCGAATTACTACCAGCGTTCATGGAGCGGAACTTCGGGCTGGACCTAGTTGACACCACATACATGGCTTCGGTGCCGGAGTTGGTGTCACTGGCGCCGACCTTCCTAAACGCATCTTGCATCCAGGGAATGCACGCTTCTGGCGTGCACGCGCTCTTAATGGCGGTAAGAAATGAGTCGATTTCCATTGATCCGATGGCCTTCTCGAAATGCTCGCTTCCTGAGCCGGCATGGAAAATCTTGGCCTCATCGGCGGCGCGATGCAGGCGATATTCGTTACGAACCGGGCTAAACAGAAACGTATTAGAGAAGTACATGCCCGTGTTCTCGTCAAAGAACGAGGCGATGCCCTGATTGACCGTGAACGAGGTCAATTTGCTCAGACCGGCACGATCATGGACGCGCAGGAAACGCTCCATGTGTTTTCGAATTGTCAAGAGCCCCTCATCGATACTGACGCTCCGCTCAAACTCCTGCGTGTAGTAATGGTCTCGTGTATGGCCGGCAATTCCTAGGGCTAAGATTCCGCTCAAATTCAGAGTGATCTTATTGAAGTCGCTAACTACGAGACGACCTCTCGCGGGAACGGCAATGCTGGACGCTGATGAAACCGGCCACTCCGCTATCGCCTTTCGATCTGCAGCCAGAATAGACATGTCTCTGTGAAGTACATTGAGGATGAAGGTCACATTAACCACCAAGCAGCTAACCGTTTGAATCTTGCCAAAAGCGCAGGAAACCTATGCAGATACGGGGTTTCGTGGCTTCGGCATCGAGGTTCGTACAGGTATAAGAATGCCGCAAAAAACGGCACCGCGCACGGTTCGGGGCGATCCGCCCCCCTTCGGCCATTGTCGCAGCACAGCCCATCCAAGAGCGGCCCCTGACGAACTACCGCTTGTGGCCGATAGCAGACCTGCCCAAGCACGCCCCTTGATGCACTACCAGAGTGACATTTTCTCGTTGCTCCGCAAGTCTCCGCCTCAGAACCCCTACGGAAACGCCGCTCCCCCCTCCTCATCCCCCACCCCCAATTCCAACAAATCCACCCTATCCGGCGCCGTCTCCTTCACCAACCGCACGAACAGCCGCGCAAATTCCCGCGCTTGTTCCGACGGCGCATAAGAACTCGGCAGCAAAAACCCATAAGGCATACTCAGCCGCGGTTCAAAGTCGCGCAGCACCACCCCCGGCACGTTCGCCGCCAAAATGGGATCCGCCAACGCAATCCCCATCCCCAGCGCCGCCAACTGGCACGCCGACTGCCCCGACGACGTCTCCATCACCAACCGCAGCGGCAGCCGCTGCTTTTCCATCAGGTCGTCAATGCACTGACGCAGCAACGTAAAAGGCCGCAGCGCAATGAACGGCTCGTCCTTGATGTCGTCGGCGGTAAGCACCTCTTTGGCGGCCAGCCGGTGCCCTTCGGGCATGGCGATCACCAGCCGTACATCGGCAAAATGGCGCGACCGGATGCCGGGAAAATCGATGGGCAGCGCGGCCACGCCCAGGTCGAATTGCTGGCCCGACATCCACAGCCCCACATCCACCCGGGATCGCACTTCCATCGATACCCGTACTCGCGGATGGGTGCGCGCGAATTCGGCGATGGCGGTGGGCGTGACGCTATAGGCGAAATAGGGCTGGGTCAGGATGCGCAGCCAGGCGTCTTGCTGGTTGCGGATGGAATCCGCGATGCGCGACACCTCTTCGAAGCCGGCCAGGATATGGCGCGTGCTTTCGTAGAACCGCAGGCATTCCTGCGTGGGAATCAGGCCGCGCCCCTGGCGCAGGAACAAGGAAAACCCCACTTCGTCTTCCAGCGCCGAAATCAGCCGGCTGATCTGGGGTTGCGTGCGGTGGATGCGTCGCGAGGCTTCGGTGACGCTGCCGGTTTCCATCACGGCACGCAGGGCTTGCAGGCGGTTCAGACGCATAGGGGAAACCCCAGACAGTGGAAGATGGCGCGAATTCCGCGCGGCCCCGGTGCCGGCCCTGTCATAGGGCGAACGGCGGACGGGCAGCCAACGCATTACAAAAGTGCATGAATCAATTCCTTAAACGAAATTGACGCATGGATTGCCGGAATCTTAGGATCATTCCACCTTCAATGAAAGAGACGCGGCGTGAAAACCCTAGAAAACGCGGTAGGTGGACCCCCGGCACTGTTTCCCGATGATCGCAACGGCATCGAACAGCTGGACTGGAACAATGTCGGGCAAGCGTTTCCGATCAAGCAGCGGCGGGCTTACCTGAATAACGCCTCGATTGGCGCGCTAAGCCTGCCGGTGGTGGCGGCCGTGAACCGGTTTATGGAAGATGTGCGCGACAACGGGCGCAACGCGTATCCGGATTGGTGCCGCTACGCCGAAGAAACCATCAAGGCCCGCATCGGCCGATTGATTGGCGCACAGCGTGACGAGATCGCCTATATCAAGAACACGACCGAAGGCCTGGTCAACGTGGCCAATGGCTTTCCCTGGCGCGATGGCGACAACCTGATCCTGCCCGATATCGAATACCCGTCCAATGTGTATTGCTGGATGAAGCTGGCCGCGCGGGGCGTGACGATTCGTTGGGTGAAGAATCGCAACGGCCGTATTCTGGTGGACGATATCCGTGCACTCATGGATGACCGCACCCGGCTGGTGTCGCTCAGCGCGGTGCAGTTTTCCAACGGGTTCCGGCAAGACCTGGAAGCCACGTCTAATCTTTGCCATGAACGCGGGGTGTATCTGAACCTGGACGCCATCCAGTGGGCCGGT